>ULRR01027239.1_pt1 | contig 14790 bp, 9 predicted proteins | sample 1955651 | NCBI WGS metagenome assembly ULRR01 (sample SAMEA4835688, study PRJEB28245) | human gut metagenome | biome: gut microbiome; material: fecal sample | place: Denmark | collected 2008
ACGCTGGTAGCAAAGCACCTCACCGCTTCCCGTCACAAGCAGGCAGCCGTCGATAGCAGAGTCAATGCCGTTATAAATCTTTGCCGGGCGCATCCCGGTGGCGATGGCAAGCAAGAACTCCTTTATCTTATATTCGTAAAAGCCATGCTTGTTAATCAACTCATCTTTTATCTTCAAGGGGTTCAATTGTTTGAGCACTTCGGTCAGGTCGGTCACCTTGGTCTTTCCCTCCAGCCACATCAGGCGGGTCATCTCGCCCAACATACGCCCCGCATGAAGGTCTATCATCGACAAGTTGCTGCGGAAAACCTTATCTGCCACATCATTATACTTCAGGATTCCGCCCAACCGCTCAATCATCAGCATACGTCCCAGCACATCATCTTCTTCGCCGAATCCGTTGATTTTATTCACCGTAGGCACAGGAAACTTGATGCCGGTCTGCTCGAACTTGAAGTTAGCGGCACGTCCTCCGTCGAGCAAGGGATACAATACCCCCAGACGTGAACGTACGCAAAAGCCTGTCAGCGGCGCGTCTTCCCGATAAAAAGCTACCTTGAAGTCGGTCCGGTCGTCTGTCTTGGCTTCCAGGTCGTAAATGGCGACCTCGTCCAGAAACTCTTCCACCCCGTCGGGCGAAGTCACATTGTCCCCTTCGCTCTCGCGCATTGCCTGCAAGACCAGTTCCGCCACCGTCCCGAAGTCTTCCCTCGGAATACGTTTGTCTATTTTCTCTCCCCATATCCTAATTTCGTTCTTCCCGATAAGGTAGCGGCGCGTTCCGTCGTGTTCTTCCCGCTGCACCATGGCTACAGGCAAGCATATTGCTTCATTCCGTTTCGCATCCGGCGTGCCGGCATATACTTGTCCGTCTGCCAGCAAACGGAAAAATGTATAGAGTTCGCTCCATTCTTTTTTTGTCGCATCAAAAGCCATAATTGTTTCTTTGTTTATATCGTATGCGACAAAGATAGTTAAAATGAATAGTAATAAAAGCCTTTTACGGAAGCATATTTCTTAAACAATGTTATAAAACAGCGTTTTTTCTCTCCTTTATTTGCAGATTCATCAAAAGTCACTACCTTTGCAATGTGTTTTTCATAGTATTAGATTTAAGGTTAACAAAAGGTTGGAGTACAGCGGTACTCCTTTTTTTATGTCCGTACGTCAAGAACACGCTCCCGGCTTGTTTTTTCCATCCGAAAATATTACTTTTGCAAGAGACCTAAAAACAGATATGCCATGCCCAGATTTATCAACCCTTTTACCGATGTAGGCTTCAAGCGCATCTTCGGACAGGAAATCAACAAAGACTTGCTGATTGATTTCCTGAACAGCCTCTTGGCGGGCGAAAAGCACATTACAGACATACATTTCCTCGACAAAGAGGTGTTGGGTGAAACCATAGAAGACCGCAACAGCATCTACGACATCTATTGCACCGACAAGCACGGCGAGCAATTCATCGTAGAGATGCAAAACCGAAGCCACAAGAACTTCCGCGAACGGGCGTTGTTCTACCTCTCGCGTGCCATCGTGAGGCAAGGAGAGAAAGGTTCCAAATGGCTTTTCAACCTGAAAGCCGTCTATGGAGTCTTCTTCATGAACTTTTCGCTGGACGAACTGCACGGACAGCTACGCACTGATATCGTGCTTGCCAACCGGGATACGCACGAGATATTCACCGACAAGATGCGGTATGTGTTCCTGCAGCTTCCGGCTTTCCAAAAGGAAGAAGACGAATGCAAAACAGATTTCGAACGTTGGATTTATGTACTGAAGAATATGGAAACATTACACAGACTGCCTTTCAAGGCACGCAAAGCGGTATTCCAGAAACTGGAAGAGATAGTCGACATCGCCTCCCTATCCAAAGAGGACCGCGTAAAATACGATGAAAGCATCAAAGTGTACCGGGACAACTTGGTCACGGAAGCATGGGCGCTCGAAGAAGGAAAGAAACGAGGTATTGAAATAGGGAAAGAACAAGGAAAGAAGCAAGGAATTGAAATCGGGAAAGAACAAGGTATTGAAATTGGAAAAGAAGAAGCGACTATCCAAAACGCCCGAGGCATGAAAGCGGAAGGCATTCCAATAGAAACCATCGCCAAAATCACCGGACTTTCCATCGAAAAGATAAAAGAGTTATAACCCTACCCATATAAGGACTGCCGAACCGACGTAAGAACAAAACAGATTTCGAACGTTGGATTTATGGCGGGAGATTCCGTCTGGTAGTTTGACTGTTACCGAATGATATTGTCTTTGCAACTTAAAAAAACGCCTACACATCCTACTGCCTACAACGGAGCAAATAGCTTCGTTTCAGATAAGATTAATAATCTTATCGCTTGAAGATTATTAATCTTCCGGCTGTAAGATTATTAATCTTCCAGCAAACGCAGTTAGATGCATCGGGGAAGCAATCGGCTTGGATGGCAGTTTCCAGACTTCAGCAATGCCTCCCCAATTTAGACAGGAACTGGCAACAGGTATGCGCGGCGGTGCTGTTCTTTATAAACCTCGTAGACCAGGAAGCATTTGGAACGCATGCCCGGTTTTCTTCAAATCCAAAATGCGAAAAGAAAATTCTTTGCATCCGAGTATCTGCATTAAATTTTTACAGGCTAAAAAGTGAGGAAGCCAGGCGTTGTTCGGCTTTGCAATGACACGTCATTATGGGGGGAAAATAAAGCGAGTCCGGCGCGCATCCCTGCGAACCGGACTCTTTAGATTACTAATTGTAATAGATTGTGGAAACGCTTTCCCACGGTTTTGATAAAGATATTTCGTTTGTTATTCTACGTCACGAACACAACGAATAAAGCCGTAAGATGGGTATTTATCTGAATCTAAAAAATTAGGACTTCCATCGTTGGATAAATCCAAAGCTTGCAACTGCATAATAAATCCAGTTACCCCGTCATCATCATTTCCATTAGCCTGCATATAATAACGCCACTTTTTTTGAGGATTATAATTAGTACCAGTAACACTCCACGGCACTATCGTATTCTTAAATTTAAACGTTGTGGCACTAAAGACTTTATATACATTCTTTTTCCTTGGTTTCCGATTAACAATGTCGACCTTATCGCTTGGTATATCGTCATCACCCGATATATAAGCAAAATCATCCTCTTTAAAAATTTCAGCTGTCATCATAATTAATAATTCCCGCTGATTAGGTAATCTCCAAGTGCCTTTATCACTACCGTTACTTCCTTCGGAATAAGTACGACACGGATCATAACCTTCTACTTCATCTCCCCTATACCAATCATCACCATCATCTTCTCCTTTACTCTCACCCATATCTTCTTCCAACGGATCATTATCATTATCCCGATCTATATATTCTTCAGCTATCTGAAACTTTCGATACACACGATTAGCGATATCTTCTTGGTCATGCTCATCCAAACTGCTGTTTACCACTCTACTTCTAAATACACCTGCCTTTTGATGATTGATAGTAATGATATTACCATTCAACGAATAAAAAGCCGTACGATTTTTATCATCTGTTCCCAGATTACGGATACAACGATAGTCACGCACTTGTTCTGTCAAATAATTCCCCCCTCGTTTATCATCCGGATAACGGTCATTTGTTCCAGAACCAAATATCTGCGTACTTAAGCCTTCTTCAGCCCAAATAATATAAGGATCTCTATCAGACCATGTACCGGTAAAATAGTGACGCAAATTCTCTTGAGTATACTCGGTAACATTAGGGGAATATAATTTACTGTCATTAGACAAAGCATCCATACCTATATAAAAAGCGGTATATTGGTCGAGTGCCGGAAGATACCATTTAATTTCATCACCTTCAATACTTCCATCTCCATTTTCATCACGGTTGCGCAGTAAGCAAGCGTATGCCGCATACTTATACTTATCCGGAATTTGATATTCTGATTCATTAATGTATCCCCACATTGCAACATTCCCTATATTTGTACCAGGAGAATTACCATTAGTACCACTTCCTGACCCTAACATACCTATCATATTATCATACCCGGCAGAAGGAGATTCCGGTCTTTCAGATGGAGTTCCCATCGGTATCTCTCCTGTTTCATTATAAGTTTCTATACCAAGTCCGATGCCTTCATAACCTTCATATTCATCCATTGTCTGGATAGAGCGTTGCGAAATGACGTATTTGGTATGGATGGTAGAGCTATTTTCATCAGGACTATAGTTTATAGCACCAAATATATAGGCTTCACGATTAGACAGATTAGTGTATTCTCCCCAATTTCTCGATAAGTCATTTCCTAAACCTAAATAACTATTATAATCATCATATACATATTCTTTTACAAAGCAAGTCACAACTAAATTACCACTTTGATCCTCATACTCGCTCACTTTATTTTGTTTATGCGCATCACGAATACTTTTTAATGCGGTCATCAACTCATCTAATGTCAAATACGTAGATTCTGAATTTTCAATTTTTCCCGGATCTCCTGGGTACTGATACAATTCACGTTTGTAATTACCATCCTTATCTTTATCATTTAAAACAAACAACAACCAGTCCTTATCTTTCGAACCAAAAGGTGAATTAATCACTGCTTGAAAATAGTTATCCGACTCTCCTACATTATCAATTTCTTGTTTGGTAAACTCCATAAGTAATGCTACATTGTGACAATCCACATTAAAGAACTTACCGTTTTGAAAAAACACATCCCCCTCTGCACCAGGTTCTTTTTCTGTGTTGGCCGTAGACTCAACTTCTACAACAATGTCATCTACACCATTTACTGTAATCGTATAAGTATATTCTACATTACGTTTATTAGAAAAAGTGCTGAATTCATCTTTTGTCCAATTTCCCAAATGAATGATGTAATCGACAGTTGCACGTGCTTCAACATCTTCCTCTTTAAAAGTTCCATCTTCCGGATGATAATTATTCGTATTTGCTTCTCCTTCGAACAGCCCATGCAATACTACATAAGTGCCGTTATCAGGAGCGTATGTAAATGTTCTTGTAGATACAGAAGCACCCGCATTGTCACCCGTACTTTCCCATTTCTCTCGATCTGCATAAGAAGTCACATTGCTGTCTGTCGATTTTGCAGCTTTGATATTTTCCGGAACATAAAACGTGATGGTATTGGTGGCTTCCGGCTGGATTCCTGCTTCCGTATTCCAATAATCTTTAGAATCTTCTTTTCCTGTATCATAATTTTTATCTTCAAGAGGGACAAGCGATGTCTTCGAAGCTACTTTACACACTTGATATGACAACAACGTGAAACTTGTGCATTTGGAACCTGCTCCTGCTTGAATATTAAACGTTATCTTCGAGTCGGTACGGTAAAGAGGAATATCCTTGCTATCCTCCTCAATCCCATCTGTACCAATAGTACACGGTAAAAAACCTGACATCAAATAGTGTGTATCCGTAATACGGAATAAAGCATTACTACTATTCGGATCACTTAATTCTGCGGTTATTGCTTCCAAGTCTGAAATTGACTGCACATCATTTATTCGATCCTCGAGTGTGCTTTCACCCGATTTTGTAGTATACTCCGAAGGAGGATTCTTCGCATTTGCAATCGCATAAATCACCGATTTGCCTGTAGTGGTTTTTATGCCGCTTAATGTACCCTTCAAAGTACCACCACTTTCCACTTGGTTATTGCCGTTTGTTGTTAAAGCACTATTATCATAAAACAACACATCCCCTTTCAACTTCCCCGTATTTGCATTAAATATCAGCACATAGAGGTCGTTTACCCGATACTCGGGATCGGTCACGGCACGTGTTCCTACTTCCTCTTGCTCGGGTATGGCTGCAGAGAAAGTCAAATCGATGGTGACGGGGATGCCTTCCTGCACACTGCTTTGCTTTATCATTTCCTCGTCTTGGCAACTGCCCAACAACAGGGTGGCTGCACACAATGTATATATAGCACGTAATATCTTCATCTTGCTTTCCTCCGATATTAGTTAAAGGTATGTTCGCTTTCAACTTCCGTAAATGGCTGAACAGTATAAGTCAAATCTATCGTTGCCGGTTTTGCCGGGTCATACGTTCCAATCGTGGTATAGGCGTAATTTCTTTCTATCGTATAAACAGGACTATCTTCTGTTCCGTCAGCAATGGGAGCGGAATAAGATTCTCCATCAATCGTTATGCTGTATTTTAACGCACCAGCTTCATCCGCTGCTGCACGTTCGGGCAAATAAACTACTTGGCTTACATATTTATTTTCACTTGAAACTGCGGTTGCATCAAAAGGATTATCCCCTGTTGATTCTAAAGTTTTCCCTGATGTTAAGAATGAAGAACTTTCTTCAATCGGTTCCCTCTGTATCAAATAATAGCTATTTGGTATTTGATCAGCCGGCAAAGAAACATTTATATCAGCAGCTGTAATCTCTTCTTCAGATTGTATCACCAGTTGCGCCTTGGCTAACGCACGAACCAATTCGATTTCTATTGTTTGATTTTGTCCTTCGGTGATATAAACCGTCTGCTTCACACTCATCAACATCTTTTTATCCTTAGGTATACCTGTTTCCTCTTGAGTAAATTTCACTCGCATGTTTTTCAAGTCAGTTTCTGTGATATTGTTAAATGCAACATCCAATGCAATATCTTTATCTGTAACATGCCCTTCCTCATTTGCTATGAAATAAAAGGTATATGCACCGCCGCCGTTTCCTACTTTCAGCTTATCAGTATTCTCAAGTATTACCTCATCCACAGTACCCTCTGTATCAGGTATCTCGTCGGCACTAAGCAATGTATTCAAAGCCAACTCCTCTCCTTTGAACGCAATCACCCGAAGCGAACCTACATAATCCTCATACTCCGAAGATTCTGTTGTATTTATCCCCCTCGTAACAATAGTCAGGTAGGTGCCGCCTGGGGAAGGAACGGCTTCTGTTTCTGTTGCATCTTTGCTGCAGCTTGCCGTTGCCAGCAGGAGGCAGGCAAGGACGGGGGCAAGCATCCAGCGATGTATATATCGTTTCTCTTTCATACGTTTCTTCGTTTATAGTTCAACAGGTCGGTCTACCAAGTTCCAACCGTTTATGGTGATGGTTATTGCCGTCCACGGCTCTTCAGGCTCGGGGTCGGGTGTAGGTTCAGGGTCTGGGTCAGGCTCTGGTTCAGGTTCCGGATCAGGGTCTGGATCTGGATCAGGGTCAGGCTCTTCCGACTCATGCTTGCAAGGGAACTCCAGCTCTATCAGGTAACGGTCTTCACGGTCGAGAGCTTCCTGCGTGCGGTATTTCTCGATGCGAGTAATCAAGTCCATCAAACCGCGCTGGTACACTATCTGGTCTCCTTGGCGGATAATGAGCTGCGCATCTTTGTTGTCGAGCATCAGGCGAAGCTCGGAGAAGTCTGCCACGTAGACGTGTTCTTGCTCGGTAGGATACGGACGCGCGTCGCCATGAAAAGCAGGGTCGTACCATTCGGCAAAGCGGCCGGGCTGGTAAGTGATGTCTTGCTTGTCGGTCACATTGTTGCGGAAATCGTACGTACCGTTATTGTCGGTTATCTCTGCCGTAATGCTTTGCGCATGTTCGGTGTGCGTGCAATATTCGGTATGTCCTTCTTCACGCCAGCGCACCACCAGGCGCACATCATTGCGGTTCTTCATCAAGTCGATAGGAATGGTCTGGTCTTCGCCGTTCACTACCGTAACAGGCTGTGCAGTCATGCCATGAAACAACGAGTCGGTCAGCATCGAGATGCCTACGCTTCGGGATACAAGCGGAAGCAGCGCCATGCGCCCATCGTCCAGGTTGACATCCGTTGTCTGGCAGTTGTGCATGGTTTCGTCTTCGTAGTGGTTGCCCCACACTACAAACTGATAATCGCCGGCAGGCAATTCGAGTTCTTTCGTATAGTTTTCGCCGAAGCGGGGTGCTGCTTCTTCGGTAATCTGCTGTACGAACTGTCCTGCCTGGTCGAACACAAACACATCTACTTTGCGTACCTGTTGGCTGAAGAGGTCAACATACTCGCCGTTCTCCTGTGTATTGTGCATAAAGTAAGTCAGGGCAAGTTTCAATGTGCCCGTAGTCGGTTCCGGTTCGGGTTCAGGTTCCGGCTCGGGAGTAAAGGGAGGCGGGCAATCGGACATGTCCTCCTTGATGCATCCGGAAAGGCATCCCACTGCAAGCAGCAGTCCGAACAATGGGATCAACAGATGATGTATTTTGTTCATGTTTCTTTCTTTTTAAATTGACTGAATTAGGTAACTAGGGGACTAGGTTTTAAATGCCTTGAGATTGTTTGTTTTTTTCTTGCAGGAGGGTTTGCCTTTATCAGGCATTCCCCTCCTGCAAGGTTTGTTATGCTAGAAACTTTTACAAATCAACATAATGTTTTACTACATTCCACGGCTCAATAGTAAGTTTCACACCAATATTTGTATCCGGATGTATTGGCTGATCAGGATCTTCCGGTTCTGTTTCGGGATCTGTATCCTCATCACCGTCTCCATCGCCTGTCGGACTACCTGGCAATACAATACTATTAATTGTATACAAATACCAATCATTACGGAATACAGGAGCCATACCTGCACTTTGTGTGGATCCCTCATTATAAATATAATCGTTTACCCATAAATTATATTTACCTACTCCATTAGTATATTCATCAAAATCATAGCCAGCATCTTTAAACGCAGTTATAATTGCAGACAAAGATTTACCTGCAGCAGTGTATGTATTTAATACTTCTTCGAATATACAATTACCATAATAGCTTTCTTTTCCTGCCGGGGTTTTAATTATTCGATAAAAGGTTTTAGCATCAGTAACATCTGCCACGTCAGTTGTAGAAGCAGCCGGTTCAATAGTCACACCCTCATCATTTTTTACAGTAAATGTGATAACTTTTTTCGGTATCATAGCTGCTTCTATCCGCAAGAAAGTCGTATTGCTGATTTTATATTCATATTCTGCATGAGTATTCTCTAAACAATAAAATACAACTTGTGTTGGAGAACCATCATATACCGTTGATGCCTCTGACAAAAGGTTATCACTACTCCAACCAGTAGGAGCAGAATTTCCCCATGAAGGATAATCATAATAAGGAGTAATGCGTGCACCATTTTCTCCTGTATTATTAGCCATACGATAAGTTCCAGCTGAGGTATATTTCCCATCATATTCAAGATTATCCGCATTACCAATCTTGCAACTTAAATTTTTAAGCGTAAAATTCTTTTCCCCATTTACTTGGAAATTGTCAGCCATTTTTACCGTTACTTTAGCGAGCATACGTTCTACCGCAATAGATACATGGTTATCAACAGATGATGGCAATGCTTCTTTTGTTATTCCACCTTTTATCTCCTGTGAAACAACTGCTGTACTGGACATAGCAAAATTTGTAGCGGCATTACTTCCACTTGCTGGAGTATAAAAGTTAGATGCACCTCCTGCCACCTCACTGTTACCTACAAACGATGTAAGATCCCCATTAGAATTTCCTTCATTTACAAAAGCATAAAAATGCTTCATTCCCGGAGAAACTTCAAAATAATACTCTTCATTCTCTGATTTTATCTCCTCCTCTTCAGAAAAAAATTGATTTACCTCTACCTGATTATAATCATCTAAAATTATGATTCTCACAGTATTAATTTCACTTTCACCAGTAGTTGCAGTAGGGCTATCTTCACCTTCAATCGGCTGTTCACCAACTCTCGAAGAAGCATTATTGAAATCCAGCTTTAGTGCGACATACGTAGTCCCCTCTTGCGAGGCATTGCCATTTGCGCCCTGACCATCATCCAGGTTATCGCTGCAAGCAATGAGGCTCAGCCCCATTGCTGCTATCATAAAATACTTAAGTTTCATACTCACACACATTTTAACTAAATTAGTAATTATTCTCATTAAACTCTTTGATATACTTCTTCAGCGCATCGGCATTATGCTGAGCCTCTACATTGCCCAATGATGCTGCTTTGGCAAAATAGCTTTCTGCCTGATTGTAATCTTTCTCTTTGGCATAGACGATGCCCAAAGCATTGCATACGCTGGCGGTCTGAGTGGCTTGGCTCAAGACTGTTTTGGCTTCGGCTGTCTTGCCTTGCGCCAAAAGTACTTTTGCTGCATTGGTTGCAGCATCGCCATCTTGCGGATACAAGCGCTGGGCTGTCAGGAAAGCTTCGTTACGCTCTGCGCTGCCTTCGGGATAGCTGACGGCTACACCATACATCTCTTTCAGGCTCAGCAAACGGGGATTCTCGTTGATGATACGCTTGGCTTCTTCCAGCGTATAAGGACGTACGGTAAAGTCGACTACGCAGAAGCTGCGGCGCAACGGGGGATAAAAATCTTTCAGCAGGGTGCTGTAAGTCTTTCCTCCATCGATGGCACGCAGCTTGGCATCACGTGCATCAGGATTTTCTTCCTCACGGATGACTGCCAGCACTTGGTCTTTCGTGTCGAGCGACGAAGCCTCGACGGCTTTACGCAAACCTTCCCAGTCTTCTCCTCCCCACTCGACAGTAAACAACTTGGCATCCCATCCGTCGGTACGGCGGAAATAATCGGCTAACGACTTTGCCCGGCGTTCGGAAAGCGACATATTGCTTTTGTAAGTTCCTTCGGGCGAAGCATATCCCTTGATGCGGAAACCTGTAATGGTAAAATCATTGTTCTGCTTTACCCGGTCGACCATATCGCTCAGCTTCTGTACCTCAGCCCGGTTGTTGCCCAACGAAAGCACAATCTCGCTCTTGCCTACCCGGTAGTTCAAGTGCAGTTCGCATTGCTCATCACGGCGTTTCACCTCTTCGGCACGCGGCTCTACGAAAGCCACCTGATAGACAGGTTCCGCTATTTCTCTCCACGGCAAAATAACTCCCAACGGACGTTCGTATTCGTTCAGCGAGCAAGCAGCACAGCCCGTAGCCTCTTCACGCAACAACAGGTTGGCTCCGCGCATCCATTTCTCGTAGGGCACAGCTACTTCATAAGCCACCTCTTGTGAGGTCCCGTTCTTACGGCGGACTACAGCGTATGGCGTTTCGGTTTCATCGGCATAACCCAAGGCTGTCTTGCGCTCGTAAGCTTTCTGACGGATACGTCCGTTTACTACGACCGGTGCCAAGGACTTTTCAGTCTTCCCATCCTTTGCCTGCAATACAGGGGTAAGCACCAAAGCATGTTGGGCATGCATATCGAGGCTATCAAGCGCAATCTCCAGCTGTACTTTTACATCCCCGCCCACTTTTTCTACCGAGCGCTCCACAGCGGCACGTCCTGTATAATCAGTCTGTGCCCACATCGTGCCTCCGCCTATCAGCCAGGCTGCGGCAAACATGTATATTCCGGAATGTTTCATGGTTTTTCCTCCTTATTTAATAATATAGACGATGGATATGGCAGCTTTCGTCACGCCAAAGAAGTCATACGAATCTTTTCCGAGCCACTCGCCACACTTGGGACACTCGTACTTGTCATAATTGAGACGTGTATACCCGATGCCAATTTCGGCTTCCAGGTTCCACCGTTTTCCTAAAATCCACTGATAACCGTAGCTGATGCCGCCACCATAGAACTCTCCTTCGTACCGGTATTTCTCCAAATCCGAGAACAAGCCAAACGGCACATTGACACCTCCCACATTGAACATACCTCCGTGCAGGTGTACACCGAAGAAATGCCCGTTGTAGCGTTCGCACAGCCAATAGCGTAACTCAGGCTGTACCAGCCAATGCTTCATCTTCTTGTTGTCTTTAAAGGTAAAGGGATTGTAACCACCCAACACATCGAGTGTCAACTTGGGTTTTAAACCGAACTCAAATGCCAGATTCGGTGTAGAAGTTGCCCAATATACAGCATTTGTCTTTACAGCATACTTCGGGCTTTCAAAAGGGGTATTCTGTGCTTGAAGGTTTACAGACAATCCTGCCAGCAATACCGCTCCCATCCACAAACAGCGCACACCGGAAACGATATGCCTGCCACATTTTACTCTCGTAATCTCCGTTTTCATATTATACTCAAATATAATATTCTACCAAAAGCATCGTAGACCTTTTCCCTTGTCTTTCTACTTTAATCTCTATCTCTAATTATCTCTATCAGGCTCTATTAGGGAAAGTATGTGCTTTTCATTTACATTCTCTATCGTGGGCAAATATAAGCAAAAATTACATTTCAAACAAAACAAAATCATAAATTTTATTTCACTTGCTCAAAATCTTCAAATAAGAAAACCTCCGACACGAATATCAGTCGGTGACGAAAAGCAGACATTTATAAGTTTTATCGGCACGGCATGCCGCAGAATCCTGAAGATATTGTATCTTTGCCCGTGGGTTCGAGAAAAAGAAAGCCAAACGCTTTTTCCTGCACACCTTTTTATAAAAACATCAAAGAATATGGAACAACCTCAACTGAACGAACACAACAAGACGGAATACCCGCCTATGCATACCTGCGAGCATATCGTAAACCGAACGATGGTCAACCTCTTCGGATGCGGACGTGCCGTATCGGCACATATCGAACGTAAGAAAAGCAAACTGGACTTTGCCTTGCCACAAGCTCCCACCGATGAAGACATCGCCCGCATCGAGGCTACGGTAAACGAAGTCATCGCCCGCCACCTGCCTGTCACTACCGAGTTTATCACCCAACAGGAAGCCATGGGACGCTTCGACCTGAAACGTCTGCCCGATGATGCTTCGGATACAGTACGGATAGTCAAAGTAGGCGATTACGACGAATGCCTCTGCATCGGACTACACGTAGCCAACACTTCCGAAATAGGTACTTTTAAAATCATCAGCCACGACTATAAAGACGGCATCTTCCGGATGCGGTTTAAATTGGTTTAAGTTGACAAGTTGACAAGTTGACAAGGTATCAGGTGACAAGGTATCAGGTGACAAGGTATCAGGTGACAAGGAAACAAGTTGACAAGGTATCAGGTGACTAGTTGACTAGGTACTAGGAACTAGGTTTTGAATGCCATAAGAAAAACTATTGGCTTTAACTTCTAACGAAGCGAAGCGGAGTGATAACTTCTTTAACTCCTTTAACTCCTACTTATAAAACCTTGTCAACTGATACCTTGTCAACTTGTCAACTAAAAAAATACATCTTATGAAAAAGAAAAAGAAAACTACAGGGTCTTTACGCGGATTTGCTCTTCTCCTTATATTAATAGCTGTTGCCTTGTTCGTCTATCAACGGCAAGAGGAGAAGCCGCTGACAAACCTCAAGCTGAATGAACTGGCAGAAACCTTTACCAAGAATGCAGCTGAGGACAGCCCGGCAACGGTTTCTTCGAAACTGGAAATACCTGTAAGCACGCGGAAAAGGGATGAAATCAAGCTGCAACGCACAGCTTACACCGTATCGTATAACGACTATTATAAAACGCCCAACTGGGTGGCATGGGAACTGACACGCGATGAGACAAAAGGAACGGAAGAACGGAAAAACAAGTTTGTACCCGACCCTGACCTGCCCGAGCCTCGTGTAGAACATAGCGACTATACCCGTTCTGGTTACGACCGTGGGCACATGGCTCCGGCTGCCGATATGAAATGGAGCGAAAAGGCAATGGAAGAATCTTTCTACATGAGCAATATCTGTCCGCAAAACCAAAAACTGAACCGGGATGACTGGGGCGACCTGGAAGAAAGTTGTCGTGAATGGGCGAAGAAATATGGAAGAATCTATATTGCCTGCGGTCCTATTTATGACACAGCGACTCCCAAACGGATTGGAGAACACAAAGTAGCCGTGCCCGACCGTTTCTTTAAAGTGGTGCTTATCTATAACCGGAAGAACCCTATCGCCATGGGATTCTTATTCGAAAACAAAGCCCATCACCAAAATCTGAAAAACTACATGGTCAGTGTCGACCAAGTGGAAGAAACTACGGGCTTGGACTTCTTCTCCAAGCTGCCCGATGAGGTAGAAAACCGTATCGAAAGCATCGTGCCCGAAGGCATCACGTTCTGATTTCCTTACCACAAAAGCAGCGGTTACCAACAGGCAGGCATCCCAACCAGTATCCTCTGTTATCCGGCTTTATCACAAGACCGGCTTGGTGCATACTGTCCTTTCCGTTTCGTCATGCTACCATACTCAATGGCGTGCTTCGGACAATGATGGTAACACGAAAGACACATCGCACAATCAGTACCCCATACAGGACGACCTTTCTCTAAACGGATGTTGTGCAAAGGACAAGCTGCCACACATTTGCCGCACGAAATACAAGCCGCTGTCGACTTGAATACAGCAGGCGACATCAGGAAGCGACAAAACAACGGACGGATTACATAACTCTTCAGCCAAGGAAAGCTCCCCTCATAACAATCAAAGCCAACCTCACGGTGTTGTAAACGTGCAGCAATCTCTTCCAATCGGCGGGGAGCTTCATGCAACTTACGGGATGCCACTTCACGTGAATCGACATCAAAGCCCGGCAAACATACGTAGGTATTGGGCATAAAGACCGAAAAGCCAGCATCGCAATACCAACCTTTCTGCTCCACAGCCCGAGCAAACAAATCGGCAGTCTTGCCTGTATCGTCTCCGCATGTGCAGACAAAATAGATATAGGCAGGAACACTTGTCACCTGCAAACGGGAAAGAGCTTCTGTCACCCGTACAGGAGGTCCCCAGGCATACACCGGAAACACAAAGCCCAAAGCCTCATCCGGCTTCAACTCTCCTACCGGATTATCCAATAATGCGCCTACACGCTCGTTCAGCAACTTACCAAGCTCATCAGCCACCCATCGGGAATTG
>ULRR01036731.1_pt1 | contig 14657 bp, 12 predicted proteins | sample 1955651 | NCBI WGS metagenome assembly ULRR01 (sample SAMEA4835688, study PRJEB28245) | human gut metagenome | biome: gut microbiome; material: fecal sample | place: Denmark | collected 2008
CCACATTCTCACATTGCCACATTATCACATTGCCACATTATCACATTGCCACATTAGCACATTGGCACATTCTCACATTAGCACATTGCCACATTCTCACATTAGCACATTGCCACATTGTCACATTGTTTATTGTTTCCTATATTCCAGCGGGCTGATGCCTACATAGCGTTTGAAATATTTGCCGAAGAACGAGATGTTGGCAAAGTTCAGCGAGTCGGAGATAGCCTGTATCGTCAGATTTGTTGATTTCAATTGCGATTTGGCATCCATAATGACCATCGATGAAATGACATCCACACACGTCTTGCCCGTTATCTGCTTGACTACGGCACACAGGTGAGCGTGAGTGATGCCCAGCTTCTGCGCGTACCAGCCCACGTTGCGTGTCTGGTTGTAATGCTTGGTGACCAGTTGCATGAAGCTGCGGCAGATCAGTTCGCTTTTCGACAAGGCTATCTTGTCGTATTGCCGTGTTTTGTAGAGGATGGAGATACCTGTATGAATGTCGGCATAGAGGTTGGGAGCTATTTCGTCGCGTATCTTTTCGTTGAAGTTTTCATACATCGCTATCAGCATCTGCAAGTATTTCTCCATCATGGCTGCCCCTTCAGGTTTCAATGGAATAACCGGACGGCCTAATGTCAGAAAGATGGCATCCAGCATGGAACGGGAGTGTGCCCTACGTTCGATAAAGCCCGAAGAGAATCCTAAGAAATAGATTTTCAAGTCTCCCTGTATCTCGTTTATCTGGAAGATGGTGCCTGGCATCAAGGTAATTACGTCGTTCGGTTTTACCAGTATTTCGTTCAGGTTGACCAGTGCCTTTACTTCTCCGCTCAGGCACATCACAAACATTTCGCATTTTAGCCTTACAGGATAATGCGTGTACAGGTTCAGCAGGTCTTTGTTGATATCAGTCCCTATCACCCAGTCTTCGGGCAAATCTATTTTGGGAAGCTCTTTTTCCATCTTTTCCATATCCTTTATTTTTTCCGTTCCGACAAATATACAATTAAAAAACGGAAATCCGATGGCAAGGAGTTCCCGATTCGGGCGTTATCAGAAGAAAAGACCTTTAAACCCTTTTTTTAGCACGAAAAAAATGGTTTCCGATAAAAAACGGAACAAAAATAATAAAAATAGATATTGTGAGTTTTTATGAAAGATTGCAATTTTGCAAGCGGAAAAAATGACACTATATGGAAAGAACAGGACATTCTTCTCAGTCTGTATGTAGGATGCAGAAAAAGGACGAATCTCAAGAAAAGAACAAGCCGGATAAGCTTATCTGTAAAATAAACCTAGCTTCGTAGGAGAAAGGTGAAGAAACAGCGAAAAGCAGGTAAGGGAAGAAGCAAAGCAAAACTAAAGAACAAGCCAAACGGAACACTAGCCCATCGGGAAATAAACCACCGATACCGGTTCAGTGAAGAATTGAAAGAAAAGACAAAAAACGAAAGAACTTATAAACTCATAAACTAAAGAACTCATAAACTAAAGAACTTATAAACTAAAGAACTCAAAAACTTAAAAACAAAAAACTCAAATATGGGAAAGATGAAAAAATATGTAGCAATGTTTTGCGCGATGCTGGCACTGGGAGTAGCCGGCACTTCCTGTTCTTCCGACGAAGAGGTGGCGCAAGGCGAGGCAGGTGAAGGAGTGATTGCTTTCGACATCACTACCGACACAAAGTTTCAATCGCGTGCAGTCAGTCTGTCTGCTTATGAAAATCTGGATAATTATACAATCCAGCTTCTGGATGGAGAAGGGGAAGTGTATAAAGAATATCAGTATGACAAACTTCCTGTGTCTTTGAAAGTGGAAGCCGGAACGTATCAGTTAAAGGCTTTTTATGGCGAGGACAAACCTGCTTCTACTACATCGATGTATGTAGAAGGACTCAGTTCAAAAGTGACTGTAGAGGCTGGGCAAGAAGAGCCTGTTCGTTTAAGTGTGGCTTGTAAGCCCGTGTGTGCAAAAGTAGCGGTTGCTTTTAATGAAGAAGCTTTGGATAAATATTTCAGCGATTATTCGGTGACATTCAAGACGGCAGCTTTGGGTGATGACAGCTTTATTTGGAAGAAAGCGGATACCGATCCTGTTTATCTGAAAGTGAATGATGAGGAAGCGGTGAAATATACTGTTACCGCTAAATATACAGATACAAGTATTCCCGATGCTAAAGTAGAAGGAACTTATACGTTAAGTCCGCAGTCAGGTTTGACTTTACAGGTAGCACCTGCCGGAGATGGCAGTTTAGGGCTTACCATTACATTTGATGAAAAAACGAATGATATTGAACAGGACATTGAAGTACCTAACGAATGGGTAAATCAACAACCTGCTAACGATTAAATGAAGGAGATTGACGTATGAAAACAATAAATAAATGGATGCTGGGCACTTTATTAATGGGCTCGTTGGCATCTTGTGAGATGAAAGACGAATTAGTCGGAACCAGTTCTTCACAAGCTATGGGTGCATTAGAGTTGGGCGTATTGGTCCAAGAGTCTGCTAGAGCGGGTAGTGATGAGGTAACGACTTTCCCGGTTTCTATCACATCGGAAGCAAATCCGGTAAACAATAAGACTTTTTCTTCGTATGAAGAAATTGTCAAGCAAGGCAATGTCGTAGAGTTGCCGGTCGATGAATATGTCGTATCAGCACATACACCGGGCACGTTAGAAGGATTTTCCGTCATGACAGAGCCTTATTATAAAGGTGAAGTTAGTCTGACGGTAGAAGAAGGAAAGACCGAACAGGTAACGGTGGAATGTAAGATGGCAAATACGAAAATTAAGTTGGATTTACCTGATGATTTTGATTCGTTCTCTTCTTGGACGGTGAGTTTTGATGATGGGAAAAGCCATACTTTGGAATTTAGCAACACAGACCAGTTCACCAATCACACAGCTTATTGGTATTTGGGTGAAGAAGGTGCGGCAACATTGACAATGAATATTGTAGCCGTAAAAGATGGCATTACCTATACGGATAGCAAAACGTTTACAAAGAGCAATGCGGATGAAAGTTATGAGAATGATAATGCGAATTTCGTAGGAGGAGATGCGTTGGATGTAGATATCAGTGTAGAAGAAAATCCGGATGAACCTACACCAGAAGAACCGGTAAAACCGGAATTGGTATTCTCTGTATCGGTTAATTTAACATTCACCAATGAAGAAGAATCTGTTATTATTCCGGTTACTCCGGGTGCAGGAAGTTCGGATAATGAAGATGATTCGAACGAGACTCCTACCCCTCCTGCTGAGGAGACTCCCATTGTTATCAGCGATAACGGTACAGGTTATTTGACCAATGGAGTTACGGTTACAGGAGAACCCTATCCTACAGACGTGGCTGTCGAAATGTCTGTACCTAATGGCATTCAGCATGTTTATGTGAAGATTGCTACTACAAATGAAGATTTTAGAGAAATGGTCTCTGGAATGGGACTTGTAGATGATCTAGGCATGGATTTGGCAACTGAAGATGCGGCCGAATTATCAGAGTTGTTCGCTGTTCCTAAACGGAATGCTACGGAATATACTTTTACAATGTCAGAAACATTGTTCGGGCTTTTAGGTATTTACTCGGGTAAGCACGATTTTAGTTTAAGAGTGGTTGATGCAGAAGGGAATGAGGCTTCGGCTGTTTTGACGATAACTATTTGATAGGGAATTATGAAAAAGAATTGGTTTACATTAATTATATGCTGTCTGGCTTTTGCGCTTTCTGCTTGTCAGAGCGAAGAGGAATTGGCGGGTACGACCGTAGGGTATCTTCGTTTGGGCTTGGATGTGAATACATCCGCTATTACCCGGGCGGAAGCGGCTTATAACCCCAAGCAGCTTGCCGTGCAGATTGTTAATGCACAAGGCGAAGTGGTAGAAGAAACCACGAATTTTGAAACGAACTGGAGTGCCAAAACCATTGAATTGCCGGTTGGCAAGTACACCATAAAGGCTTCGTCTGCCGGTTTCGATGGAACAAGCTCAGGATTCGACAAGCCTTATTATACCGGGAGTACCGAAGTAACCATTGAGAGTGGAAAGACGGCTAATCCGAAAATAGAATGTACGCTTGCCAATGTGAAAGTGACGGTCAATTTTGACCAGTCGTTTGTAGATGCATTTGCATCGGCTGAGGTGGAAGTGGACGATAACCAAAGTCCCAATAACGAGGGTATCAATCCTTTGACCTTTGCAATGGGGAAAACTACGCAATCGGGCTATTTCCCGGTAACCGATTTGAAAGCGGTGGTTTCGGTTGTCAATAAGCATGGCGTAGCAAATTCGCAAACCAATGAGATAACCGATGTGAAGGCACGCAATCATTACATTCTGAATTACAAGGTAGAAGAGAGTACAGGCGGCAATGTGACTGTAACGACCGATCCGTCTACTACAACATATACTTTCCATATTTCAGTAGCTTTGAAGCCTGAAACCGAGCCAACATTAACGGTCTCTTCTGCCAATGCATGGGCGAAACGGGTTTACTTGGAAGGTACGGTAGTTGAGAATGGAGTCGATTTGTCGCAAGGAACATTTAGTTTCCAATACCGGGTGAAGGATGCGACCGATTGGACAACGGTTTCTGCCACGCTTGCTGACGGAAAGTACAAAGCTACAGTTACCGGTCTTACTCCTAAAACAGCTTACGAAAGTCGTTTGGTTTATGGAGAAGAAAGCTTTGTAAGTGAAGTGAAAGGATTTACAACGGAAGAAACGGTCGTGTTGTATAATGGCAATTTAGATGAGTGGTGGCGGGCAAAAGATAACGATCGATCTCCTTGGTATCCTATTGCAGATACGGATGCAACATCTTCAACAACGGATTCTAATGGAAATCTTTTCTCTTTTTGGGATTCGGGTAATGGAGGTACAGCAATGATGGCAAAGAATCCGACTGCTCCGGAAGAATCTGATGTAAACACACCGGGAGGAAAGTCCGCAAAATTGGCTTCTCAATATGTTGGGGTGGCATTTCTTAAGATGGGTAAATTCGCTGCCGGGAATATTTTCACAGGTCATTTCTGTAGTGCCAATACACAAACATATCAAGCACGTATTTGTTTTGGTCAACCATTTGCTTCCCGTCCCATCCAGTTGAAAGGATGGTTCAAATATAACCGTGGAACGAATGTTGATTATCCGGATGGAAATGATGTGCGGAAAACGGAATTGATTAATTCGGGTGGCGACCAATGCTCTGTCTATATTGCATTAACTGATAATGAAGGTGTAGTATATGAAGAACATAATTATGCGTATGAAATCAATGGTGATTTGTCTGCCGATGATCCGGAGAACTTCAAGTATAAGAATACAATCGATTTCTCTACTAACAACCCGAATATCATCGCTTACGGCACGTTGACGGAGGATGAAGCGAAAGGTACAGGCGAGTGGCAACAATTCACCATTAACTTGAAATACCGCGACCTGACCCGCACGCCGAAATACATCATCGTAGTGGCTTCGGCAAGTAAGTATGGCGATTTCTTCACGGGAAGTTCAAGCAGTGTGATGTACATTGATGATTTTGAACTGGTTTACGACGGTGAGCCTACTGTAGCTTCGCAACAATAATTATTAATTCAATAACCTTAACCGGGAGAGGAAATCTTCGGATTTTTCTCTTTCGGTTATCCTTATGAACAGATGAAAATAAAATTTCTATTTTTCGCAATCATCTTGCTGGCTGGCGTATGCAGTGCATCCGCTATCAATCCGCATCGGGTAGAACGGATAGACCGCGAGATACAGAAGCGTGTGTTTATCCCGAAAGGGCAATGGATGGTAGGTGGTACGGTTTCTTACTCCGAGCACGATGAAAGTAATCTTAATTTTACGGTGCTAAAAAACATCGAAGGGTTGGGGTATGATTTCAAGGTCAGCCCTTATGTCGGTTACTTCTTTGCCAACAATTTGGCTGCCGGTGTACGTTTCGCTTACAACCGCACTTATCTTGATTTGGGGAATTTCGACTTGAATTTAGGTGAGGATTTCAATATCAACTTAGAGGATGTATACTATTTGGAGCACAAATACGAAGTGTCGGGTTTCTTCCGTTCGTATATGCCGATAGGCGATAGCAAGATTTTTGGCTTGTTTAATGAGTGCCGCATCACGTATGGGTATGCACAAGGTAAGAACTCTACCGGTTCGGGCGCTCAATACGACGGGACTTATCAGACGACGAATAATTTAGAGATAGGTTTTGCTCCGGGCATAACGGCTTTTATTACCGACTTTGCTGCAGCCGAAGTCTCCATGGGTGTAATGGGGTTCGATTTTAAATGGGTAGACCAGAAAACCAATCAGATAGAAACCGGAAAACGTCGGGTTTCTTCGGGAAACTTTAAGATAAACTTGTTTTCCATTAATATCGGTATGACTTTTTATTTATAAACCCTTCAAAACAAGGAGAGTAAGAATAGATGATAAAGAAGATGATATACGCCATGGCTTGCTTGTTGGCATGCCATGCTTGCAAGATAGAAAACGATATCCCTTATCCCATTGAGGAGGCAAGCATTACTGCATTCGAAGTGGAAGGACAGCGGGAAGCTCCTGCCGATGCGACTGTAAGTGCCGGTATCAATGCGAATACCCGTACCGTTACGCTTTATGTAGACGATACGGTCGATTTGACCGACCTGCGTATTACGCGCTTCACTTTGTCGCCCGAAGATGCCGAAATCAGTGTAGATGCAGATGTCTGTACAGATGCTGCCCTTTTCCCTGCCACAGGGTTTGAAGTTCCGGATAATCTAGCTAACACGTGTGTCGATTTTTCGGAACCTGTCAAGTTTACTTTGTCTACGTATCAGGATTATGAATGGACGGTAAATGTGACTCAGGTGATAGACCGTACCCCCGATGTGAACAGGATGGTCAGGTATGTGATAGATACCGAGCAATGCGTGGCTTACATTTATGTGGCTTCCAGCGAAAGTCTGAGTAATATTCAGATAAATTCGTTGCCTTTGGCAGGACCGTCGGGAACAATCGAGCCAGACCCGACTACCATACACGATTTTACCCAAGAGCAAATATTCTATACCACGTATGGCTGGGAAGAACCTTCTACCGTGCATAAGTGGAGAGTGCGTGTATTTAAGGCAAGCGAAGAAGAAAATACCTCGGCATCGGCTTTTGCCAGAACTACGGGAGCCACTTTGAGTGGAAACATTACAAATGGGAAAACGCCGGTTGTTGAATATAAGGAAGCTAAAGTTTCCGCTTGGACCGATTTGCCCTCTTCGGCAGTATCGGTAAACGGCGTCAGGTATACAGCCACTTTAACCGGATTGAAAGCAAGCACGTCTTATCAGTACCGTGTGACGGTAGACGGCGTAGCCGGAGCAGAACAAACGTTTACTACTGCCCCGGCTACACCGTTGGAAAACGGTGGCTTCGAAAACTGGTATATGAATGACAAAATTTATGTGCCCAACTCATCGGGAAGTGATTTTTGGGGAAGCGGTAATCCGGGTGCGGCTTCATTTATAGGCAATCTGACTACTCCTACCAGCGATGCGGTATCAGGGCAAGCTGCCTTATTGGAGTCGAAGGATGCTTTAATCAAATTAGGGGCAGGTAATATTTTTACCGGTGATTTTGCGTTGGACGGTACGAATGGTATTCTTCACTTCGGACAACCTTTCACTTCGTTTCCTACGGCATTGCGTCTGTATTACAAATATACATCTGAAAAAATCAACCGAATAGGAGATAGTGTAGGCGAATTGGAAAACTTACGTGACCGTCCGGATTCGTGTCACATTTACATTGCTCTTTCTGACAAATCAGAACCTTACGAAATCCGTACCCGTCCGTCAACACGTCAGATGTTTGATAAAAACGATGCGAATATCATTGCTTACGGAGAGTTTATTTCCGGACAATCCACTTCGACATATCAGCAAATCACGATTCCGCTGGATTATCGTGCGCTGACCCGCACACCTCGTTATATCATTATTGTGGCTTCTGCCAGTAAATATGGTGATTACTTTATAGGAGGGGTAGGCAGTACGCTTTGGTTAGACGAAATGGAATTAATTTACGAATAAGAAAAGATGAGGCTTAAAAATATGAAATTGATTCAGTATTTATTGGTGAATAGCATCGGGCTGTTGCTTTTTGCTTGTACAGAAACCGATGGATTAGAAACACATGCCGGAAAGACGGGATTCATGATTTCGCTGGCTGATGGCAGTGTAGGTGTAGAGGCAAGAGCCGTTCCGTCTGCTTTGCCCGACCCGGCAAAGACTGCTTTTCAGATTCAAGTGTTGAAAGCAGGAACGGCAGCTTCGGTGGCAGATGGACATTATGAAGAGAACCAACTGATAGAGGTGGCAGCCGGTGTGTACGATGTAGTGGCAACCTATGGGGATGTCAGCACATTGGCTTTGGATAAGCCTTGCTATAGAGGAATAGCCGAAGACCAGACCGTAAGTGTAGACAAGACGACATCGGTTACAATTAACTGTACGGTAGCGAACGCTTTATTATCGGTAAAGTATGATGACTCTGTCAAGAAATTCAGCGATATTTACAGCGACTATTATGTAAAAGTAAGTGTGAATGGAGCAAGCCTTGACATAAAGGATACGGAAAAAAGCGCTTATTTCCAGCCGGAAACATCTTTCGAGGTTTATTTCTGCGCTACAAAGAAGGATGAAAATGAAGAGAAGAGTATGAAACTCAATTTGTCGCAAACATCCCTTAAAGCTGCCGAACATCTGATATTGACTCTCTCTCCCGAACCGGACAAGAGCGGAGCGGATATCTCTGTAACGAAAGAAGAAATAAAGTCTGTAACAATCAATGAAACTATCCCGATGGAATGGTTGCCGAAGCCGAAGGTGACGGCAGAAGGGTTTGATGAAAATAATACCTTGACTTTTGTAGAAACGGAAACGAAAGAGGCGAAGCTGAATCTTGAACTTTCTTCGGCTTTGCAGGATGTGACGTTTAAGTTTAATTTTCAAGATGAACAGTTTGCCGAATTACGGAAAGATAAAGAATATCTGTGGTCGAATGCGGAAGATAAGCAGGTGATTACAGAAACTTTAGGTATTGCAGTTTCAGATGCAAACATTAATCTGAATGGTTTACTTGCAAAGTTGCAGACGAATGTGGGCGAATCTACGGCCAATACGATAGATGTTGATGTAAAAGCCAATAATCGTTGGAGTAGTGAGGATGAAAAGGTAAATACCACTTATACGATAACTTGTAATAAACCTGTTTTCTCAGTAGATGCTTATCCAGGAAACATTTGGACAAAAGAATTTACGATGAATGCTTTGCGGGAAGAACAAGTGACAAGCGGTGATTTCTTGAAACTGAGCGAGAATATGAAGTATCAATTCAGTACGGATAACAGTACTTGGAAGGATTTGGACGATGATTTAAGAGCTGCCAACTTAACGCAAGGCACGACATATTATATTCGTGGTTTGTATCGGGATGTTATTCCAAGTAAAGCGGTGGAGGTGAAAACCTACGAAGCGATTGAATTGACGAATGGCGGACTGGAAAATCCAGAAGTATTGGATGGAGACGATTCTGGAGTAAGGCGAGGAACTGTCTATGGATGGGATGGATGGGCAACATTAAACAAGATGTCTACTCCATCAGGACTTGCAAGTTATTCCTTTAATTCTCGTTCAGGTTGTCGCCCGACAACGGATTCTCATACAGGAAATGCCATTCGGGTCATAACTTTAGGATACGGTATAGGAGGATGGGCAAAGCCAACAAGTGCAATGCATAGTAAGTTGTATTTGGGAGAAAGTGCAGATGAGGATGGAAATGGTATAGTTTATGGAATCAGATATGAGTCTAGACCTTCTCATTTGAAGTTTTGGTACAAGTGTGTTTCAAATAAAGGGAATGATGAATCGTTGGTTCAAATACAATTGCTTCATGATGATGTTGTGTTAGGAGAAGGAGAATTTAGAACGGGCGCAAAGGATGCATACGAAGAGAAAACCATTGAGGTAGATTACACAAACTATGCTTCTACTTTGGTGTTAGCTCCGAATAAGTTAGTTATAGTGTTCCAATCTGGAACAAAAGAATCTCTGGATGTGGATGATGATTTGAAGTCATTTATAAGTGGATGGAACACTGTGGACAAAACAGCGGATGCTACGTATCGTGGTAACGAGCTGTATGTTGACGATGTAGAATTAATCTACGACAAATAAAAAAGCAAACAATGAAACGAAACATATTATATTTAATCTTCGGACTCTTTTTGTTAGCAAGCTGCCAACAGGAAGAATTGCCCGATGTAGGAACAGGCTATCTTGCTATTGCAGACCTGTCGGTAGAAGCACCCCAAGTAAATGTAGTATCTTCGCGTGCTGAGGCAGCAGAAGAACCGTTAACCATCGAAATCGTGAAAGGCGAATCAATTCAGACATTTACCGAATCTAATTTGCCAAGTAAAATTGAGTTGGAAGTTGGTGATTATGTTCTCAAAGCATATAACAGCCAATACGGCAAGGAGGATGAAACAGGTTTGGGAGCACCTGTTTATTATAAAGAAGAATCTTTTACCATCGAAACAAACAAGACTACTTCTGTGGAAGTAAGCGTGCCAATGATAAATTTCGGTGTGAAATTGGATTTGCCTGATAACTTTAATACCTTATTCCCTACGTCAACTTTTACTGTGTCAGGAAATGAACGTCAAGTAGAGTTGAAAGATGGCGAAACCGCTTATTTTTCTTATAAGAAGGGAGTGACATTTGATTATGTTTTAAGCGCAACCAATAAAGACCAAGAACAGCGAACGATGGAGGGTAGTTATGGGACAGAGGGAGAATCCGTTGCTTCGGGTACTATTTACACCGTAACTTACGAGCTGGGAACCCGCTCTTTCAGCATCACCCGATGACCGGGAAGCAGGTTTTGAAAAAAGAGAAAAACGGTTGCTGACAAAATGGCGACCAGTTGCTGACAAAAATGCAGATAGGTGCGATGCCCTTCGCACTTATCTGCATCAGCCTATGCACCTAAGTGCGTAGGGCATCGCACCTAAGTGCGTCGGAAGATAGTGTTGCATTCATAAGCTATGCAATTGCTGCCTGGCTGCCTGTGCTTTTAGTTTGTGAATTAGAAATAATTCCGTATCTTTGTTCTAATTAGAAAAGGTAAGCAGTATGGAAAATCGGACAGTCTTTAATGATGCACAATTGCATGTGTTGGAAATGGCTTCACGTATTAAAACGCGCCGTGGGTTGGAGGAACTGAAAGATCAGCTTGCGGAATATTATGCACGCCGTATAGACGAAGATATGGAGGCTTTATGGCAGTCGGGTGTGTGGACCGTCATGCTGGATTTCCGAAATATTCAATGCGATACTCATACTTTATTAGTCTATTCTTGGATACAAAAAGAGTAAATAAGAAGACAAGTAAAAGTATCTTAGACCATTTTTAGTATGATAAGAAGCATAATACAACCATTTTTAGTATGATAAGACACAAAATCCCGCGCGACTGACTATTTGTCTGCTGGTTTGTTCCAGATGATATCCATATAGCTTGATTCTGTTTGTACTCCGAAATAACCTTCCGCTAATGCTTCATACGAGTCGGTTAATTCGTCTATAATTTCTTGATGTTCCAAATCGAAAGCAACCGCATTGTTCATTGAGTTTAAGACGAAGGGGGAATGGGTAGTCAATATGAACTGGATATGAGGGAAGGTCTGCGTGAGCAAGGGCATGATAACCCGTTGCAGCTCCAGGTGCAGATGAGTCTCCACTTCATCAATCAGTACGATACCCGGCTTTTGATAGGCACGCACAAGATTATCTTCTTTTTGCATTTTCAGAATTAAGTCGGCTACGATATCCAATACTGCGGCAAATCCATCAGACATTTCGGTGAATTTGAACCGTTTCCCTTCTGTGTTAATCCAAAAGCTATAGTCTTTGTAGTTGAATTCCAATTTGAGTTGAGCGTCCTGATAAATTTGCTTCATTAATGTTTCAAAATCAATGAACCATTGATGTATTTGGTTGGCATCTTCCGTTTGTTGTTCGTTGCGCGCTAAGGCTTCTTGTATTTTTAAGTCGGACAGAAAGTTCAAGAACTGGGATGTAGCAGTCTGTTTGATGTCGCCTGTTATGGAATAAGAGGGCTTGGTAGGATGATGTGGCTCAATCATTTGGCTTTTTCGGTCTGCCTGATAGAAAGCCATGACAAACTGTTTTTCCTGGTATTGCCGGATGACTGAGGGGTCATTGAACTCCATCGAGATTGGTGAATCGACGGTATCAGGGGAAAGTGCTTTTTGATTGAGGTATGAAGCAATGGCATTCAGTAATATGCTTTTCCCGCTTCCGTTCTTTCCTGTGATAATCAGATGAGGGGTTTGTGCATTCCGGATGGGTATGTTGATGTCGTGAAGATGGAACAAGCGGTTGATGTGGATATTCTTGATGAAGTAGTTCATATCGTCTGCATATTTTAATTTGCCACTAAAATAATGTTTTTTCGGGTAATGCGCAATGATTGTGTGCTTTTTTGCTTATCCCAACACGAAGACTGGATGGTCTTGGGTACTGGTTTCGGGACAGAAGGTGAAGCCTTCCCATTCGAATGCTTGGAGTTGGTCAGGATTCTCGATGCGGTTCTTCAGGAGGAAGCGGGTCATTTCGCCGCGGCACATCTTGGCATAGACGGTCACGCTCTTCGGCTTCCCATCCTTCATCACCAGAAATTCGGGCGTAATGACACGTACTGACTCCGTGACCTGTTTCCAATGGAACAAGTCTTTCATCTCGGCACTTGCCAGATTGACCAGGATGCCTCCCTGCTTACGGATGGCTTCGATAAACCAATCGGTCAGGATGGGTTTCCAATAGTCGAACATCGTGCAGCCGTGTTCGGGTAAACGTACATCGCCTTCCAGCCGATAGGGATGAATGAGGTCGAGGGGACGCAGCAAACCATAAAGGAACGAACTTATCAACAGATGGCTTTGGGCGTATGCAAAATCGTCGGGTGTGAACGAGGTAGCGGCTATACGCTTGAACACCATACCTGTATAGGCGAGCAGGGCAGGCAGGGAAGGGGTGTCGGGGGAAAAGAAATTCTGGTAGCGCAGATAGTTTTCGGCAGCCAGCTTGGCATTGACACGGAGCGTCCGGCTCAGTTCTTCGGGGCTGAACTGGCTTATAACCATCGCGTTTTTCTCCGCTTCGGTCTTGAAGCTGGGAGTCGTGGTAAAGGGTATGTCGGTACGTGGTTGGCGCCCGCTCATGGTCTTGGCGCACGAGATAAAAAGAAGCATTTTTAGTTTTTAAGTTTTTTGAGTTTTTGAGTTTTTGAGTTTTTTAGTTGACAAGTTGACGAGTTGACAAGTTGACAAGGTTTTGAATGCCATTAGCAGAACTATTGGCTTAACTCCTTAACTTCTTAACTCCTTAACTCCTAAAAAAGCAGAACTATTGGCTTTAACTTCTAAAAAAGCAGAACTATTTCTTCAGGCTTTCTTCATACTCGTAACGTTCCTTAGGGTCGAGCTTCGCTATTTCGGCAGCCTCGAACAAGTGGGTGAACACTTTTTCGTGCAAGGCGCGGGGACGTTCTGTCAGGGTTGAGAGGTTGCGGATGACATAAAGCCATTTGTCGAACAGCGTCTCCAGTTCGGCTTCCGTCTTCGTGAACTTGGGCATTTCCAGGTAAATGAAAGTCAGCTTGTCGTTAAACGTCTTGTTTGTGGTAGTATCAACCAACTCAAATACGTGATGATACTCCTCCTGGTTGGAATCGATGGTGAAATCCATGATGCCGATGATATAAATGCTTTTCAAGTCGTAATTCCAGATTCTGCGGGAAGCCTTTCCGCTAATGGTACAGGCGGCATAATACATGCTTCGTTCCTCGAAGGACTGCTGTTCACATTTTTGCATTCCCACAATAAAGTGTTGTCCTTGTTTGTTTATGCAGTGCACGTTGAATGCTGTACTGTTGTCATCTCCCCGCGTGCCCAGGCATTCGTCGTCCAGGTAAGTGAGGTCTTCGATTTCCTCACGGCCATGAAGCAAGGCATTGAGGAAACTGATGAGCAGTTCCTTGTTGATTTCCGTACCGAAAAGCTTCTTGAAGGCAAAATCGGTATAAAAGTTGACATATTTTTCCGAACACATAAGCTGATGTTTTTTGAGTGATATGCAAAGAAACAAAATTCCGGGGAAAAAGGCAAATTTTAGTAGACTAGGTATTACAATTAAATTAAGAATGAAGAACGAAGAATGAAGAACTAATTAAATGAAGAACTAAGAATGAAGAATGAAAATCTGCGAAAATCTGTGTTAATCTGTGTTTCAAAAAACATCAACTGATTCTTCATTCTTAATTCTTCATTCTTCATTTTCTCTGTGCCTCTATGTTTGTCTTTATTTAACTAGTTAACTGAATCAATTAGATTTTCTATTTCTGTTAGGGTTAGTCCGGTATAGCGGGAAATTAGCTCTATGGGCATGTTGTCAGCTTTCATTTGCTTTGCCATTATCAAAGCTTTTTTCTGTTCACCTTCGGCAAGACCTTTCTTTCTGCCTTCTGCCAGACCTTGTTCCATGCCTTCGGCAAGACCTTTCTTCCTACCTTCTG
>ULRR01022446.1_pt1 | contig 14601 bp, 9 predicted proteins | sample 1955651 | NCBI WGS metagenome assembly ULRR01 (sample SAMEA4835688, study PRJEB28245) | human gut metagenome | biome: gut microbiome; material: fecal sample | place: Denmark | collected 2008
GCCGCGAACCCCGCCGGGCCCAGCCCCAAACCGGGCGGCGTCTGGCCCGCCAGTGCGCTGGCACCGGGCAGCGCCGGGCCCGCGGTCCTGCAGGTGCAGAAGTGGCTGAACATTATCGCCGCTGCGGACCAGACCGCCGATTTTGTGCCCGAGACCGGCCTGTTCGACACCGAGACCCAGGCCGCGCTGGAAAGCTACCAGCTGACCGCCGGGCTGGAAACGCTGGGCGTCGTGGACGCCGACACATGGGAGAGCCTGCGTCTGGCCGCGCAGGGGCTCTGCCGCGAATGTCAGGAGGGATAAGCTATGCCAAAGGTCTACGTGTACGACTCCTATGACAACAAGTTTTTCCGCTATACTTTGCGTGAGAACGACCCGATGCCCTACAGCACCGATACAACGCTGCGGGTGCGGGAGTTCCGCGGGTCCAGCAAGAGCAACGTGCTCTGGACGACCACCGCTGCCATGGAGGCGTGGAACCTGACCCGCCGCACCTACGGCAGCGGTATCCCGGTGGGGTACGCCTTCAAGCGCATCTGGGAGGGCGGCCACGGCACGACGAGCCAGCACTATGCGGGCGTGGCGTTCGACGTGGGGCAGCGCAGCACTGCCGCAAATCGCCGCAAAATTTACAACGCCGCTGTGCGGACCGGGGCGTGGGGTTACGTGGAGCCGCTGTCGATGACACCCACCTGGGTACACTTTGACCGGCGGTACGGCAAGCCCGCGTGCCGCAGCACGACGGCAGGCTACCCCACCGTGCGGCGCGGCAGCCGCAGCACCTACGTGCTGATTTTGCAGGACGCGCTGAACGCGCTGGGTTATTCGACGAACACGCTGGACGGCATCTTCGGCCATGCGACGGAGAACGCGCTCAAGGCGTGCCAGCGGCGGTTCGGCCTGACTGCCGACGGCGTATGCGGCTGCGCCAGCTGGAAAAAGATCGCCGAGGCGACGGTGGGGATCGGCAAAACGGCGACGGTTATTGATTCTTGATTTATCTGCTGGTATAATAAACTTGCCTCCCCTCCCAGAGGGGGCCAAGGAGCTGCACTATATTATATAAGGAAGTGTTCCCACATGGATATGCTGGAGTTTTTGCGCACCCGCCGCACCTACCGCCGCTTTGAACAGCGCCCTGTTGCGCCGGAGATCCTGACCGAGGCCGTCGATGCGGCACGGATAGCCAGCTGCGGTGCCAACCGCCAGACCGTGCGGTACATCGTTGTGCAGAGTGTCGACGCCGTGGCCGCCGTGCAGCCGCTGGTACACTGGGCCGCCTACCTGCCGCCCGAGCAGGGCCAGCCGAAGCCCGACGAGCTGCCCACCGCGTTCATTGCGGTTTTGCAGGACGATACCCTGCCCGGCGCGTCCGATGTGGACGTCGGCCTGGCACTGGGCAGCCTGACCGCCGCAGCCTGGGCACACGGCGTGGGCAGCTGCATCATGGGCGCGATTGACCGCCCGGCCCTGACCAGGCTGCTGGCCCTGCCCGATGGCGTGCGCCTGTGCTACATGGTCGCACTGGGCTACCCGACGCACGTGAGCAAGCTGGTCGAAATGCAGGACGGCAGCGTCAAGTATTATCTCGATGAAAACCGCGGCTACTGCGTGCCGAAGCGCAGCATGGACGAGGTGCTGCTGAAAACGCTGTAAAAGTAAAAATCGCAGTCCCGATGATGAAATCGGGGCTGCGATTTTTTGTATCCGTCAGAAGCGGCGTCTTTCAGCCTTATCCCAAAATAGCAAAGCTCTGTGCGCCCAGGGACAGCGTGTCGTTGACGATCTCCGCCTTGCCGATGATGTACTGAATTTTCAGATCCTCGGCCAGCTCCAGCGGCAGCTCGATGGAGACACCCGCCGGGTTGACGGCGCAGATCAGATTGCCGCGCTGCCAGACGAACGGGCGGTAGTCGTCCTTCGCCTTGGGTGCGTACAGCACCTTGAACGGCGCGTCTGCGTTCAGGTCGGCGTGTGCATGACGGAAAGCCAGCAGCGACTTCACGCTGTTCAGCAGGCTGTCGGGGTCGTCCGCCTGAGCGGCCACAGTGGGCGCATCGGCGGCAGTGTCCACAGGCAGATAGATATCCTGTGCGTCGGCGGTGGAGAAGCCGTGGTTGGCCGTGTCGTCCCACTGCATCGGCGTGCGGGAGCCCGTGCGGAAGTAGCCGCCCTCCTTGGTGGGCAGCGGCAGATAGCGCATACCGATCTCGTCACCGTAGTAGACGAAGGGTGCACCGGGCAGCGTGAAAATTGTCGCGTAGGCCAGCCGCAGCTCGTCAGTCGTCAGGCCCGCGGAGGGGCGGATCGTGTCATGGTTGCAGGTGATGAAGCACCACAGACCGTCCTTGTGGGTGGCCTTGTAGGCCGGCAGGTAATCGTCCAGGAATTTGTCAATGCCGGTGCCGGAGTTCTTGCAGAAGTACGCCTTGCCGATGTTGTGCGGGTTCGAGTCCATCGCACCGTCATAGTTGCGCATGAGCCAGTTGTAGCCGTTGCCCTGCCAATTGAGATAAAAGTCCATGTCAAAGCCGTTTTTCAGCGACATGCGCGGGCCGTTCCACTCGGCGATGAGCGCGGCCTCGGGGTACTCGACATCCAGCATATCCCGGATATTGCGCCAGATTTTGCAGGTGTACTTTTTGTTCTTAGTGTCATTCTTTACAAGGCTCGACGCCATATCGACGCGGAAGCCGTCGCAGCCCATGTCCAGCCAGAACCGCATGACGTCCTTCATGGCCTCCACCGTCGCCACGCAGGCGGGATCGTCGGTGGGCTTCTGCCACTTCTCGTTGATCTTTCCATAGCCGTAGTTCAGCGCAGGCTGGCACTTGAAGAAGTTCAGGATATACGTGCCGTTGCGTTCTGTCTCGCCGCCGATGAACGGCATCCCGTCGCCGGAGGCAAAGCAGGAATCCGTCCAGATAAAGCGGTCCGAGTATTCGTTGTGCCCGGGCTTGCAGCTGGCCTTGAACCACGGGTGTTCCTCGCTCGTGTGGCCGGGCACCAGGTCGAACAGCACACGGATGCCCTTCGCATGCGCGGCCTTGAACAGCGCGGCGGCGTCCTCGTTCGTGCCGTAGCGCGGGGCGATCTTTTTGTAGTCGCGCACATCATAGCCCGCATCCTTGAACGGCGAATCAAAGCAGGGGTTGATCCACAGGGCATTGCAGCCCAGGTCCCTGATGTAGTCGAGTTTGGCAATAATGCCCTGCAAATCACCGATGCCGTCGCCGTTGGTATCATAGAAACTCTGGGGGTAGATTTCATAGAACACTGCGTCTTTCAGCCACTGTTTCATGAGATGTCTCCTTTACTATAATAGACAGATAGAATATCCACGGCAGCCCGCAGGGGCGCATTTCCTGTGCGCTCGGGAGGTTTTCCCCGCCGCGCACGGCCACGGGCGGATAGGGAATCCGCCCCTACGGCGCTCCCTGTCAGTTTGCCGCTTCATGAGTATGGAAACGTTTCATCCGTTTCTATCCCTATACTATCCCCTTCTTCTCCCTTTGTCAACGCAGCAAAACAGACAAAATAAACCACAAATTTTCTACATTTTGCATCAAAAACCGACATATTGCTAAATTGTGAACATTTCATTGACAAATTACGAACATCGCGGTAAAGTAGTAGCCACAAGCGATTGTAAAATTTAATAGGAAAGAGGGATTCATTCAAATGAATACGCTTGTAATCGTTCTGATTGCCGCGGTTGTCCTGGTATGTGCGTACGCCGGATATGGCCGCTGGCTCGCCAAGACCTGGGGTGTCGACCCCAACGCCAAGACTCCTGCTGTGCGGCTGGAGGATGGCAAAGACTACGTTCCCACCAACGGCTGGACGGTGTTCGCCCACCAGTTCTCCTCCATCGCAGGTGCAGGCCCTGTCACCGGTGCCATCCAGGCTGCCGCGTTCGGCTGGCTGCCTGTCCTGCTGTGGGTCCTGATCGGCGGCGTTTTCTTCGGCGCTGTCACCGACTTCGGTGCGCTGTACGCCTCCGTCAAGAATGACGGCAAGTCCATGGGTCTGCTGATTGAGAAGTACATCGGCAAGACGGGCCGCAAGCTGTTCCTGCTGTTCTGCTGGCTGTTCTGCGGCATCGTCATTGCTGCTTTTGCAGACATGGTTGCCGGCACCTTCAACGCCTTTGACGCCGACGGCGCACAGGTCGAGGCCGCCTTCACCAACGGCTCTGCGGGCATGGTCTCCATCATGTTCATGGTGTTCGCCGTCATCTTCGGCCTGATCCAGAAGAAATTCAACTTCTCCGGCTGGAAAGAGGCCGTCGTCGGCATCGCCTTTATCGTGCTGTCCTTCGTGGTCGGCATGAACTGCCCCATCATCCTGGGCAAGGCTGCCTGGAGCTACATCACCTTCATCTACATCTTCTTTGCGGCGGTCCTGCCCATGTGGCTGCTGAAACAGCCCCGTGACTACATGACCACCTTCATGTTCGGCGCTATGATCGCCGGTGCGATTGTCGGCCTGCTGGTCGCCCACCCCACCATGAACCTGCCCGTTTTCACCGGCTTCAACAATGAGAAGCTCGGCACCATGTTCCCCATCCTGTTCGTCACGGTTGCCTGCGGTGCGGTCTCCGGCTTCCACAGCCTGGTTTCCTCCGGTACTTCTTCCAAGACCGTTGAGAACGAGAAGGACATGCTGAAGGTCGGCTACGGTGCCATGGTGCTCGAGAGCCTGCTGGCTGTCCTGGCCCTCTGCGTTGCCGGTGCTGCCGCTGCTGCGGACGGCACCCCCGCCGCCGGTACCCCGTTCCAGATCTTCAGCCGCGGCGTCGCAGGCTTCTTTGAGATGTTCGGCGTGCCCGTTTCCATCGCTACCGTCTTTATGACGATGTGCGTTTCCGCTTTGGCCCTGACCAGTCTGGACGCCGTGGCCCGTATCGGCCGCATGAGCTTCCAGGAGCTGTTCAGCGTGGATGACATGGAACACGCCGAGGGCTGGCGCAAGCTGTTCTGCAACGTCTACTTCTCCACCTTTGTCACGCTGGCGTTCGGCTTCCTGCTGACCCAGATCGGCTATGCCAATATCTGGCCTCTGTTCGGTTCCGCCAACCAGCTGCTCAGCGCTCTGGTCCTGGCTACCCTGTGCGTCTTCCTCAAGGTCACGGGCCGCAACAACAAGATGCTGTTCCCGCCGCTGGTCATCATGCTCTGCGTCACCTTCACCGCACTGGTGCAGCGCCTGATTGCAATGGTCAAGGCCATCTCTGCCGCTGCCGCCACTGCCATCCCCGCCGGTGAGACCACCTGGGGCGCTGTCTTTATCGCCAACGGTCTGCAGCTGATCCTTGCGATCCTGCTGATCGTCCTGGGCCTGAACATTGTGTTCCACAGTGTCAAGGGCTACAAGGCCAGCGAAAAGAACAGCGAAAAGGCTGCCGTTTAATCCAAACAGCACTTGACAAATATACCGTATTGAGGTAATATTTATTCAGCCGCAATGGCGCGGCATTACACTGCACCATTCGGCAGTCATACGGCATTTGGCCCCGGTGATCCGCACAGTGGAACACCGGGGCTTTTTGCATGAAAATGAGGGAAATTTATAAAGGAGACCATGAACCATGAAGCTTAAAAACACGCTGGCCCTGAGCCTTGCCGCTGTGATGGCCGCCGGTCTGACCGCCTGCGGCGCCGGCGCCGACACCGCTTCCGCCGCCTCCCCTGCTGCGGATTCCACCGCAGCCGAGAGCACCGAGGCCGCCGCTGACACCACCGCCGCCCCGGACGGCGACGGTGACCCCACCACTCTGACCGTTGCCATGGAGTGCGCCTACGCCCCCTACAACTGGACCCAGAACGATGATGCCAACGGCGCTGTGGAGATCCGCGGCTCCAGCGACTACGCCTACGGCTACGACGTCATGATGGCCAAGAAGATCGGCGAGGCGCTGGGCCAGAAGGTCCAGATCGTCAAGCTGGACTGGGACAGCCTGATCCCCGCCGTCATGAGCGGCGACGTGGACTGCGTCATTGCCGGTCAGTCCATCACGGCGGAGCGCGCCGCGCAGGTCGATTTCAGCGACCCGTACTACTATGCCTCCATCGTCACCCTGACGAAGAAGGACAGCGCTTATGCCAATGCTGCAAGCGTGGCTGACCTGGCCGGTGCCACCGCCACGAGCCAGCTGGGCACCATCTGGTATGACACCTGCCTGCCGCAGATCGAGAATGCCAACATCCTGCCCGCGCAGGAGACGGCCCCCGCCATGCTGGTAGCCCTGAACAGCGGTGCGTGCGACATCGTCGTCACCGACCACCCCACCGGCCAGGCTGCTCTGACCGCCTATCCCGACCTGGTCATGCTGGACTTCGGCGGCGGCGACGGTGACTTCCAGGTCAGCGACGAGGACATCAACATCGGCATCTCGATGAAGAAGGGCAACACCGCCCTGAAGGACGCCATCAATAAGGTGCTGGCCACCATGACCACCGACGACTACAACACCATGATGGACGAAGCCATCAGCGTACAGCCCCTGAGCGAGTAATTTTGCCCGCCTGCCCCTGCCGTTTTGCGCGGCAGGGGCCTTGGTGTTGGTGAAGCTGAGGAATCATAAAGGAGAATCTCATGCAAGACTTTTTCGCAAACTGTGCCATAGTGCTGCAAAAGTACGGCTTCTCGTACCTGCGCGGCGCGGGCACGACCCTGCTGCTGGCGCTGGTCGGCACGTTTTTCGGCTGCCTGATCGGCTTTGCGGTGGGCGCTTTGCAGACCATCCCCGTTGACAAGCAGCGTGACCCCGTGTGGAAGCGCGTGCTGCTGAAGATCCTGCACATCTTCCTGCTCTGCTATGTGGAGCTGTTCCGCGGCACACCCATGATCGTGCAGGCCGTGTTCATCTACTACGGCCTTTTGCAGGTGTTCGGCATCAAGATGGGCATGTGGCAGGCCGGCTTCTTCATCGTGTCCATCAACACCGGCGCGTACATGGCCGAAACGGTCCGCGGCGGCATTGTCTCCATCGACCCGGGCCAGACCGAGGGCGCGAAGGCCATCGGCATGAACCACTGGCAGACGATGCTGCACGTCATCCTGCCGCAGGCGCTGCGCAACATCATCCCGCAGATCGGCAACAACTTCATCATCAACATCAAGGACACGTCTGTTTTGAGCGTTATCTCGATCACCGACCTGTTCTTTGTACACAAGAGCGTTGTCGGTGCGCTGTACACCTACTTTGAGAGTGCGGCCATCGTCATGGTCATCTACCTGACGATGACGCTGTTCGCCAGCTACCTGCTGCGCCTGTGGGAAAAAGCGCTGGACGGCCCGCAGAACTACGACCTGAACACGACTGACTCGCTGGCCTACACCAGCGGCATGTACAATGCCCCGGACCCGAACCATGAGTCCCAGAATCTGGATATGAAGGGAGGCGCAGCCCATGTCTGAGCCTGTTATCGAGGTGCGCCACCTCTCCAAGAGCTTCGGCACCCATGTTGTTTTGCGTGACGTGGACTTTACCGTCAACGCGGGCGACGTGACCTGCATCATCGGCGCGTCCGGCAGCGGCAAATCCACGCTGCTGCGCTGCATCAATCTGTTGGAGACGCCCACGAACGGCAAGGTGCTGTTCCACGGCAGTGACATCACGGCCACGGGGAGCGACCCCTGTGCCTACCGCGCCAAGGTGGGCATGGTGTTCCAGAGCTTCAACCTTTTTAATAACATGACCGTGCTGGACAACTGCACTGCGGGCCTGCGCTACGTGCTGCACCAGGACAAAGAGACCGCCAAAAAGACCGCACTCGAGAATCTGGAGAAGGTCGGCATGGCCCCCTACATCCACGCCAAGCCGCGCCAGCTTTCCGGCGGCCAGAAGCAGCGCGTTGCGATTGCCCGCGCCCTGGCGATGCAGCCCGAGGTGCTGCTTTTCGACGAGCCGACGTCCGCCCTTGACCCGCAGATGGTCGGTGAAGTCCTTGCCGTCATGCGCCAGCTGGCCAAAGAGGGCCTGACGATGATCGTCGTCACCCACGAGATGGCCTTTGCCCGCGACGTTTCGAGCCACGTCGTCTACATGGCCGACGGCGTCATCTGCGAGGAAGGCATCCCCGCCGACATTTTTGAGCACCCGCAGAATGCAAAGACCGTGGAGTTCCTGAGCCGGTTCCGGCAGGCGTAAATTGGTATAAATACGAAAGGTCGTGCTGACGATGGATTGTCGGCACGACCTTTTTTGTTTGTGATATTGGGATACGGCCCGGGAGGGAGGAATTTTTCCCTGCAAATTCCGTAAGCGGGAGGACGTAGGGCGGCCTGCCCTCAGGCCGCCGCGCCCGTTTGCGGTTGTGGAAAAGTTTCCGTATTGCCGTTGTAGGGGGCGGCGTCCCCGACGCCCCGCGGGCCGGGCATGCCCGGCCCCTACGGCGTGTTTTTACGCCAGCGGCACATCGATCTCATCCTCGATGGCAAAGCTGTAGATCGTCAGCTTTGTCACCGGTACGGCCAGCCGCTGGGCAAATGCGCGGCGGTAAAGCTTTAACTGCGCGGCGTACTCGTCAATGTAATATTGGGCATCACGGCTGCGGTCCGTCTTGTAGTCAAGGATCTCCGCGTGCTCGTCAAAGACCAGCACCAGATCGGCAATGCCCTGCACCAGCACCTCCGCCGCGGCGGCACTCCCCTGCCCTGCGGCGGGCGTGACCTCGGCGGCGGGCAGAGCCGTGATGAACGGTTCCTCCCGCAAAATCTGCTTTGCCAGCCGGATGCGCCGCCAGACCGCACTTGCAAAGAAGGGCCGCACGGCGTTCAAATCGAGCTTGTCCGCCAGCGCAGGATCAAGCAGCTGCAAGTCGGTCTGGCGCCTGACCTCGGCGTCCAGATCGGGCGCGGGGCCGTCAAACGGCACGCTCTGCATAAAGGCGTGGATGGCTGTGCCGCGCTCGGCCCCTGTCATGCCGGTTTTCTGCAAGAACGCGGGGCGCTCCAGCGCTACGGGCCGCGCCGCGTGGGCCACGGCGCTGACGCTGACCTTGGCGGGCACTTTTTCCAGCGCCTCGCGCGGACTGCGCCAGGCAAAGCTGGCCTTCAGCATTTCCACCACTGCCGGGTCTGCCGCGGGGGCGGGCGGTGCGGGCGGCTGTTCGGTCTCCTCCGGCAGGGGCAGCACGCGGATGGTCAGCGGCGCGCGGTGCAGCCCGTAATGCGGCAGAAAGCTCGTGTACTCCCACAATGCGCTGCTGTCCGGGTGGAGCAGCGCCGCGGTCAATATCCAGCCCGCCCAGCTCGTCATGCTGCGCATGGCCTCGGGGCCGGTGGCCTCGGCGGCAGCGCAGAGCGCCGGGAGCTTGAGGGAGGACGCCGTCTTTTTCAGCGGCACCGTGATAATTAGAGCGTCCTGTGCGCGGGTCAGCGCCACATACAAAACGCGCATTTCCTCGCTCAATGTCTCGGTGCGGATGGCCTGTGCCAGCGCCGCGTAAGGCAGCGTTTTGAACCGCTTGGCCGCACGGGGCGCGCGCAGCATGACGCCGACGCCCAGCCGGCTATGGGTCAGCACCGGGCGGATGGCGTCGCTCTGGTTGAATTTGTGGTCGGTGTCAGCCACGAACACCACGGGGAATTCCAGCCCCTTGGAGCGGTGCACCGTCATGATCGAGACGCACCCGGGCCGGGTCTGGCCGCCTGCGCTCTGGCTCAAACCGCCGTTGGCCGCAGCGGCGTCCATGGCGCGGATGAGCGACGGCAGGCCCGCCCGGCCTGCACCGGCAGCCCAGGCCGTAAAGCTCAACAGGTCCTCGCGGCAGCGCGGGCCGTCGGGCAGTGCGCCCACCGCGGCCAGATAGCCGGTGCGGGCCAGCAGCTCCTCGATCAGTTCGTCCACCGGCAGCGTGCGGGCCAGGCGGCGGTATTCGGTCAGGGCGTCGGTGAACAGCGCAAACCGCTGCGGCTCGCTGTAGAGCACCGCGCCGTACAAACTGCCTGTGGGCCGGGCGCGGCGCAGCGCCACAAGGTCGTCCGCCGTGTAGGGGAACATCGGGCTTAACAGCACCGCCGCCAGCGGGATGTCCTGCGCAGGGTTGTCGATGACGCGCAGCAGTGCCGCAAACGGGCGGATGTGCGGCTCATCCAGCAGGTCGGTGGCGGAGTCCGCAAACACCGGGATGCCCGCAGTGCGCAGCGCACCCTCGTAGGCCGCAAAGCCCTTGCGCCCGCGCAGCAGAATGCAGAAGTCATCGTACCGGCAGGGCCGCGGGCCGTCCTTGCCGCGCACGGGGAAGCCCTGCCCGACCATCTCGGCAATGCGGCGGGCAATGACGGCGGCGTCGCCGTCCACGTCTGCGCCGTCGATGACGTCGATCTCGCACATGCCCTGATAGGCCGCGTCCTTATCGCCGCCCACCACAAGCCGCTGGCCGTCGCCGTAATCGACGCCGCCCAGCCCCCGGGAGAAGAAGGTCTCAAACAGATAGTTGATGCCCGCAATGACGCCGGGCGCACTGCGGAAGTTCGCGTCCAGCGCCAGCGTGGACGGCAGCGGCGCGGGCTGCGGGTAGGGCTGCCAGCGCTGCTGCTTGTCCACAAAGATACCGGGGTCGGCCAGTCGGAAGCGGTAGATGCTCTGCTTGATGTCGCCGACAAAGAACAGATTGTCGGCCTCGGGCCGTGCCAGTGCAAAATAAATCGCGTCCTGCAGTGCATTTGTGTCCTGATACTCGTCCACCAGCACGGCGGCGTACCGTGCGCTGACCGTGGCGCAGAGCGGTGTGCGCTCGTTGGTCTCGGTCAGCAGCAGGTCCAGTGTCAGGTGTTCATAATCCGCGTAGTCCAGCACCTTTTCGGCGCACTTGGCCGCAAAGCAGCTGTCGGCAAACGCCTGGGTCGCCCGCACCAGCGCGGCCACCAGCGGCGCAGCGCGGCGGCGGTCTGCGGCGAACTCCTCCGCCGTGCAGAGCAGCACGTCCTTTTGCAGGCTCGTCATCTGGTCCTTGGCACGGTCCCGCAGCTGGGACGCGGCGGACGCACACTGGTTGGCATCCTTGCCGCCCTTGACGCTGCCCGCGCGCCGCCAGCCGGTCAGGACGGCGTCCAGCGCGGCCAGGCTCTTGTCCCAGTCGCCTTCCTTTAGATAGTAGCAGAGGTTTTTCACCCGCGCGGCATCGTCCTGCATGACAGCGGTGTAGGCCCGGTCTGCAGCCTCGTCGCGGGCCGCAATGGCTGCGCCGCTTTCCAGCAGCGTTTTGGCACCCTGTGCACGGGCCAGCGCAATGCCCAGCAGTTCTTTGCCCCAGAGCGTATCCTTCGGCGGGGCGTCCTGCTGCCACATTGCGGCAAAGGCCGCCAGCGATGCCGCCGGGTGGGGCAGCGCGCGGGTAAAGTGGTAGAGGTCGAGGATCGCGTCCCCCGCCGTATTGTCGGTGCGGCCCCGGTCATACAGGTCGGCAAAGGCGCGGAAGTCAGGGTCCTGATAGGCAGTCTCCAGCGTCGCGGCCAGCGTCTCCTGCTCAATACGGGCCAGATCGGCCTCGTCCGCCGTCTCAAAATCCGGCGGTACATCGAGCATCGCAAAGTGCTGCTGCACAAAATGCAGGCAGAACGCATCCACCGTGCCGATGGACGCACGCTGCAACAGCAACTGCTGGCTGCGCAGATGCAGATCGCCGGGGTGGGCGCGGACCTCCTGCGCCAGGCGGGTCGTGATGTCGGCGCGCAGCTTGGCCGCGGCGGCGTTCGTGAAGGTCATGATGAGCAGCTGGTTCGCGTCCACCGGGTGGACCGGGTCGGTGATAAGCCCGACGACGCGCTCGACCAGTACGCGGGTCTTGCCGGAGCCGGCAGCCGCCGAGACCAACAGACTGCCGCCCCGCGCGGAGATGGCCGCCGCCTGCGCCGGGGTAAATTGAATTTTGGGTTGTTCGGGCATGGGGGTGTCTCCTTTATATGAAAAGGCTTTCCCTGCGGGGGAAGCTGTCGCCGCAGGCGACTGATGAGGGGCAGCCTTGCCGCGGCCTCCCATTCACGGGCTGCAATGGCCGCGCCGCCCCCTGTCTGCGGTCGGGGCCGCAGACACCTTCTCCCCAAGGGGGAAGGCGTTCTCATTCCGCAAACGGGTCATCCTTGATGTTGATCGTTCTCTCGTGCTCACCGTCGCGGTGGGTGCAGGCGCAGCGGAACTCACAGTAGGTGCAGGGGGATCTGCCGCCGGTGCAGAGCGGCTCGGCGTCAATGCGGCCGCTGTACAGATTCTTCGCCATATCGATGAGAAGTCCGTCCAGATGGTCGCGGATGCGGCCCAGCTTGGCCGTGTCGGCCAGCGTGCTTTTGGCGTTCAGCGGCTTGCCGGTCTTGGCGCTGAAGGACAGCGGCACAAACTCGCCGGTGCCCTTCGTGTCCATGGCGCGGTAGATGCTCTCCTCGTCCAGCAGCAGGCCGTTCATCGGGTAGGTCGGGGCGGGGTCGGCATCGTCGCCCAGCTCGCTGCGGTCCACGCTTTTGGGCGCGGGGTCAGCCAGCAGGTATTCGACGCCCGCCGCCGTCGCGCCCGGGAACTGCCGCCTGGCGTTGCGCTCCAGCGTGAAAAGATACAAAAGCATCTGGCAGTCGAGGCCGCAGTAGACCTCCTTCAGCTTAAACTCCTTGCCGCCGGTCTTGTAATCGACGACGCGCAGGTAGGTGCGGCCCAGCTTTTCCAGCGGCATGGCATCGACGCGGTCCACCGTGCCGACGATTCGCACGGTATGGCCCGCGCCGTCGTCCAGCTCCACCGGGTCAACGCGGGGCGCGTCGGGGTCGTCGGCGTCGGGACGGTCATCAATGCGCAGCTCAAACGCGACGGGCTGAAAGCCCGACTGCCGCAAATCGCGCTGGATGAACCCCAGCAGCCCCACCAGATTGCGGCGGATGCGCCCGACAAGGTACTTCATCCGCAGTGTCATGCCGGGCAGGTTGGCTGCGGTGTACTCGTCCACCAGATCGTTGACGAGCGTCTCCAATTCCTCCGGTGTCAGGTCCTTAAACGCCTCACCCTGGCGGCGCAGGGCGTTTTCCAGTACCCAGTGGGTCAGCGTGCCGCTGATGTTGGGGGCCAGCTCGGCCTTCTGGCGCGGCGTGGCCTTTAAAATGTACTGCAAAAAGTAGCCGAACGGGCAGTATTGGTATTTTTCGAACCGGGTCGGGCTGATGTGCAGTCCCGGGCCGAGCAGGGCCTCCAGCGCAGCGGTGTCCTCGACGCGCTGCTCCGCACCGGCGGTGTCGGCGGCGCGGCGGACGGCCTCATAGCCGGGGGCCAGATTCGGGCTTTCGTCCAGCACGGCGCGGACGGCGGCACCGGCAGCGCCCTGCCCGGGGTCCTGCGTCAGCGTGCCGAGCATATCCAGCGCGGCGGCGGGGGCCGCTGCCAACTGCACCGCGGGGGGCGCACAGGGCGGCACGTTCAGGTATTGCAGCACCGGGGCCAGCGCGGCGCTGGCGGGGGCCGTGTCCCCGGCATGGGCGGCGGTGGGCCAGCTCAACCAGAGATACTTCCGTGCGACGGTCAGCGCCTTATAAAAGCAGATGCCTTCGCGCAGGACCTTATTGGCAAAGCAGTCGGGCAGCTCGGCCCCCTGCGCCATCATCAGGTCGCGGTCCGCGTGGGTCAAAAGCCCCTGGTCGCCGGGCGTCTGTGGGAACTCGCCCTCCAAAAGGCCCACCACAAACACGGCATCGGTCTCGGGCAGGCGCATACGGCCCGCCGTCGTCACAATGACGCTGTCAAGGCTCTGCGGTATGTGTCCCATATCCGTCGTGCGCAGCAGCAGCGTGAACAGCTCGGCGTAGTCCGCGGGGGAAAAGACCTCATCCCCCAGCAGCCGCGCCAGCTGGTCCAGCAGACCCATGACAACGTTCCACTCCCGCAATACCTCATCTGCGTCGGGCAGACGGCCCCGGTCACGCAGCGCGGCGGCCAGACGGTTCAGCGCATCCTCGGCTCCGAGGGACTGCAAGAACAGGTAAAGCTGCTTTGTCAGCGCGGCGGCGGGCGCACCGGCGGCTTTTTTCACAAAGGCGGCGACGCGCTCCATCAAAAACGCGCGGGCGGCCTCGGCGTCGGCAAGCGTCTGCACGTCCTGCTCTGTGTCGCGCCCGGCATAGCCCGCCGCGCTGCGGGTGAAGGTCCCGCGCCAGTCGGCGGCAGTCAGCGGCCAAGTGTAGGCGTAGTTTTCCAGTGCGCACTGCTGGGTGTCAGGCAGGTCAACAAGGCCGGTTTTCAGCAGACGCAGCACGCTGCGGCTTGACACACCGCGCAGCAGATCCAGCGCGGCGTGCACGGCGCGGGCCGGGGCGGTATTCTCGGGGCTGGTTGCCTCGTCGCAGAAAAGCGGGATGTTCTGCAGGCGGAACTCATACCGCAGCGGCGCTAAGTACTGGTCGGCATTGCGGCAGATGACCGCCATGCGGCTGTAGGGCGTGCCCTGCCGCGCGCGGGCGGCGATCTCGGCGGCGACGGCCTTGGCCTCGGCCTGACGGGACGCCGCGGCGTGGTAGGTGATGGCCGGGTGCGCGGGGTCAACGGTAAGCTCCGGCGTGTAGGCCGGGTCGGCCAGCAGCAGGTTCAGCTCGGCCAGCGCGGGGGCGCCGGCGTGGCGG
>ULRR01035039.1_pt1 | contig 14540 bp, 19 predicted proteins | sample 1955651 | NCBI WGS metagenome assembly ULRR01 (sample SAMEA4835688, study PRJEB28245) | human gut metagenome | biome: gut microbiome; material: fecal sample | place: Denmark | collected 2008
GGTATGCGCCGGTTCTCGTTCCACCGGGGGATACTGCCCAGTGCCCGCATGTAGAGCAGCCGCATCACCTGCACGTTGTGGACATTGGTCGTCAGGCGGAACATATTGACAAAGCTGTGAAACATATCGTAGTCCTGCTGAATGGGATGCGAGCGTAAAGCCATCTGATCTTCGAGCAAGGCCTTGTCCTGATACTGTGCCTTATGGGGAATAAAGGCATAGTCGTACAAGGAGAAAGCGTGAGGCTGCATCCGGTAGGAGGCCCTAAGTTCTTCGGTCGGATGCTCGACCAGGTATTCGCGCACGTAACCGATCTCCCGGCCCTGCGGGGTGAAGTAGTTATCGGCCATGTATTGCAGGTAAGCCTGACGACATTCCATTCCCCAGCCGTCCCGGCCGAAGATCAGGACTCCTTTCTGTGTTTCGATGGCGCTGAGCGCCTTAGTTTCCTGATGATCGATAAGACGTCGGTGCTTCAGCATATCGAGCGTATGAGAGTCGTCACAGAGACGTCCGATAATCCCCGTAGCGATATATTGTTCCAGGTACGGCTCTTCATGGTTATCGAACAGATACTCCAACGCCCGCAGGTTGATGATATGGGTAGCGGCACCGCCGGCCATACGGATCTCATCCGTAAAAGAGTCCCCTCTCAGGTTATTGACCGCACGAATATCGGGCAGGCGTTCCGGATCGGGAACTTCATAACGGACGACATGGTAGTCGGCAGGGAGGTAATCGCCTTTTTGAGCCGTTTCGTGTACGCGGCGCAGGTACTCGGCGAACGTTCGTTCGCGCAGCCAGCCGGCCGTAGTCGGTGCGATATCGAGGGTGACGTGCAGCGGCCGGGCCAAATCGTCCGGACCGTCCTCGACCACGTAAAAGCACGTAGTCAACTGATGATAATCCTGTGTTGGCATAAATAACCGGGTTAAAGACGGATTTTTCGACTGTTTTTCGGTTTTATCCCACTGGGATCGACCCGGCGATTGAGGCGCGGATGGTCGGGATTGTGGACGGCGATGCCGTATTTCTCCCGCAGCAGGCGACCGGCCAGAGCCGAGGATTCCCTCTTGATAGATCCTCGCTGCTCATCGCCTTCTGCCGTGCCTGTAGGGATATGCTCCATTTGCTTGAAAAGATCCTTAAAGTCCTTACGATGCGCGGTCGGAACCTCTGTGTTATGGTCTATACCTTTGTCATAAATATTCAACAGGGTGCAGATCGTCCGGTTCTTCTCCGATACATTCAGCGAGAATGTTTCGATAAAGCGCAGGAAGTCCTGCGCATTGGCTCCCATGGGCAGCGAGCGCCGCAGTCCCTGCATATACTCGTCGGCTCTTGGATCCTGATAAACGAACTTACGGATAATAGGCAGCTGATTGTGCAGGCAGAACATCCCCTTGGTCTGCCGGGCGAGTTCCAGTGTGGCGAGGTTGGCCTCGGTGCAACTGTGACGCAGATCGCTCAGGCCGCGGTTCGAGGTGTCGAAATAGCGGTCGGCGATATCCTGCAGGTAGTTCTGCAAGCACGCCTTGCCGATGCCGTCATGGCTGAAATAGAGCTTTCCCCGGTCGGTTTCTATGCCCGTGACAAGATGTACGCCGGGCCGGTGGCGGTCGAGCATACGCCCGCTTTCAAGATGCTCATCAAGACTGACTTCCATAGCCGCAAGGACGGTATCGGGGGATATTTGTAATGCCTCGAGGTTACGAATCCCGTGACAGCCCAAATAAACATAATGTGCCGTACGCAAAGGAACGTCCATGTATGGAGTCAGGTTACGGGCGTCGATATAGTTGCCTATCGCGTCCGGGTCCGTGGTGAACCGCCAGAAGTGATTCTCAAGATGGGCATCCGCACCGCAGTCGTACACCCTCAGGTGGTTGTCGGGTACGAAATCGTCCTCGTCCTGATCGGCGATCGCACAGAAGCGGTTCAGGCTCCGTGAAAGCAGTTTATCGGCTTCCTCGGAAGTCTTACCCTGAAGACTAAGAATATCGAAGCTCTCGATCTCTCCGCCGGGAGCCTCCATAACCAGCAGCGTATCGGCTGCGTCAGCAAAAGCATGATTACGTTGTTCCATATGGTTATCTCTTTATTCGGTGTTTATTTATCGGTTTTTGGGCGGCAGACTGTCTGCATACCATCCTGCACGGATCGCCGGAATCGGGAACGATATCGTAGCGATCCCGAAGCAGCCTCTCCGCTTCCTTACGTGCCTGAGTGTCAAGCTGAGAACGGTTGATGCTGCCGTACTGAGACACTCCATGCACTATCTGCCGATGCAAAGCGGAGTCTATCTCGGAAAAACCGGAACGCAGCGAGGCTGGATATTCCCTCTGGTCGGTAAAGCCGGCTATATAGCCCTCTTCCCGGATCCCGAGCAGCCGCACGATATTGCGGTTAAAATTCGAAATGCTCAGACCGTAACGATCGGTAAATGCGGTAAAACTCTTGGAGTCGATCTTTAGCGGCTGGCTCTCCAGCAGTCGGTGCCCGTGCAGGATGCCGGGATCGAGGTATGACTCTTTACGCGGAAGGAAAGAACCGTCCAACACCGAGAACATCCGGTGCTGCCTTTCGGCAAATTGTTGTAAAGTATCGTCGCTACGAAGACCATATCGTTCCATGTATCCGAGTGCTTGTCCGTAGGGTTTGAAGTAATTGTCGGCAACGTATTGCAGGTATTCCTGCATATGCAGCTGTCCGAAACCCGATCCGTCGAACAGCAGGACGCCATGCCGGGTGGCCAGAGCCTGCATCGAAGGACGGGTGAGCGTGTTCTGCTCCTGTTTTTGACGGTCGGAGAGTCATGCGTCGATGATTTTCTGCCGCGGATGAACGCCCCTTGCAGCATCGCTTAACTCCTTCAGTACAGGCTGACCGAACCAGCTACTGATGCAGTGAACGATCCGGTACGGCAGGTCGTGCATTTTCGCCGGGGTCTGCCGCAGGAGAAATTCCGCCAATGTATCGCTGTCGCAGCATAGCGCCCGGGCCGTAGCCACCGACATCCGCACCCCGGTCATATCGTAACAGCAGATACTGCCATTGGGAACATACCAGCCGTTACAGTTCGTTTCATAAACCTCCCGGATAAAAGCCATAAAGGGCATATTGACCCGCTCGGCGGGAATGGGACTGACTTCAGCCTTCTGCGGATAGCCCAGCTCGTCATGCAGCACGAAAAGGCTACCAGCCCTGTGTGTTTGATTATCAGATTCCATGATCGAAGTTAATGTAGCGATGGCTTATGTTGTTTTTTAGATTCAGGCATGTTGATCTCCACCCCGAAACTCTCCTTAAGCATATGGGCCGCATGATTACGGATCGAACGGGCAGAGCCACTCTCGACAATACTGAGCAAGGCGCATATATCGATGTTCCGGTCCGAGATACTCAGGCTGTAGCGATCGATAAAGTTCCCGAAATCCTTTGAATTATGACCCAAAGGCAAGCGGTGCATTTCTTGCGCCGGAGGCTCTCCTTCGAGAGTACATTGCCTGTAAGCGATCCGTTCGGGTATGAGGAAAAAGCCCCCCCGATTGAACATCCGCCGCGACTCGACGCCCTGTGCGTGGAGTTGGGGTGTGCACCCCCGGATAACCCTCGTTTCCAGCGAGCTGATATCCTTATGCTGCGGATCGAAATAGTGGTCGGCCAGGTATTGCAAGTACCCGCGGTGGCAACGGTTCCCGTAACCGGTATGTTCCAGGACGATGCTGCCTCGAGGTGTAGTATCGACAATCACACCGCGCTGATGGACGGGATTCTGCTGTAACTGCTCCCTATGGGTGTGTACGCATTGTTCGATCCGCTCGCGCAGTTCCGCCTCCGGCTGACGGGGATCGTATGCCCGGCGCAGGATATCCATCTCCGGGTGATCGGACGTATCGCTAAAACAGAGAAATACGGTCATGGCCGCAATCAGCGAATATTGCTCGGTGAGCTTTCCGCCGTTTTCCTCGACAAAACGGGCAAAAAGGTCCGCATCGGGATCACTCCAGCAGAAGCGGTGCAGCGGAGCGTCGTCATCGAAATCGTACCGGCAAAGACGGTAATCGGGCACGGCTGCCCTGATATTGTTAATATGCACGTCTTCCCGGACATAATCCTCGAACGCTTGGTCGATCTGCGGCTTGCGCCCCCAATCGATACAGGGGCGCAGACGGACGGGAGTCCCTCGCTCGTCCAGCGTGGCGAACAAGGATTTGTGAGATGGAGCTTCCGATTGGGTATCTTGCTGTAATGCGGTATCGTTCATGGTGAGTAAAGTTTTATAGTTTACATTTTATCTCGTTGTCGACAAACCGGGCAAAGGCATATTCTGCCTGAACGGAATCATCGAAACCGCAGACGATATGGAGCGCCTCTCTGCTCTGATCTACAACGGCGCAAAGGTGGGGTATAAGAGCCGATGTGTCATCTTTCACTGATATCGTTGGCATGCTCAAAAACTATAAATGAGGTGTATGATTTTTCTTTTTATGCGGAGGCTCGGGTTGGGGCACCGATACCGTGCATACATGGTTTTTCTGTGGCGTGGGGGATAGCAAGATGGAGCGCCGGTCTTCGCTCAGCTGGGCATAAACCTCCACGGTACCGTGCTCCGGATCGGCGGGGAAGTAGAGCGAGCGGTTATCGAGCAAGGCACTTTTGGCGCTTGAGGGTAATTCGATATGGCCGATCACCATTTTTTCACGCGGATCTTCCAGCATCCTCTCCAGGGCGCGGTGTCCCCGAACATCGAATTCATCTTTGAGGAAGTAATCGGCCAGCTGCCGGGCCTGTTTTATCAGCTCTTCGAGCCGCTTCATATCGAGCTGTTCCGGGCTTTTGACCTGCGTGGTCTGCTCCAGCTGTTCGGCCAATGGGCGGAAGGCCTCGTCGAACGAGAAAGGCTGGCTATGGATATTGATGTAGCCGGTCTCCTTGATCGCCAGCAGCCGGTAGATATCCATATTCGCTTCCGAGATCGGGGTGTGGGTCCGGTGCCAGTTATGCAGGTATTTGGCCAGATGCATGAAATCGTCTGCATGCGGAACCAGTTCCGAACTAATAATCGGCTTTAGCTCCTCGCGGAACCCTTGCGGCAACTTGTGCTCCGGAGTATAGACCTCGGAAGTGAAACGATACGGACTCCACAACGTTCCGAAAGAACGGCTCAGATCGATCAGAGGTACGAGTTCCGCCGTAATGTACGGGAATTCATACAGGTTCAAAAAAGAGAGACCCGGATGCGGATCGAAATAATGATCGACAACCTTTCGGGCATACTCCCGCAGCCCCTCCTGTCCCAGAGGGTTGTCGCTGAAGAACAGGTAGCCATGCTCGGTCTGAGCCACGATAAGTGGAGTCCGGAACTCCGGGTCACATCGGTACAGCCGTTCCCGGTATTGCTGCTCGGAAACAAATATTCTGTAAGCCTCCCATTCACGATACACATTAAGAGGGGGCGTCTCTTTTCGCTGAGCCTTAAACGTAGTTTTCCGAAGTGGAATGCTTTCTGCAGCATCATTGCAGTTAGCTATCAAATAAGGCAGGAGCTCTCGGTCGACATAAGTCGTATAAAGGGTGTCCGGAGTCGGCTTGGGCAACACACTCGGATCCGGAATGTCGAAACGTACCAAACTGGCATCCGGAATATAAGCGCACAAGGTGGCTGCCTGTATATTGTCGGGGATAAAACGGTGACGGAAATACTCCTCCGGAGCACTCCCCTGATATAACGTAATGAAGTTCTGAGACCGGGGACGGTAATGACGTAACGGATCCAGACACAACATAATACTGCCCGGAGCATCGCTGTCGAAAAAGAAATTTATCGTTTCCTGAAGGTTCGGCATAGCATGATCGTATTACAATTAGAGTTTAGGACCTTTGTATTTTACGTGCGGACGGTTATGTTTTTCCTCTTTCGGGGCTTTACAGAACTCGGACTTGACTTTCATGATCCGTTTGTCGGGCGGCGGGAAGCAGCCGAACAGGATCGCACGCTTCTCGGGACCGATCCATGCATAGGTATGGTCGGGCCGCGTCTTTTCCTGCTCGGGCAGGTAGAGGCAATGCCCTTCGCCAAGCACCATGCGGTGGTAAGTATTCAGATCGACCCCATCCACCCGAACGTTCCAATCCGGGCTGGCCAGGATCAATGGCAGGGAACGGCGGCCCCGGATATCGTACCCCTTGGTCAACAGCTGATCCAACAGCATGGAATCCTCCCGGGCAAAGGCGATCCGACGGCGTGTTTGCCCGGATGGTGGAAGCGACGACAGCTCGGCGATGGTACGCTCATAGGTTTCCAACCCTTCGAGCATGGTGCGGATATTCTCGTTACGCTGCGACTCGTGCGTATGCGTCGCCGCCAGAAAGTCACGAAAAACTGCAGGCGTAGGGGCCATATCGTTTTCATAACAGAGTCTCATGGCTTCACGAGACATCGTCAGAAGCCTGTCGGCAGGCAGGTAATCGTAGCTCTCCAACGGCCGGGCTGAAGGGTTGAGCGCCTGCTTCGCTTCTTTTGGAAGGCAGTCTGTATTATAAAGACGCACCGGCCCCAAGGCGAAGTCCGGATCGAAGTAACGGTCGGTCATCTCCTGAAGATATCTTTGCAGAAGTTTACGCCCCTGCTTATCCTCGGAAAAGAAAAGCAGGCCGCGGGAGGTTTCGATGGCCGTATAAGAGTTGTCGTGCATGATTTTAACGGGGTTTTATGGAGTTGTTGCGCTTGGCAGGCTGATTCTCCCGCTGCGTGCGGCGGGAAGCATGCGCCTGCCGCATCGCCTCTTTCTCTTTTTGGGAAAGTGTGGTGCTGCGCTCGAAGAGGAATTCCATGCCCCGTTCGGCGGCGCTCATCTGAACGCCCGTGGTGACTTTCTTCCCGTTGGCGGAGGTAAAGGTGACCTTCACCTCTTTTCCCGCTGCATAATCATTGAACTCTTGCTCGGTCAGCGTGTAGTCCTTGACCTTCCGCACCATGTTAGCCCGGTCGCATCGCAGGCCGAACATCTCGTTGGTAAGCGGATCTTTCGAAACATAACACGGACGGGTTTCCATCGTGGAGTAGTCTACGATCAGCTCAGGGGTATGACCCAGGTTGCCGGTCGTGTTCAGATTTTTGATATCGTCGGCCGTGAGTTTATACCCCCGAAACTCCTCCCCTTCCCGCAGAGCCCGGCGAACGAAGTGCGCATCGAACTTGACGCTGCCATCCTCTGCACGGTAAAGCGAGAGCTTGGCATCGCCCCTTTGACGCCCCAACTCGGACTCGAAGCGAATAGGAACTAATGAAGTCGATTGCCGCCCCTGAAGCATGCGTTCCAGATTATTGCCGTAGCGAAGCTGGTCGGGAGTGATCCCGTAACGCTCGGCCTGCCGCCAGTCGATCTCCCGCTCGTTAAACAGGTGCTCGTTATAGATACGATGGCTGGAGAGGCTGCGCCGTGCCGATTCATCCTCCGAGTGCAAGCAATCCTCGATCTGCTGGGCTGCCACCTCCGGCTTCGTATCTTTGGGCATGTTATAAAACAGGAAGCCCGAAGGGTTGTTGAACTGGTACATGAAGTTTTTGCCGAAGTTGCTCAGGATATTGCCGTGCCGGTCGACTTTCATAAAATGGTGGCGGTTCTCCCCAGCGGCCTCCTCCAGCGTGAGGTTCCCGTCGGCATCGATGCCGGTAACGCCTTTGGCGCGCTTCTCTTTCTTGTCGTAGGCCATCAGGTAACCGGCATGCTCCTCAGCCTGCGCCTGCTGCGCTGCATTCATCTCGCTCATATACTCGAATTTTTAAAGTTATGCGGAACATTCCGGGGATAAAAATAGAGGAAGATTTCTATATTTGTCCTCAAATTCATTGAGTATGAGATTGTTGTCTGCAATAGTCCTGTATTGTCTGGGATTGTCCGGGTCGCTGTGAGCCCAAAGTCCCGTCCCGTTGTCTCGCCAACAGAGAATCGACTCGCTGATGTGCCTGGTGCGTACGCCCCGGCAAATGCAGCAGGTCATCGACAGTCTGAAAGTCGGCCCGGACGAAATAACGGCATATCCGTTATTGTTCCCGTTGGATGGTCGCAGTTGCCCGTATCGCATCAGCTCGGGATTCGGGATGCGGGTGCATCCCCTATACGAAGACAGGCGGATGCATGCCGGGATAGATATCGCCGCAGCGTTGGGAGCTGCGGTGTATGCCGCAGGGGACGGAGTGGTCGTCCGTGCCGGATATGATAAAGGGTACGGGTGGGTAGTGGAAATACAGCACCGGGGAGGATTCATAACCCGTTACGCCCACCTGAGTAAAGTATGGCTGTCGGCCGGAGACTCGGTTGTCATCGGAGAACACCTGGGAAATATAGGCCGTAGCGGAATGGCAACGGGATATCACCTGCATTTCGAGGTGCGAAAAGACGGCAGGCTATGAAACCCAATGGAGCTATTCAGGATAGTATTCCCTAACGACCCATATCCGTAATCTTTGGAGATCGAATCCGTCTTACCACCACTGTATCAGCAAAATAAATCCGCAAAGATTGGATACGCGCGCAAAGATCTATTTACTTTGCAATAAACCCTTTAGCAGATGAAAACCTATGATTATTCAGAGAAATACGTAACCTGTGCGGTGTGCGGGGATATTCACGGAGAGTTTGACTTTCTGGTCGGGAAGATGCTGCGCATGGAGCTTACCGATACGCTGGTTATCGTCGCCGGGGACTGTGGCATCGGTTTCGACACTCCCGGATATTACCGCCGGACCTATCAGCGTATCGCTAAGACACTCAAAAAACTCAACTGCGGACTGCTCCTAATACGGGGTAACCACGATGACCCGGAGTATTTCCAGCGGGAGATGATCGTCTTTCCTCGGATGAAAACTCTGCCTGACTATTCGGTCGTACGGTTCAGGGATAGAACTATTCTATGCGTCGGTGGCGCCATATCCATCGACCGACTTTACCGCATCGATCAAATGAGAATTCTTGCGGATTCAGGTCGTGCGCCCCGGAAACTCTATTGGAAAAACGAGACCCCGCAGTTCGACGAACGTGAGATGAATGCGATTAAGGAAGCGGGACTGCGCATCGACACGGTCGTGACCCATACTGCCCCCTCATTCTGTTACCCCACGACCAAAAGAGGAATAGAGATGTGGATGGCCTATGATCCGAATCTGGAAAAGGATATAGATGAGGAACGTGCGACGATGGATCGACTCCATAACCGCTTACTCTCGGACGGACATCCACTCACCCAATGGTACTACGGCCACTATCACTGCACTTCCAGTGATCGGATCGATGGAATCGGTTTCCTCTTGCTGGACATCGGGCAAATCCAAGAAGTCCCGATATCCCGGTAAATTTTCCGATCATCGATCCGAAAAAATACTGCCGCTCGCATGCTTAATTATTTAAGTGTGCGAGCGGCAGTATTTTCTTAGCGATAGCATCCCATATGTCTGACAACCCGGACTCATGGAAACCATTAAACGATTACGGTGCGACGATGCGCCGCTTTTTAATATCGTATTTGCCCAAAGGACCATTGATATTCTCCAGATGCACATATTTCTGATCTACTCTGCACAAAGCTTCATTTGGCTGTTGGTAGATTAAACCGTTATTCTGACAATAACGAACGTAAGCCTTGACTGCGGTTTCGAAAATCGAATTTTCCATATAGATCGGTTTTGTTTCCCCAATATAGTAAATTTTCCTATCGATCCTTGACGGCTTTGATTATTTTTGTACCCGCAAACATAAAATTTGTAATACGATTATGACTTTCGAAATTACTGACTCAAACATCGACACCTTCCTACATGAAGATAAACCACTGGTAATTGACTTCGGGGCCGAATGGTGCAGTCCCTGCCGGACTTTGGCTCCCATCATCGAAGGACTGGCCGCAGAGTATGAAGGCCGGATCAACGTAGGTACCTGCGATGTAGAGAACAACAACACCCTGGCTACCCGTTACGCGATACGCAACGTACCTACGTTGTTGTTCTTCCGCGGCGGGGAACTCGTGGCGCGTTGTGTCGGTATGGTTACCGTCGAGGACCTACGCGAAAAGTTCAACGCCCTGATGCAATAAAACTACCTTATGAAATTTTCCACCCGTCTGAAATATATCTTCGCGGCCTTGGTCATGAGTGCGATCGTGGTATTCGACCACCTCTGGGCCGGATGGCTGCCCAATGATTATCCTTATGCAACGTGGATACATTACGGTTTGCTTGCACCTGTGGGTTTCTGTCTGGCCGTAAGCCTGGGCATGAATACCGGAAACCCCGAACGCAGCGTTTTTGCCACGACATGTGGAGTAGCAGCCACGATTCTGCTCGCCGTACTGCCGGAGATGAACATGGGGATCGTGCTGAACCGCTTCGTACCCCTCGTGGCAGGAGCATTCATACAATGGCTATTCGTGCGTAAGTAAACGATAACTGCCAAAGTAAAAATAACCGCCCGCATCATAATTTACGTATGCGGGCGGTTTGATTTGAATTGTATTACAATTTGAACCGGTGTTTTGATTTCTTCCTAACCAGGACCGCTCTCTTGCGGGTTCACGGTTTGTCCGGTTCTTCTCTTTTCTGAACAGTATACTCTTGTAACTGTAAAAAGCGGTCGAAGTCGCTTTGGTAAAGTCAGTCGAATCATATGAGATTCAGAATCGCCTTTTGTTAAAGCGATATATTTCATACCGCCTCCTTGCATAATAAGCGGCGACTTGTCTTTGCTTTTCAGCCATTCGGCGTTCATACTCCAACCGTTGCATTTTCATGTCATCCAGAAAACATTGCACTCTTTGGCTCCATGCTCCACTCATCACCGAGTTTATAAAAGCCTTCCGCGAAATTTCGGCAAATACGGCTTCAAACTCATCCTCATTGGGAAAGAGACAGTAGAGATTCTGCCGCATTTCTTCGACTGTGGTCAGAGATTCGTTGCCCAAGAAATCAAAAACTACCGGAACAGAACTTTTGATCCAACTGCGGGGAAAGCATTCGTCAACAAAATGGTGTTTGAATATCCCGTCTTTGACTTTATAAAACTCTTTACTCGCTTTGACAAAACGCGGATAATCTCTGGTTAAACGCGTTCCATCCACTACCCATATCATATTTTTGTAAAATTTCTCCCGCGAAATACGTTCTTCCGGTTTGATATGAGAATGCTGGAACTCGATTACGAGCCCGTGTCCGGTACGCACATCTGCAATATGCAACTCTCCGGTCTGCTCGTCGGGTAAAAAGATTTCCTGCCACTCGTAGGGAAATTTATTCTTCCAGTCGCGGTGCCATTGCGTCTCCGGCTCCCACCAGCTGTCGCACATTCGGGTGTTGCGATGCGCCCAATGGTGTACTTTCTGAGTACCGCATTTTGCAATCACCGGTGCGCCGCAACCCGGACATACAGCTCCTGAAATATCAGGTGCAGCCTCAATGTGTTTATTATCAAGCAGAGCAAAACGCATAGACAAAAACATTTCTTCTTTTAATGCCACATTGTTTTTTCGGCACAGCCATACATACGTATCCGTCTTTCGAAGATAACATTTTCATCGGTTTAATGCAATATGGGGTCGTCACCAACCTCCCGGCAGATCAGCTCGCCTTAATTCAAAAAAATCCGGAGGTTTCTTTAGATGAGAACCTCCGGATTCACATTTTTAGTAATTAGTAATCAGCAGTTCGTTCACGAATTCCCGCTTGGCGGCCACCGAGCAGATGCTGCGGTAGATGTTCACACGCCGGATCTTGTAATGAGCGTACAGGTCGTCGAAGAAGGTGTTCTCCGGATCTTTCTGCCGTGGGTCGGAATTCGAGAGCATTCACTTTACGCCCATCGAGTCGAGCTCCTCACAGAACCCGGCCAAAGCGATCTGCTCCGGATCGTCGAACCGATCCGGCATGTAGGGCGTACAGCCACCCGATCTGCTGACCGGCTTATACGGAGGATCGAAATAGAAGAACGACCGCTCCGAAGCATACGGCAAGCTCTGCCGGTAATCCCCGTCGAGGATCTCCACGCCCTGAAGCAGCCGGCTGTCGGCCATGATCAGTCCCCAATCCAGCATGTTCGTACGCTTTCAGTTGCCGAAGCTCATCGAAAGCTCCCCTTTGCGGTTGACCGAGTAGAGGGCATTGTAACAGGTGCGCATCAGAAAGACGAACAGTGCGGCCCGCACCAAGTCATCCAACCCGCCCGCATTATAGCGGGCACGCTGCTCGAGGAAATACTCCTTACGCGGCTCGTATCCCGCCAGATCGCCATAGTAGCTTTGCAGGGCCAGAAGCGCCCGGATCAACTCCTGCGGCCGGTCGCGGATCATGCGGTAGACGTTGATCAGGTGCTCATTCGAGTCGTTAATGACGCACCTCACCTGCGGGAAGTTTTGCCGGATTCAGAAGAAGAGGGCACCGCCTCCGACAAAAGGTTCGACATAGATTTTCATTCTGGCGAAATCCGCAGGCAGCGACTCGTTCAGAATGGGCAGCAGGCGGCGCTTGCCGCCTACCCACGGGAAGCAAGGGCCTCCCGCCGGTTTTTCCTTTTCTTTCATGATAGGTAAACAATGATTAAAAAATAAAATGAATTAATTCTGCGCCGTCTCCTCTATAAGGTGGCGCAGTGAGGGGTCGTTTTCGATACGGGCCATTTCGCTGGCGATAATCTGTTTCACGTCGGCTTTGATCTGGTAGTAGTTACGCTCGATCTCCTCCTTCATGTGGTCTTTACCGTCAGCTCCCGTAAAATCCGTGATAATAGGGATAGGTTTGTAACGTTTGGTTTCGGCAGCCACCTTCGCATTGTCGACCACGATCTGGGCATGGAATATTTTCTGATCGATCTTCTCCCCGACGTTATCTGATACGGAGCCTACGAACGTGCCCTGACTCAGGTTGGAAATCTTCGAGGCCGGGATCAACGAGTCGAGCTGGGTAGAGATATTGGTCGAGGTATCCTCCTTAGTCATATTGATCGACTGGCGCCTCTGGAGCACCTTGCCGAACCGCTCCGAAAGGGTTTTGGCCGTCTCGCCTACGACCTGGCCTGCGAAGATATTGCCAATGGTGTTCTGGATTACTTTCGCCTCCTTGTCGCCGTAATCCCGAACCAACTGTGAGAAGTCCTGTGCTCCGAGACAGACGGCCACTTTGTTGCTGCGGGCCGTAGCGATCAGCGTATCGAGACCTCGAAAATAGATGGTAGGAACCTCGTCGACGATGATCGAACTTTTGAGACGCCCCTTCTGATTGACCAGTTTGACGATCCTTGCATTGTAAAGTCCAAGGGCTGCCGAGTAGATGTTCTGCCGATCCGGATTATTCCCTACGCATAACACTTTCGGTTCTTCGGGGTTATTGATATCCAGCGAGAAGTCGTCCCCGGACATCACCCAATACAATTGCGGGGAGATCATCCTCGAAAGCGGAATCTTGGCCGAAGCGATCTGCCCTTGGAGCTGCTCCTGCGCTCCGCCCAACCATGCGTCCATAAACGGAGAGAGGTAATTCTCCAATTCGGGATATGAGGTCAGAATAGTGAAGACATCCGAGTATTTCTTATTCAGCAGCTCGATGGCATGCGGAAAAGTGCAGTACCGGCCACTGTCGTAGATTTTCAGGAATCATATAATGGCGGCCAACAGGATGATCGGACTTTCGACGAAAAAATCGCCGGCCCGGGTGATCCATGTTTTGTTCAGATTGAGCATCGTGACATAGGCCGATTCATAGGCGTCGGCGATATCGCTCATAAATTTCGGATTGATCGGATTACATCGATGGCTGCGTCTGGGATCGTCGAAGTTCAGCACATAGAATTTAGGCGCAACGGTATAGTTTTTCCGGTGGTGCAGCAGATGGTTGTAGGCTATGACACTCAGGTCCGGAAACTTGAAGTCATAGATATACATGGCGAAACCCTTCTCGATCTGCTGTTTGATGAAGTTGTTGATCACAGCATAGGATTTTCCGGAGCCGGGTGTGCCGAGGACCGCTGTCGCCCGGAACGGATTGACGACATTGATCCACCCATCGTGCATCCGGCCCTGATACCGGAATTTTGTGGATAGGTTGACCGAATATTCATTGGTCAGCAGCCGCGTTTCCTGCATGAAAGATTCGTTCTCGTCGTTGAACACGTCCTCCATCATGTTGTTTTTCAGCAGGCGACTGATCCACACCCCGGCGGTCATGAGGAACACGTATCCGGCCCCGAGCGTCGTGACATAAAAAATCGTTACTACGGCCGAGGCAAAGCGCAGGTATAGCAGCAGGCCGCTGCCGAAATAGAGCAGCGTGCCGACAGCCAGGTATATTCCGATTTGCCTTCAGGTGATGGACGTGTCCTTACGTCCCCTGACGCCGAGACAGGAGAAAGCGAGGAATAGCAATGCGAAGAGTTTCGTATGAAGCGGCGAGGAGTAGAAACCCGTGCTTTGCTGGAAGTTCAGCAGGATCCGGTCGACGATGCCGAACGTTCAGCCCTGCGAATCGAAGAACGGGTAACAGAAATAATAGACGTGCG
>ULRR01034479.1_pt1 | contig 14422 bp, 11 predicted proteins | sample 1955651 | NCBI WGS metagenome assembly ULRR01 (sample SAMEA4835688, study PRJEB28245) | human gut metagenome | biome: gut microbiome; material: fecal sample | place: Denmark | collected 2008
TGTATTTGTCTGCAAATCCAGGAGCAGGGCGTATTGCGCGCTTATTTCCGGGGGTGAAGGCACATTCTCGGCGCTCTGCGGAAGCACGTTTAGCTGGGCGGCAGAAAAAACCGTGAAGGAGAACAAAAAAATAAACATTAATAAAACTGCCGTAAATTTCTTCAAAGCCTTCCAACCTCCGCTCGTTATTTGTGATAATTTTATCATTTTTTGCCGCTGTTGTAAACAGTTTTTATAAAACGCGGAAAATAAGGCGTTAATTAAAAATATGTGTGGATTATTTTCCGTGTTTATGTTAAAATATATTCAGCAAATTACGTTATTATTATTAAGACCGGGGGGTTAGTATGCCTAAGAAAATATTAATTGTAGACGATGAACCTATAATAGTTAAAGGATTGAAATTCAGCCTTGAGCAGGACGATTACGAAACGGATACTGCCTTTGACGGAGAAGAGGCGCTTAAAAAGTTTGAAGAGGGCGGCTTTGACCTTATATTGCTGGACGTTATGCTTCCCGGTATAGACGGTCTGGAGGTCTTGAGAAGAATAAGGGAAAAATCAAATATACCCGTCATAATGCTTACTGCCAAGGGAGAGGATATGGATAAGATCCTGGGCCTGGAATACGGCGCGGATGATTATATCCTCAAGCCCTTCAATATATTGGAGGTTAAGGCCAGGATTAAAACTATACTTCGCCGGACGGGTTCTTCTGCGCAGGGGCCTGAAATAATTAAGGCTAAAAATATGGTGGTGGATTTAAATAAGCGCAGCGTTACCATAAACGGCGAAGAAATACCGCTTACAGCAAAAGAGTTTGACATACTCCATCTGCTTATCACTCATCCGGGGGTGGTATATAAGCGGGAGGATTTATTGGAAACCATATGGAAATATGAGTATATGGGGGATATACGCACGGTAGACGTGCACATACGGCGGCTGCGCAAAAAGATAGAGCGCAACCCTGAAGAGCCGGAATACGTTTATACAAAATGGGGTGTGGGCTATTATTTCTCGGATAAGTAAGTTTGTAAACAGCATAAAATTCAGGCTTACCGCTTCTTATCTGGTGATGCTGGTGCTTTCCCTGACTGTTGTTAACTTTCTGGTTATATCCTATATGGGGGACACATTGCTGGAGCAGCGTTTTTCAGTTCAGCAGCAGGCGGTTTCATCTAGTGCCCTTAAGATTGAAAATGAGCTTGGGCATTCGGAGGAATTGTACGCCAGCTGCGAGGAATTTGCACGCGAATTTGAAGGCCGGGTGTTCGTGCTGGATCCTAACGGCACGGTGCTGGTGGATACCTACAGCGAGCTTACGGGCACACATTTTGAAAACGATGCTACAAACAGCGTTCTAATTGACGGAGAGGGCTCTTCCCGGCTTACCTATACCCAGGAGATAATCTCCCAAAGCGCTGAGCAGTATAACAGCTATCTGCCCTATAAGGGAGGAAGGCGGGAATATTGGGCTGTTTGCTATGTTGAGCGCATGCTTTCTTCTAATGGGGAAAGATATGCTCTGGTCGCTTCTATTTCCATTCAGGACGTGGTGGACAGGATAAATGCTTTTTCATTGCGCCTTATAATAGTCAGTACAATAGCCGGAGCGCTGTTCTTTGCCTTTATGCTGCTGCTTACTCTCAAGACCATACAGCCTATCAGGGACATGACCGAGAAAATAGGGGATATGGCCAAAGGGGATTTTTCAGTGCGTGCCCAGGTAAAGGGCAAGAGCGAAATAGCCGAGCTTGCCGCTTCCTTTAATATTATGAGTGAAAAATTGGAGCATTTGGACGCTTCGAGAAATAAATTCGTTTCAGACGCGAGCCATGAACTGAAAACCCCGCTGGCCTCCATGAAGATACTGGTGGACGCGCTTTTAAGCCAGCCTGATGCCTCCAGGGAGCTTTATGAGGAGTTTTTAGGAGATATAAGCCATGAGATAGACAGGCTTAATTATGTTATAAACGATTTGCTTACTCTGGTCCGCATGGATGACAGCGGCGCTGAAAGCCGGTTTGTCCCCATTCAGCTTATGGATTTAATTGACAGGGTATACCATATGCTCCAGCCTCTGGCCAGCAAGCAGGGCATAACCCTTGAATGCGAGACGGAGGATTTGACGGTAAACGGCGACCAGACAAAGCTGCAGCAAGCTTTTTCCAATCTTATAGACAACGCTATAAAATATTCGCCTGAAGATACAGTTATAAAGATAAAGCTTTACAAAAAAGGCAAAAATGCAGTGGTGGATATTACAGACCAGGGCATAGGCATATCCGAGGCTGACCAGGCACACATCTTTGACCGCTTTTACCGGGTGGACAAGGCGCGTTCCCGCGGTTCGGGAGGGACGGGCCTGGGACTCAGCATAGTGGATAATATAATCAAGCAGCACGGCGGCACTATCAGTGTAAAGAGCGCCCTGGGCGAGGGCAGCACCTTTACGGTAGAATTGCCCATAAGCCAGCAGCAGGCATAAGGGGAAGTGATGAAAATGAAAGCTGTAAAAGTAGTTGTTGCGGTAATGTGCGCTGTTTTTCTCTGCTCGTGTCAGGGATTATATTTAAATAATGGGGGTCAGAGCGGGGATGCTCCGCAGCTTCAGGCAACTAACCCGACCAGTTCGTCCGTATCTTCTGCGGCGCTGTATTTCGGCTTTTCCGACCAGGATATTCTGGCCTCTGAATTCAGGAGAATTGACACCTATCCCAACAATTCGTATGAATATGCGCTGCTCAGCGCGCTATTGAGCGGGCCGCAGGGTGTAAGCAGCGCTTTGAGCCGGGTTATAAATGAAAATACCACGCTTGAGGGCATAAGTTTTGAGGGCAACTGTGTTTTTGTAACTTTGTCAGATGATTTTATTACTCTTGAGCAAACCGAAGGGCTAGGTGAAGAAGAATTTGAAATGCAGTGCCTTAGGCAGCGCATGGCCGTATATTCGGTGGTTAATACCATAATAGAAAATACGGGATATTCGCGTGTGCAGCTATATATAGTGCGTGAGGAGCAGAATGTTACCGAGCGGCCAACCAGAGGCGAAATGGGCTTTTATGGAGACGGGCGGGAGGAGGAACATGTGGAACCTCTGGCTATGGATGAAAGCTATATTATGACGCCTTATACAGCGCTGAAGGAGTTTACCTCCTGTTTAATAAGCGGCAACCTTGAAGATGCTCATAAATATCTTTCCTCTGATTCCTCTACCGGCATACTGCGGCCTGATTTAGCCGGCTTTGAGGCGGATTGCTCCCAAAACGGGCAGGAACTTGTTTCAGCGGAGGTTTCTGAGTTCTACACAGTTTCAGAAGACGGTTCGCGCGCCAGGGGATTGATAAGCTACACCCTGGCTTCTGATTCAGGAGAAAGAAGCTATACAGATGTTCCTGTTTCTTTTATAAGAAGCTCAGGCATTTGGCGTATAAGCTATTCCTTTGTGCTGGATGTATTCGGCGGGGAGGAGTAAAATGGCGCTTAAAAAGCTCACAAAAAAAATAGCCGCATTGCTTGCGGCAGCCTGCCTGCTTTTGCTCTGCGCCTGCAGTTCCCAGCAGGATGCGCCTTCCCCTGGTTATTCTTCTCAGGCGGAGCTGAATAATACGCCTGCTTATTATAGATTATATACTTTTGATAATAATCAGCTGAGCTATTCAACCCAACCCATATATATTGGAAATGAGGGAAAATATGAGGCGATAGCAAATGCGCTGATGGAGCGGGATAATTGTTTAAGAGACGGCTATAAGGGCGTTTTCAGCAGTTCTGTGGAGCTGCGCAGCATAAGGCGGCAGGGGGACGTGCTGTATATCAATTTTTCTGACGAGCTGAGATACGAGCAGCCCCTTGCCGTTGCTAAGATGATTTCCAGCTTGGCCAATACCTTTACCGCCTTGGAAGAAATTAACTATGTATCAATAGGGTGCGAGGGCAGGCAGCTCAGCATACTGGGCTATGACGCTCATCCTGTTATGGCGTTTGACGCGGAGGCTGACGACCCTCAGGCGATTGTGTCCAACTGGGAAAGCGTGCAAAATGCGTTTGAGTCGGGCAGCTTTTATAAAGAGGAAGCATATGTTCCGCTTTATTTCCGCGCCTCCTCTTCGGGCGGGGTTTATGTGCCTGAGGTGCGCAGGATAACCTTCAAGGGGGCGGATTATGCCGACCAGATTATTAATCAGCTTATACTTGGCCCTGCCACTGAGGGCTATTCGGTTTTTGAAAACAATATTACCCTTTTTGAGCCGTCCAGTTATGACGGACAAACCCTGTCCATAAGGTTTTTGGCCAGGGACAGCTATCCGGTGCAGGACCAGCTTTGGGCTGCCGTGCCCGCGCTGGCCCTTACCCTTTACCATCTGTATCCCACTATGCAGAATATAGCGGTGGAAATTTTAGTGCAGACTGCCGAGGATTATGATTCGGTTTATTCTTATTCTTCTGAAATCTCGGGTTTTTTGAGCCTTATCCGCACTAATTTGCGGTGCTATTTCCCCAATGAAAGCTTTTCGGGGCTTACTGCGCGGACGGCGGCTGTTTATGCTTATGATGAGCTTACAGCCTCGCGCGAACTGCTCGCGGGCATATTGGAAGGTCAGACGGGGGGGATGGCTGAATTGAAGGATCTCTTATCTCCTCAGGGAGATATACTTTATTCTGAAGCGGTGCTGAGCCTCTACAGAACGGGCGAATGCCTGAATGTTAATTTTTCTCAGGCTTTCCATGAGGCGCTTGGCGTGCTGTCCTATGAGCAGGAAAGGTGCCTGGCGTATGCCATTGTTAATACTTTATGCTTTAATTCCGGCTTTGAAGAGGTGCGTTTCCTGGCTGACGGCGTTCCCGTTGAAACATTTGGGCGGTATATCTCCGCTTTAAGGCCATTAATACCTGATTACGGCATACTTGTATCTTAGATATTAAAGGGTGAAGGATTATGAAACTGACGGTTTTGGGGAAATACGGCCCATATGCTCCTGCCCATGGCGCTACTTCGGGCTATTTGCTTGAAAGCGAGGGGAATCATGTGCTTTTGGATATGGGAAGCGGAGTGCTGGCCCGTTTGCAGGAATATATCCAACCTGCTGACCTGAGCGGCATTTTTATATCCCATGTACATTATGACCATATAAACGATATTTTTCTGCTGAAATATATGCTGGAGGGAATGCAGGGAGAACTGAAAAAGCCTATGCCTGTTTTTGCGCCTTCCGCTCTTTGGGAGCTGATAAAATCCCCCGTTTTTGATTTTACTCCCATAGATGACTGCCCGGATATAAATTTTGCGGGAATGCATATAAGCTTTGCTTTAATGAAGCATCCTGTGGCAAGCTATGCAATGCGCTTTAAGAGGGACGGGGATTTTGTATATTCGGGGGACTGCAACAGCGCCGGGGAGCTTGCGCAGTTTGCGCGTGGATGCGGCAAAATGCTCTGCGACGTGGGGACTCCTGAAGAAAAATGGACGCTTTCCTCTCCTCATATGCATTGCCGTCTTGCCGCCAAAGCGGCTCTTGAAGCGGGCGCATCTTTGATACTTACTCATTTTATGCCTGCTATGAAGCAGGAGGAGCTGCTTAAAAAGGCTCAGAGTATTTGCAGCGCAGTATGTGCGGAGGAATGTTCATGCTATGAGCTCTGAGAGCAATCTCCTCTCAACCGGCGGCCGGCGGGTAAGGTTGGTCAATCCCAGATACCCATTTTTTCTGGCTGTCATATTAATTGCCGGCGGAGTTCTCGGCGGAGCGGCCGGATTTTCAGAATTAATCATAATTTCTTGCGCCGCTGCAATTATTACCTGCCTGCTATTTGTTTTTGTACGGCAGATAAGGGTGTTTTGTATTGCAGCGCTTCTCTGCTTCTTAGCCGTATCCTGGTACGGCTGGGCAAATTATAACGTATCCCTTGTACAGCCTCCCGAAGGAAAGGTCTACATCCAGGGCAGGGTATGCGGGCCTGTTATCCAGGGGGATGAACGGGTTTCCCTTAATTTGGATGAATGCAGGCTGGAGGCAGGCAGTCAAAATGTATATTTGAAGGGGAAAACCGCTCTTTATATAGATAATGAATATTATTCAGAGCTTAATTACGGGGACGTAATAAGGGTTCCTGTAAGTATCAACATACCCTCTGAGCCGGACGGCCCTTTCCGGCCTAATTTCAGAGTGATGATGTTTGGCCGGGGAATATATTATTCCGCATTTGCGGGCGAGGCCCCTGTCATTGTGGATAACCAGGATGATTTTTGGGGAATTTTCCAGCGGCTCAGAGGCAGGATAGATGATAATATCAGCCAAGCCCTGCCTGAGGAGCAGGCGATTTTGGTTTCAGGCATGCTGCTGGGAAATGACGAGGTGACATATTCCCCCTATTATGAGCGCTTTTCCGAGCTGGGCATTGTGCATATTTTCAGTGTATCCGGCCTGCATGTGGGAATAATCGCATACGCGCTTATGTTTGTGATTAAGCGGCTGGGGCTTTCAAAGAAGCTGGGCTTTTTTGTGGTTGCGGGCATACTCCTTTGCTATGGGGCCATATGCGGCTTTTCGGTATCCATAACAAGAGCTATAATAATGTTTTTGATTATGCTTGGCTCGTCTGTGCTTTTGGAGGGCTACGACAGTCTTAATTCTCTGAGCGCCGCGTGTATCGTGCTTGTGCTCATTAATCCGCTTAACGTATACATTCCTGGCTTTCAGCTTTCATTTGCGGCCTGCTTTGGTATAGTGCTGTTCGGGAAACTTTTCAAGTGTGAGACTCCCGGCCTTAGCGGACTTGTCAATACTGCTCAGATAACTGTTTCCGCCCAGATAGGTACGCTGCCGCTGCAAATAAATATGTTCCACAGCTATCCCTTAATATCCATTTTGGCTAATGTAGTGCTGGTGCCGTATATTTCGGCGCTGCTTACCTTTGTATTTGCCGCTTCTTTTCTGGGCTTATTTATTCCGGCCGCCGGAGTTTTTCTTATAAGCCTGATTAAGCTTCCGATGGATGTTTTTCTCTTTGCCTCGGAGGGCCTTAGCAATTTGGGAGTTCCCAGCGTCAGGGGAGGATATATCCCCGAACTGCTGGTAGTTTTTTATTTTGTTATCCTGTTTTTCCTGTCCCGGTTTGTAAATATCAAGCTTACAAAAAAAGCAATAAGCATTTTATGCATTGTGGTCTTGACAGTCTGCGGGGTTTTTGGCTACAGGGCGCTGGAGGAGGATAAATTAGAGATACAGTTTTTGTCTGTGGGCAGCGCCGACTGCGCGTTTATTAAAACACAGGGAGGCAAGTGCTATCTGGTTGATACCGGCGCGTCATCTGTTTTTTCGGAGTATGCCGGCAATTCGGCTGAAAATGTTGTGCTGCCTTATTTATATGCCCGCGGTATTTACAGTTTGGACGGCGTATTTTTGTCCCACGGCGATATAGACCATTCGGGGGGCTTATATCTTTTCCTGGATAAAATAGATATAGAAAATATTTATTATAATTCTATTACAATAGGCGACAGCGAGAGAGAACTGCTTGCACAGTATGGACAGAGCGGAAGTATTCTGCACCCTTCTGAAGCGGGAGATATGATTGTTTTGGACAACAATGCGGTTATCAGGGTCCTGTATCCATTTGCGGGCACTGAGGCGGCAACTAACACATCCATGGTATTAAAGCTTTATGCCTATGATACCACAGTGCTTTTTGCCGGTGATATTCAGGATTATGACATGGAAGTTGTTTCCAAACTTTCTGAAGTTAAATGTGACATTTTAAAAGCGCCTCATCATGGCAGCGATGCAACTTTCGATAAATCTTTTTACGACAGCACATATGCAGATTATATTATAGCCAGCAGCGGCCGGGCGACAGAAAAACTGTTTGAATATTACGGCGGCCGTGTTTTATCCACGTTTACAGACGGCACGATAAGTGTTTACATAACTAAAAGCGGATATACTGTGAAGGAGAGTATACAATGACCTATATAAACGACCAGTTTTTTCAGGTGTTAAAAAAGGAAACAGCGCCGGTTTATCTTTTTTGCGGAGATGAAAAATATATCATGCAGAAGGCGGAGCAGGCGCTCTTGGACGCTTTGGGCCTTACCCAGGACAGCCCGGACTATATAAGGCTTGATGGTAAAATATGCAGGGCGCAGGATATATGCGAGCAATGCGAGACCCTTTCCTTTACACAGTCGCGCAAACTGGTAAGGGTATCTGATTACACTCCGACTGAAGACGCGCAGCCGCTTATAGCGTATATGGAAGCGCCTTCGGAGGACTGTGTTTTATTGCTTATTATGCCGGAGGCGGATAAGCGCTCCCGCCTTTTTAAGGCGGCCTCCAAGCATGTTGTAGCCGAATTTAAGGCTCTTGAGGGAGAAAGCCTTAAGGCTTGGATAATAAAAACAGTCAGGAACCTGGGCAAGGAGATTTCGCCGGGCGACGCAGCCTTTCTGGCCGAATATGCCGATAATGCTTTAGAAGGGCTTAATAATGAGCTTGAAAAGCTTGTGCTTTTTTCCAAGGGGGACAAGATAACCAGGGAGGAGATAGAAAAATCTGTTACGCCCGGACGGGATTATAATATCTATGCCATAGCCGACCATATTTTAAATAGGGACTCCGCCAGGGCGTTGGTTCTATGCGGACAGCTTTTGGAGCAGAGAGAAAGCCCCATATACATTCTGGGGATTATTTCCAAACAGCTCCGCAATTTGCTAATGCTTAAGAATCTGCCCCAGGGTGCAGGCAAAGCGGAAATTGCCAGGATGGCTGATATAAAGGAGTTTCTGGTGGACAGGCTTATGAAAAGGGCGGCGACTCTCAGCGAGAAGCGGCTGGAAGGTGGACTGAAAATATTGCTGGATACTGACGAGGGAATAAAGACAGGCAGAATTGAGCAGGAACTGGCGCTCAAATTGGCTATAAGCAGGCTGTGCCTTTTGAACTGACGGGGCTTTGGCGCGATATTTATCTGGTTATGCCGGGGAATGCTCTGGCGGTTAATGGCATTTTGCGGTATAGCGGCGGCTTGGAACGGCATAGGCCCGGAATCAGACCGAGCATAGCCGAGGCTGTACAATATACCGGCGGCTTGGAATAGCATAGCCCCGAAAATTAACCGATAATAGACGGTATTGCGGTATTTTGATGCGGGGAATGTAACTTCCACCCCCTCTTCCGCCCGCTCCCCTTTTTCCGCGCACTAACGCCAAAGCCGCTTTTTCACGGAACTTGTCTGGAGAGGCACGCCGTGACCCAAACCCTGCTGCGTACAAAAACGCATGCTGTATTTTGATGCGCGAATCTTAAACATAATAAGCCGCTTAAGCTAAGCCGAAATACAGTAGTTTAATTGTCTTAGCTAATTTATATTTACTTTTAGCGCGATTTGATATACAATAGACATATAGGGAGATTTAAATGAAAAAAAGTCTGGTTGTAATCTTAATATTTGTCTTTTTGCTTACTTGCGCTGCCTGTGGGGAAGAAGCGGCTGTGCCTTCTGCCCTTAGTACTGTTTCGTCTAAAAGCACGCCGGCTCCTCCTGCGGAAGAGGAATCTGGTGCCCAGAACAGTATAGACAGCAATATTTCTGCCGACCTTACCAGCCAAAGCATTTATCCGGTGTTTTATATTCAGGACGCTTCCCTTATGCGCATCCAGAGCTTTGAGTCGGACCCGGTTCAGATATGCGGCGACTATATTTATTCATATGCGGGTACAAAGTACCATAAAATGAAATATTACAGGGATGCGGATATACTTTATTATACAAGCGGGTATTATATAGAAAACGGTTTGGTTTACGCTCAGCTAAGACAGCTCAGCGGAGGAGTGGATGAAATTGTTGCGGAGAATGTTTTATTTGAAAGCATAAATTTCAGTGAACTTACTCCCAGCGTAATATATATTGTTCATCAGGAGGAAGAAAGCCAGCTGTACTACCGCCTGCGCTTTGACACCCAGCTGGTGGACAATGATGTTTATAAAGGTTATTTTATATATGGCTACAGCCAGGTTGTATATTTAAAAGATACGCGGGGCCTCGACGAAATAAAAGCTGCGCTTAGGTTATACTCCGGCAAGGACGCGTATAAAAATCCCTATGCGGATTTTGGCTTGTATTACTATGATACCGTCAACCTTCCAAGCAGAATAGGAAACTGCGGCGAAGTTTTCAGCGTCAATCAGAATACGGGCACGGTGGTGGCGGGCCGGGGAACGGTCGAGCGCGTCTCTATGTATGATACAGTCAGCTGTGTGAATATCAGCTCGTTTAATATAGCCCAGGCTACCAGTTATAATTTATTGGATAATGTTCTGATGGATTGGTGGAGCCCGGACAAGATATATCAGCCCATGAATTATGTTATGGTGCTGAATAATCCGGCTGCCAGCGGGGGAAAAGACCTGTACAGGCTGGATGCTGCTTCCTGTGAATGCATAGCGCGCCGCGTTATCAGCGGGAGGTATGTCTCCTCTGATAATGGAGCATATGCTTTCAGTGTCCACCTTGAAGGGCAGATTGCCTTATATGTGGCCTATACTGACGGGACCCAGCTGCTTTTGCCTATTGATATGGATATTGCCCTGGAGGATGTATATTTCTACTCATTTACTTCGGGCGCTATGGTTTACGCAGAGGATCGTTATGCCGGCCTGGTTAAAATGTATTTTTACGGCGAGCCGGTAATGACTATGCTGGGTGAGCAGCCTGTGAATTTTAAATACGGGAACCGTTTTGTGGCTTATTCTCTTCTTAGTCCGGATGGAAGCGAATATGACATATATATTGATGATAACGAGACAAACAGCTTGTGGGCGTCTGGAGCTACAGTAAGCCAGAGCCGCTCGAAAGCAGCCGAGGATTTTTGGGTAAGCGACGGCAGAACGGTGCTTTATATGACACTCGGACAGCAGAATGGATTATATACTCTTAATAAAAGCAGTTCTCCTGAAAGCAGAGAAGTTATAATAGACAGCTTTTTGCCCGAATACGGATTGCTTTACAGCCAGCCTGATGCGTCCGAGCTTGCGTTTAACATTTTGAGCGAGGGTAAAAATTATATAATGCTTGTCAATGGCGAGCAGGAGCGGCTTATTGAAGGAGCCGGTGAGTTTATTCCGTTGACATAAATACTAAATAGGAGGCGTATACTGATGGAATTTTTAAGCTTCATTCCATTTTATGTTACTATCATACTTGTGCTGCTGGGCACAGCGCTGATAATTATTGAAATGCTTTTGCCTGGCCTGGGCGCTCCGGGCATTGGCGGTGCGATTTTATGTATAGGCGGCGTGCTGGCCATGTATAACTATATTGGCTGGAATGTTATGTGGGTGGTGCTTGGCGTACTGCTTATACTTATCGGTTCGCTTTATTTTATTACCAGCTCCAATAAAAAGAAAAAGAATCCCCTTATTCTTACCAGCTCTATAAATCAGGCAGACGGTGCTCAGACGCATGAGCTGTCTGTCAATGATGAGGGGATAGCCCTTACTGAACTCAGACCGGCAGGGAGCGCTCTGTTTTTTGAAAGAAAATATGACGTGCTTACTTCGGGTGAATTCATAGAAAAAAATTCCAGAATTAAAATACTAAAAATAGAGGGAAATAAAATAATAGTTTGTCTTGCAGCTGCGGCTGAGGAAAAATAAATTAATTAAGGAGAAGGAAAAATGATTGGTTTGCTTGAAGCCGGATTTATTAACGGGGGAACAATAATTGCGGCGGTTGTTGTTATAATACTGCTGATAATTCTTTTTACGGTAATACCAATAAGGCTGTGGATGGTAGCCTCTCTTTCGGGAGTTAAGATAAGCTGGGGGCAGCTTATTGCCATGCGGTTCAGAAGGGTAAATATTTCCCGCATAGTGAATTGTATGATACAGGCTGCTAAAGCGGGATTGGATTTAAAGGTTAATAAGATGGAAGCTCATTATCTTGCCAAAGGTAATGTGGAAAGGGTTGTAAACGCGCTTGTAGCGGCCCAGAGCGCTGCAATACCTCTTTCGTTTGAGCGGGCGGCCGCTATAGATTTGGCTGGCCGTGACGTTTTAATGGCAGTTCAGATGAGTGTTAATCCTAAAATAATAGAAACGCCGGTTGTAGCCGCTATTGCGAAGGATGGAATTGAGCTTAGAGCTAAAGCACGGGTTACGGTGCGGGCCAATATAGACCGTTTGGTAGGCGGCGCCGGGGAAGAAACCATAATAGCGCGTATAGGCGAGGGCATAGTAACGACGGTAGGTTCAGCAAACAGCCATAAAGAGGTCCTGGAGAATCCCGACCGCATTTCACGCACAGTATTGGATAAAGGCTTGGATGCCGGAACGGCTTTTGAAATATTATCTATAGATATTGCCGATGTAGACGTGGGACGGAACGTAGGCGCACAGCTTCAGATGGACCAGGCAGAGGCTGACCGCCGCATAGCTCAGGCTAAGGCTGAGGAACGCCGGGCCATGGCTGTGGCTCAGGAGCAGGAGATGAAGGCCAGGGTGCAGGAAATGCGGGCTAAGGTTGTAGAGGCTGAAGCGGAAGTGCCCCGTGCTATGGCGGCGGCGTTGCGCGAAGGCAAAATTGGCGTTATGGATTATTATAATCTTAAAAATGTGCAGGCGGATACTGATATGCGTGAAGCAATAGCGGATATCGGAAAGCCTCAGACTCCCAACGGTAAGAATGATAAGAAGTAATAACGGGAGGTAGTTTTATTGGATACTGTTATTTCAATAATCGTTTTGATTATTGTTATATGCTCTATAATAAGCGGATTTAGTAAGAAAAAGCCCATTAAGGAGCAGAAGAAGAATAATCGGCCCAGGACGGCTGTAAATCAGTCGTCCCCGGCGCCGGCGGCTTCTGCTGCAAGGAGCAGTGCTGTGCAGAGCGGCGAGGGCGGAGGGAAGCTGAGCCGCGGCGGTGAGGGCTCTCCGTTTTCGGGCGAAGGAACCTCTCAGGAGCAGGCGAGGATTAAGTCGGATAAGGTATCATCTGAGGATGTATCTGCTTATCCAATTAAAAAGCCTATTGAGCTTGAAGCCGAAGGCGAACCGGTTATAGCCATTCGTGAACTCTTTGAGCATGACAACCTAGTAAAAGGGGTTATTATTGCAGAGGTGCTGGGTAAGCCCAAGGCCCTACGGTGAATTGATGCTGGAATGGGCTTTGATTCGTTCCTGCATATAATAAAAAATACACTTCAGGAGGAAGCTTTAAAAAGCGAAGCAAGATGGATACGGACAAGAAAAAAATAATATTTTCGGGCATTCAGCCCAGCGGTATGCTTACAATAGGGAATTATCTGGGTTCTCTGCGCAACTGGGTAGATTTGCAGGATGAATATGAATGCTATTACTGCATAGTTGACCTTCACGCCATAACAGTCAGACAGGAGCCTGCGAAACTGCGCCGAAACTGTCTGGAGCTGCTTGCGTTATATATAGCCTGCGGACTCTCACCTGAAAAAAGCGCTATATATTTTCAATCGCATGTGCCTGCTCATTCGGAGCTTTCATGGATACTTAACTGCTTTGCGTATATGGGTGAGCTGAGCAGAATGACGCAGTACAAGGATAAGAGCCAAAAGCAAGGGGCTAATGTTGGAGCGGGGCTTTTTACATATCCAATTCTTATGGCTGCGGACATACTGCTTTATAATACCGATTTAGTACCTATCGGCCAGGATCAGAAGCAGCATTTGGAACTGACAAGGGATATTGCCGAGCGCTTTAATAATTTATACGGTGAAACTTTTAAAATTCCCGAAGCTTATATCCCCAAATGCGGAGCTAAGATTATGAGCCTTCAGGAACCTGATAAGAAAATGAGCAAATCGGATGAAAATGTAAATGCTTTTATATCCATGATGGATGACGAAGCGGCGGTTATGCGTAAATTTAAGAGGGCAGTAACCGATTCTGAGGGCGGCGTTATATATTCAGATGCAAAAAAGGGCGTCAAAAATCTGATAGAAATTTACTCGGCCTGCACTGGCAAGAGCATTCAGGATATAGAAAGAGAATTTGCCAATTCAGGATACGGACAGTTTAAGGAAGCGGTAGGCAGTGCTGTATGGGAAGTTTTGTCGCCTATTCAGAGCAGGCAGAAAGAGCTGCTCAATGATAAAGCGTATCTGGAAAAGATATATACTTTGGCTGCTGAGCGTGCGTCCTATACCGCAGGAAAAATGCTCCGAAAGGTTCAAAAGAAGGTGGGTTTGGCTCCCAGACATCTTTGATTAGGAGCGCATTTGTGTAAAATTTTATAATATGAAATTGTTTGCCGGGCGTGTAGGCGCCCGGCATTTTGTTTTGGTAGCGTTTATATTTGGCTCAGGAGATAAGCAGGGATAGTACTGCTTAACCGGCGGGTGGAGCTGGACGCCTGGTCAGGGGCGGGGCGGCGGCGTTTGCGGCCGT
>ULRR01034920.1_pt1 | contig 14380 bp, 10 predicted proteins | sample 1955651 | NCBI WGS metagenome assembly ULRR01 (sample SAMEA4835688, study PRJEB28245) | human gut metagenome | biome: gut microbiome; material: fecal sample | place: Denmark | collected 2008
TGTCATTGCCACAGAGAATCCCATCGAAAGTGCCGGCGTATTTCCTCTGCCGGAAGCGCAGTTAGACCGTTTCCTTATGAAACTGTCCATGAACCTTCCCACCAAAGAAGAGGAACTGAGGATTCTGGAATTGTACATGGAGGAAGATCCCCTGAAAAGCCTGACTGCCGTGGTCTCTCTGGAGGAACTTCTGGCTGCCCGGGCAGAGGCTGCGAAGATTTTTGTTCATCCCTGCATCCGGGAATATATGGTACAGATTGCAGAAGCCACCAGACGGGCAGACGGTATTCTGGCAGGCGTTAGTCCCAGAGGAACCCTTGGGCTTTTACGCTGTGTCAAGGCCTATGCTTATCTGCAGGGACGTTCCTATGTGATCCCGGATGACGTTCGTACCCTGGCTGTTCCGGTGCTGGCCCACAGACTGGTATGCAGCTTCGGTTCCGATACCGGCTCCGCAGCAGGCAGAATGGAAAACATCCTTTCCACCGTTCCTGTTCCCACAGAAAGGTTTGAGCCATGATACAACTGCTGGGAATCATTGTCTTTGCCCTGCTTCTGTATCTGGGGCAGAAGTATGTATACGCCAAAATATGGCAGCGGGATCTGAAGGTTTCCCTTTCTTTCCGGGAGGATGGCATCTGGGAAGGACAGGAGAGCGAGCTGTCGGAGATCATTGAGAATCGCAAACGGCTGCCCCTTACCATGTTGAAGGTCAAATTCCAGACTGACAGACATCTGGTGTTTGCCGATACCAAAGGCTCCCGGACCACGGATCGCTATTACCGCAATGATATTTTCCAGATCGGACGTCTGGAGAAGGTCACCAGAGCACTGCACTTTACCGGCGGAAGAAGAGGTTATTACACCATACAGGAGGCGGATCTTGTCGCGTCCGATCTGTTCCTGACAGCACAGTATACGGCTACGACACCCATCGAACACTGCAGTCTCTATGTGTACCCGAAGCCCTTTTCCCATCCGGATTTTAAACGGTCTTTAAAACAGTTAAACGGAGAAGTTCTGACAAAACGACATCTTTTGGAAGACCCTTTCGAATACCGGGGCATTCGGGATTACCAACCACAGGATGACTTAAAAAGCATCAACTGGAAAGCCACGGCCCGTACCGGGGATCTGAAGGTAAACCAGAAAAATTATACCTCCCAGAAATCCGTTCGGATTTTTGTGAACTTAGAGGACACCGGTATTCTGAAAAAAGAGGACTGCGTGGAAGCCTGCCTGCAGATTGCCACGGCACTGTTATTGCTGTTTCTGGAACAGGGGATGCAGGTTGCCCTGTATTGCAACGGTATTGACACAATCGGTGGAGACCCCTGTATTCTGGAAGCCGGCGGCGGAGTCAGACAGCGGAATGTCTGTCTGCAGACGCTTGCAAGAATCGATACGGCTAAACCGGTACAGTCTTTTTCCGAGCTGTTTGCCGCCCGTATGTCCGATGCGTCCAATGCGCTCTATACCTGCTTTGTATCACCCAATGCCTATGAAGACTTTGCAGCATTACTTCTGCAATATCAGGAAAAACACCCGGATATGAAATGGTTTTATCCTTATTCCGAAAGTACACCTCCTGATCCCGGGGAAGCGTTAAAGTCTTTGATCACTTTTATCTCCCTACGGGAAGAAAGCGTCTGAATGTGAAAGAAATTTTGACTGATCTAATGAATCAATTATGTTTTTATCCCCTGGCGCTGACTGCATCCACGTTGTTGGCCGCACTGGCTCCGGCGAGCCGTCCGTCCTTGGCTTTGTGGATGCTCGGGGCGCTGCCGGTGTTTTTTCTGTATTATGCCAGAAAACGCTGTAAGCATCTGTCGGTATTGCTCCTTCTGCACGGACTGGTACTGGCATGTTTTTATATCATTCCGGCAGCCAACGGCGTAAACCGTGGTATCCGGCTGTTGGTAGGTGCAGGCTTTGTGATCTATTCCCTCTGGCTGCGTTTTCGGACGGAGGACTTTGCTTCCGATCCGCTGCCTCTGCCGTTAGCCGCCGGAATTGCCTTTTTGTGTCTTTTTCTGCAGCATTATCAGGGAAACAACGTCTGGGATCTCTATTATCGTATGAGTCTGATCCTGGTGTTTTTATTGTATGCTGTCATTTTGTTTTTGCAGTCCTATGAGGATTTCCTTACGGTAAACAGGCTGAGTACCGGCAAGATCCCGTTTCAGGAGATCTTTCGTTCCGGGCTCCACAGCACCGCAGCCTTTGTGCTGTTGTCGGGGCTTCTGCTCCTGGCAGTGTCACAGTTTGCCTGGTTAAAGCCCTTTTTGCGGTTACTGCGAAACGGTCTGGCTGCGATTCTTCGTTTCCTGTTCGGACTGCTCCCCATGGATTCCGGGACAGAAGCGGTAGTGGTGGAACAGCAGGCAGGCGGTGGCGATATGCCTCCCATGGAAGCGGAAGATCCTTTTATTTTATGGGTCATTCTGGAATATGTGGCCATGATCGCACTTCTGATCGTCTGCGTATTTCTGCTGTACCGCGGAATTCGAAAGCTGATCACATTTCTCAGGGACAGAATGCAGTTTTCCCTCCCCGGCACTGTTTCTGAACAGCCGGAGAGCATGGACAAGCGGGAACACCTGGAGGCTGCCCCGGAAAATACTGCCGCAAAGCAGAAGCAGAAATGGTTTTCTTTTGCTTTCTTAGATGCCGGCCAGAAGATAAGGCGGATGTATCAGAAAAAAATAAATGCCAGCGGGCTTGCAAAGATGAGCCTGCCATTTTATACTGCTAGAGATGCCGAAAAATCGCTGGATGTGGAAGGAATGGCTGAAATCTATGAAAAAGCCCGTTATTCCGATGTCCCCTGCACAGACGGAGATGTCCGGCAGATGAAAAAATATATGTAAAAATCAATAACCTGAGGTAAATATGAACGAAAAGTTAGCGTTAAATGATGATATTCTGATGAAGATCGAAAAACCGGCCCGCTACATCGGCAACGAAGTCAATGCCGTAGTGAAGGACAGGGACAGCATTGATGTCCGTTTCTGTATGTGCTTCCCGGATGTCTACGAGATCGGTATGTCCCACCTGGGAATCCAGATCCTGTATGGCATGCTCAATTCCTGGGATGATGTCTGGTGTGAGCGTGTGTATTCTCCCTGGGTGGATCTGGATGAAATTATGCGTAAGGAGAACATTCCGCTGTTTGCCCTGGAGAGTCAGGATCCGATAAAAGACTTCGACTTTTTGGGAATCACCATTCAGTACGAAATGTGTTATACGAATATTCTGCAGGTTCTGGATCTGGCGGGGATCCCGTTGCTTGCCACCGAACGTGGAGAGGACTGTCCCATCGTTATCGGCGGCGGTCCCTGCACCTATAATCCTGAGCCCATTGCCGATTTCTTTGATATTTTCTATATCGGAGAAGGCGAGACCCAGTACCGGCCGCTGATCGATCTCTATAAGAAATGCCGGACGGAGAAGACAGGCAGAGAAGAATTCTTACGCCGGGCAGCAAAGCTGCCGGGAATGTATGTGCCCCGGTTCTATGAGACCACTTACCATGAAAATGGCACCATTGCTTCCTTTCGACCTACGGAAGAGGGAATTCCCGCAAGGATCCGCAAAGAGCTGGTAACGGATATGACCGACAGCTTTTATCCTATGAAGCCGGTAGTTCCTTATATCAAAGTCACACAGGACAGAGTCGTTCTGGAGATTCAGAGAGGCTGTATCCGTGGCTGTCGTTTCTGTCAGGCAGGACAGCTGTATCGTCCCGTCAGAGAAAGGGATGTTGAAGTTCTGAAAAAGTACGCCATGGAAATGTTGAAAAACACCGGTCATGAGGAGATTTCCTTAAGTTCCTTAAGTTCCAGCGATTACAGTAAGCTGCCAGAGCTGATTGACTTCCTGATTGAAGAGTGTGATAAGAGACATATCAATATCTCCCTGCCGTCTTTACGTATCGATGCCTTTTCTCTGGATGTCATGAGCAAAGTACAGGATGTGAAGAAATCCAGTCTGACCTTTGCTCCGGAAGCCGGCAGCCAGAGACTTCGGGATGTCATCAATAAAGGACTCACTGAAGAAGTGATCTTACAGGGTTCCGCCCTTGCCTTCGAAGGCGGCTGGACCAGAGTCAAACTGTACTTCATGCTGGGACATCCCACGGAAACCGAAGAGGATATCCGGGGAATCGCTGAGCTTTCCAACAAAATTGCGGCCACTTTCTTCGATACGGTGCCGAAGGAGAAACGTGTCAACGGCAGAGTGCAGATTGTTACCAGTACCTCTTTCTTCGTGCCGAAGCCCTTTACGCCATTCCAGTGGGCGCCCCAGTGTACCAAGGAAGAGTTCGTGGAAAAGGCATATCTGACCAGAAAGGCCATTTCCGAGCAGCTGAACCAGAAGAGCATCAAGTACAACTGGCACGAAGCGGATGTCAGCGTTCTGGAGGGTGTTCTGGCCAGAGGTGACAGAAAATTGTCCCAGGTGCTTTTATATGTCTATAACAAGGGCTGCTTCTACGATGCCTGGAGTGAGTATTTCCACAACGATGTCTGGATGGAAGCTTTTGAAGCCTGTGGTCTGGAACCGGATTTCTATTCCCACAGAGAACGGCCTCTGGACGAGATCCTGCCCTGGGATTTCCTGGACTGCGGTGTATCCAGAGCCTTTCTGGAGAGAGAATGGCAGAAAGCGAAAAACGAGACGATCTCACCGAACTGCAAACAGGCATGTCAGGGCTGCGGTGCCGCCAGATTCGGCTGCGGTATCTGTGTGGAGCCCAGAGGATGATTGCCACAACAGACATCGGAAGTATAGATTACGGAGTTAAGAAGAAACATTATGAAATTAAGAATCAAGTTTAGAAAATATGGTCCCATTCGTTTTATCGGACATCTGGATGTGATGCGCTTTTTCCAGAAAGCCAACCGCAGAGCGGAGCTGGATGTTGCTTATACCGGGGGCTTCAGCCCGCATCAGATCATGTCCTTTGCTGCACCTTTGGGTGTGGGACTGACCAGCAACGGAGAATATATGGACCTGGAAGTGCATTCCCTGACCTCCTGTGAGGATGTAAAGCAGCGGTTGAATGCCGCTTCCGTACCGGGAATCGAGATCACTTCGGTGAAAATTCTGCCGGACAAGGCCGGCAATGCCATGGCCAGCGTTGCTGCCGCCGGATATACGGTAGCTTTCCGGGAGGGCAGAGGGCCTCATTTTGATCTGGGCTCCGCGGTGGATCGTTTTCTTGCAAAAGATGAGATCCTCATTACCAAAGAGACAAAAAAGGGAAGCCGGGAGATCAATTTAAAAGAAGGTATCTATGAGATGAAGGTGGTGGAGTCCGAAAAGCTTTATCTGCTGGTGGATGCCTCCAGTGCCGGAAATATCAAACCCATTCAGGTCATTGAAGCATTATTTTCCGAAAATGGTGAGACCCTGCAGGAAAATGCCCTCCTGGTCAACAGAGAAGAGACCTATCTGGGAAACGAAACAGATGCCCTTCTCCCCCTGGATGCCATAGGTTTCGACAGTGAGGAAGCTTACAGGGCAGCTTCCGGTGACACGGAATGAGCCGCAGTCTCACCGGCGGACGACCGGCCAGAGAAAAAGAAGTAAATCAGATCCGTAAATCCACGGATTGCACGGAGGGAAAACTGATCTTCACCTGTCTGCGGGAACGCAGGGCAGCTCTGCTTGTCAATGCCAGGGGCGTGGCTGCTATACGCGTACTGCGGTCAGATGCCAGTAAGATCGGTGGCATCTATCTGGGGAAAATACAGAATGTGGCAAAAAATATTGATGCCTGCTTCGTGGAGATCCTGCCCGGAGAATTGTGCTTTCTCCCCCTGCGGGAAGCAGGTGCGGCGTATCTGACCAATCGTAAGGCAGACGGTACCTTGAAAGCTGGAGACGAGCTGGTAGTCATGGTCACCAGAGATGCCCAGAAGACAAAGCGTGCCTCCGCCACTGCGGATCCTGCCCGGATGAAGCAGCTGCTTTGTAAAAACGGGAGCACCCCTGAGAACGCTTCTGAAGCCCTTCAGAGCCTTTTGGAGCAGGCAGACCATAAAGTGTACTTCACCTGCCTTTTGAAGCCTTCTGAGGCCGTTTACGAGGTTCTGGAGCAGATGGCGGATCCTTCGGAATATTCTGAGATCCTTACCGATGATCCTCAGATCTATCGTCAGCTGTCGGAAGGAGATCACCCTTTGTTAAAACAAAAGTCCATTCGGTTCTACGATGATCCAGCGATCTCTTTACGCCTGCTGTATTCTCTGGAGCGCGGCATGGAGGAAGCACTGGATACGAGAGTCTGGTTAAAATGCGGAGGGTATCTCGTCATCGAGCCTACGGAGGCCATGACGGTGATCGATGTCAATTCCGGTAAAAACGAAGCGAAAAAAGCAGGAGAGGACACCTATTATCAGGTAAACCTGGAGGCTGCCGAAGAAGTAGCCAGACAGCTGCGCCTGCGGAATCTGTCCGGTATCATCATTGTGGACTTCATCAATATGGCGGAAAAGGAACGGCAGAAGGAGTTACTGGAGACATTAAAGAATCTGACCGCAGGGGATCCCCAGCATCCCCGCATCGTGGATATGACGCCTTTAGGATTGGTGGAGATCACCCGCAAAAAATCTCATCCCACGCTGGCAGAACAATTCAAGAGATAATAAAATTAAACGCTTCCACCCATACCGACGGACCTGGAATCCCCATTATTGCCGCCAGTACCAAAACACTGCCGGAGGATATTGCAGCAGCCAGAAATGCAGGAATCAACGAGTATCTTTCCAAAACGCTGCATCCAAGAGCATTGTACCGCATCATGAAAAACTATTTATAGACTCTGTCATTCACCAGTCAACCGTTTTGTTGGCTGGTTTTTTTGTTATATTTCACAATTCTCGGAAACTCTTTTTGGCAAAAACGTTTCTTGAATCTTTTTTTCAAAAATGCTACCCTGTTTTTATAGGAAACCACAATTTACTTTTCAGTTTCCATACTGCAATTACAATCTTACCGAACGGAGGAATAGAAGCGATGGATACCACAGAAGGTCTGCAAAAAAATATTCTCGACGCCACCCTGCGTGTCTTCGATCAAAAAGGACTGAAATTCACAATGGATGATCTGGCGAAGGAACTCTCGATCAGCAAGAAAACCATCTATACCGTGTACGATGATAAAGAAGCACTGTTTCTTGCCATGGTAGATTATATCTTTGACTCCATCAAGGAAAGCGAGCAGATGATCCTGACCGATCCTTCCCTCAGTGTAGTGGAAAAACTGCACCGCATCCTGGGAGTGCTGCCGGAAGGTTATCAGAATATCGATCTTCGAAAATTATATTCCCTCCGGGACAAATACCCGAAGATCTACCAGAAGGTAGAACTCAGACTTTCCACTGGCTGGGAGCCTACAATCCAGCTGATCGAGATGGGCATGGCTGAGGGCAGCATCCGCCCGGTTCCCATCTGTCTGGTGAAAATGATGTTAGAAGCTTCCATTGAGCAGTTCTTCCAGAGAGATATTCTCTCTCGAAATCAGCTGACTTATGCAGATGCCCTGAAGGAAGTTGTGGAAATCCTCATGTATGGCATCGTACAGAGATCAGAATGAGGCAATGGAATAATCCAGAATTAATCCATAATATCCCAAAGAAAGAGGAACGAACCATGAATCAGAAGATCTATTTAAGCGAAGACTGGCTTTTTAACGAGAACTTTCAGGAGGGGATGACTGCAACAGAATACCCGGAAGAGACCCTGCAGCCCGTCCGAATCCCTCATACCTGTAAGGAGACCCCGTTTCACTATTTTGACGAATCTCTCTACCAGATGGTCAGCGGCTACAGACGCCATCTGCATATTCCGACTGAATGGCAGGGCAAGCGGATCCTGCTCACCTTCGAAGGGGCCGGTCATGACAGTACCGTCTATCTCAACGGCAGTAAGGTGGGAGAGCACCATTGCGGCTACACCGCCTTTACTGTAGATCTGTCGGCATATGCGAACTACGGACAGGACAATGTGCTGTGTGTCCGGCTGGACAGCAGAGAAGACTTAAATGTGCCTCCCTTCGGTTACGTGATCGATTATATGACCTACGGCGGCATCTACCGGGATGTGTATCTCGAAGTAAAAGACCAGATTGCCCTTGAGGATATTTTCGTACACACGCTGATCACACCGGATGAGGCTCAGGTAACTTCTGAAATCACTTTTTATGAAGTTGCGAAAGACCTTAATGTCAGACAATATTATATGTTAAAGAGCGATGCTGTAATGTCGGGTGTGGTATCAGATGTAACATCAGATAATGACTGGCAGTTTCTCTGCGAACAGAATGTCCCCACAGGCACTACGGCTAAGACCCCGTTTCGTATTCAGGGAACGATTCCACATCCTTTTTTGTGGGATACCGAACACCCTCATCTTTATCTGTTAAAGACCCAGCTCTGGCAGGGAGAACAGCTTCTGGACGAAGCAGAGGTCACCTTCGGTATCAGGGATGCAGTTTTTAAAAAAGACGGCTTTTACCTCAATGGCAAAAAACTGCGGATCCGGGGTCTGAACCGCCATCAGAGTTATCCTTATGTAGGCTATGCCATGCCGGAGAGCATGCAAAAGCTGGATGCGGATCTGTTAAAAAAAGAGCTGGGGCTGAATGCCGTGCGGACTTCCCATTATCCCCAGAGTCATTATTTTCTGGAGCGGTGCGACGAACTGGGGCTTCTGGTCTTCACAGAGTTTCCCGGCTGGCAGCATATTGGAAATGACACCTGGAAAGCACAGGCGGTGGTCAATGCAGAGGACATGATCCGTCAGTACCGCAATCATCCTTCGATTATTTTGTGGGGTGTACGGATCAATGAATCCCCGGATGATGATCCATTTTACGAAAAGACCAATGCCGTGGCACATAAGCTGGATCCCACGAGACCTACCGGCGGTGTCCGGGCTATTAAGAAAAGCCATCTGTTGGAGGACGTCTATACTTATAACGATTTTCTGCACGACGGCGAGACTCCCGGCTGTGACCCGAAGAAAAAGGTCACTTCCGATACCGACAAGCCTTACCTGATCAGCGAATACAACGGACACATGTATCCCACAAAAGCCTTCGATAATGAGGAACGCCGCAGTGAACATGCGATCCGCCATGCCAACGTACTGGATGCCGTAGCGGGGCAGGAGGATATCGCCGGAAGCTTCGGCTGGTGTATGTTCGACTACAATACCCATAAGGACTTCGGAAGCGGTGACCGGATCTGTTATCACGGTGTCATGGATATGTTCCGTAATCCGAAGCTCGCAGCTTCCGTTTATGCCTGTGAACAGGATGAGATCCCCGTGCTTCAGATCACCTCCTCCATGGATATCGGAGAGCATCCCGGCTGCAACCGCGGAAACCTGTATATTTTGTCCAATGCCGACAGTGTGAGAATGTATAAAAACGACCGTTTTATCAAGGAATACCGGCCAGAAATGTCCCCTTATAAGCATTTAAAGCACGGTCCCATTCTCATCGATGACTTTATCGGTGATGCTTTGGAGAAGAACGAACGGTTCCGTCCGAAACATGCGAAAGAAATGGCGGATGCCATGAATATCGTGGCCAGAGGCAGTCTGAACCATATTCCGAAGAGATTGTATCCTACCGCATTAAAGCTGGCACTGCTGTATCATATTGATTTTGCGGAGGTGACAAAGCTTTACACGAAATACATCGGTGACTGGGGCGGTACCGCCACCGTATACCGTTTTGATGCCATCAAAAACGGCAAAGTCATAAAGTCTGTCACCAAAGAGCCGGTAAATGGGATCCGGCTGCAGGCGGAAGCGGATCACACGAATCTGACAGAGCATCACAGCTACGACGTGGCACTGGTACGGATCCGGGCTGTGGATGCCCACGGCAATGTGCTTCCTTTTTATCAGGAGCCGGTACGGATCACCGCGGAAGGTGACATTGCCATCATCGGACCTGACACCATTGCCTTACAGGGCGGCATGGGTGGCACTTATGTAAAAAGTCTTGGGAGATCCGGTCAGGGAACTTTGTTATTACAGTCCCAGACCGCAGGGGAAATAAAGATACCGTTTCAGGTTACGGTTTAATTTCAGGTGAAAATCAAAGAGAAAGGATCAGGGTTACATTATGAGTTTAAGTGGAAAAGAAAAGTTTTCTTATGGACTGGGTGCGGTCGGCAAGGATATGGTGTATATGCTGTCCGCCAGCTATATTTTATATTACTATCAGGATATTTTAGGGGTAAATGCCGTAGCTATGGGTATTATCCTGCTGGTTGCCAGAGTGTTCGATGCCTTTAACGATCCCTTCATGGGAGTCATCGTAGCTAAGACCAGGACACGCTGGGGGAAATTCCGCCCCTGGCTGATGATCGGCACCGTGACCAATGCTGTTGTTCTGTTTCTGATGTTCTCAGCGCCTCCTGCGCTAGATGGCAGCGGGCTGGTGGCTTATGCGGCGGTTACCTATATTCTCTGGGGTGTGACCTATACCATGATGGATATTCCTTTCTGGTCCATGATACCGGCATTTACTCACAGCGGAAAAGAGCGTGAAGGATTGTCTACGCTGGGACGTTCCTGCGCCGGTGTCGGCTCTGCCATCATCACCGTGATCACCATGCTTTGTGTCAATGCCCTGGGCGGAGGAGAAGAGCGTGTCGGATTTTCCCGGTTCACCCTGATCATTGCTGTGCTGTTCGTGATATTTATTGCCATTACCTGTATAAATATCAAGGAAAAATCTACGGTAGATGTGGACGCACCTTCCATCGGTCAGATGTTCAAGGCGTTAATTCAGAACGATCAGGCTATGGCAGTAGTAATTACCATTGTACTGATCAACTGCGCGGTCTATACCACCTCCAACCTGGTAATTTATTTCTTCAAATACGATTTTGGCGGAGATACCTGGTACAATTCCTATACACTGTTCAATACCTTCGGCGGAGCGGTACAGATCCTTTCCATGATGCTTTTGTTCCCGCTGTTTCGTAAGTTCTTAAGTACTATTCGGATCTTTTATGTCAGCTTCGTGATGGCTATTGCAGGATATTTTGTATTGTTGTTTTTGTGTTTTACCAATATGGGCAATGTATTTTTACTGTTTATCCCCGGATTTCTGATCTTTGCCGCCAATGGTATGCTGACGGTACTGACCACCGTCTTTCTGGCCAACACGGTAGATTACGGTCAATGGAAAAATCACCGCAGAGACGAGAGTGTCATTTTCTCCATGCAGACCTTCGTGGTAAAACTGGCTTCCGGTATTGCTGCGTTAGTGGCATCCCTGTGCCTGAACCTCTGCAACTTGAACTCCGATACCAGTGATACCGTATCTGCGGCTGCCGGGGCTTCCGGAGGCTCTGTGGCCGGGCTTCGCATGACCATGACATTATTCCCTATTCTGTTGTTAGTCATCGGTGTCATATTCTTTCATAAGAAATATAAACTGACCGATGAACGCTTAAAGGAGATTCAGGAGGCATCGATATGATCCAGATCGTAAAAGATACGAGACCATGGTTCTTTTTACAGACGACTCACAGTACTTACGGAATGCGTGTCATGGAGACTGGGCATCTGGAACATCTGTATTACGGGGAGCGGATCACCGTAGATACGCAGGATCCTTCCTCCTGTGCACCTCTTGTAATACAGCGTGCCTTCGCACCGGGGAATACCTGCATCTATACAAAAGAGCAGCCACAGATATCAATGGAGGATGTCTGTCTGGAGGTCGGCACCTGCGGAAAAGGAGACATCCGAGAGCCTTTTCTGGAAGTTTGTTTTACTGACGGTAGTGTTACTTCTGACTTTACCTTTGTCTCTTTCGAGGTTTTAACCTTAAAGGACAGGGATGAACGCATGCAGGCTTCCGGGCTTCCTCACAGTTATTCTGAAGAGGAAAGTTCCTCGGCAAAATGCCTTCATATTATTTTGCAGGATGCTACAAATCGTTTGGAACTACAGCTGTTTTATACCGTGTATGAAGACTGTGATGTGATCACCCGCAGTGCCTGCCTTCTCAATCGTTCTGACACTTTTGTCACTATCGAAAGATGTATGAGTGCGCAGCTGGATCTGACGGAAGATTATTCTGAGGTCACACATTTCAGTGGGGCTTGGGCCAGAGAGATGCACAGAGAGCAGATCACGCTTTCTTCCGGCAAATTCGTTAATTCTTCTTATACCGGAACTTCCTCTAACAGGGCGAATCCTTTTGTGATCCTGAGCCCTGAGAATACTTGTGAGACCAGTGGTTCCTGTATCAGCTGCAATCTGATCTATAGTGGGAATCATTATGAAGCCCTTGAGAAAGATTCTTATGGCAAGTTTCGATTTGTTGCCGGTATCAATCCCCGGAGTTTTTCCTGGCAGTTAGCCCCGGGAGAAGCCTTTTATACCCCTGAGGCCGTTCTAAACTTCTCAGCAGATGGTTTCCGGGGACTCAGCGGGCAGCTGCATTCCTTTATCCGGGAACACATTGTGCGGGGTGTCTGGAAGCACAAGCCCCGCCCCGTTTTATTAAACAGTTGGGAAGCCTGCTATTTTAAAATAGATGAAAAGAAGCTTTTGCAGCTGGCAAAGGCCGGAAAAGATGCCGGAATTGAACTCTTTGTCATGGATGATGGGTGGTTTCTCGGACGTAACAACGATACTTCGTCTCTGGGTGACTGGGAACCCGACCCGAAAAAACTGCCCGGAGGGATTGCCTCTCTCAGTAAAAAAATAAAGGAACTTGGCATGGATTTCGGCATCTGGGTGGAGCCGGAGATGATCAGTGAAAACAGTAACCTCTATAAAGGACATCCCGACTGGGCCATGAAGATTCCCGGCCATCCACATTCCGAGGGACGAAATCAGTGTATTCTGGACCTATGTAATCCGGAAGTCAGAAAATACGTGATCGAAGAAATGACGAGGGTATTTTCTTCCGGAGAAATCCGTTATGTAAAATGGGATATGAACCGCAATTTTAGTGATATTTATTCCCCTTATCTGCCGGCTGCGAAACAGGGAGAGACGGCACATCGTTATGTGCTGGGGCTGTATCAGATCATGGAAGAATTGACAACACGTTTCCCTAAGATTCTGTTTGAAGGGTGCAGCGCCGGAGGAAACCGGTTTGATCTGGGCATTCTGTGTTATTTTCCCCAGATCTGGGCCAGTGACAATACGGATGCCCTGTGCCGTACCGGGATTCAGAACAGTTACAGCTATGGATATCCCTTATCGGTATTTACAGCACATGTATCATCCTGTCCAAATCATCAGACCTTAAGGATCACGCCCCTTGAGACCCGTTTTCAGGTGGCCTCTTTCGGAATCTTAGGGTATGAATGTAATTTAAAGGATCTGTCCGGAAGTGACCTTAACGCAATCCGGGAACAGATTGCATTTTATAAAAAATGGCGGGATGTTTTCCAGTTTGGATCCTTTTATCGTGGAGCAGAAAACGAAGCTTCCGACTCGGAAACCTTATCCTGGACCTGCGTGTCCCCGGATGGCAGAAGAGCAGTGGGGCTGTTCTTCCGGCGCCTGACAGTTCCGAACCAATCCCATGACTGGTATCGCCCGGTGGGGTTACTTCCGGATGTGAAATATCATTTCTACGGTAGGAATATCAAATACAATCTGAAAGACTTCGGAGACCTTGTGAACACCGTTTCTCCGATTCATATCAAGCAGGGATCTGCATTGCAGGAGATTCTTTCGCGATTTGTAAATATGGATGGGGAAAAAGAAGACCTGACTGCTTATGGAGATACCCTGATGCGTGCGGGAATTGCCCTGAAACCCGCTTTCGCCGGTACCGGATATAATTCCGACACCCGACTGTTCCCGGATTTTTCCTCCCGAATTTACTTTATGGAAGCAGTGGAATAAAAATAATAATGCTTTTTTATGTACCGACCACTTTCGTTAGACCTGAAAACTAACGAGGGCGGTCGGTATTGTAATAATCAGAGAGAGATGATATTGTATATTATATAGATAGCTTAACAAATCGAAGTTTGTAAGGAACAGAAACTTTGAATTGTCAGACTGAAAAGAAACATTTAATATTGGAGGTGATATTCTTGAAGCGAGCAATTATTGGCGGGTTTATTTCGCTAATCGGAAGCATTTGGACATTGGCTGTTATTATATCTGCAAACAATTATCCTATCGACGGGTGGTCAACTCCACCTGGAAAACTTTTGATGCAGATAACAGAATCAAACCTTACCGTGTGGTTTGGTGTTTCTATTGCAATGGTGGTTTTAGGGATTGTTTTAATGGCAATTGAGTATTTTAAGAAAGATAACTAAATTAGAATTTGATAAAGGAGTGATTGTATGAAAAAGATAGTATGTATA
>ULRR01008394.1_pt1 | contig 14304 bp, 12 predicted proteins | sample 1955651 | NCBI WGS metagenome assembly ULRR01 (sample SAMEA4835688, study PRJEB28245) | human gut metagenome | biome: gut microbiome; material: fecal sample | place: Denmark | collected 2008
TTTTTGATCTCTACTGTCCAAGATGTATTGTAGCTCTACAAAAAACTTTATGCTCTATAAAGAATTGGACTTGCATTCTAAAGAAATAATGCTATAATAAAAATTCAGGGTTTTAATATTTCAACAAAATCATGCATTTTAGCCTTGAGACAGCTGAAAAAATTGCAGGGAGGATTTAATAATGGAACAATATTATGAAATAGAGGTTGCCGGCCTGAAAAGACAGCTTCCTCTGTGCAAAGTTTCGGACGAGCTCTATATAGGAGCCTTTGTAATTTTCGGTGATGTGGAATTAACGGTCAATTCCGCAAAAGCGTTGTTAAAACTGGCTCCTGAGCACGATATTATGATCACCGCTGAATCAAAAGGCATACCTTTGGTTTATGAAATGGCGCGTCAATCGGGAGAAAATAAGTATCTTATCGCACGCAAGGCCCCCAAGCTTTATATGAAAAATGTTGTGTCAACCGAAGTAACCTCCATCACAACGGCTAAAAAGCAAATGCTTTATATAGACAGCGAAGATGTTGAATTGATGAAAGGCAAGCGCGTGCTCATAATAGATGATGTTATCAGCACCGGAGAAAGCCTGCGCGCAGTGGAAAAGCTTGTGAAGCAATCTGGAGGCACCATTGCCGGGCGTATGGCAATAATAGCCGAGGGAGATGCAAAATACCGTGACGATATAAAATATCTGGCTTATCTGCCTTTATTCAACCCGGACGGAACTCCTAAGGAACATTAAAGCAGTTACCCCGGCACAATTTTATATAATAATAAAATCCGAATCTATAAAAGGTTCGGATTTATTTATATTTAGATATAAAAAGATATACAATTCTATGCCAAAATTTAAAATTTTCAAAATTATATTTAAATGTCTAAATTATAAATGCCGTCAGGCATCTCCGATAAGGAAGTATTTCTATAAAGCAAGCCGGGAATTGGCCGTACAAATTCCCCGCTTGCTGCTACGGCATAAAACAAAGCCACTCGAAGAAAAACAAAAGAATTCTTTTTCGAGTTGTATCTTATTTGGTGAAGTTTTAAACCTTCGGTTTGAAGTGAAGCTGTAATAAATTACAGTGAGGTATTTGTCAAATACGAAGTTAAATTTGCCGCAAAGCCATTGCGCAACAAGCTTCACTGCAAAGCAACTTCAACTGCCACAAGGAAACTTAACTTGCCCGTCAGAGCAAGCGCCGTTTGGACACAGCGCAGTGCATTATATAAAATACCGCCTTATGTGGCTGTGCCGATACCCGTTATCATTTTTGACTATTTCTATTGCCATTGAAATACTTACACCGCTTAGCAAAACATCCATTTGCAGGGTATACGCCGAGACGCCCACTGTACTATCATAGTAGGATGAAGAAAACCCGGTATGTTTATCTATTTGAATATTGGAACAATCATAGCCCTTTTCATTTTCCAGCCACTCAAAGAATTTGGCAAGCTCCAAAGGATATTCTGGATGAAGATACGAAACAGCCAATTCGTAATCTTTATTCTCTACCGCATCAAAAATTCATTTATATAAACCTTTGCTTCCCCCCATTTAATTCCCCCAGAACAGGCAGAAAGAGAAAAAAACGCAGCCAAAACAATTAATAAAGACAATATCTTTTTCATATAATCACCGCCTGACCCCCACTATAGCACGCCGGAATAAAAACAGCAAATAACTTCTTACATAAGCCCTTTTCTTTTTTATAACACCCGTTGATTGTCAGCGCCCTGTTTATTGACAAAATAAAACTTCCGATATAAAATTTGTTTATTCTTGTCATAGGATTGTACAGATCGACTTAATGAATAAATATAAAAAGAACGGAGATGGCATCTATGAATGCATTGTGCGGATTAGACTGCGGCAAATGCGGGTTGAAAAATGAGTGCGGCGGCTGTGCTGAAACCCACGGACGTCCGTTTGGAGGTTCATGCATTATTGCTGCGTGCCATGATAATAAAGGCTGTAAAAACTGCGGCAGCTTCTTTGAAGGTCCCTGCCATCTTAAGGAGCAGCTGATTGCTGAATTTAACGCATTGAATATTGAAGATATGGAAAAAGTTACAGACTTAAATGCCCTAAAAGGTTCTTATATCAACCTCGAATATACCCTTCCCGGCGGACAAAAAATAAAATTCTGGGACGACAGCCGAATTTATCTTGGAAACCAGCTTTGCAAAAAGAAGGGCAGCAGATGCTATGGGCTTACAGCAGATGAAAATTATTTATTAGTCTGTGAATATGGCGACAACGGATCCGATCCTGAAATCATTGTCTACAAAAAACGCAAATAATATACTAAGGGTTCATTCAATTTGCAAGCTCCCACTGTAAACACCGCAGGCCATCGCATATTTCAGGGTATAAGCAAATTGTAAAAACCTATGGCAAAAGAGCCCTATTTACTATTCTGAAGACGTACCCTAAATTGGCAAGGGGATACACGTCTCCAGCGGTCTGATTTCGGCATTTTCTGCGTCATCGTCAATGGGTGTACGTTCAGTACCCGGAGCGAAAAGCAACACAGCAGGACACGGAAACAGCCCTGTCCTGACCGTATATGCCCTTGTCAATTTAGGGTAGATATTTTCAGGCAGTCATAATAAACACTTTGGCGCTTCTCATATAAGGGAGCTGAGCCATGCCAATATGCAGCTAAGCATAAAAGGTTATCTTTATACTGTTTTCTCCCTGAACAAAACAGGTATTAGTCGTTATCCATTTCGTCAAGTCTTGATTCTGCCTCATCAATCCGTGCATTGATTTCATCTAGCCTGCATTCTAAATCATCCACGCGTTCCTCTGCTTCATCTACATCTGCATCAATTACCGCCCCGAACGAACTGTTATGAAAATCAAGCTTACAATCAGCTCCCACGGTAATATCCCCTATTGGACAGCTATTAAAAGTTACTTCTTTTGCCTCATTTAAAGATATGCTGGCTAATTTCTGTTCCAGGAATTGGATACGTTCTGTCAAATTCTGAATCTGCTCATTAATATCCACGTTCAGACACTCCCTTCAAATAAAACAATGCTTTCTTATATTTCTGAATATGCCATTAAAATATACCCTTATAATTGTATCATAGCAAATATAAAAATGCAATACCTAAGTTTAGCATCAATATACAAGTAATGATACGCCTCAGCCGGAAAATGTTCCGGTTAACCGTGTTGCCCTCAGCCGGCGCACTCCCCCGGTACTCCTTCATTCTCCGCCTTAAATCCAGACAATTCCCAGGGCAGAAGTCAGAATTTAAATATTCATAATAGAAAAGCGTTTAAACAGACGTAACAGCAGCATATCCAGAAGTACAGATTCCATCAATTTGAACCGCAAATGGTTGCAATATAAAATCTGATTTATATAAAGACAACGGCGTATTATCCCTTATAAGCGGATGCAGCGCAAAGCCTGATTTATATTTATGGAGTGAGCATCGTATCCCCCCCTGGCAAACAGAATCAATACGCATGCTATCCGCTCATTAATTCATCTATCCTCTTTATTCTTATTATTCCTTGCAAAAGGACGCTATGCAAAAACGCTATGAAATTAAAGGTGCCCGCTTAACGCCGGTGCCTGATATTGGCTTTTCTTAAAAACACAGCAGCTAATAAAGACCCCTCTCGCGCCAGCCTGGTCAACAAAAAAGCATATATAGCGAATAAAAACCTAATGCCGATATAAATTACCAGCATTAGGTTTTTAAAAATCTTTTTTGATCTGCAAGAAATAATACGTCAATGCAAATTGCCTGTTCTAGCCCTTATTTCCGGCCGGCACGTGTTCTCACGCTCTTGACCATATATCTGCTGTGAAAACGCATAAATCGCCATGGCCTTGGGCCGCAGAGCTAAAACCTCTTATGCGCTACTGCAAGGTACTTAACAGCAGCGGGACTCCGCGCGAAGCCAAATCAGAAAGCAATACGGCAGAAACACAAATGCAGCAGCCTTTTAAATCGCATTAGCGTATGTTGATACTATTGTTGCAAATATATGCAGACAATAATAAATATTATTTAAATTCCTTGGAAGCAATTAACTGCCCATCCTGAGATAGATACTCAACAATAACAGATTCTGCATCAGGTACCACGCTTTTAAGCTGCTCAAGAACGCCATCAAAAGTAGAAGAAAACAGTTCCTGCTCCATAGCCGCATCAAGAGCTTCCCCAACGACAGACAAATCGCCTAAATCAACAATATATTGATAACTGTAAACCAGAGAATTATCTCTTGCGATAATTTCCAGCGTCATGCCGTTTGCTTCCACGCTATCTGCCATAGCGTCAACCTGCGGCTGAATAAGCGTTATAAACTGCTCTAAAGTAACTCCAGAGGCAGAAGTAGCCTCAGGCGTGGGCGTAGAGACAGTCGCGGAAACGGTTGCGGTGCTTACCGCCTCCATTGTCTGCGTCGCAGCCGCGCTGGCATCGTCATCACGGTCAGTATCATCCGGCTCGGAATTACAAGCTATCAAGCCGAGACACATTACAACACACATCAGCAAAACCCAAAACTTTTTCATAATTTTTCCTCCTATACTTATTAATAATAAAAGCCCTGATTATATTCAGGGCTTTTGGCGGAGATGGAGAGATTTGAACTCTCGCGCCGGTAACCCGACCTACACCCTTAGCAGGGGCGCCCCTTCGGCCAACTTGGGTACATCTCCGAATAAAAATAACCAATATGGCGGAGAGAGAGGGATTCGAACCCCCGGTACCTTTCGGTATCACTGGTTTTCAAGACCAGCTCCATAAACCGCTCGGACATCTCTCCTTATTCATTCACTGCCTGAAGCGGCTTCTTTCCAGGCATTTGCCTGATGCAAGGGTCATTATAACAAATACCGCGGCAGTTGTCAATACAATATTAATTAATGCAGGCATTTAAATTTAATGCCCAATGCCCCTCCTTAAGGCAAGCCGCTATTCACCGCTTTTATGCTTCAGTTTATATTCCGCGCATATACGCATATACTGCACAGCCACTTCTGAAACAAGCTTTTCCCATGGTATCGGTATGGTTTCTGACGCACGCTCCCCAGCCAGCTTTAAAGCCGGCAAATCGTCCAGCAAAGCGTTCAGCTTGGCAAACATATCCTCTGCTTCAGGCGGCGCCGTAAAGCCGTTTGAACCGTCCTCTACGCCCTCTGCGGCGTTAGCGTCGTCCGCCAGCAGAGAAGGCAGCTTCATTACCGCCGCTTCCCTGACTACCAGCGGCGCGTTATCGTATACCGAGGGAAAGAAAAACAGCGTTGCGGCGCCATACATGCCCTGCAAAAGCTTCCTATCCTCTATCTGTCCCAGAAAACGCACATAAGGCTCCAGTTCAAGTTCCTCAGCATATTTTTTTATCTCTTTTTCATTATAGCCCGTACCCACAAATACCATTAAAAAATCCTGGCGCGCCCCGGCCAGCAGCTTAATGGTATCCAAAATGAGCTTGAGGTTTTTCTGCCAGATTAAATGTCCGGTAAAAAGAATAAGCTTTTTATCCTCAGGCAGTCCAAAGCGGCTGCGGGCTTCCTCTATGAGCTTATCGGCGTCATCCGGATAAACCATATCAGTGCCGTTATTTATTACAAATATGTCTCCCTTATAGCCGTAGTCGCGCAGGGTGCCGGCCGTTCCCCTGTTTACCGACCAGACCGAATCCACTTTTTCATAGAATTTAACTATGGTATCCACCACCAGCTGCGCCATGACTTCGCTTTTTGTCACCCGCTTAAAATCGTCATAATATTTGGAATGAAAAGTAGCAACTACCGGTATCTCCATCTTATGACCCATAGAAAGAGCATAATAGCCCATTTGAAAGGGTGAATGAGCATGGAACAAATCGAAATCCTTGGTTTTAATTACGTCATATGCAGCCTTGCTTAATTTGGGCATGGAATAGGAATAGCCTATAAAGGGTATTTTAAGTCCTGCCGTCCGAAACACGTCAAAGGGAGAATCGTCATCCTTATAGCCCTTGTACCGCGGAGCAAAAACGCAGCAGTAATCAGTCTGCTCGTTAAGATAATAAGCATAGTTATATACCGTTCTTATAACACCGTCTATAACAGGAAAATAAGTATCTATAAACTGAGCCGTCCTAAGCATTGTCCGCCTCTCCCCCGCCTTCAATATCCATTTCAGATTTGTGCGCACGTCTTTTTTTAACGAAATTATAAATATATATGCCTACTCCCGTAATAAGGAACATATAATAGCTTAAGAAACGCCAGATTAACATGGCCCAGAAAATATTCCCGCTTTTCAAGGTCTTAAAAAGCGCATAAAAGGTACCCTCGGCGGCACCGGCATTTCCCGGAGTGGGAATATAGGTAACGGCTGCATAAGTATACACGCACATAAAGAATATATCTATAAATGCATTCCCCGCACCAAAAGCCTTAAGCACAAAATAAGGTATGGAGCACATGCATATCTGATAGCCCAGCGAAAAAATAAATACAACTATCAGCAGAAATTTGGTCTTGCTCATAGCCGCCAGGCTCTGTCTGTAGGCCTCCATATTATGCAGTACCTTAATAGTGGTTTCATCCGGATGCTTAACTAAATGCAGCTTATGCCCCACGCGCACCAGAAACCTCAGTATGCCTCCCAGCACCTTAGGCATGAAGGTGAACAGCACCACCATAAGGGGCACCGCAATATAAAATATCATGCCTATATACGCTGATGCCAAAAGCACCGGGCTGGCGACAAAGCTGCGGCTGGTATTAATAATTACCCCAATGAGCATAAGCAGCATAAAGGCAAACTGATTCATCAAAAAGCCTACTATGGGCAGAGCCGAAGCAACGCCGAAAGGTATGTTGCGCTTGGACAGATAATGCACCTGGAAGGGCTGGCCTCCAGACCCCATTGGGGTTACGTTATCATAATATTTTCCCAGCGCCGCCACCTGAAACGCCATGCCCGGATGAAATTTATTTGTGGTCGCCTTAAGCATAACCGCATATTTAATGGTTTCCACCAGCAGCACCGCGCAGAACACCAAAAACGCAACAAGCAAAAAGTGCAGCTTAAGCCCGGTAAAATTCAGATTGTCGGCAGTCTCCGAATCCGAACCTGTAAATTCAATGAGCGCCGTAACGCCTATAGTCACCACATTTAACAGTACAAAAAGCAGCACCAAAATTTTCTTTCGCTTGCTTGTACGCTTTACGGCCGCATCCAGGCTCTCCTTGGTGGCCTGCGCAACCGAAACTTTTTTGTTGGAAGTATCCCCGCTCATACAGCTTCCTTTTCTCTTTTATTTTTAAACGCCGTACGCAATATATCCAGCCGCTTTCTAAATGAAGGACATCCGGATTCGGCCGACTATATATACAGCACGACAAAGTACTCTGATATATATTATCCTAATACCATATATCATAAAATATACAAAAAGTCAACGGATATCAGAATACGCCGGCTCCGCGCATCCCCTCAGGCACGTTTGTTAAGCCTGTGTAAAAGAAAAAATGATTGCTTGCACACGTCCTGTTGATGTATAATATATTCGTGGAAATTTTAAAATTTTTCATTTCTGCCTTTGAGCGCATACCGCGCCCGGCTATTAACGCCGCATTATATATATGGCGCATGGCTCAAGGATTATTTAAGCAACCGGCTTCAAAGCATTTTGACACATGCGCGTCTTTTTAATCAAAAGGCGCTATGGCAGGCATATAGACAGCAGAATAAAAGCAAAAGGTGATGTGTATGGTAAGAAAAACAAAAATAATTTGCACGCTGGGCCCAGCGGTAGACGATGACCAGATTATGCGGGAAATGATGCTTTCAGGTATGGACTGCGCCCGCCTGAATTTCTCCCACGGACCTCATCCTGAGCAATTAGAGCGCATTGAAAGAGTTAAAAGAATACGTCAGGAGCTTAAACTGCCCATTCCCATAATGCTGGATACAAAGGGGCCGGAAATACGCTTGGGCAATTTTGAAAACGGAAAAGCCGAGCTTGAACCGGGCGACCAGATAATACTGTGCGCTGATTCAAGTATTTTAGGAAACAAAGCCAAAGCGCCCCTTAGCTATCCCCGGCTGGCGCAAAGCGTACACATAGGAAATGAAATATTAATAGACGACGGCAAGGTATCTTTGGAAGTAACAGGTTTTAACGGTGTTGATGTAGTATGTACAGTCAAAAATCACGGGACCATAAGCAATCACAAGAGCATTAATATCCCCGGAGTATCCATAGACATGCCCTATATCAGCGCCCAGGACAGAGACGATATACTTTTTGGCATTGAACACGGAGTGGATTATATAGCCGCTTCCTTTGTGCGTACGGCGCAGGACGTGCTGGAATTAAGAGCCCTCTTAAAAGTGGGCGGCGGAGAAGATATAAAAATCATTTCAAAAATTGAAAACACCCAGGGCATAGACAACATAGACGAGATAATCGCCGTCAGTGACGGTATAATGGTAGCGCGCGGAGATATGGGCGTGGAAGTGCCCTTCAGAGAACTGCCCGCCATACAAAAGGATATTATCCATAAATGCTATTTTGCAGGAAAACATGTTGTTACGGCTACACAGATGCTTGAATCCATGACGCATAATCCCCGGCCTACCCGCGCGGAAGTATCCGACGTGGCCAATGCTATTTATGACGGGACCACCGCCATAATGCTTTCGGGAGAATCGGCCGCGGGCGATTATCCCGTTAAAAGCGTGCAGACTATGGCCGAAATTGCTTTAAGCACTGAAAGCGCGATAAACTATGCAAAGCGCTTTCATACCAACAATTTACGGCTGGGCAGCGATATTGTAGACGCTATAGCCAGCGCCGCCTGCGGTGCGGCGTATCAGCTTCCCTTAAAAGGCATAGTGGCCGTTTCGCGCAGCGGCCGCACAGTTTCCTTAATATCCGCTTACCGCCCCAGCTGTCCCATAATAGCAGCCGTAGTAAACGAACGGGTATGCCGGCAGCTGAATCTGGCCTGGAACGTCTTCCCCATAAACGCCCAGGAGCAGCCAAACACTGACAGCCTGTTCCATCACGGCATCGAAAAGGCCCTTGAAACCGGGCTTGTTCATAAAGGAGATTTGATAGCCATAACTACCGGTTCTGTTATAGGCTCCATGTCCACAGATACCCTTAAGCTGCATACCATATAAACTGCCCTTTAAAATTTACGGCGCCGTTTTTGCGGCGCCTTTACTATATTTTCTTATAAAATTGTTTTAACGCACTTTAGTGCCATACGAAAAAAGACAAAAATACCTAAGCGCTTTTAAACAATTACGTGCCGTATACCGCGTTTATCCTTAAATATACACGCCTGCATGTTTGAATGCGCCACTCAGGCTGCATTTTTAAGCCGCTGCGCTGCCGCCCTAGAAATATTCGGCATACCTTTCTCCCCTCTCTTTGCCAAGTCCAAAAAGCTCCTATATGCCGCTGATAATTTTTATTCAAAAGGGCTGCAAAACAGAGGCACGGCCCCGACAGCGGCCGGAGGCGGCCTTACTGGGATTAGCACATTTAAAAACGCAGCAAACTTCTCTGCAAAGACTATTATCCCCCTATTGCTTTATCTTTTCATTTAATGAAAAATTATTAACTTTCTATACCCGCAGTTTACAAGGAACTACACGCCTCAAAACGGGATAATTTCTTCATTTTCTGCGTTATCCTCAATGGGCGCACCCCCAGGTACGCTTTTTTAGTCTGCCTTGAAAATGAAGAAATTCTCTCCGTTTGAGCTCTACAGAGTCAAAAGGCATAAAATTTGTGCCGGGTAAAGCGCGCTTAAACGACATATACCTAGCGTCCATGGAGCCAAAGCTGCGCAGCAGGACGCATATTTTATGCCTTCTGACCGTCTTCCTTGTAAACGAAGGATAAATACCATACAGAAAAGTACGAAACATCCCGATATCCTTTTCCGTCTTTTTGTCAAAATCCAAACCCCTTCCCTATGCAGCTTAATCTTTTTATTTAATTATTTACCTGACGGGCGCTATACCCGCCTGACAGCGTCCCATAGCAGTTTCTCTGGATTAGCTACAGGCGCAGTAAATCTATCTGAAAAAGAGATTGCATCCGATTGCAATGTCTGTTCCCTTAATAAAAAGCTTTATAACTTTTTAAAATTATATTCTATAATACCTATGAAGAAATTTCTCTTTCGGAGATGCTAAATTATGTTCCCCGATAAAGAAACTGCCATATACGAATTGGAAACTGCCGGAAAAATGAATCCGGGCCGCTGGACTGCACATTCTTATAATGTTGCTAATGCCGCAAAGCTTATTGCGGAAAATTGCCGCGGCTTAGACGACAGCAAAGCGTTTGTATGCGGTTTGCTGCATGATATCGGAAGAAGAAACGGCGTTTCGGCAGTAAGGCATATTATTGACGGATATAATTACGCCATAGCTAAAGGCTGGGATGAAATTGCAAGAATATGTTTGACCCATTCGTTTCCGGTTAAAGATATTGAAGCGGATATTGGGAAAAAAGATATAAGCAAATTACAGTATGACTTCATAAATGAATATTTAAATAGTATAGAATATGACGACTATGATAAACTTATCATTCTTTGCGATGCCCTTGCAGATGCTGACGGGTTCTGCATTTTGGAAAAGAGATTTATCGATACAACCAGAAGATATGGAATATATCCATTTTCTATAGAACGCTGGAACAAGACTTACGATTATAAAGAATATTTTGAAAACATTATAGGCAAGTCCATATATAAATTACTGCCTAATATTGAAAATTGCATTTACCGCTGAATTTACACCCGTAACTGCGAAATAATGTACAACTGTTTCTGCAAAATATAATTTGCATTCTACAGCATAGTATTGGCTTTAGGGCTATATGCAGACAGCGTTTTGCATTTAAAACAGCGTCCGCATGCAAGGGCTAATGCGTATCCTGCCCGTGTAAATCCGCCTCCGTATTATCCCCAGCCTGCACAGAATCACGCTTCCATGGTCTGCCTTGAAAATATGTAAATTTACAAGGCTGAAGCCGGGAAACCCAAAATACGCTGATTTAATCTGCCGGACAGCACTCTTACGCTAAAGCAAAGGGGGTCCTTGGTATGATTTACCGGCACGGGGCCTTTCTCTAACCACTCGCCCAGCAAGCGGTTTGCTATATACAATAAGACAGCACGGCCGGAAAACGTGCTGTCTTATAATTATATTGCAAAATAAAACGGTTTCATTATGCAAACACTGAATCTCTCCCCGCTATCCTTGCAGCGAATGCTCGGTGCGCTTGATAACCTCCTTCTTTAAATCATCTGACAGCCTATTGAAATATTCCGAATATCCGCCTATGCGCACCATGAGATTTTCGTGCCTTTCAGGATGCTCCAAAGCGTCCAGCATATCCTCAAGAGAAAGGCAGCTAACCTGGATCTGCATGCCGCCCTGCTTAAAAAAGCCCTGCACCAATCCTTCCAGCCCATAACGCAAATGCTCTTTTTGCAGCCTTAAATTCATAACTGGAGTACCCAGCGCCATATTAAACGGAAGGGAAGCGGCGCTGTTAAGCAGAGCCGTCGGCCCTTTGACGTCTTTTCCGTGGACCGCGCCTATGCTGTCGCAAAGCGCCTCCCCCGCCGCACGGCCGTCAGGCGTAGCAGGCACGCATTTGCCCGCGTCAGCGTAAGTTATAAACTGAATGGAGGCTGGCAAAAACGCGCCGCCCAGATAAGGCTTTCTTAAGTCAAAAATCTCAAATATATCCTGAGCAAAACGGGCAGCCAGCCTGTCTGCCGAGCTGTCGTCCACGCCGTAGCAAGGCGAGCGCTTCATATCACTTAAGAAACCCTCGTTCTGTTCATCCAAAAGACAGATAAATTCCTCCGCGTTATACTTTTTGTTTACAAACACCCATTCCCTTATAGCCAAAAGGGAATCAATAACATTTATAAGCCCGGCTACATTAACAACGCTCCAATAATAGCGCGCGCCCTTTGAATTAAAATCAGACTGGTTATCTATGCAGTCGTCTATCAATAGGGAACGCACTGGATTGGGACGGCACTCCTCCCGGTTTTTCTGGTATTCGCTTACCTGGTCCAGCGTAACTAATATTTCCTGCTTAGACGCTTCCAGCAAAGCCTGATAGAATTGTTCAAAGCTACTGCACCCCTTCAGTTCAGAGCGCATGCAATTTGAAAAAATCAAAGCAAGGTTTATGCCTGCATCCAGAGAACCTACGTTAGATATCCCAGCCAGCATGGTTTCGGTGCACCCGCCCCCATTGAACCTTAATAAATCCTCTTTGGGGATATCGGGGAACTTTTTATGCAGTCCCTCCTGATACAGCTCTTCATTATAAAACGCGGGCTGTCCGCTGCCGCTGGCCAGCGCTTCGGCGGCCTCCTCCCACGCCCATTTAGGCGTCTGAGGAGTTATCCGAAATTCCAGGCTGGGCCGGCGCCGTCCTTTTATGGCCTTAAGGCATTGGCGGGTCAGCTCATTGCATTCCGGCCCTATTGCCGAGGACCAGCCGTTATTGGCTTCCACGTTATCATAAAACTCTTCAATTACCGCCGTTATATCCTCGCCCTTATAAAGCTCGTAAAGAGGCGCGTCTATTGCTCCGGGATCGTCACAGCCATCGATATAATAAATAAAATTCCAGCATACCATTCCTTCGTACAAACTTTGAGCCGGCTCAAAAGGCACATGCTCAAGCGCGTTTATCAAGCCGCTGTCCGCTCCCACATTTTTCAGCAGCTGCAGGCACCGTGCGTGATATTCTGCAATTCCGTCCAGCACGGTTAAAAGCCCCTCCCTGAAATCCCCCGACGGAAGAAGCTCCACTCTTTGCCGATACGAATTCAGCCCCTCCTTAACAATGCGGGGATAATTGGGAAAGGAATGGGTAAAACCGTTGCCGCCTATAGTATGAGGCGAATTAATAAGGTGCAGCTTTTGGGCCTCCTCTGCCATAATGCTCAGCGCCTGCTGGCTCTTTGCACCCAAGGTGTTATAATCCAGCCAAAACGTATATGAAGGCTCAGGCGTTACGGCACAGCCCGGCCAGTATTTGGGGCCATTCGGGTAAAGGCGGCCGCCCGAATAAGCAGGCAGGGGCACTTGTTCCCAATAGCGTTTTTGCGCGTTGGCATATCTGTAAAAACGGCTTCTTTCGGGATATTCAAAAAAGCCCGCCGCATACGGCTCATTTATACTCATAAAAAGCTCATAGCTCATTAGATTCAACTCCAATCATTAATCTTTTTATTGACTATACTATATTTGATGATATAATTATAGTATCTTTATCTCATTTATAATGTAAAAACATATCAAAAAAGGAGAAGAACAAAAAAATGCTCCCTGAGAGTCTGCCTGTTGAACGCGGCAAGAACCACTGGTACTATACCGATGCTTTCCAGCCCTACAACAGAGGTCTTATTCAATCTTTTATCCATTATAATTACAATATAGGCATGCATACGCATGACTTTTGGGAATTAAATATAGTGCTTAACGGAACGGGCGGCCATTACATAGGAAAAAACCGCTTTGAAATTAAAACAGGAGACGTATTTATAATACCTCCTAAAGTACAACACGGATATTTTAATATCAACGGGCTGAATGTATACCATATGCTTATACACGCTCAATTTTTAGAGCAGCATATGAGTGAATTGAGGAAATACGGAGGATTTGCAGCCCTTTTTGAAATAGAGCCTTATTTAAGAGGCATTTGCAGCAAATCCATGTTTTTAAGCTTATCTGGAGCGCAACTGAAATGGCTCATGCAGGGTATAAACCACATAAGGGTTTATTATGAATCGGACGGTTCTTTTTCCGAAGCATTGGCTAATGCGGCCGCAAAGGATATATTGTCCCATCTCTGCTTCCTGGCAGACGCCTATCATTCGCTCGGAGCTTCAAGCTCCCAAAATTCTCCCCTGAATATGATTCAATGCCTTAATTATATTCACGCCAATTATGATAAAGAGCTTAATATAGAGCACCTTGCTCAAAGATGCAGCATATCCAGGGCCTCCTTTATACGCGCCTTTAAGGCCAACTGCGGCATGCCGCCGCACAAATATATCATGCTCCTGCGCATACGGGCCGCGCGCCGTCTTATAGCAGAAGCCAATCTAAGTATTACTGAAGCGGCGCATGAATGTGGTTTTTACGATGCGTCTCACTTAAAAAAATACCTGGATATAGAAAAGCAAATATCCTCATAAACATCAGCGGGTAATTATATAATTTAAAAAAGGACGCGGTGCGCCGGGGGGTGCCGGCCTGAAT
>ULRR01031654.1_pt1 | contig 14281 bp, 15 predicted proteins | sample 1955651 | NCBI WGS metagenome assembly ULRR01 (sample SAMEA4835688, study PRJEB28245) | human gut metagenome | biome: gut microbiome; material: fecal sample | place: Denmark | collected 2008
CTCATCTGCTGATGTTTCTTCTACCGGCGCTTCTTCTGTTGATGCTTCTGCTTCGGTAGGAATTTCTTCTGTGGCATCCGGATCTTTGTAATATCCTTCCTCATCATACTCATAATTATCGTCATATTCATCGTCTTCATAATCGTTCTCATAATCAAGGAAATCCCCGGACTCTCTTGCCTGTGTCTCACTCTTGATATCGATCTTGAATCCGGTCAGACGGGCAGCCAGACGGGCATTCTGTCCTTCTTTGCCGATTGCAAGAGATAACTGGTAGTCCGGAACAACAACCTTTGCTGCTTTTTCATCCGCATCTGCAATAACGGAAATCACCTTTGCAGGACTTAATGCATTCTGGATCAGGATGGCAGGATTCTCATCCCAGGTAATAATATCGATTTTCTCTCCGCGCAGCTCATTGACGATCGCGTTAACACGTGCACCGTTTAATCCGACACAGGCACCAACCGGATCAACATCCGGATCATTGGACCATACAGCAATCTTGGTACGGCTTCCTGCCTCACGTGAAATTGCCTTGATCTCAACAATGCCATCGCGTACTTCGGAAACTTCGGACTCAAACAGTCTCTTGACCAGTTCCGGATGGGTTCTTGATACAAGAATCTTTGGTCCCTTGGAAGTAGCCTTTACTTCCAGGATATACACTTTGATACGTTCGGTCGGCTGGAATGTTTCGCCCTTGATCTGCTCGCTTTCGGTCAGAAGTGCATCTGCTTTTCCCAGATTAATGCTGACATTGCGTCCGACATAACGCTGAACAACACCTGTTACGACTTCTTTTTCCATGCTGAAATACTCATCGTAAATCACTTTTCGTTCTTCTTCACGAATCTTCTGTAAGATCACGTTCTTGGCATTCTGTGTTGCAATACGGCCAAATTCCTTGGATTTTACTTCTACCTGAACGATATCGCCCAATGTATATTTTCCATTGATCATCTGGGCATTCTGCAAAGAGATCTGCTCAATCGGATCTTCCACGGTCTCTACCACTGTTTTTTCCTGATAACAATGATATTCGCAGGTATCCGGATCAATCACAACTTTTACGTTGTCAGCCTTTCCAAAGTGATTTTTGCAGGCAGTTAAAAGGGAATTTTCAATTGCCTCCAGCAGCGTTTCTTTACTGATGTTTTTCTCCTTCTCCAGTATCGTTAACGCATCCAATAACTCATTATTCATGATTTTTATCCTCCATATATATTGATCGTATTTTTAAGTCATTGTTCTAAAAATCAATTGCCTGTCGGATCAGTGCAATATCTGTTTTCAAAAAGGTGGTCTCTTTGTCGTTCTCATCCGCAATTGTTACCGATGTATCATCATATGCTTTCAAAATCCCTGTAAACTCTTTGCAGCGGTCGATTGCACGGTAGGTACGGATCTCAATTTCTTTGCCCATATTGCGGACATAATCTTTTTCTTTCTTTAAAGGTCTGCCAAGTCCCGGAGAACTTACCTCAAATGTATAGGAATCCGGAATGAAATCTTCACGGTCGAGCAGTTCATTCATCTCACGTGCCACCGCCTCACAATCATTGATTGTAATGCCGCCCTCTTTGTCAATATACGCCCGCAGATAATACATGCTTCCCTCTTTGACATATTCTACATCTACCAGTTCAAACTGCATACGCTCCAGAATCGGAAGAATCAGTTGTTCTGTCTTTGCCTCATAAGTACTTGCCTTTGACATATTACCACCTCTTTTCTTTGACATAAAACACATTTTCACAAAAATTTGAGAGAGGACATCTGCCCTCTCTCAACCTTAGTTTCTATGCTACTTTTGTTATCATATCACTCTTTCCCCTTGATTTCAAGGGATTTTATATATTTTTCACCGGCTTTTCTTTTTTACATCTGATTAACATAAACTATCGCGCCCATATTCATCAATTTTTTTTGTAAGTCATATGCCTCACTTCTTTTGAATCCGGTGATTTTACATATACATCTCTGTTTATAACAATTTTTCACATAACTTGGCTCACAACAGGAAATCAAAACGTCTCTTACTGCAGATGCATTTTTTCCCCAACTTTGTAACGTTACCTCAAAATATCCTGCTGCTTCTTCTTCCGCCTCTCTTGCCCTTTCCTGTTCCTCTTGTTCTTTTTTCAATCTTTCTTCTTCCATCCGGGCCTTAATTTCCCTATAAACCTCTTCTCCACTCAGCGTATTTTTATTATCATTTTGAATAATTTGTTCCATTTCTGAATTTGTCAAAGAATCTATTGTATGTAATTCGTCAATAACCGTTTCAATTTTCTGAATAAATTCTTCATTTTCCAAACGGCTGCTCAAATTTTCCGGAGCATCATTTCCAAAAAGCGCCATAAGTGCAATCACATCAATAATGATAAAAATAACCATCCAGAAATAATGCTGAGTCCCAAACATTCCTATTGCAAGAATTGTAAATATAATCGTAATGATAAAAGAAGGACTTTTTAAACGTCTCGACCTTTTTTCTTGATCCGTTAAACTTTCATATTCATTAATTTCTTTCTGATTTTCTTGTATACGATCATCGCTTCTCTTATTATCTTCTTTTAAATTTTCTATTACACGAACAAGTTTTTTTCTGAACAAATTAGGACTTTTCGTCATCTGTTCTATAAATTTCTGTTGTTTTTCCTGTAACTCTTCATCCGAATAATGTTTAAGTTTATTTTTTACATATTCGTGATAGGTGTCCGTTGCCGCATCCTCAATATCTGCATACATTTCCACATATGCCGACCCCGTTCCCTGCTTATAATAATTCAACACCTTTGATACCAGTTCTTCTTTATTACAATCTTCACACGCAAATGCTTTTCGCAAAAGGTCAAATCCCATCGTCATTTCTGCTTTTATTCTATCTGAAACACTATCCTGGTTTTCTTCTAACGGGATCAAACGACTTATCGTATAATTTGCCGTCAATGATCGAAACATTCCTTCATATCCAATTGCAGACTCTGGTTTCATTGCTGCATATTTTTCAAATATTTCGTATGCATATAAATACTCCTGATCCTTTAAGGCTTTTTCCGCGTCATACAACATTTCTTTCATTTCATTTTCATCCGAATTAGAACTTGATGCAATTTCTTTTATGCTATCAAGTTTCTCTCTTATATCCTGATGGACTTCGGAAATATGACTATCTGTTGCACGAAATTCTTTTGAAAGATTATGCACTAAAAAAACATTATCACATGCAAGACACACATATTTTTCTTCCGTAATTTCTTTAACTTTTTCGCTTCCACAATTTGGGCATTTTATTGCTTCCATAATTTTACTCCTTTGTATTTTACATCTTCACATTTTTAACTTTTCTTATATCTAATTGATTATCAATTTCTTTACATATTTTTTTAAACTCCTCCTCTTCTATTACGTCTGATAATTTTAGTATCAATTCATGAATTTTATTATTTTCCTGTGAAACTGCACACGAACTCACCGGATCTTCATATTTCATTCTCTCTACTAATTTATCCAACATTTGCTGTCTATCAAATTCTTTTATTTGAATTTTACAAACCTGCAATTCCCTTATCAAATTTTTAAAATCCTGTATAGATTCTTTTTCCTGATTATCAATCCTTTGAATATGGGAATTGTGAGCTAGCAACGTCAATTCAGCAATTATAAATATTGCCAAAATAAATGCTTGTAACAAATATGCATATATCTGATATTTTTCAGGTATCTTCAAACACACTTTTATAAATACCCCAAATTGAACTATCAAATAAAATCCGCTTAACGCTGCCATCGGAACCTTCAACGCTGCAATATTCTTATCCTGCTTCCGATATGTATAATAAGAAAATAATGGTTGAACCACCAATGCCAAAATACAAAAAATAAATTTCATTTTTTACTCCCTCTTCTTTCCGCAATTCATACAAAATTTCGCATTTTCTGACATTTCTGCTCCACATTCTGGACAAAATATTTTTTTATCTTCTACTCTGGCTCCACATTGAAAACAAAATTTTGCATTAATCGGCAACTTTGCTCCACATTGTAAGCAACACTCCTTTTTTTGTTCTTCTTCCTTACCCGGATAGGACTTCACAGCTTCCTCAACATTATTTTTCATCATATCTCCCATGGAAAAAGCAAGTGGGATCTGTGCCATCATATTAGCCGGATTTGCTGCAAATCCTTCATTTTGTGCAAACGTCCTCGAAACATCAAATTGCTGTTCCTGTTGCCATGTATACCCCTGTAATTCTCTTGCCTTTGCCATACCTTCGGCTTCTATAACAGTTGCCTCCCTGTTTCCCATAGCCTCAAATCTTTTTTGAGCCATACTATTATCCAATTGTTTCAAAGCTTCCAAATCATCGGGTTTAATATTTATCGCTGAAACAAAAAAATTAATTATTTTTATGCCATATTCTGAAATATCTGGTTCAATCTTTTGGGATATGCTTTTCGAAATTTCATCTAGATGCTGATTAAAAATGTTATAACTATATCTGCTCAATTCGGTTGCAATATGATTTTTAACACGTGTCACAATCAAATCTTTAAAATATTTCTGTACTTCACTCGTAGTCATGCCACTTTCAGTTCCGACCAAAGTCATCAACAATTTTCTTCCGTCTGTAATCTTCAATCCAAATGATCCACTTGCACCCGCATTATAGCTATATCCATAATTAGGATCTCTGACTGTCACCTGACTTGGTGTTCCCCATGCAATATCCATCATTGTTGTCAAATTAATAAAGTATACTTCCACATGAAATGGGGATACTCCACCTGTAACCAGATTTCTTAATTTTGAAATAATAGGTATATTTTTTGTCTCAAGAGTATATCTTCCGGCCTGAAAACTATCCAACGCACGTCCATCACTGAAAAAAACAGCTTCCTGTGTTTCATGTACGATCAATTGCGACAATGTATTAAAATCCTCAGCCGGATGTTTATAAATCAGAGTTTCATTATCCCCTTCATATACAATCACGTCTTGTATAGCCATAATATATTTCCTTTCCCTATTCCATTTCTTTTGTTTGACATTCACTAAATGTCATTTCATCTCATAGTTTAGCATACATTCTTTTTAATATCAATAAAGAATTAAATGAGGTTAATTATGTACAAAAACAAATATGGTAACAGAAATAATATTGTTGGGATTAACATTTCCAAAATACGACAGTCTCTCCAACCCAAATTATCTCAGCGAGCATTGGCTGATAAATTGCAGCTTTACGGAATAGATTTAGATAAAAACGCTATTCAACGTATAGAATCAGGAGAACGCTTTGTGACAGATATCGAATTAATTGCATTTACCAAAATACTAAATGTATCATTCGAAGATTTATATTTTGAAGATTTAAATTTATAACAGGCTAACTCTGGGCACCGCCATTTTTCAAAAACTTACCGTGGGGGGCAAATATTCATATGTTTCGAGAATGTTATTCGATTTCGCTGACAGTTACATTGGCAAACAACAATCTGTTTGCCAATGTAACTGTAAGAAAAGCTATTTATAAAGAAGATATGTGTATCATTTGTAATCAAAAAACCAGTGTTTACACGAGTCCTAAACTCGTTTAAACACTGGATCTTCACTTAGCAGTCCGTACGGGAATCGAACCCGTGTTTCCGCCGTGAGAGGGCGGCGTCTTAACCGCTTGACCAACGAACCGTGTATTATACTATCATAGCACAGGCCATGCGTCAAGTACTTTTTTCAGAAGCCTGGTTATTGTTCCCCGGTTCCCCTGCAAGCAGTAACAAGACTTGTACTTTCTTTCCCATATGTATATAATTTGTATAAAAGCAACTCAGGAGGACATCAGAAATGAAACTTATCTCATGGAACGTTAACGGGCTGCGCGCCTGTGTACAAAAAGGATTTCTCGATTATTTTCATGCCGCAGATGCCGATTTTTTCTGCATCCAGGAATCCAAGCTGCAGGAAGGACAGATCGCACTTGATCTGCCGGGCTACCACCAGTACTGGAATTACGCCGAGAAAAAAGGCTACTCCGGCACGGCAATCTTTGCAAAACATGAACCTCTTCAGGTCACACGCGGCATCGGAACCGCCATCTGTGATACCGAAGGCCGGGTGATCACACTAGAATATGATACGTTCTATCTTGTTACCTGCTACACTCCAAACTCCCAGAATGAACTGGCGCGGCTTCCCTACCGCATGGAATGGGAAGATGCTTTCCGCGCTTATCTTCTTCAGCTTGACAGCAAAAAGCCGGTCATTCTCTGCGGCGATTTAAATGTTGCACACACGGAGATCGATCTGAAAAATCCAAAGACCAACCGCAAAAATGCCGGTTTTTCCGATGAAGAACGGGAAAAAATGACCGAACTTTTAAGCGCCGGTTTTACGGATACCTTCCGTTACTTTTATCCGGATGCCGAGGGCATTTATTCCTGGTGGTCCTACCGCTTTAAAGCCCGCGAGAAAAACGCCGGATGGCGGATCGATTATTTCATCACTTCCAGACGGCTGGATTCCAGTCTCACCGGAGCAGCTATCCATACCGATGTATTCGGTTCAGATCACTGTCCTGTGGAACTGACCATTGAATTGTAAAGAAGTTTATTTCGTAAAAATCCAGTGTTTTCACGGATGATTCCATGAAAACACTAGATTTTTCATTATGCGTACATCAATTTTCCTTTTGGCACTGGAATTTCCCGCCCAATAGCCTTTGCCGTCTCTATCCATTCGGAAATAACTGTTTCCACATTTTCCAAAGCCTCTGCCGCCGTTTCTCCATCATAAACTTTATTTCCGCGAGGATGCGCAGCTCGCGGAGCGTTATTTAATCATAGGAAGGAATTTCCTATGATTAAATAAAAAAATGCTGTCATACGACAACATTTTTTCGGGTTGGGCTATTATATTTATAATAGTAACAGTCCGTACGGGAATCGAACCCGTGTTTCCGCCGTGAGAGGGCGGCGTCTTAACCGCTTGACCAACGAACCGTGTATTATACTATCATACACAATACTCTTTGTCAAATACTTTTTTCATATTTTTATCTTTATATTGCCAGAGTTAGAAGAACTTGCCTTCGACTTAGGCGATATCGTGCCATCCTTTATCGTTCCGGCCTCTTTCTTGTTATTTCTTTATTTTTGCAAGTGTCTTATAAAATGGCTTGAATATCTTGTTAAGTTGCGTTCCATTCTTTGGATATTGCTTTGTGATTTTAGCACTCATAGACTTCTTATCGCCTACTATGTTATTTGCTAGATACCCTGAAAACGATTCTGGAACATCAATATTAGCTGTATTCGTGTGAATCAAGATAAGTTCAATAAATTTCTTTAGTTTAGTATCTTTCTTCCATCGAACCGCAGGTGCTTCGAATTTCTCTTTTTTCAAAGCCTTGTAAATATTCTCACCATTTTTGTTGCCATAAAAGTGTACAAGCGCAAGATGGATATATGATGGTTCATTTTTCCAACACAGTTTATAATGGTATAGAGCTCATTTTTTATCTACACCACTTATCTTTTCTGTCACTTTTACTGATGAAGAGTTGACAACATTCTCTTCAACAGATACAGGCACTTTCTATAGGTTTGAGTTTGATATATTAGAGCGCGGTACTCTACTTCGGTACGTTTTCTATCAATTTCCTGCTCACGATTCTTAAATCTCTTGATGATATCAGTGATATCATTTTCAGACACAACAGCTCTCTTATCATCAAGACTGAAGCCATCAGCCTTCATATCATAGAACCACACATTATCCGTTCCACCATGCTCTGTTTTAGTAAATACCAGAATAGCGGTAGATACACCGGCATATGGTTTAAACACACCGGAAGGCATGGAAATAACAGCCTCCAATCTCTGATTTTCTACAATCTCTGTTCTGATATCCTTATGCGCTTTAGAAGATCCAAAAAGCACTCCATCCGGTACAATACAAGCACATCTTCCACCAATCTTTAAGATACGAAGGAACAAGGTAAGGAATAATAATTCTGTTTTCTTTGTCTTACATACCTTAAGCAAATCTCCGGAAACTGACTCTGCATCCAGACTTCCCTTAAAAGGTGGATTGGCAAGTACCAACGAATACTTGTCCTTATCCTGATTTTGATCAGACAGACTGTCTCTATATTCGATAGATATTTCCATCTATTATAATAATTCCTGTTCTATACTAAAGACATCTGGAAAAATCAGCTTTGCGCCCTTTCTCTGCAACGCTAATACTTTCCCTGCCTTATCCTTCAATTCCTTTTCCAATCTACCATCAACACGAACTGGTATATTGGCAGCAGAGTCCAAATACTCATTTTTCATATATTTTTCTGTAATCGGACACATATTTTGAATCAAAAAAGCCTTCTCATGACCAAGTACTTCTCCAAAAACAATTGTATCGCACCTATTGTACTTTTGCATTTTCTTATTATAAATCCCCTTAAATTTAGAAACCTGTGACGAAAACGGAATCATCCAAAATAGCTGAGTATTACTATCCTGGAATGCGTAAAAACATGGTCTGTCATGCAACTGTCCATTTACTTTTCCTTATTCTGCATCAAATAAGGATCTGGAAAATCCTTAAAGTACTGATCATCAATATAATAAAAATGTCCTATTTCCATTTCTTCTCCTATCATTAAAAAGAGGCCCCATCCTCTCGAATGGAACCTCAAAACATTTGAACTCGACCTTTTCTAAGTCGCATATCGAGTAGCGACAAACATTTGAACTCGACCTTGTTTGAGTTGCATATCGAGTAGCAACAAACATTTGCAGTAATCTCTTACTGTACTTAAAATATACATCCAAATGAGCCGCTTGTCAATGTCAAAATAAGTTCAAATCGCAGCTTATGGCTGCATTAATATTATATGTTCATATCCAATTAGATATTCATTTTACACGATACTGCTGAACATTTCAACGATTGCACACTATATAACGATAGCCCTTACATTCTAACGATTGCTACTACCGTTAAAATTTGTACTTCTACATCGGCTTGTTTGCATTCCCTCATTCGTAGTATTACCGTAGTCCCTTACTACTACACTTGCCACGATATACCCAAGTAATGCCCCCTAAAGCCTTGATTTTACTGACTTTCCATAGCCCTGCCGTGGCATACGAATAAAACACGAATTGATGTCATAATATACCTCCTGCTGACAAGAAATGCCCTGTTTTGCAAGGTTTCTTGGGTATTTTGTGAATTACTCTGAAAATGCAGAAGGATCTTTCATCCAATCGTAGAATCGTTTGCGAATTTTTTTCAATTCTTCTTTAGCACCAGGAATCTCTTCCAATTTTACTAAGTGCATAACTTTTATCCCCATTATCTCATAGGTAATCTTGTTTCGACATTCTAACCCGACGTTTCGGTTTCATATATGACCATATAAGAAAACAAAAAATCCAGTGCCTACAACAGCTTCCTAAGAATCTGTATAAACACTGGATTTATATCTCAGCAGTCCGTACGGGAATCGAACCCGTGTTTCCGCCGTGAGAGGGCGGCGTCTTAACCGCTTGACCAACGAACCGTGTATTATAATAGCATACACCCCACGCTTCGTCAAGCATATTTTTCATATTTTTCAAAAATATTCAAACAAATCCGAAAATAAGACTTTTCCCTCTTTTTTCATTAATCCTCATAACCGTTTGGATTGTTCTTCTGCCATCTCCAGGAATCCGCACACATTTCCTTAATTCCGTACTGTGCTTTCCAGCCAAGTTCACGTTCTGCCTTGCCCGGGTCACAGTAACAGGTTGCAATATCGCCAGGACGGCGAGGCTTGATGCTGTATGGAATCTTAATGCCGTTTGCTTCCTCAAAATTTTTTACGATATCAAGCACGCTGTAGCCGTGTCCGGTACCAAGGTTGTAAATGCAAAGTCCGGCGTTCTCTTCGATCTTCTTTAATGCCTTTACATGTCCGTTTGCCAGATCAACAACGTGGATATAATCGCGCACACCGGTTCCATCCGGAGTATCATAATCGTTTCCGAATACACCGAGTTCTTTTAACTTGCCAACTGCAACCTGTGTAATGTAAGGCATCAGGTTGTTCGGGATGCCGTTTGGATTCTCCCCCATGGTTCCGCTTGGATGTGCTCCGATTGGATTGAAGTAGCGAAGCAGGATCACATTCCACTCATTATCTGCCTTGTAGATATCTGATAAAATCTGCTCCAACATGGACTTTGTCCATCCGTAAGGATTGGTACACTGTCCCTTCGGGCAGTTCTCGGTAATCGGAATTTCTGCCGGATCGCCGTATACGGTTGCAGATGAAGAGAAAATGATGTTCTTGCATCCGTTCTGACGCATAACATCAACCAGTGTTAAAGTTCCTGCAATGTTGTTATTGTAATACTCCCAAGGCTTTGCCACAGACTCTCCGACAGCCTTCAGTCCTGCAAAATGAATACAGCTGTCAATCTTCTGCTCTGCAAAAATTTTATTTAAGATGTCACGGTCAAGGATATCTCCTTTATAAAATGTAACTTTCTTTCCGGTCAGTGCCTCCACACGATCCAGTGACTTTTCTGAAGCGTTTGACAGATTATCCAGAACAACGACATCATATCCCGCATTCTGCAGTTCCACACAGGTATGACTTCCGATATAGCCTGCTCCACCAGTAACTAAAATTGCCATAATTCCACTCTCCCTTTCTGTGCTTTTGTTTTCTTCTGATACCCCTATTCTATCGCTCCCGGCTCTTAATGTACAGAACCAAATGTAGAAAAAACATGTAAAAATGTTGCATGTGCATAAAAAAACGTATAAACTCAATACTAGAATCGTGTAAGGAGCATTTCCAATGAATGATCAATATAAAAATTCCTACAAAGCAACTGCAAAAGAACTTGTTTCCCTGTCTGTCTATAATGTCGGATACCAGCTATGCGATGCCGGCTATCAGTGGGGACCCGGAATCCGCGACCACTACCTGATTCACTATGTGATCTCGGGAAAAGGCACATACGAAGTCAACAACGAAACCCATTTTCTTTCTGCCGAAGATGCCTTTCTTGTGTATCCGAATACGGAGATCATCTACCGTGCCGATGCAAAAACGCCATGGGAATATGCATGGGTCGGATTTACCGGAAGTGACGCTGCCACAATTCTGCAGGCAACCGATTTTTCACGCAAACATCCATGTATTCATGCAGTTCCCAACGGCGAAGAAGTCAAACGTCAGCTTCTGCATATCTATGATGCCAGAGGAAACGGATTTGAACATGCCGTTGAAATGACCGGCCGGCTCTATACCACGCTGGCGCTCTTTCTAAAATCTTCCACCCAAAAAGAAACGCAGCTGACAGCCGCAACCTACGTCCAGAAAAGTATCGAATATATCAGCGCCAATTACTCCTACCCGATCACAGTGGAAGATATTGCCGCCTACGTCGGTTTAAGCCGCAGCCATCTGTTCCGTTCCTTTGAACTGGTGCTGCAGCAGTCCCCAAAAGAATACCTCACGGATTTTCGCATGAAACAGGCATGCTATCTGTTGGAACACTCAAATCTTTCGATCACCGCCATTGCAAATTCCGTCGGATTTGATAATGGGCTGTATTTTTCAAAAACCTTTCATAAGAAAAAAGGGGCCTCTCCCAAAGCTTATCGCATAAAAATAAGAGGGACAGAATAATTTTTGCCCCTCTTTTCTTCTAATGCCACGGAAACGTGAACATTCCATAAATATAAATAAATAAAATCCCTACAGGCACAAAATAACAGAACAGCGGTTTCATCCATGCCTTGATTTTTAAGCCTTTTCCCGCATTGGCCTCCTGCAGGAAATTGTTCCACCCCCATCCCCGGCGTGTACAGCAAAACAGCGCCAGTATCAGTGAGCCGAGCGGCATCGCATTGTTAGACACAATAAAATCCCACAAATCCAGCCATGCCGTGCCTTTTGCAAACGGCTGAAAACGAATCAGACTGTACCCCAGCGCCGTTGTCAATGCCACAAGAAACGTCCCAATCCCGCAGGCAATACATCCCACCGGACGTGACCAGCCCGTCAGTTCCCGGATCATGGCAAGCAGATTCTCACATACTCCAAGTACCGTTGACATGGCAGCAAACACCATGAACAGGAAAAACAGCGCACCCCACCAGCGTCCGCCCTGCATATGGTTAAACACACTCGCCATCGTATCAAACAAAAGGCTTGGTCCCGCAGTCACTTCAAGATTATAGGTATCGCAGGCAGGAAACATAATCATGCCTGCAACAACTGCTACAAACGTATCTAAAACAATGATATTTACGGATTCTCCCAAAAGGGAACGCTCTTTCCCGATGTAGCTTCCAAAGATCGCCATGCCACCCATACCGACCGACAACGTGAAAAACGCCTGATTCATTGCTTTTACAATCATTGTACCTGATATTTTGGAAAGGTCCGGAATCAGATAAAAAGCCAGCCCATCCTTTGCGCCGGAAAGCGTAAAACTGTGGATCGCCAACACCAGCATCAGCACCAGAAGCGCCGACATCATATATTTGGTAATGCGTTCAAGGCCTCCCTGCAGCCGGAAACTCAAAATCACAAATGTAATCACAACCGTGATCAACAGGTAACCAACATTTACGGATGGTGTTGTGATCATTTTTTCAAATCCCAAATCCGCATTCTGACCGGTAAGAAACTTCACAAAATAATAAATAATCCAGCCTGCAACAACGGAATAAAACGCGATCAGTGCAATATTTCCAATCAGACACACAATCCCCGGAATTTTCCATTTGCGTTTTCCGGAAAGTTTCTCATACATATACAAGGGACTTGTCTGTGCCGCACGTCCTACGGAAAGTTCCATCACCATTGCCGGAAGCCCTAAAATGAGCAGACAGATCACATAGACAAGCATGAAACTGCCACCGCCGTTTTGTCCGCACATCCAGGGAAACTTCCATACATTTCCGCATCCGATTGCACATCCTGCCGAGAGCATAATAAACCCAAGTCTGCTTCCGAGCTGTTCTCTTTTTTCCATTGTTTCCAATACCTTTCCCCGTATATTTTTCAAAAAACTCCGGACAAACAACTTGTCCGGAGTTTTCTACCCAACATTTTTCCGATGACTAAGCTAATGCTTTCTTTGCAACTTCTGCAAGCTTTGCAAAACCTGCTGCATCTGTAACAGCCATGTCAGCTAATACCTTACGGTTTAAATCAGCTCCAGCTACCTTTAATCCGTGCATGAACTGGCTGTAAGAAAGTCCGTTCATACGAGCTGCTGCGTTGATACGAGCAATCCATAACTGACGGAACTGTCTCTTTCTCTCTTTACGTCCAGAATAAGAACTTGTTAAGGCTCTCATTACGGACTGCTTAGCTACACGATACTGCTTGGAACGAGCTCCTCTGTATCCCTTTGCTAACTTTAAAGTTCTGTTATGTCTTTTCTTAGCGCCTAATCCGCCTTTAACTCTTGCCATTTCCTATATCCTCCTTAACAAATCTTAGATGTATGGTAAAATCTTCTTCATGTTCTTGATGTTTGTCTGATCCATCATTGCTGCTTTTCTGAGATTTCTCTTATTCTTTGTTGTTTTCTTTGTTAAGATATGTCTTCTGTAAGCCTTGTTTCTCTTTAACTTTCCGGTTCCGGTTGCTTTGAAACGCTTTGCTGCTGCTCTGTTTGTCTTAATTTTTGGCATTGTGTATTCCTCCTTAATAAATGTTATCTCTTCTCTGCCAACACCATACCGATGCTTCTTCCCTCGATCTTCGGTGCTTTTTCCACTACTGCGATATCGGAAAGCTGCTCAGCAAGATCATCTAAGATGTGCTTACTGCTGTTCATATGTGCCATCTCGCGACCACGGAAACGAAGTGTGATCTTGACTTTATTGCCTTTTGCGAGGAACTTCTTTGCAGCGTTCATCTTGGTGTTCAAATCATTGGTGTCAATGTTTGGTGACAGGCGGATTTCTTTTAATTCCACTGTCTTCTGCTTCTTCTTTGCATCCTTTTCCTTACGTGCAAGATCATAACGATACTTACCGTAATCAATTACCTTGCATACAGGCGGCTTTGCATTCGGAGCAATCTTGACAAGGTCAAGACCGGCTTCATCTGCAATTTTCTGTGCCTCTCTGGATGAGACAACACCAATCTGCTCGCCATCCGGTCCGATCAGACGAACCTCTCTGTCTCTGATCTGTTCGTTAATCATTAATTCGCTAATGGTTTTGTACCTCCAATAAAAAATAGTGGAT
>ULRR01007374.1_pt1 | contig 14219 bp, 9 predicted proteins | sample 1955651 | NCBI WGS metagenome assembly ULRR01 (sample SAMEA4835688, study PRJEB28245) | human gut metagenome | biome: gut microbiome; material: fecal sample | place: Denmark | collected 2008
GAAGAAACCCGACACCAGCGGCGACACCGACCTCGACGACTATGAGTTCCCCGAGGACGACGAGGAGGACGAGGCCAAATGAGATACCGCTTCACGAGCAGCCCCTTCGAGGCCCTGATGACAAAGATACCGCCCGCGCCCAAACCCGCCCCTCCGCCCAAACCGCCCGAGGGCCACTTCTGCCACGGCTGCGCCCGCTACGGCCTGGGTTGCGTGCGGCCGTGCTACAGGGACGCGGAGAAATACGACAAAACCTCCTGTTGACATTATACCGGTACGCCGGTATAATAATTGCAAGGAGGCGAGGAACATGACGCTGAAGGAACAGATTGCCCATCATAACACGACCATGTACAGGCTCGCCAAGGACAGCGGAGTCCCTTACTCCACCATCAACGACATATGTACCGGCAAGTCCCGCATCGAGAATGCCAGTGCCGGGACAGTATACAGACTTGCAAAGGCGCTTGGGACAACTGCTGACGAGCTTATTGCGCCGAGCTTCGAGCGCCCGGCCTTCGGCATTTTCAAGGGCAACGTATGCCACACGCTCAAGGAGCAGGGAGATATACAGTTTATAATCAACACGCTTGAAAGCGGTGAGATACGCAAGCTGTTCAGCAAGGGATGGTATGAGGAGAGCTTATATCTTCTCGCCATGCTGGACTATGTGAGTCGAGTCAACCACGTGCCTCTTTGCAGTGAATACAGCGACATTCGCTCCACCAAGCTGGACAGGGTCGTATACTCATCGAGCGTCCTGATGCTTTGCAGGATGACAAAAAGCGAGGAGCCGAAAGTGAAGGCCAGGAAAGAAGCCATCCCGGAGTTCATGCGATTCAATATTGCGGAGGCTGATGTGAGGAATGTCGTCTGATTTCAACAAGTCCGGCATGGACAACTACCTGAAGGAACTGGCAAAGGAATACCGGCGCATGGTCGGAAAAAATATGCCCGCTGAGATCGTGCTTGTCGGCGGTGCGGCCATACTTGCAAATTACGGTTTTCGGGAATCCACGCAGGATATTGACGCCATAATAACCGCTGCATCTGCAATGAAGGATGCGATCACCGTCGTTGGGGACAGGTATGACCTCCCCAGTGGATGGCTCAATTCAGACTTCATAAAAACCGACTCGTACTCGCCGAAGCTAATAGAGTTTTCAAGCTATTACAGGACATTTGCAAACGTTGTCACGGTGAGGACGATAGAAGCCGAGTATTTAATTGCCATGAAGCTGCGGGCCGGAAGGCAGTACAAATACGACCTGTCAGACGTAATTGGTATCCTTGCCGAGTGCAAACGCAGCGGGAATCCGGTCTCACCTGAGCAAATCCGCATAGCCTATGAGAACCTGTACGGCAAAGGGGCTTCCATGCCGGAAAGCTCAAAGGCGCTGCTCGACAGGCTGGCGGTCGTCCAAGACTATGAGAATGAGTATGCGCAAGTTGCAATGGAAGAAAAACAGCGGGCCGGTTTGCTGAGAGACTTCCAGCAAAACTATCCCGGCGCAGCAAATGCCCAGAATGTAAACAGTATTTTGAAACGCCTGAAAACGCTCAAAGAAAACACGCCTAACCACTCCGGCACTGATACAGCAAAAGTCGATCCAGATGTTGAAATATGATATTGACCAAACACAACGCCGAGAGGCCAGCGAGAGCTGGCCTCTTTAATTTTTCTCGAAAGGATGAACATATGCAGACACTCATAATAACCGAAAAGCCCTCCGTTGCGCAGGCTATTGCCGCGGTGGTTGGGGCGCCGGCGCGTAAAGACGGATACTTTGAGGGCGGCGGGTATATCGTCGGCTGGTGCCTTGGGCATCTGGCGCAGCTCGACGGTGCTGAGGCATACGACCCGCAGCTCAGCCGCTGGCGCGTGGCCGACCTGCCCATACTGCCCCAGGACTGGCGCTACAGGGTCCCGCAGGACAAGCGCAGACAGTTCGGCATCCTGCGCGGACTCATGCTCAGAGATGACGTCACGCAGGTCATAAATGCCTGCGATGCCGGACGCGAGGGCGAACTTATCTTCCGCAACCTCTACGAACTCACGGGCTGCACCAAGCCCACGCTGCGCATCTGGCTCAACTCGATAGAGGACAGCGAGATACGCCGCGCCCTCAGCGATCTGCGCCCCGGCACGGACTATGACCGGCTCTTTGCCGCCGCACGCTGTCGGGAGCGCGCCGACTGGCTCGTCGGCATCAACGCCACGCGCCTGCTCTCTGTCACCTACCACCGCACCCTGAACACAGGCCGCGTCGTCTCGCCCACGCTCGCCCTGCTCACTCAGCGCGAGGCGGACATCGCGGGCTTCGTACCTGAGTCCTTCTACACCGCTGAACTGCACCTCGGAGATTTTTCCGCTGAGAGCAAGCGGTTCAGCAACAGGGCTGAGGCTGAGGCGGCTGTGGTCTATGCCGGCGGCAAGTGCGTCGTGACAGCAGTCAGCACCAAGGAGAAATCTGAAAGCGCCCCGGCGCTCTACGACCTGACTACGCTCCAGCGCGAGGCCAACCGCGTCCTCGGCTACACCGCCCAGCAGACGCTGGACTATCTTCAATCTCTCTATGAAAAGCGCCTGTGTACCTATCCTCGCACGGACAGCCGTTTTCTCACGGATGGAATGGCGGACGGCGTGAAGTCCCTCGTCCTCTGCGCGTCGGGCATCTGCGGCCTTGAGCCGCCGTTTGCCGTCTACGCCGAACAGGTCTGTGACAGCTCAAAGGTCTCCGACCACCACGCGCTCGTCCCCACCATGAGCGCCGCGGACTGTGAGCTTGACGCCCTGCCTGCGGGCGAGCGAGAGCTGCTGCGGCTCATGGCGGCGCAGGTGCTCCGGGCCGTCTGCGCGCCCCACCGCTGGCTGGAGACGAGCGTCGAGCTCGTCTGCGGCGGCGTTACATACAGCGTCAAGGGCAAGACCGTCCTCGACCCCGGCTGGCGCGTCTACGACAGCGCCGAGCGCCGAGACACCTCCCTGCCCGAGCTGCACGAGGGCGATGAGCTGCCCGTCCTGAGCGCCGAGGTCAAGGAGGGCCAGACCTCGCCCCCGGCGCATTTCACTGAGGGCACACTCCTGAAGGCCATGGAGAACGCCGGGGAGACGCCGGAGGAAGCCGAGCGCAAGGGGCTGGGTACGCCCGCGACACGGGCAGGCATCATAGAGAAGCTGGTGGCTGCGGGCTTCATAGAGCGAAAGAAGGCAAAGAAGAACACGACCCTCATCCCTACGCAGACGGGCGCGGCGCTCTCTTCTGTGTTGCCTGAGCAGCTCGCCTCGGCGGAACTCACATCCGAGTGGGAACGGAAGCTCATCCAGGTCGAGCGAGGCGAGCTTTCGCCGGAGGCGTTCATGGCGGGCATAGAGGACATGGTGCGCGAGCTGTGCGGCAGTTACACGCCGAAACTTGCTTCGCCGCAGTTTCCAACGAACGGCGAGGTAATAGGCAAATGCCCACGCTGCGGCTGCAACGTCGTGACAGGCAAGAAGGGCTATTTCTGCGAAAGCAGCATCTGCCGCTTTGCTCTCTGGACAGACAACAAGTTCCTCGCCGCCAAGCGCATCCGCCTGAGCAAGTCCCAGGCCGCCCAGCTCCTACGCGACGGACGGATACATATAAACGAGGTCTACTCCGCCAAGCGCGACACCTACTACCCCGCCGACCTCATCCTCAAGGACGACGGCGAGAGGGTGATCTACTGGCTGGATTTTGGGAAGGCTCGTTGAGTAGGAATATATGTGTTGACATGCGGCGAGGGGTCTTATAGACTGAATATGGTAAATACCATCAAGAGAGGTCACTGGCATGAAACGTATAATTCCCCTCATTCTCGCTCTGCTCCTCCTCGCCGCCTGCGGCGCGGAGGCGGCGGAGGCAACGCCGACGCCTGAGTCGACGCCAGTCCCTACGTCCGAGGCGGAAGACCCTGCGTCGGCGTCGGATATGATGACCCCGATGCCGTCGGTGGAGGAGACGCCCGTGCCCTGGCCGGAGTTCGTCGCCGAGCCCGCCGAGGGCGGCTATGAGTTTTGCAGCGAGGAGCTTGACTTATCGTTCACCGTGCCTGCCGAGGTCTCGCAGAAGGTCGCCGTGGCCTCCGGCGTGAAATATTACGACCCGGACGGGACGAGCATCACACTCTACTACGTCCCCGAAAACGGGAGGTACCCCATCACCATGTTCTACATGGTCGCCGAGTCGCCGCGCGGGGACTTTTTCAGGCCGGACAGCTGGTACTACTCGACCTCGACCGGCCACCCAATAGCGGCAATGAGCGATAACAACGTGTACTTCACGATGGGCCCGCTGGGCGGCTCGGAAATATGCCGCGACGACCCACTGTGGGACGACTATATTGAGACCAGCACAGCCGTCAGCGCGGCTATAAGAGAAACCATAGTTGTTGATGATCCCTCTTCAATACCCGAACTGGACGCCGCCGCCGTGTCCGCCGCCGCGGACGAGCTTGCAGCGCGCGGCGATGCTGCCCTCACCCGGGCAGAAGCCGCGCAGCTGGCCTACGACCTGCTCTCGGCGGAGAACAAGGCAGAGGCGTATCCGCTCGATTACACCGACGTAGAGTCCGGCAGCGAGGCTGCGCAGGCCATCGCGTATCTAGCGAGCTACGGCCTTCTGACGCGGTACTCAGGGGACGGCGAGGACCTCGACGGCGGGCTGTTCCGCCCCGGCGAGGACATCAGCCGTGCGGAATTTGTCACGCTGCTGCACCGCCTGTCCCTCCAGCCCTGCCCGCTGGCTTACGGTGATATGCTGGAAAACGTCGGTATCGATTACTGGGCGTGTTCCTATGTGGACTACGCCTGGAAGTGCGGCTGGCTGGAGCTCACCGACGGCGACATCCGCGCCGACGAGCCCATAACTTGCGCCGAGGCCGCCCAGGCGCTAAAGTGCGTAGCCGAAAACGGCTACCCCATCCCCGGAGTGGACTTCTAATGAAAAATACAACATCAATTCTTGTAGCGGCGTTCACTGATTGTTAAGGTGTCTTTCGATGGTTTCTTGTAAATCTCAGTGAGGACAATTAAGTTTAGTTCTAAAATTTAGCGACAGGCAAACGCTTTGCCTGTCGCTAAAACTATTTCACAACAGAAAGGAGGCAGGCGCGATGCCTGCTAAGGTGGACACTTACCTTGACCTTGCCCGCGAGACTGCGCAGGGGCTGGCGGGCAGCGTGGGCGCTTGGACGGCGTTTTTGGACACCGCGTCGCGGCTGTACAAGTACCCGTTTCACGACCAGCTCATGATCCACGTCCAGCGGCCAGGGGCCACGGCCTGCGCGAGCTACGAGGTGTGGAACGACACCATGCGCCGCTATGTCCGGCGCGGCGCGAAGGGCATCGCGCTCGTGGACAACTCCGGCGACGCGCCGAAGCTCCGCTACGTCTTCGACATCGCCGACACCGGCACCCGGCGCAGCTCGCGCCCGTTCTCGCCGTGGGAGATAAACGACGGGAACCTCGCCGAAGTGCAGCTAGGGCTAAAGCAAGACTTCGGCGCTAACGGCAAGTGGCTCTCAAGCCAGCTGCAAGACGTGGCGCGCGACCTCGCCGAGATGTATTTCGACGCACACCGGCACGACATAGCCGGTATCATTGACGGCTCATTGATGGCCGGGTATGATGAGGGTGAGCTGAGAGACAGCTTCATAAAAGCCGCCTATGCCAGCACAGCCTACGCCCTGCTTAGCCGCTGCGGCTATGACCCGGCGGCGGACTTCGATGAGGCGGACTTCGCGTTCCTCAGTGAGTGGGACACGCCCGAAGCCGTGACCGCCCTCGGCACGGCGGTCAGCGAGAATACGCAGATAGTGCTGCGCCAGATAGAACGCACGATACGAAGCTACGAAAGGAGCCAAAAACATGACAGAGATAACTTACACGACCGTGAACGGCGTCCAACTGCCGAACCTGAGCCTGCCGGAGACGGAGCCAATAGGCCGCTACGGGAGACTGAGGCAGCGCTACCTCAAGGAGCACCGGCCCATACTGTGGAACCAGCTCCTGATGAACGGGACGCTGTGGCCGCACCTGCACGAGATAGAAACGGCGGCGCAACAGCGGATAGACCTGATGCTGCCGAAGCTGGCGGCGGACGCGGGCGCGACGGAGGAGCTGAAAGCCGCCGACCCGATGAAGTGGACCGGCCTCATGAACAGCTGCAAGGCCCAGGCCGAAGATGCAGTTCTGAACGAATTGATCTACAGCTGAACCTTTTCGACGAAGCGGAGGACGCGCAAGCGCCCTCCGCTTTCTCTTTTCCGCAGGAGGGTGCTGACGAGACTACCTCGGGCGCCGAGCGCGTGCAGTACGAGAAACAGCTCGTGGAGGCGCTTGTGAACGACAGCGCATATGTGAACGCGGTGCGCAACTCGGACCGACAAAACGCCATAGACGAGGGCTTTGCCGCCATACGGCGCATAGCTACCGCGAGCACGGATATGCGCTTTCAGAAGCTCTACCACGACAACGCCGAGTTCCGCAACGGCCTGCGCAACGACGTGCTCGCGGCGGCGTACAAGGAGGTGTCCGAGCGCCCCGTAGTGCTCCAGCCGAGCGAGCCGACGGCCTCAGCCTACGGCGTCGGGGATTTCGTGTGGCTCGACGGACGAGAGTACACAATAACGGATTTGCAGCGCGGCTACGTCGAGCTGCTGTCGCCTGAGATGACCTACCCCATCTACCGTACCGAGCGCCGCGCAGACTTCGAGCGCATGCTCCGGCGTGACGAGAGGAACCGGCATATTACGGACTACCTCGTACAAGAAACCCTCCCATCAGAAGTACCCGCCACGTCCGATAAACCTGTCCAGCCCGAAGAACCTGTCCCACCTAACGAGGCCAAGCCCGTGGTATACATTCCTGTTGACGGCGAGTGGCAGGGCTTTCCGAGCGTTGCGGCGGCGGAGGATGCGGCGCTTGAGGAGTTCCGCAAGGAGACGCGGAGGCGGGCGCGAAACTTCCGCATCACGGACGAGCATCTCGGCGAGGGCGGGGCCAAGGCTAAGTGCCGGGCGAACATCGAGGCCATCCAGCTGCTCAAATACCTTGAGAGAAACGGCTTTCAGGCCTCGCCAGAGCAGCAGGATAAACTCTCCGGCTACGTCGGCTGGGGCGGTATCCCCGAGGTGTTTGACGAGAGCAAGAGCGAATGGTCGAAGGAATACGCAGAGCTGAAATCTCTGCTCACGCCGGACGAATACGAGGCCGCGCGAGGTTCGACGCTCAACGCACACTACACCTCGCCCGCGGTCATCCGCGCCATCTACGAGGCCGTGGGAAGCATGGGCTTCGAGGGTGGGCGCATACTAGAGCCGTCGATGGGTGTCGGTAACTTCTTCGGCCTGCTGCCTGAATCCATGCAGGGCAGCCAACTCTACGGCGTGGAACTGGACAGCATCACCGGGCGAATAGCAAAGCAGCTCTACCCCGAGGCCAACATCACTGTCGCGGGCTTTGAGACGACGAACCGCCCCGGCTATTTTGACCTTGCCGTCGGCAACGTTCCTTTCGGCCAGTACCAGGTACACGACCCGGAGTATGACCGGCTAGGCTTCTCCATCCACAACTACTTTGCCGCCAAGATGCTTGACCAGGTGCGTCCGGGCGGCATTGTTGCGTTCGTCACCTCGCGCTACACGCTGGACGCCAGGGGCGAGAGCGTGCGGCGCTACCTCGCCGAGAGCGGCGAGCTGCTCGGCGCGATCAGGCTCCCCAACAACGCCTTCCGCGCCAACGCCGGGACGGACGTCGTCTCGGACATCATCTTTTTGCAGCGGCGTGAGCAGCCCTTAACAGAGCTTCCGGATTGGGTACACGTCGGTACGACACCGGAGGGCTTCACGGTCAACCGCTACTTCATCGACAACCCGGACATGGTGCTCGGCACACCCAGCGCCGAGAGCGCGCAGTACGGGCGGCAGGACTACACCGTCGCGCCCATCGAGGGCGCGGACTTGTCCGAGCAGCTTCACGAGTCCGTGCAGAAGATTCACGGTGAGTACACCGAGCGCGATATAGAGGAAGCAGAGCGTTCAGACATCCTGCCCGCCGAACCGGACGTGCGCAATTACAGCTTCACCCTTGTGGACGGCGAGGTTTATTACCGCGAGGGCGGCATAATGGTGCGCCAGGATGTGAGCGCCGCCATGACCGAGCGCATCAAGGGCCTTATGGAGCTGCGGGACTGCACCCGGCGGCTCATACAGCTGCAAACCGAGGACGCAAGCGACGCCGAGATAGCCGCCGAGCAGCGGCGCTTAAACCGGCTCTACGACGCCTACACCGCCAAGTACGGTCTTATCTCAAGCCGTGAGAACAAGCGTGCGTTCTCGGACGACAGTTCGTATTACCTCCTCTGCTCGCTCGAAATTCTCAACGAGGACGGAAAACTTGAGCGCAAGGCAGATATGTTCACGCGCCGCACCATCCAGCCGCACCGCCCGGTGGAACACACCGAGACGGCGGCTGAGGCACTTGCCGTCTCGCTCAATGAGCTGGGCCGCGTAGATATTGCATATATGTCCCGGCTCTGCGGCAAGAGTGAAACCGAGATCGCCGCTGAGCTTTCCGGCGTCATCTTCCGCGTCCCAGGCGAGAAGCGTTACGCCACTGCCGACGAATATCTCTCCGGCAATGTGCGGGAAAAGCTCCGCGAGGCAGAAGCAGCGGCAAAAGCCGACCCGTCCTTTAATGTCAATGTAGAGGCACTGTGCGCCGCACAGCCGCGGGAGCTGACCGCGAGTGAGATAGACGTGCGCCTTGGCGCGACCTGGATAGAGCCGCGCTACATCGAGCAGTTCATGGTCGAGACTTTCCAGCCCACATACTGGGCCTCGCGCAGCATGAGCGTGAACTACTCGCCCTACACTTCCGAGTGGCGCATCGAGGGCAAGAGCGCTGTCAGTGCAACCGACGTCAACGCTTTCAGCACCTACGGCACCTCGCGCATGAACGCCTACAAGATACTCGAAAACACCCTGAACCTCCGCGACGTGCGCATCTACGACAAGATAGTGGACTCGGACGGCACCGAGCGCCGGGTCCTCAACGTCAAGGAGACCACCCTCGCCCAGCAGAAGCAGCAGGTCATCAAGGATGCCTTCCGCGACTGGCTGTGGAAAGACCCGAAGCGCCGCGAGACGCTTGTCGCCAAGTATAACGAGCTGTTCAACAGCACAAGACCGCGTGAGTACGACGGCTCGCACTTGACGTTCCCAGGCATGAACCCGGAGATAGAGCTGCGCGAGCACCAGCGAAACGCCATCGCCCGCATCCTCTACGGCGGCAACAGCCTGCTTGCGCACGAGGTCGGGGCCGGCAAAACCTTCACAATGGCTGCGGCGGCTATGGAGGCCAAGCGCCTCGGATTGTGCCGCAAGCCTATGTTTGCGGTCCCAAACCACCTCACGGAACAGTGGGCAAGCGAATTTCTGCGGCTGTACCCGTCTGCAAACGTGCTCGTTGCCACGAAGAAGGACTTTGAACCCGCGAACCGGAAGAAGTTCTGCGCCAGGATAGCCACCGGCGACTACGACGCGGTCATCATCGGACACAGCCAGTTTGAGCGCATACCCATTTCACAGGAGCGCCAGGAGCAATTACTGAGCGAAGAGATATTGGAAATAACCGAAAGTATAAAACAGCTCAAGCTCAACCACGGCGAGCGTTTTTCGATCAAGGCGATGGAAAAGACGAAGAAGTCCCTTGAGGCCAAGCTCAAGAAGCTGCTGGACAGTCCCAAGGATGACGTCGTCACCTTCGAGGAGCTGGGTGTTGACCGCCTGTTCGTGGACGAGGCACATTCGCACAAGAACCTCTACTACCACACGAAGATGCAGAACGTCGCCGGGCTTTCGAGCGCGGAGGCGCAGAAGTCCTCAGATATGTATATGAAGTGCCGCTACATGGACGAGCTGACCGGCAGCCGCGGCGTCGTGTTCGCCACCGGTACGCCGGTCTCGAACAGCATGACGGAGCTATACACGATGCAGCGGTATCTCCAGCACGACACGCTGGAGCGCCTCGGCCTCAGTCACTTTGACTCGTGGGCGGCGAACTTCGGCGAGACCGTCACCGCGCTGGAGCTTGCGCCTGAAGGCACCGGCTACCGGGCGCGGATGCGGTTTTCCAAGTTCTTTAACCTGCCGGAGCTGATGAATCTGTTCCGCGAGGTCGTAGACATCAAGACCTCCGATCAGCTAAACCTGCCCACGCCGGAGGTCGTGTACCACAACGAGGTCTCGCAGCCGACGGAGATACAAAAGAAGCTCGTGCAGGAGCTATCCGAGCGTGCGACGAAAGTCCATGCAAGGATGGTAGACCCCAGCGAGGACAATATGCTCGCCATCACGAACGACGGGCGCAAGCTCGGCCTCGACCAGCGCGTGGTGAACCCGCTGCTGCCTGACGAGCCGGGAACGAAGGTCAACCGCTGTGTGGACAACGTGTTCCGCATCTGGTTAGAGGGCGCGGACAAAAAGCTGACGCAGCTCATATTCTGCGACCTGTCAACGCCCGGTAAGGGTTTTAACATTTACGACGACATAAAAACGAAGCTGATCTCTCGTGGCGTACCGGCGGAGGAGATAGCCTTCATCCACGACGCCAACACTGATGAGAAAAAGAAAGCTCTGTTCTCCAGAGTGCGCTCCGGCAATGTGCGCGTGCTCTTGGGCAGTACGGCCAAGATGGGCGCGGGGACGAACGTGCAGGACAGGCTCGTCGCCCTCCACGACCTGGATGCCCCATGGCGTCCCGGCGACCTCGAACAGCGCAAAGGGCGCATCGCGCGCCAGGGCAACATGAATGAGACCGTCCATGTGTACAGGTACGTCACCGAGCAGACATTTGACTCGTATATCTGGCAGACCTTAGAGAACAAGCAGAGGTTCATCTCGCAGATAATGACCAGCAAAAGCCCCGTGCGCTCCTGCGAGGACGCGGACGAGACCACGCTGTCCTACGCCGAGGTAAAGGCGCTGTGCGCGGGCGACCCAAGAATTAGGGAGAAGATGGACTTGGACGTGCAGGTCGCCAAGCTGCGGCTGCTCAAGTCCAGCCACCAGAGCCAGAAGTACCAGCTCGAGGACAGGCTGCTGCAATACTACCCGCGTGAGATAGCCGCGACGAAAGCAGCCATCATGGGCTGCGAGGCGGACATAAAGACGCGCGACGCCCATCCCGCGCCAGCTGACGGCCTCGCCGGCATTGAACTTCAAGGGCAGCACTACGACGAGCGCGTCGCCGCGGGCGAAGCACTTTTGAATATCCTGCCCACGGTGCAGGACACGCAGCCCGTCCACATCGGCTCCTTTCGGGGCTTCGACGTGGAGGTCTCGCTGGAGGCCTTCGGCAAACACGTCCTCACGCTCAAGGGAGCGCTTGAGCACCACGTCGAGCTGGGCGAGGACGCGAGGGGCAATGTCACCCGCATTGAGAACGCGATGCCTATGATAGGCGGGAAGCTTGACACTTTCCGCGCCCGCCTCTCCGACCTTGAGCGCCAAGTCGAGAACGCCCGCGAGGAGCTGGAGAAACCCTTCCCGCAGGAGGACGAGCTGCGCGAGAAGTCTGCCCGGCTGGTCGAGCTGAACGCTGAGCTGGACATGGAGAACAACTCCGAGCCGCCGGAGGCCGAAAAACCCTCGGTCCTCGCCAAACTCAAGGAGCCTATACCCTTATACGAACCGAAAAACGCACCAAGCAAGGAGGCTTGCAGATAAATGGACAAGTTGGAGCAGCTGCTCACCAAGATGCATTCTGAGTTTGCCGAGTATGAAACCTGGCTGTTGCAGCAGCCGGCGAGCGTCATACTCGATAACGCCTTTCAATACACGACCAAGCAGGACATACTGATGCACGCGGAGTCCGTGGATTTGTCTCCGGCGCAGCTCGAAACACTGCTGCACTTGAAGGCCCCGCTTGAGGAAGTGTTCGAGGCCTACCGCAATACGGACAGCGATTTTTTGATGATAGAAATGCACGACGCGATGGAGACCTGCGCCGATGATACTATGGCCGTTAAACGAACAGCTGCGGTCCATGAGTGTGAGAAGAAGCCCTCGGTCATGGAGAAGCTGCAAAGCGCCGAGACGCCGCCAAGAGCCGCGGCAAAGGCCAAGGCACTGGAGCTGTGAGATGGAGATTGGGCGCAAACGCAATCGCCGCATCCGCTTCTGGGTAGATGACGCGGAGCTGGCGGTGATCCGGCAGAAGATGGCCGAAGCCGGCACTGTGAACATGGCGGCCTACCTGCGCAAGATGGCCATAGACGGGCGTATAATTTTGCTCGACATGGCCGAAATAAAAACGCTGGTGAGCCTTTTGAGGCGCACCAGCGCAAATGTGAATCAGATCGCCAAGCAAGCAAACGCATCAGGCCGCTTGTATGAGAACGATCTTGCCGAGATCCAGCACCGCCTTGGCGAAGTGTGGTCGGCAGTAGACGCGGTGCTGCGCAAGCTGGCGGCGTTGGAGTAAGCTGCATATTCTCGGGCTGCAACAGCCTCCATTGTCAGTGGCTCACTCTTTTCCCATGCGCTCTTTGACTTTGCTCGCATTTTCAGAAAGCTCAGTCATACCCTCCAAAAGTCCCTGATAGAACTTGTTTACGTCCGCATCGCTTAAAATGTACAGCACCTGACTGTTTCTGACCGCGATATCAAACAATTGCTCCTTTTCATCTGCCGACCAGCCTGAGCACTTTTTGAGCTTGGCAACGACCGAGTGCGTCCTTGCGAAGCTGTCGCTGCTCTCCAGCGCCATGATCAGCTCGCGCTTTTGCTTCTGTTCCTCGCTTTCAGCTTTGTCCGCCTCTGCAAACTCATCATGGCAGTCATAGTGGACATTCTCCAGCGCCTCGTTTGCTGCAGTGCGTTCAATGATCAGTTTTACCAATGTGTCCAGCGAAGAACCATCCCTGTAATCCGCCGGGGCAAAGTACTTTATCCGCTGATCCCGCATCATTTTATAGACCTTTGTCTTGTCGCTTGTCTCCGCATTATAAACGCCGATGGAGTGACCTCCGTAAATGTTGACGAGCTTCATGCAGGGGATATCGGTATCGCTGTCGCCTATGTACACCATGTTGCGGAAAGGCACTCGAATCTTGTCCGGTGGGAAATATTCATTGACGGATTGGTCGTTTACGTCCAGCACACCCTTCTCTATTCTGAAAAGAAACTGGGTCTTGCTGGTGTAGTTCACCACCTGTGCTGGCCAGATCGCCACGTCTCTGTCATTATAATAAAATGAGCTCGCATAAATCCGCTCGAATGCCCCGGCTTTTGCTACGCTTGTGCCCTCAATCATTTCTTTCAGGCCGGAGGAAATAATGTAATGCTCCACAATGACCCCGCGGTCAGCACCATAAGCTCTAATGCGCTCGAACCACTCCTCAACACCAGGGAACAGCTGAACTTTAGAGCCATATTCTGTTAGCTTGCGCTTAGTAAATGGAATGATACCTTCGGCTTCTCGCTTCATCAGGTACATATAGGCCAGATTCTGATCCATTTCGTTATCTGCTGCAAGCGAATTGGACTCCTGCCAAAAGTCCGGTATGTCATAACCGACCGACTGTATATAACCCTGCGCCTGCATATCATCCGGCGTCAATGTCTTATCAAAGTCATAGCATATGGCAAGTACCGGCTTATCTTCCTTCTGCTTGTTGCTCAATACGCCCTCCTCCTTAATTATCGTTTATGAATCAATATTATGGCAGTTTTTCCTCTTAAGTCAATAGGAAGGGACGCAACACTATTATCAAAAGAATTTAAAACACGGAGGCACTAAATGGCCACCACACGACTCATCGCCATCCGTGGTTCGCGTGGGCAGAGCGTCATTCGCTCGCTAACTGAGCGCACGGACTACGTCAAGAACCCGGAGAAAACTGGAAACGGCGCACTCATCTGCGCCTACGGCTGCTCGCCTCAGCTCGTCGCCGCCGAGTTTGCGCTCTCGAAGCGCCAGTATGCGCAACGCACAGGGCGCAGGGAGCCGGGAGTTATCGCGTACCACATACGGCAGTCGTTTAAGCCCTGTGAGATAACGCCTGAGGAGGCAAACCTCGTTGGCCGAGAGCTGGCCGAGCGGTTCCTCAAGGGCCGTCATGCCTGCATCGTCTGCACTCACACAGACAAGCGGCACATACACAACCACATCATTTTCAGCTCCACGACGCTCG
>ULRR01020407.1_pt1 | contig 14169 bp, 8 predicted proteins | sample 1955651 | NCBI WGS metagenome assembly ULRR01 (sample SAMEA4835688, study PRJEB28245) | human gut metagenome | biome: gut microbiome; material: fecal sample | place: Denmark | collected 2008
CTGATTAACAGTCAGATGCTCTAACCGACTGAGCTACTGAAGAGTGTTTTCCTTAATTGCGTGGCAAAGGTACGAGGTTATTTTGAATTATGCAACAACTTTGCTAAAAAAATATTGCAAAGTGGCGAAAATTCCTCGATTTTACTCTATCCTTGAACTCGTTCCCGATGATTTTAACGCGTCTGCGTGCGGTGGAAGTTCACGTTACATACGGCATTAGCCCGTTCCGCACCGATGATTCGCTTGATGTGCGCTGATAAAATTCTTGTCTGTTTCCTGTGTCTGAATGTTTTCAAGCGGTTGATAAACTGTTTTCAACTATCTTCATTTTACGTCCTCCATACGGAAAACGTACGTCCTCCAATCGGGGGATATACGTTTTCCATACCGGGGACGTACGTCCTGCGTATGGAGGACGTAAAATGAAGGTGTATAAAAAGCCCTTGTCATCCTTTCGTTCGCCGAAAGGGAACGGCTTAACCGGATGACATCGGTTTCCCGCATCAAAAAATAAAGTTAAATATTGGGGGCGTTCTGTCCCCCCAAACAGAATAATGTGTTTCTTTGCACCTCATAATCATTCAGTAAAGTTATGCATATAAAACGGACACTTATAGGTGCGCTGGTCTTGCTGATAGGGCTGGGCTTTTCCAGTTTCAAGCAGGAAGACGACCGCAATTTCCAGATAGCAAAGAATCTGGATATTTTTAATGCCATTTTCAAGGAACTCGATTTGTTCTATGTCGATACGCTCGAAGCCGAGAAAGTCATCCAAAACGGGGTGAACGGCATGCTGGCCCTGACCGACCCTTATACCGAGTATTATCCCGAAGAAGAGGTGAGCAGCCTCAAGGAAATGATAACCGGTAAATACGGAGGTATCGGCGCCGTTATCCGTTATTACGAAAAGAAAGACCGTATTGCCATCATAGAGCCGGTCGAAGGTATGCCGGCAGCCGAGGCGGGCGTGAAGGCAGGCGATGTCATCCTTTCGGTAGGAGGAAAAAATATGGTGCGTGGCGACATGAAGCCCCAGGAGTTCTCGTCGAAAGTGAGCGAGGCGTTGCGTGGCGAGCCGGGCACTTCGTTTGTCCTGAAAGTGTTGCGCCCGTTGAAGAACGACAGCACTGTGCTCGAGTTTAAGATTACCCGTCGCAACATCCGCAATAATCCTGTGCCCTATTACGGCATGGTGCACGACAGCATCGGCTATCTGGCTCTCAGCAGCTTTACCGACAATTGCTCTAAGGATGTGAAGAAGGCATTCATCGAGCTGAAGGATAAAGGCGCCAAGGCATTGATATTCGACTTGCGCGACAATGGCGGAGGCTCGCTGCAGGAAGCGGTGGAGATTGTCAACTTTTTTGTGCCTAAAGGAAAAGAAATAGTTGTCACCAAGGGCAAAATTCGTCAGGCGGCAGGCTCTTTCAAAACGACCAACGAGCCGATTGATACCCACATTCCCCTGGCTGTGCTGGTCAATGGCAATACCGCTTCGGCTTCCGAAATCCTGAGCGGTTCGATGCAGGACCTCGACCGTGCGGTTATTATCGGCGCCCGTACTTATGGCAAGGGGTTGGTGCAGACTACCCGCCAGTTACCCTATAACGGGACACTGAAGGTGACTACGTCGAAATATTACATCCCCAGCGGCCGTTGCATTCAAGCCATCGACTATGCCAAGAAGAATGCCGACGGTTCGGTGGCGCGTATTCCCGACAGCCTGACTCATGTGTTCCATACGGCGGCAGGCCGTGAGGTGCGCGACGGTGGCGGCATCCGTCCCGATATCGAGGTAAAAGGCGATAAGCTCCCCAATATCCTTTTCTATCTGGTAAACGAAGACCTGATTTTCGATTATGCTACTCAGTATTGTCTGGACCATTCCGCTCCGGCTTCTGTAGATTCCTTGCAGATAACCGATGCCGATTATGCCGCTTTCAAGAAAATGGTAAAGGACGCGGATTTCACCTACGACCGTCAGAGCGAACAGTTGCTGAAGACCCTGAAGGAAGTGGCAGAGTTTGAGGGATATATGGAAGGTGCTGCCGAAGAGTTTAAGGCATTAGAGCAGAAGTTAAATCATAATCTCGACCGTGACTTGGACTATTTTGCCGGACCCATTAAAGAGCAGCTGGCTGAAGAAATCGCCACCCGTTATTTCTTTCAGCGGGGAGCTGTCATGCAACGTCTGAAGGACGACAACGACTTGAAGAAGGCCATCGAGGTGTTGACTTCGCCTGCCGATTACCGTAAGATACTTTCAGCTCCGGTAAAAGCGGTAAAGTGAGAATTTGTTTTTCATCACGGATTGCACAGATTGATTAAATTAATACTTAAAAATTAATAGCTGATAACGAAGAGATTCTTCATTTAAAAGTTCTTCGTCCTTAATTGTTTATTTAATCTGTGTAATTCGTGGTGAAATTTTGTCATGCCTTCTTGGTGGCTTATTGGCTTAATCTTGATACAGACTCTTAGTTACTTATTCCCCAAACGAAGATATATAGCATGTGCCGATGAAGTATATATATTCATTGATAATTGTGAGTTGTATTGCCTAAATGGCTAAATGGGCAAAATCATTAAATTTTTGTACAAGAAAAGATGAAAAATAGAGAAAAGTTTTCTATTTTTGTGGGGTTAAAATAAATCAGTTAATATATCATCAAATAGTAAAACAGACCATGGAAAACGAAAATAATAACAACCCGGAACAATTGCAGATTGAATTGAAAGATGAAGTGGCTCAAGGCACGTATGCCAACTTGGCAATCATTACGCATTCCACTTCCGAGTTTATACTCGACTTCGTACGCATTATGCCGGGACTGCCGAAAGCGGGAGTGCAATCGCGCATCGTAATGACTCCTGAAAATGCCAAGCGGTTGCTGTTCGCCTTGCAAGACAATATTGTGAAATATGAAAAGAACTTCGGTCCTATCCAGATGCCGGAACAGCAGCGGAACGGCAACAAGACTTTTGTTCCTCCGTTGAGCGACTTCAAGGGGGAAGCTTAATGTGGTGCACTTAGAACTAGTATAACTCCGGCCGGAACCTATGGCGGGCTTTAAAAAGCTTGTTGGGTTTGCGGTCGGTTTTTTTATGTATAGTGCCTGACCGGTTCGGGTAGAAAAATAGTTTTCCATGAACGCGTCGTCGCGACGCATTCATGGATTTGTGTTTTAGTAACCTATTTAGAAAATTAATGAAAAGCCTTATTTGCAGATGCCTTCGGTTGTCATCTGGATACGTTGGATGGTTCCGTCTTCGTTGTAATAAAGACGGTCAATGCAGAGCGCGCGGCGGAAACCGCATCCGTCGGTATTGATGCTTCCGTTGTGATAGATGAAATACGATTTGCCTTTAAAATCGATAATGGCCTGATGGTTGGTGTTCGAATTGCCGGCTATCTCGTTGAGAATGCCTTTGTATTCCCACGGACCATTGATGTTGCGGCTCATGGCATAGCAGATTTTTTCGGGAAACTCGGATGCGAACGACAGGTAGTACCAGTCTCCATGCTTGTGTATCCACGGCGCTTCGGTATAGCGGGGCAACTGGATGGGCATAATCGGACCATCCAGTTCGGTCATGTTTTCTTTCAGCTTGGCATAATAGCACTGGGTGTTCCCCCAAAACAGGTAGGCTTGCCCGTCATCGTCGATAAATACGGTAGGGTCAATATCGTCCCAGCGGATAGAGGTATATTCGGTAGTCATGTCGTTGGTGATGAGTGCCGAACCTCGTGCGTCCTTGAATGGACCGAGGGGAGAGTCGGCTACCGCTACCCCGATGGACTTGCCGGGGATGGTGGCGTGTTCTACCGTGACATACCAGTAGAATTTTCCGTTACGCTCAATGACCTGGCTTGCCCAGGCTTCGCCTTTTGCCCATTTGAAATCGGTGGCTTTCAGCGTGTAGGCATGCTCGGTAAAGGTGCGCATGTCTTCGGTAGAAAGGATGCACCACTCGTTCATAAGGTAATACTGTTCGGGGGCAGGACATTCGTCGTGTCCGGCATAGATGTAGACTTTGCCGTCGTGTACCAAGGCGGCAGGGTCGCCTAAATATTTGTAGCTGACAATCGGATTGCCCGATGCCACGAAGGTAGTGTCTTTTTCGGCTGCCTGACTTGTGAAACAATTTGCGCATAAGGCAAGAGTCAGCAGCATGGAAAGTAAAGTCAAATGCATGTTTTTCATCCTACTAGTTTTAAGTTTTACAGAATTTCCTTATCTTATTTGTTTACAAAAATAGAAAAGTTGGCTCTTATCAAGGTGGATATTTTTTTCTCTTTGGTGGACTTTTGTCTTTCGTCATTCGTTTTGATTGATTTATGGTTGTATCTCGAATGAATTTATATCGTAGGCGATAAAGCTGGTTTCGGATGTTATTGCAGGGAAATAACGACATGAAGGGGATATTTGTCTGTTTTTTAGCGGATATTTGTTTTTTTTTATTGATATCTTTTTATATGGGGACTTTACTCCTAAAATAAATCCGTATCTTTGTTGGTAAAGACAGGCAATAAAGGAAGTAAATACTGATGGAAAAACATTTTTGGTTATTGTTTGCGCTGGTATGCGCATGGATGTATACACTCTCTGCCTATTCTCAAAACAGAGGGGATAATTACTTGTTTACACACTTGACGATGGACGAAGGTCTCCCCAAGAATTATGTGGAAGACGTGATGAAGGATAGTCGTGGCTTTTTGTGGATATCTACAGGGGGCGACGGTGTGACCCGTTATGACGGCTATGAGTTTCTTACTTTCAGCACTTTTTCGGAAGGGACTCGGCTGAAGAACAACGTGATTGTGAAGTTTTGCGAAGACCGTTTCGGACGCATCTGGATGGCAGGCGAGCAAGGGTTAGACATCCTTGACGTAGCGAGCTTGAAGCTGGTCGAGCCTCAGACTTTGGGCGATAAGTTTTCCGTCGAGATGTTTCATTCGGCTTCGTTTGTGTATTGTTCTACTTCGGGGAATATATGGCTGGGGGCGGATGATGCGCTATATAAAATCTTTTTCTCACCCGACGGGAAAGTGGAACGGATTATGCGGATATGCGAGCTTTACTTGTACAACCGCAGTCTGGCATTTTGTGAAGCAGACGGTTATATCTGGTTCGATTATTTGGGCACGTTGTCGTTGATTAAGGAAAGCGTGAATACACCTCAGAAACCGCTCCCGGTATTTTCGGGGGTATCTTTGCCGCCCAATACAGTGATGTTGTGTCTTTTCCCTTGGCAGGATGATTTGTGGGTTGGTACCAATATGGGACTGTTCCGTTATAATGTACGGACGGGTATTCTGAAATCTTATTTTTTTAATGAACATGACCCTAATTCGTTGTCGCAGAGCTATGTGACAGATATCAATCTGACTCCCGACGGGATATTGGCAATTGGGACACTGAAGGGGCTGAACCTGTATAATGCGGTGAGTGATAATTTTACCCGTGTCTTGCAATCGGAGCTGAGCGGAAATGTCTCAGGCTTGAACTGCAATTTTATCAATTGTCTGCTGGCAGACGATGATATGTTGTGGATAGGAACGGAGGTAGGCGGGCTGAACAAGATGTTTATCTCGCGTCTGCAGATACAGAACGATTTGTATTCTCCTGAAGACCCGGGTAGTATTTCGGGTAATCTGGTCAATGCGGTTCTGGAAGAAGAGAACGGGACTTTATGGATAGGAACGGTAGAAGCTGGATTGAATCTGCGACGGGCAGGGCAACGCCGGTTCGAGCATTATACGACCGAAGCTCCGGCACATTTGAGCCATAATTCGGTAAGCGCATTGGCTTCGGACGGGAAGGGAAGAATATATGTAGGTACATGGGGAGGAGGCTTCGGTTGGGTGAATGGAAGTAATTTGGCAGATAAGACTTTCCATCCGATTTTATCAGACGGGATACCCGGGCTTTCGCGGGCATTTGTCAGTGTATTGCTTTATGACTCGGTGAACGACCTTTTGTGGATAGGGACGAATCGGGAAATCCTGGTTTATAATTCTGCAACAGGTCAGGTGAGCGACCCTTTCCGTGGCAAGCGGCGTGGAAATGTTTATGGCTCATTGGGTGGGTGTGTGACTCCAGACGGAAGTTTATGGATGGGGGTTACCTCAGGGCTCTATCAGATAAACCTGCATACGTATGGAAAAGATTCATTGGAATATAGATTGTATGACTATAAGCTGGACGACCCTTCGGAGCGGCTGCCGGAACGCATTACTTCTATTTGTCCAAGTAAGGACGGGTGTGTATGGATTGCTACGACGAACGGGAATGGTTTTTATCGGGCTGAAGAAAAGAACGGTGAATGGAGTTTTAAGGCGTTTACCACTGAAGACGGTCTGATAAACAACAACGTGATTGGCGTATGGGAAGATAAGGACGGATATGTATGGCTCACTACCAATAATGGGTTGTCTTGTTTTAATCCGAAAGAAGGTATATTCCAGAACTATACCAAGCACGACGGTTTGCTCAGCAACCAGTTTTACTGGAATGCCATCGGTGGTTCAAAAGACGGGAAAGTCTATGTGGGTAGCACACAGGGATTCTCGGAAATCCGCTTTGTTCCACGTGCTGAGTCGGACCAGAGTTTCCCGTTGGCTTTTACCGGCATTTTGTGTTTCGACCGTAATCTTCCGTTTGTGGATAACCAGGTGAAAATTCATGAGCGGGAAAAACGCCTGACAATCTGTTTCTCTTCATTGGACTACAATCCTTCGGCGCTGGCGTGTTATAGCTATCGTCTGAAAGGGTTTGATGACAATTGGATTACGTTGCCTGCCAATCAGCATACGGTGTCGTACACCAATCTTCGTCCCGGGAAGTACGTGTTCGAATTGCAGTACGCTTCGGACGGGAAAAGGTTTATATCGCCTGTGCAGACTTTGTCGATAGAGGTTACACCTTATTTTTATAAGACTGTCTGGTTCAAGGTGCTGGTAATACTGCTTGTGTTGATAGTGATATACGGGCGTTTTCGTTCGTTGAAGCACCAGCAGAAACTGCTTCATACGATGGTAGAAGAACGTACGCGGAAACTGGAAGAGCAAAAGAAGCTTTTGTCCGACCAGACCGAGGAACTTTCCCATCAGAATAAATTGCTGAAAGAGTCGAACGAGAAAATTACAAGTCAGAAAAACAAGATTTTGGAGATGTCGCGTAAAGTGGAAGAGCTGACTTTCGACAAGCTGACTTTCTTTACTAACATCACACATGAGTTCCGGACACCGCTGACTTTGATTATTGGTCCTATCGAGCGTGCCCTGAAGCTGAGTTACAATCCGCAGGTCATCGAACAGCTTCACTTGGTAGAACGGAATTCGAAATATCTGTTGTCGCTTATCAATCAGTTGCTGGATTTCCGTAAGGTGGAAGAAGGACAGGTGAAGATAGTTTCCAATTACGGGAATATCCGTAGCTTTATTGAAGAATTTATGCCTTCGTTTATGGATTACGCACAGGCCCGTGGTATTGATTTGCGCTGTTATGTCCGTTTGCAGAACCCTTTTATGATGTTTGCCGAAGATATCCTGCGTAAGATTCTTACGAATCTGATAAGCAACGCCTTGAAGTTTACGCCTAAGGGTGGAAATGTGTCAGTATATGTCGCCTCGTTGTCTACCGCCCAGGGAGAACAACTTTTTATCGGAGTGAATGATACGGGCAAAGGGATTCCTCAGGAAGATATCGACCGCATCTTCAATCGTTTCTATCAGGCGGATAACCAGAACCAGGCATCGGTGAGCGGGCAAAGCGGTACGGGCATCGGACTGTATCTGTGCCGGAAACTGGTGACACTGCTTTCGGGAAGCATTAAAGCCAAGAATAAGCCTGCGGGAGGTTCTGTGTTCCGTGTATTGGTACCGATTGTGCGGGGAGAAAACAAGCAGACGATAACGGAAAAGACCGAAGAAATCCATCCGGAATTGTTGCGCAACAGCAAGTTGACGATGCTGGTGGTGGAAGACAACAAAGACATGCGCGACTATACCCGTTCGATTCTGCGCGAATATTATAATGTGTTGGAAGCTTCGGACGGTGAGGAAGCACTCCGTGTACTGAAAGACTATCCGGTAGATTTCATTATCAGCGATTTGATGATGCCTGTGATGGATGGGGTAGAGCTGTTGCATCGCGTACGGAGTGATTTTTCTATTTCGCATATTCCTTTCCTGATGCTTACGGCTAAGACTTCGGATGAGGCACGTTTAGAGAGCTATAAGATGGGGGTAGATGCTTATCTGCTCAAGCCTTTCGACGAGAATATGTTGCTGGCTCGCATAGCAAGCATTTTGGAAAACCGAAAGCGTTTTCAGCAACGTTTCTCCATCGAGATGAATGTGGACGCACTGGAGATTCCGGAGGAAAATTCGGGGGATAAGAAGTTCTTGGAAAAGGCAATCAAGATAGTGAAAGAGCATTATAAGAATCCGGATTTTGAGGTGAGCGACTTTATCACTGAAATAGGAATCAGTAAAAGTTTGCTTAATAAAAAGATGCAGACGCTTACGGGTCAGTCAGCAGGTCAGTTTATCCGGAATTACCGGCTGAACCTGGCTCATGAACTGTTGCTGAAAAATAAGGTGAGCCGTGCGATGAATATCTCGGAAATCGCTTATGCCGTTGGTTTCAACGACCCGAAATATTTTACCCGTTGCTTTACCAAACATTTCAATGTTACGCCGAGCAGCTTGATGGAAGGATGATTGTTAGTGGGAACAGTGTGCTGAAAATGATTTTATGCCATAATTCCACTTTAAAAAATCATTTGTCCACTTAGGTTGGGATTTATTTTTGCAGCTTTGTATGGAATTATTAAAATACTAATTTTAAAAACACACACAAAGCGTATGAAGAAATCGGTTTTATTGACTATGTGCTTGGGCTTTGCCTTAGGCATTTTTGCCCAGCATGCCGAGACAACGGATTCTCCGTTTACCCATGACCCGGTAATGGCGAAACAGGGAGACACTTATTATCTTTTTGCAACAGGTGAGGGCGTTTCTGTCATGTCCTCTAAAGACCTGAAGACGTGGAAATTCGAAAAACCTGTATTTGCCGAAGCACCGCAATGGGCAGTGGAGGCGATAGAAGGATACAAAGGACATACTTGGGCACCCGATATTATTTATCATAACGGGCTGTATCATCTGTTTTATTCGTGCTCGGCATTTGCCAAGAATACTTCGGCTATCGGACATGCTACGAATCCTACACTTGACCCTTCTGACCCGAATTTCAAATGGACTGACCATGGGAAAATCATCCAGTCGGTACCTAACCGGGATATGTGGAATGCTATCGACCCGAATATCATTATTGATGAGAACGGTACGCCGTGGATGAACTTCGGTTCGTTTTGGGATGGCATCAAGATGGTGAAACTGACCGATGACCTGATGCAGGTAGCCCAGCCCGAAGAGTGGTATTCGCTTTGTAGTCGTCCGCGTTCGTTCAGTTTGGATGACAAAGATCCGGGTGACGGTGCTGTAGAGGCTCCCTTCATTATGAAGCATGGAGAGTATTATTACTTGTTTGTTTCTTTCGATTATTGTTGTCGGGGGAAAGACAGCAATTATAAGGTTGTAGTAGGACGTTCGAAGTCGGTAGTAGGTCCATATCTGGATAAAGAAGGTGTACCGATGGCTAAAGGAGGCGGTTCGTTGGTGATTAAGGGCAATGAGGATTATGCTGGTATCGGTCATAACTCGGCTTACCATATTGACGGGAAAGACTATTTCTTGTGTCATGCCTATTCGGTTGCGGAAGATGGTGCTCCGAAATTGTTTATACGAGAAATGACATGGACTCCCGACGGATGGCCTGTAGTTAATTATTAAGTGAAGAAGGGGGTGATGTTTTCACGGAATGTTAATCAAAAGCATGTAGTAATTTGGTCTCATGTTATGAAGCAAAGAAGGTAATGTCACCTCCTAAATCTATATACTCTGAAAACCATATAGGATGTCTATTCGTATAGTACGGCTATGCGGAACTACTGACTGTGCCTTTGTCCAAAGACATCCAATGAGCAAGGCGAAAAGAATCATACATTTTTCATATCGTAAACTGTGGTTTATTCATAGAACTTGGTGAAAGTGATATAATAATCTATCTTGGAATTATATTTATCTCATGATTAAAAAGACTTCAACAGCGAACTGTTTATCGTCTTGTCCACTTCTTGTCTGACTTTCTTCGTTTGGCGACCGAAATCGAAGGTATAGGTCAATTTAATGTGGCAATACCGACTGCTTGTCCTGAAATCTTCGTCCGAAAGGTATGCGTAGAGTTCATGCCGGAACGACTTTCTGAACTTTCGGTCAGTAAACGGAGATACGATGTTGACTTCCGCAAAGAAATTCCCCTTGCTGTACGTACACTCCAAGCCGTAGTTGACGGGAGTTTCTTCTATACCCAGCGAAGTGGCATTGACTATCTTATTTCTGAAATTGATGTAAGGAGAAAGGCTGAAATCTCCCAGATAGACATTGGCATTGAGGTTGCCCGTCAGGTTCCGGCTGCCGAAGTCATACACGGAGTTGACAGACGTATAATTATATCTTATATCGCCCGACAGGCTGAATGTCCGGTTGAACGTATGCGAGGCTGCCAGTATGGCACTATAGTAGTGAATGTTTCCACAGTTGGTGAACGACTTGACGAGGTAGTTATCCTGCACATAGTAATTGTGGACTACCGGATTATGCTCCAGCTTGTACTGGAGGATGGCCGAGATTCCGGTTTTCCTTATCTTGCCGGAATAATACAGGTATGAATTGAATGAGCGGCCGATTTTCAGGTAAGGATTTCCCGTCTGTACCAGATAAGGATTGATTCCGATACGGGCCTGATTGATGAGGTCCATCCCGTAGTTGTAATTGTTATAGGACGAGGACCATAACAGCATGCCCCCTTTCAGTTGATACTGAAGGTTGAGAACGATACGCGGCGACAGCTTGCTGAGTTTTTCGCTCCCGTGAAGCCGGTACTGGAGCCAGTCGACTCCAATTCTTGACCGTAGCGACAGCTTTTGGGTAAAAGCATAATTATAGGAAAGGAAAGCTAGCAACTCGTTTTTCCAGAGTGATTGATTTAGCGGATGGCTGCCTTCGTATTGCGCCTTCCATACGTGATGAAAATCGAACAGCTCGGCCGAGAAAGAATGCTTCTCCTTGAAGTAATTGTAGATGGACGACAACTGGAAGCCTCCGGCATTTTCCGATTCATAGGAGCCTGATTCAAAGTTCGGCTCAGCATAAGTTCTGTTGTACAGGTTATGGGAATAGGTGCCGTGCAATCCGAAAGTAAAACTTTGCGTCTTTGAAAGAGGAAGGGTACCCGTGAGGTCCAGTTTGGGAGACAGACTCTTCTGGTCGGTAGTAGTGGTGAATGTGGAAGCTGCGTCATCTGTGCGGACGGTTCCGGCAATTTCGCTACGGGGAGAGGCATTGTTTATCAGCGACAGTTTCCCGACGATATACCGTCCTGCCTTCTGGTGTTGCAAGCGGAACTGTACATATTCGCTGTGCCTGGAATAAGCTTCATCGGAACTGCTTATCCGGTCTATCGGCCGGTCGGGCAAGGCATAATGTTCAGACATCCCGGTCCGGTTATTGCCGACATCAAAATAATTGGCTCCGGCAAATACAGAATAAGTAGTGTGCTCCCGGTTGAGGGTTGTGGCAAGATTGTAATCGCCATGTGTATAACCGATTGTCTGCAAGCCATCCAGTTGCACGTAACCTCCCGTTTTATATTGCTTCGGTATAAAGTTGACGACTATCTTGTCTTTTGCATATTTCCCGGTTGGATTGTCATGATATTCAATCTTTGCTATGTCTTTGGGGCGGAGCATCTGAATGTCCTTTTCGTCAGCCGGCTGCCCGTTGATATAGAACGATACAGGCATTCCCATTGCTTCGGCTTTGTTTGACTGCGTATCGACAATCATACCTGGTATCATCAGGCGTTTCAAGACTCCATACCCGCTGTTGGCTGATTTCTTCTGCTGGGCATTGGGATATATCACCAGATGATTGTCTACACGAATTACATTTGATGCCACAACGGTTACCTCGTCCAAGGCGACCGTCCGGCTGATAGAATCGTTAGGCGATGTCTGGGCAGTCATGCTGAATGGGTATGACAGAAGAAGACAACCTGTTAGTATTTGGAATATATATTTGTCCATTTTATTGTTTATGAAAAGATGGATGTTTCTTTTTTGGTCTGATTTATATGATTTTGAAGTTGAGTCTGATATACTTTTTCAGTTTCACTCCAAGAATGATGACAGTTTTCTATGTATTGAATACCTCCTCTATTTATTTTATGGTCAAAAAAGAAATGGTTGGCAAACGTATTTATTGACTATCAGATTCAAATTCCTTTTCAATTTCTTCAATCGTAGGCAGACTGCCACGGAAGTCTTTCGGCAGGGCTTGTCCCAATTCATAATCGGAAATTCCGATTGGCTTCTGAATGTCACGCAAGGCATATTCTGCCTTGATACGGTCTTTGCTCTTGCAAAGCAATAACCCGATAGTACGGTTATCTCCCTCTCGGCAAAGGATGTCATCCACGGCAGAACAGTAGAAGTTAAGTTTACCGATATATTCCGGCATGAACTCCGTGTCTTTCAACTCAATCACCAAATATCTGTGCAAAAACGCATTATACATCAATATGTCGATATAATAATCATCGCCTGACACCTCTATGTGATATTGCCTACCCATAAAGGCGAATCCGGCTCCCATTTCTACAAGAAACTTTTCCACATGCTTCACTAACCCTATTTCCACATCACGCTCATTGTATTGGTCGGTAAAGGTTAGCATATCGAATATATACGGATCTTTAAGCATAGCTTTCACATTGTTTGCTTCCAATGTAGGCAAGGTTTTAGTGAAATTGTTTGCCAATGCCCCATGCTTGCCGTAGTCATCAAGTTTGATGGCTTCTTGCAGATAGCGTTTTGACCAATGGGAGGTGATGCTCTGTACCATATACCAGTAACGTGCCCGGATGTCCTTGACTTGTTGCAAGAGTATGAGGTTATGAGCCCAAGTCAGATGCTTTATGGGAAGGGTAAAATTGTACGTATTTAATTGCGCAACCACCGGTTGCGTAATTGAAGAATCAGCACCTTTCACCATTGTAAGTTCTTGATTGTATTCATTGAAGAACTGTATCATGCACTGCATGTTGCGTACGGAAAAGCCCTTTATTTCGGAATAATTGTTCTTCAAATCCTCTGCCAGCCGTTGCAAGGTTTTCTTGCCCCAGCCGTCTGCATCTTGGCTTTGCTGTAACATACCGCCAATATCCCAATACATCCTGAGCATTTCTTCGTTGGCGGCATAAATCGTCCGTTGCTGGGCTATCAGTACCCGTTGCTTGATTTTGCGAAGCAGTGCCGTATAACCACGAAAGTTATCTGCCAAGTTATCAATTGTTTGCTTATTTGCATTTTTAGCCATAATCTTTGGGGTTTTGTAAGTCGGCGGCATTGCTGCCGCTTTCTCCCTTAAGCTTATTGTAACAAGATGTTTTTACTGTTTTTCTGTATACGGAATAGCCTCATACAATATCCGTGGTGAAAAGAAATTCAATACTCTACTTTATCTGTTTTCGCTTCCCAGTCGGTGAAAGCCTTGATGGCCTCTTCGGATAAAAGCTGTTCCGATTGCAGGCGGCGGTCTTCGGGTTTCAGTTCCAGCTCTTTGTAGATAAAGGCGTCATCAAAGCCGATACGGGCTGCATCGTGTTTGTCATTCCCGTAATACATCCGGTCCAGGTGTGCCCAATAGATAGCTCCTAAGCACATGGGACAAGGTTCGCATGATGTATAGATTTCACATCCGCTCAGGTCGAATGTCCCCAGCTTCCGGCAAGCGGCACGGATGGCGCTTACTTCCGCATGGGCGGTAGGGTCGTGTTCGGGAGTCACGCGATTGGTACCTGTCGCGATGATTTCTCCATCCCGTGCAATGACGGCTCCGAACGGTCCTCCTCCCTCGGCTACATTGCGTACCGAGAGCTCAATGGCTTTGCGCATCAATTCTTCTTTTGTCATAACGTGTACGGTTATATGTGAATTTATAACCTGAGTTTTGGATAAGAAAAATGCTTAAAAATTAGT
>ULRR01019847.1_pt1 | contig 14140 bp, 14 predicted proteins | sample 1955651 | NCBI WGS metagenome assembly ULRR01 (sample SAMEA4835688, study PRJEB28245) | human gut metagenome | biome: gut microbiome; material: fecal sample | place: Denmark | collected 2008
CCACGGCGCAAGGCCCGGCCTAAAGGCCGGGCCTTGCGCGCCACTTATGCGCTGCCAAAACATCCATATCTTTAATTATATATTACCCAAAGTATCCCGCGCAGAAAGATATGCTCTGGAAATAAGTTCATCCTGATGCAGCTGTTCTGCAAGCGCCTCCGTTGAATCAAACTTTCTTTCTTCTCTTATTCGTTTTATAAATGAAACTCTAATATCCCTGCCGTAAAGATTGGCCTCAGCATCAAATAAAAAAGTTTCTATAGTAGTAACTCCTGAATCAGATACTGTGGGCCGCACACCTATATTAGTCATACCCTGATAGTCCCGGTTCCCTATCCTCGTTCGCGTTACATAAACACCTCTTGCCGGAACCAGCTTTTTATCCGAATATTCCAAATTGGCAGTAGGATAGCCCAGCGTATGTCCGAGGGAACGTCCCCTCGAAACCTTACCAGCTACAAAGTAATCATATCCCAGCAGAGCAGAAGCCCCATCCACATCCCCTGCAAGCAGCTTATTTCTTATCAGAGTACTGCTTATGCGCTCACCATCTTGGCACAAGGGCGGAATAATAAATGTCTTATAGCCATATTTATCCGCTAACCGGACAATATCGGCAGGCGTCCCTGAAGCGCCGCGCCCAAAGGTATGATTACTGCCCGCGAGCAATCCCCCCGCGTTAAAGCGGGTGCATATAAAAGCTACGTATTCCTCCGGGCTCATTTGGGACAATTCCGCGGTAAAGGGCAGTACCCGGCATTCAAGTCCTGAATTCCTAAGCATCGCCAGTCTTTCCTCATTTAATGTAAGCAACCGCACCTCTTTGCCCAGCAGTTCGCGCGGATGACAATCAAAGGTGAGTATGACAGGCGTCATATTCATTTGCCCAGCTATCCGCTTAGCCTGTCTGAATAATTCCCTATGCCCCTTATGCACCCCGTCAAAGGTGCCCAGTACCAATACCGATTTTCTTTCCATTACGCTAAGGAATAAATCCCCTTTCAATTATCTATAAATCACAGCCTTCCGGCAGCTTACCCTTTATTTTGCAGCTCAAACAGCTTTAAGCCGTTTATACATGCGGGTATTCCAGCATTTTCACCTTCAAGCCGCATACCTGCCTCCCAAAGATTCCGCTCAAGGCCCATCGTTATTTCCCCGTTCATTTACCACTTTACTTACCATTGAGGTAGTTAAAATATATAATATATAAATCAGGCCAGCAGACAAAGTATTTTCAGTTTCCCCTCCCGCATAACGCTCAAGGCGCGGAAACCGCCGTTAAAATAAACCCTGACCCGCTCTCCCTCGCTAAGCTTTTCCGAGATGTACATTTCCGCCTTAAGAGCCGCACCATTTAAAAATTGTTTATCAAATTCCGGCCTGATATCCGCGCGCCTGAACTTAAGCAAAGGCTCATCCATAGGGCGCAAAAATGAATGGTCGTTTAATGAAACCATCTCTTCTATTTGACCAAGGGTAAAGGCCTCCGAAATATCATAGCAGCCTGCGCGCGTTCGCACAAGATAGGACATATATCCTCCCGTACCCAGCTTCTTGCCCAAATCCGCACATATAGTACGGATATATGTGCCCTTGGAACAATGAACTCGCAGTATAAACTGGTTTTCTACTATTTCATCCAAAAGCTCAAGCTTGTAAACAGTAACCCGCCTGGGTTCTCGGCGAATTTCCTGCCCGGCGCGGGCGTATTCATACAGCTTTTTTCCTCCTATTTTTAATGCCGAATACATGGGAGGCGTCTGCATAATTTCCCCCGTAAACGCCGGGAGCGCCTCTAATATTTCTTCCCGCCCGGCTATTTTATCCGAACGGAAAATTATCTCGCCTTCCGAATCCTGAGTATCTGTCTCCGCGCCCAGAGTCAGCCCGGCCACATATACCTTATCCTTTTCCATTATGTAATCAGACAAACGGGTAGCTTTCCCGACGCATATCGGAAGCACCCCCGTCGCCATAGGGTCCAGCGTACCCGTATGCCCGATTTTCTTCTGACCTAAAATACGGCGCAGCCTGGCTACAACATCGCTTGAAGTCATGCCCGCCTCTTTATTGATATTAATTATTCCGTCAAAATGGCCGGAAGGACCTGCACTGCCTTTTAATGCTCCCTCCTGCGCGCTTGATAAGTTCATGCGTGCGTCTGTCTTTGCTTCTGTCTTTTCCGGGATTGAAGCCGTTCCGCATATTGGGGGAGCTTTCGGTTCATTCAATCCTCCTAAGGCCTTGCCTTCCGCCCCGTTATCTTTGTTAATTTCCATCTTCATATCCAGCCTTTTGGGCTATCATTTGTATTATTCTGTCTTTTACCTGGTCAAGCTCTCCATTAACCGTACAGCCGGCAGCCAAACGATGACCGCCGCCGCCAAACTGCGAAGCAATATCAGCTACGTCCAATTTCCCTGCTGAACGCAGGCTTATTTTATAACCGCCGCCGCGCTGCCGCAAAAATACGGCCGCCTCCACGCCGGCAACCTCCAGCGCATAATTGACTATCCCCTCGCTGTCCCCTTCATTTGCGCCGCATTGCTCAAAATCCTGCTGCGTCAGGGCAATAACTGAAACCCGGCCGTTAAAGAACAGTTCCAGCTTTTCCAGCCCGCGGCCCAAGAGCCGGCTGGCGGAAAAAGTGCGGGTGCCGAAAATCAGCTTATTGACCCGCGCCGTATCAAAGCCCGCGTCATAAAGGGAAGCTGCTGCGAGCATGGTCTCCCTGGTGACGTCGCTGTGTGAAAAGCGTCCGGTATCAGTCAAAAATGCGGCATAAAGACATTCGGCAATCTCCCCGTGAATATTAACTCTTAATTGCTTTAATAATTCATATACGCATTGAGCGGACGCGGGATAGCTTTTAATGTAATTAATATCTCCAAAGCCCTTATTGGTCGCATGATGGTCAATGCAGATCTTAAACCGGGCATTTAAAAAAAGAGGAGCGTATATTCCCATACGCTCATATTCGGCGCAGTCCACAGCTATAGCAGCATCATATTGCTGCATTTCGGGCAGTTCCAGCAGCTTTTTTATTCCCGCTAAAAGAGAAAGCTGGCCGGGAACCTCTCCCTCCCCCTTAAAAAAGCACTGCTTGCCCTTTTCTTTAAGAGCAAGCGCAAGCGCGGCGGCAGAGCCTAAAGCATCGCCGTCCATATTAACATGAGCAATTATTACAAATGAGTTATGTGTTTCAATGGCCTGTGCCAGAGCGTCAAGACTGTTCATTCTTTTTCTCCGTCCGTATCCTGAACATTTAAGCTGTCTATTAACGCGCTGAGCCGCACGCTGTATTCTATCGAATCATCATAGATAAATTTAAGTTCGGGCAGTTTGCGGATTTCAATCCTCTGCCCCAGGCGCCGCCGGATAAACGGAGCCGCCTTTTTAAGAGCCTTGACCGACTGCTCCTGCTCCTCGCTGCTTCCGTATACCGATATATATACCTTGCATATATCCAAATCGGGCGTAACCTCAGCCCTCAGCACGCTCATCATGCTGCTTACCCTTGGGTCGCGCACATCCTCGCGCAGTATCTGCGCAAGCGCGCGCTGTATTTCGGAGCCCAGCCGTTCAGTCCTCTGATTTGCCATTATAAATTAATCTCCTTATTAAGGCTTCCCGGCCCTTTTTGCAGGCAGGTCAGGCTTATAACTTTGCGCCCCTGCAAAAAGAACCAGAATGCCTATCTCTTGACCTGTTCCTGTACAAACGCCTCTATGACGTCGTTTTCCTTAATATCGTTATAGTTGTTTATGCCTATTCCGCATTCAAAGCTTTCTGCAACTTCCTTAACGTCGTCTTTAAAGCGCTTGAGAGAGCTGATAGTGCCCTCATGTATTACAATGTTGTCCCTCAGCAGACGCACCCCGGCGTTCCGCTGAATCTTGCCGTCTGTAACATACGCTCCTGCGATAATGCCAGCGCCCGGTACCTTAAAGGTAGTGCGCACCTCCGCATGCCCTATAACAACCTCCTTGAATTCGGGATCCAGCATGCCCTTCATGGCATTTTCAATATCCTCTATGGCGTTATATATTACGCGGTACATGCGCATATCCACTTTTTCCGCTTCAGCCGCGGCTGAAGCCATAGCATCGGGCCGCACATTAAAGCCTATAATAATGGCGTTGGAGGCGGAGGCCAGAATTACATCTGATTCCTTTATGGCGCCTACCGCTCCGTGGATCACGTTTATGCGCACTTCCTCATTACTCAGCTTCTCCAGCGCCTGGCGCACAGCCTCCACGCTTCCCTGCACATCCGCCTTTACTATCAGATTAAGTTCTTTCATGTCCCCTTCTTTAATCTGATTGAATAAATCGTCCAAGGAAGCCTTGGCGCGGGCCTTGAGCTGATCCGCCTTAAGCTTATCCCGGCGCTCCTGCACAACCTGCCTGCCCAGCCTGTCGTCGTCAGTGCCGTAAAGGATATCACCGGCGTCAGGCACGTCGCTGAAGCCCAATACCTCTACAGGCATAGACGGTCCGGCCTCTTCCACCCGTTCGCCCTTATCGTTCATCATAGCGCGCACGCGGCCGCCCGTAGTGCCGGCGACAATGGTATCGCCCACCCGCAGGGTACCGTTCTGTACAAGCACCGTCGCCACCGGGCCTCTGCCTTTATCCAGCCGCGCCTCTACAATAGTGCCTCTGGCCTTTTTAGCCGGATTAGCCTTGTACTGATTGACGTCAGCCACCAGCAGTATCATTTCCAGCAAATCGCTCAAACCCTCGCCGGTAACTGCCGAAACAGGAACTATTATAGCATCGCCGCCCCATTCCTCAGGCAGTATGCCGTGGTTGGTCAATTCCTGCTTAACCCGTTCGGGATTGGCCGTGGGCTTATCCATCTTATTTATGGCTACGATAATAGGCACCTTAGCGGCAGTGGCATGATTGATAGCTTCAATGGTCTGGGGCATTACGCCGTCGTCCGCCGCCACAACCAGTATGGCTATATCTGTAACCTGCGCACCCCGCGCGCGCATTGAGGTAAAGGCCTCATGGCCGGGAGTATCTAAAAAGGTTATCACCCTGCCGTTATGGCTGACCGTATACGCGCCTATATGCTGTGTAATTCCGCCCGCCTCGTGAGCAGTTACGTTAGTGGAGCGTATGGCGTCCAGCAAGGAAGTCTTGCCGTGGTCAACGTGGCCCATAATGGTAACGACAGGGGGACGTTCCTGTGTGTCGCCCTCCTCGTCCTGAGCGTCGTTGTCCGTCAATGTCTCTTCAAAGGTCTTGGCTATTTTCTGCTCTAAGTCTATACCGAAATCGGTAGCCACCAGCGCGGCGGTATCATAATCTATCTCATTATTGATAGTAGCCATTATGCCCAAAAGGAACAGCTTTTTAATAATAGCTGAAGCGGGCTTGCCCAATTTTTCGCTCAAATCCTTGATGCTTATCAGCTCGGTAGTCATAACGGCATGCTCTATCTTGATGGGTTCCATCTTCTGCTGAGCGCTTTCCTTGCGCTTGGGCTTGCGGCTGCGGATACGCTCATCCTCTTCAAATACAGCTCCGCGCTGACGGGGCGCCCCTTCTTTTTTATTCTGGCGTCTTTCCTCATGCTCTCTGGAATAGAGCTTTTTATTGGGATCGTAATTGCTTACCCTGCCCTTTTCAGTAGGCAAGGAGGCGTCAAAAGCAGGGATTTTAAGCGCGCCCTGGCCTCGTCCGCCCTGAGCCCTTCCCTGGGGCTGAGGACGCATTCCGCCCTGCGGGCGTCCCTGCGCGCGTCCCTGCGCCTGCTGCATATTGCCTTGTTGGTTCTGGCCCCGGCCTCCCTGCGGGCGAACACCCTGGGAAGGACGCATCCCCGGCTGAGACTGCTCTGAACGCTGCGCATTCTGCCTGCCCTGGGGATTGCCTGGCGCCTGCTGGCGCGTACCCTGGGCCTGAAGGCGTGTTTCATTCTGCGCAGGACGCTGGGCGGTCTCCGCTCCCTGAACCGAACGGCGCGCGGCCTCCGGTCCTTGATTAGAGCGCTGCGCCGCTTCCTGGCTCTGCTCCGGGCGCCGGGCACTTATATTCTGATTGTTCTCCTGAGCCGCTGCTTCAGCCCCCGCGCTTGGTTCAGGCGAATCCTGCGCCTCCAGCTTCGGGGCCGCTGCGGCGCTCTCCTCTTCTTCTGCTTTAACGGCCTGACTGCCTTCACCGGGCTTCGCAGCCGGTTCCTCTGCGGCATTGTCTGCGCTCTCCGCGCTTTGGGCCTCCGCTTTCTCTTCAATAACAGGCGGCTGCGCCTCCTTCGCCTCCCCGGCATTTCCTTCAAGCGCCGCTGTATCCGCCTGCTCCTTAGCAGCATCCATAACCGCCTGCTTCTCCTGTTCCTCTTTAAGCAGCCTTTCCTGCTCCCTGGCCGCCTCCAGGCGCTCCTGCTCGGCCCGTTCCCTCTCGGCCTGCATAAGCTTCTGACGAAGAAGCTCTTCATTATTGTTCATTAAAACCTGCAGAGATTGAATATCCCTCTGCGCATCAGCCAGCCTGGCGGTTATGCTCCCCGCGGCTTTCTGAATATCTTCGGCAAGCGCCTGATTTTTACTCATTATTCTAACGCACCCCCAAAATTGTTCAAGGAATTGATTCTTTTATTTATAGCGTCGGCAAAACCGGCGTCGTTTATCGATACTGCCTTGCAGGCCGGCTTGCCAACCGCCCCGCCTAAATCATCCGTATCCAGAAGCAGGCACTCTATGCCGTTCCGGGCCGCGGCGGCTGCATACTCCTTTTGCGTCTGCTCTGAACAGCAGGCGGCCAGCAAAAGCAATTCAGCCTTCTTTTTTTTAAGCGCCTCGCTTACTGCCATATAGCCGACTGAAGCCTTGCCTGCCGCGCGGGCCAGGCCTATAAGGGAAAGCAGCTTTTGGTCAGTTTTCATCAACCTTAACCAGCTCCTCCTTAATGGCGTCAAGCACTTGTTCATCTACAGGCGCTTCAAAGGCTCTGGACAGCGCCTTAGTTTTTATGCAGGCGTTAAGGCAGTCCGGATTGGGACATATATATGCTCCCCGGCCGGGCGCCTTGCCTGTTTTGTCCAGGCTTATTTGTCCCTGATTATTGCGCACTATCCTTACCAATTCCCGCTTGGGCTTCATTTCCCTGCATCCCAGGCACATGCGCATGGGAATCTTTTTAGTCTTCAAATAAATTTCCTCCGATAATATCAGGCTATTTCAAATCAGACTGAATATCAAGGCCGGCCGCAAGCTCCTGCTCCTCGCGGGCAAGCTGCGCCTCAAAGGCCATAGGGTCAAATTCTTCATCCGCCGCTTGATTCCCAAAAGGCTGGGCATCAAACTGCTCATGCCCCTCCATTTGGGCTTCAAAGGCTTGGGCGTCAAACTGCTCTTCCAGCTGGCTCTGGCATTTGATATCTATTTTCCAGCCGGTAAGGCGGGCGGTAAGACGGGCGTTCTGGCCCTCCTTGCCTATAGCGAGTGAAAGCTGGTTGTCAGGCACGACCACCCTCGCAACCTTTTCCTTCTCATTGGCGTTCACCATGATAACCTTGGCCGGGCTGAGAGCGTTGGCTATATATTCAGCCGGATCCGGGCTCCATTTGATAACGTCTATTTTCTCATCGTTAAGCTCGCTCACTATCTGGGAAACCCTGGCGCCCTTTGCTCCTACGCAGGCGCCTAACGGATCCACCGCCGGGTCTTCGGACACTACGGCTATCTTTGCGCGGCTGCCCGGTTCCCGCGCTATGGAAACTATGCGCACCACGCCGCTCTGAATTTCAGGGGATTCCAATTCAAACAGCCTTTTAATCAGCTGGGGATGCGAACGGGAAACGGTTATCTGAAGGCCTTTAAGGCCCCGGCGCACATCAACGACATAGACCTTTATGCGGTCTCCCACCTTATACACTTCGCCGGGAATCTGTTCCTTAGGAGGCAGCACGCCTTCCGTCCGTCCCAATTCCACAAAGACGTAGTCGTTTTCCACTCTATGGACAAAAGCGGTAAGCAGTTCGTTCTGCTTATCTGCATATTCGTCATATATCGCGCCCTTTTCAGCTTCGCGCAGGCGCTGGGTGATAACCTGTCGGGCGGTCTGCGCCCCTATGCGCCCGAAATCCTTGGGAGTATCCTCAAACTGTATGCGGTCTCCTATCTGATAGCGCGGATCTATTTCCTGAGCCTCCTCAAGAGAAAGCTCGGTTTCCAGATTATGAAGCCTTTCCACCACTGTCTTGACTATATAAATATGCACGTCGCCCGTTTCCCTGTCCATGCGGGCTATTATTTCTCCGTCAAAGCCCTTGGCCTTTTTATAGGCCGAGACCATAGCCAGCTCTATGGATTCTATAAGCATATCCGAGCTTATTCCCTTTTCCTTTTCCAGCGCCTCCAGCGCTTCTATAAGACCAGCGTTCATTTTTATCCTCCATATTCACGGGCCTATATACGGCCTTATTGTTTTTATATCTGCGCGGGCAAGCTCATATTTTTCCTTCCTGCCCTCTATTATAACCATACTTGCGCTAAAAGCAAGCAATGTGCCTGTAAATTTTTTCTTTTTTCCTTTAATAGGGGTATTTAATTCGGCCTGAACAGTTTTGCCGATATTCCTTTCATAATCCCGTTCTGTCTTAAAAGGCCTCTCACCGGGAGAAGAAACGCAGAGACAGTATTTTTCCCCGCAGACCGGGTCCTTTTCTTCCACAGCCGGCTCTATAGCCCTGCTCACGCGCTCGCAGTCGTCTATATTAACGCCCTGTTCGCTGTATATATAATATGTGAGGCACATAAGCCCGTCTTCCCGGCCGTAATCTACGCCCACCAGTTCAAAGCCCATACCTTCAATAATTTCACGGGCACAGTCCTCGGCATTTTTTATGATGTCGGGCAAAAAATCCCCCCTTCAAAAAACAAGAGTGGGATAAAACAGCCCACTCTCAGATAAGCATCTGAAACTAACGCTCGGCGGCGGGCACCGGCCCTTTTTGCCGTCTCAAGCAGATAATAACACAATTTATTTAATAAAGCAAGCGTTTAAAGCGCTTTCCTTAAATATTTTTCCCATATCATAAAATCAAACTCAATAGCCTATATATTAAGGCAACTCACGGCGCACTCAATTTACACTCCATTAGTTATTTGCAAGTCAATACCGTTTGAGCTGCTGTATCTGCAGCAATCTCTGTCAACTCTGTCTCTTTTGCCAAAATCCCCATCATAAGCCAAAATACCACCGATATACTGGTATATGCATAAAACAGGACTGATTCAAAAATATTGAATATAAGTATCATTCCAAGCATAACCATTAATAAAATTGCATAATTTGATATATACCTACGCGTAATAAAACATTTCAGCGCACTTAAAACAGATAATACCAAAAATGCTCCCATAATGACAAACCCGACCAGTCCTGTCCCGGTTAAAAGCGTAAGATAAGAATTGTGGGTTTCATATATTTGATTCTCAATATATGCTTGCGGGTATTTCTCCTGTGCATATTCCACTATATAATAATCCGGAAAATTATCTTTTATAATTTTCATATAATTACCGGGCGAATATCCAAATAAAATAGATTTTATGTTTGAAAAATCACACTGTAAGTAATTATTCCATATTTTAAAGCGATTGTTGGAGATGTCTCCTGAATTAATATCCTGACGATCTGGTTCTGTTATAATGTCGCTAGGCAAATCCTCGCCATCGTTTACTGCTAAATTTGCTGTTCCTATCCACACAGGAATTTTAACCATAACTTTATGAACGCCTAAATATATTGCAAAAAGCATTCCGGCGCATATAATTGAGACCCCCGCCGCACATATAAACCTTCTAAATTTCAATTTGCAAAAGTTTTTTTTATATGCAATGTTACGCATGCTAACAAAAGCACACAGTATGACTGCAAAAATCATACATACCAACGCACTGCGAGTACCAGTCAACACAACATATATAAACGAAAGCATAGTCTGTATTCCCATAAGTATCTTAAGCCATTTTTTATTTAAAATAGTTAAACAATATATCGCTCCAATCCCCATAAAACACATAAGCAAACTAGCGTGATTAATATTCCCAAAAATACCAAAAAGCCGGCCCTCCTGAAAGCCCTGTCTGTAAACTCCGCCATCCATCTGTACATTATATGATGTCTGGAAAAGAAATTGACATAAGGAAACAATAACCGCCATCATAAAAATAACAGAAACAACACCAAATATATAACCAAGATATATTTTTATTTGCTTTGAATCCATCCTTAGGTATAATGAATAAAGCAGAAACATCTGCACGACCTGCCAGACTATAACTTTGGCGTTATCAATCCAGCCATAATTAATATAAAGCAGCGAAGAAATACCCATTATCGCTACTACCGCTATCAAAAAAATACAATATTTGCTTTGAAAGACTGTCTTTTCTATAAAAACATCCGCAACTAAAAAAGCAAATCCCAATACTGCCAACGCAGGCGAAATTATATCTAGCCCGGTATTCAATAAAAAAACGCGCACAGGCACTATCTGCCACAAGGTTTGATAGAGTACCAAAGCAAATATATATATTTTAACGAACAACGCGGTCCATTTCTGCATTTTAGCTTTATCCATTACACAGCCTCCAAAATACATTATTCAGCAAACGGCATAAATACCATTTATTTTAAACTTTCAGCATAATTGATTGCGATTGCCTATATAAATATTATACTCGAATTATGATAATTTGAAAAGCATTTTGCGGCCAGTCCCTCCAATACTTTCAAAACTGCAAATTTGAGAGCATAAAAAAGTTTCTTAGCCAAGGCTAATTTAAGCTGCTTTTGTATTTTATATTCGGGGCGGGGGCGCGGCGTTTGGCAGGCGTTCCGCCTGCCTTGGCCGAACGTCGGTTCGGCCCGCGGCCCAGGGCCGCGAACGCCGCGCCCCCGCCCCGAATATAAAATTCCAAAGCGGCCAAGCACAAATTTATACGAAGTTAAAAACCGCAGCGCTCAGCTGCCATTTCCCAGCTTCAGAGCACCCTTCCCTTCCAGTCCAAGCAGCGCTTTTTTTATCTCCAGGCCTCCGGCATAGCCGACCAGGCTGCCATTTGACCCTATCACCCGATGACAGGGCACAATAATAGATATTGGATTATGCCCTACCGCCCCGCCTACAGCCTGCGACGACATGCTTTTAAGGCCATGCTTGGCAGCTATCGCGCATGCAATATTCCCATAAGTCGTCACCCGCCCGTAAGGAATATTGATTAATTCCGCCCATACCTCCATTCTGAAAGCAGATCCCCGCAACAATATAGGAGGAGTAAATTCCGGTTCATGCCCGCTGAAATATATATCCAGCCATTTTTTCGCCGTTTCAAATACGGGCAAATCCTCCCGAAGCGCTTTTTCGAGCAGCATATATGGAAAGTATTTTTGCCCGTCCAGCCACAGGCCGGTAATATTCTGTCCATCGCTGGCTAGAGTAATACCTCCGATATCCGACTGATAATGATTTATATACTGCATTATGCATGCTCCTCTATCAAAAATTTTATTGAAAACCGAAAGTTATTTAGCGCTTATCAATTTATGTTTTTTAGGGGCGTAATCCTTCAAACCCTCTACTGCGCCGCCGGCCGCTGCCCAGAGATATAGGCTGGCAACGCTGCAATAAGGGCTGAAACGCCGACGGTATTTTTCAAAAAGCTCCCTGCTGATGCTGCGGTGGTGATAGACCATTCTAAGGCCGCGTTGTATAGCTAAATCATTATAGCTGAATACATTGGGCCGCTGCATACAGAAAAGCAGTATCATTTCAGCCGTCCACTCTCCCACTCCCTTAAGAGCGGACAATTCCTTTATAACCTCATCGTCCGATTTCGTCCACAGGCTCTCAAGCTCCAATTCACCATCAGATACTTTTCGGGCAAACTGAATAATATAATCCGCTTTCCTGTATGATATGCCCAAAGCCTGCAAATAATCAGCCCCGGCAGACAATATGGTTTCAGCATCTATTACTCCCAGCGCGCTGTTAATACGGCTCCATATAGTTTCCATAGCCTTTGTGGAAATCTGCTGGCCCACTATCTGATGCACTACAGAGGGAAACAGTTCGCAGTCTACACGGCGCTGGATATATCCTACTTTTTCTATTAATTCACGCATACGCGCATCGCGTTTTTTTAGATATTCCAGTTCGGTTTCACCGTATTGAAAATACATGTTTCGGCCCTTCCCCTCTGCCGCTTTTTTATTATTATAGCATAGAAAACAGGATAGGCAGCTGGATTTTGACGCCTAACCGCAAATTATTTCGCATATAGTAATTAACCGTTTTATAAAGGCAATTTAAAAACAGTTGACAACATGATTTTATATGTTATAATGTCGATAACTAAATAAAATAAACCGTTGAGTAAGAAGAGTAACCTGACATACCTCCTTTCAGAGAGCCGTTAGCGGTGGAAAGCGGCAGGGCACGGAGTCTGGTGAATGGACTTATGAGGGCAGGTCGAAAAGTTCAAACTGCTTAGTAGTGCCTGCTGGGAGCTTTACCCATTATCCGCAAAGCACGCATTGGTTTTTCAGCGCGTGAAAATAAGAGGACGTTTTTATACGTCAATTTGGGTGGTACCGCAGAAGCAAGGCTTTTGTCCCTTAGTGGGATGAAAGCTTTTTTGTTTTTCCCGCGGTTTAATTTAAAAGATTTTAAAGGAGCGATGCAGAATGAAAAAAGTACCCTACAGATTTTATCTTTCAGAGGACCAAATTCCGGCGCAGTGGTATAATCTGCGCGCCGATATGCCCGAACAGCCCGACCCGATGCTTAATCCGGCCACTATGCAGCCCGCGCAGCTGTCAGATTTGCTGCCCGTATTCTGTGAAGAGCTGGCACGCCAGGAGCTGGACAGCCAGACCAGATATTATGACATCCCAGGAGAAATTATGGACGTATACCGGATATACCGTCCGGCTCCGTTAATAAGAGCCTACAATCTGGAAAAAGAACTGGATACTCCCGCCAGGATTTATTATAAATTTGAAGGCAACAATACCTCAGGAAGCCACAAATTAAATTCGGCCCTGGCCCAGGCATATTACGCGAAAAAGCAGGGACTTACCAGTTTAACTACCGAAACGGGCGCAGGCCAGTGGGGCACGGCGCTTGCGGAGGCCTGCTCATACTTCGGACTGCCTTTAACCGTATATATGGTTAAAGTATCCTACGAGCAAAAGCCCTTCCGCAAAACAGTTATGCAGACTTTTGGCGCAAACGTCATAGCCAGTCCCAGCGATACTACAAACGTAGGGCGCAATATACTGGAAAAAGACCCGAATACAGGAGGAAGTCTGGGCTGCGCTATAAGCGAAGCCGTAGAAAAAGCCGTAACAACTCCAGGCTGCCGCTATGTGCTGGGCTCAGTTCTCAACCAGGTGTTGCTGCATCAGTCCATAATTGGCCTGGAATCCAAAAAAGCTTTAGAGCTGTTGGATGAATATCCTGATATCGTAATAGGCTGTGCTGGCGGCGGCTCTAATTTAGGCGGTTTAATCGCACCCTTCATGCAGGATAAGCTTCTTAAAAAAGCCAATCCGCGCATAATTGCAGTAGAACCCGCTTCCTGCCCCTCGCTGACCAGAGGCAAATATGCCTATGATTTCTGCGATACCGGCAAAATAACCCCTATGGCAAAAATGTATACTCTGGGCTGCGAATTTATACCCTCGGCCAATCATGCCGGAGGACTGCGTTACCATGGCATGTCTCCTATTTTGTCCAAGCTCTATCATGACGGATATATGGAAGCCATGTCAGTTGAACAGTCCAAAGTATTTGAGGCCGCTGTGCTTTTTGCAAAAAAAGAAACTATCTTGCCCGCTCCGGAATCTGCCCACGCAATATATGGGGCTATTCAGGAAGCACTTCGCTGCAAGGAAAGCGGAGAAAGCAAGACCATATTATTCGGTCTTACCGGAACAGGATACTTCGATATGACGGCATATAATTCTTACATTACAGGCTGCATGAATGATTATATTCCGACTGATGAAGATTTACAGAAAGGTTTTGACGGATTGCCCAAGGTCCCCGGCCAAGAATAAATCCTAATAACCGTTAAATGCTCTCAGGGGGCGGTGTAAACATTGGGGCAAGGCGC
>ULRR01034084.1_pt1 | contig 14076 bp, 11 predicted proteins | sample 1955651 | NCBI WGS metagenome assembly ULRR01 (sample SAMEA4835688, study PRJEB28245) | human gut metagenome | biome: gut microbiome; material: fecal sample | place: Denmark | collected 2008
GGACGGCATCGAGGCAAAGCTCGGCTACCCCATCTTCGTCAAGCCCGCCAACGCGGGGTCCAGCGTCGGCATCTCCAAGGTTGCGGACCGCGCCGCGCTGGAAAAGGGCGTCGAAATTGCCCTGCGCGAGGACGACAAGGTCGTGTTTGAGGAGTTCGTGGACGCGCAGGAGGTCGAGTGCGCCGCCATCGGCAACCCCGATGACCCGTCCACCGTCTCCACGACCCGCCCGGGCGAGATCCTGGCCGGGGCCGAGTTCTACACCTACGACGACAAATACAAAAACGGCGTGTCCCAGACCGTCATCCCCGCGCATCTGAGCGAGGAAAAGCTCGACGAGGTCCGCGCCGAAGCCCGCAAGGCGTATCTGGCGCTGGGCTGCTCCGGCCTGTCCCGCTGCGACTTCTTCGTTGAGCGCGGCACCGGGCGGGTGCTCTGCAATGAGCTGAACACCCTGCCGGGCTTTACGTCCATCAGCATGTACCCCAAGCTGATGGAGCACGAGAGCTACAGCTATCCTGCGCTGGTCGACAAGCTGCTGACGCTGGCCGTCCACCGCCGGAAGGGGGCCTACTGATGGACACACGGCCCATCGGCGTGTTTGACAGCGGCCTGGGCGGGCTGACCGCCGTGCGCCAGCTGCGCCGCGTGCTGCCCGGCGAGGACATCGTCTACTTCGGTGACACGGGCCGCGTGCCCTACGGCAGCCGCGGGCGGGACATCATTGTCCAGTACGCGCGGCAGGACATCCGCTTTTTATTGCAGCAGGACGTGAAATTTATCATCGCCGCCTGCGGCACGGTGTCCTCGACCTATCCGCCGGAGGAGGCCGCCAGGCTGCCCGTGCCGTTTACCGGCGTTGTGGGTGCTACGGCCCGCGCGGCGGTGGACGCGACGCGGAACCGCAAAATCGGCATCATCGGCACAGCAGCCACGGTGCGCAGCGGGTCGTATGCCGCCATCATCCGCGACATGATGCCCGACGTGCAGATTTTTGCCCGCGCCTGCCCGATGTTTGTGCCGCTGGTCGAGAACGGCTACTTCAACGACGGCAACCCGGTCACAAAGCTGATCATTGCGGAGTATCTGCAGGAGCTGAAGGACGCGGGCGTTGACACGCTGATTTTGGGCTGTACCCACTATCCCCTGTTGAAAAAGATGATCGGGGATTTTATGGGCGACGATGTGCATCTTGTCGATTCCGGCAAGGTCACGGCGCAGGCCGCCGCGGCGGCGCTGGACGATTTAGGGCTGCTGAACGGCAAAAAAACAGGCGGCACCGCGCGGTATTTTGTCAGCGACACCCCCGACAATTTTGACGAATTGGCACACACGTTTCTGGGCGAGTACGCCGGCGGAACGGTGGAAAGAATCGCGATTGAGACGTACTAGGGGAAGCTGTCACCGAAGGTGACTGATGAGGGCGAAGTTTCCGGGCATTACCCATTTACAGGCAGTAATGGCAAGGTCGCCCCTCATCCGGCCCTGCGGGCCACCTTCCCCCGCGGGGGAAGGCTTTAGCGTAGAGGTACACCATGGAAGAAAACTATCTGATCACCATCAAGGGCACGATGGAGCAGCGGGGCGACACGGATACCGTGGAGCTGATGACCCGCGGTTCGCTCGTCCACAAGGACGGTGCCTACTATATTGTCTACAAGGAGACCGAGACCACCGGCTATGAGGGCTGCACAACGACGGTCAAGGTGGCCGAGGACGCGCGCAAGGTCTCGATGCTGCGGTTCGGCAAACAGTCGAGCCAGCTCATCATCGAGAAGGGCACGCGCCATCTCTGCCATTACGAGACCGGCTACGGCTCTATCAGTCTGGGCGTGGCCGCCGACGTCATTGAGCAGCGGCTCGACGAGAACGGCGGCAGGCTGAAATTCAGCTACACCCTCGATTCCGGCGCCGAGAGCTTCATCAGCCGGAACTTAGTCGATATTACGGTGGATAAACTGCCGGAGGCGTAAAAATTTGCTTCCCTGTAGGGGCCGGACATGTCCGGCCCTCAACCTACCGAAAGCACCCTGTAAAGGCAAAGCAGCGGGCCGGGCATGCCCGGCCCCTACCGCGTTATAATATAGAAAATCCCCCACAGGAGGTTCATCATGGATTATAAAAACTACAACCCGCGGGCGGCGGCGCTGGCACAGGCGCGCACGCTGCTGACCGACGCCGTCAAGGCGGCTGTCGCCGACGGCACCCTGCCCGAGGCCGCACTGCCCGACTTCATCGTCGAGATCCCGGCTGACGTCAAAAACGGCGATATTGCGTCCAACGTAGCCATGGCCGGTGCGCGCGCCTTCCACAAGGCACCGCGCCAGATCGCAGAAGCCATTACCGCAAAATTGCAGCTGGACGGCAGCCTGTTTGACCGCTTTGAGGTCGCCGGCCCCGGCTTCATCAACCTGTTCCTGGGCCAGGACTGGTTCACCAGCGTCGTGCGCGCCGCTGTCGCCAACCCTGAATATGGCCGCACCGACGCGGGCGCAGGCAAGAAGTATAACGTCGAGTTCGTCTCCGCCAACCCCACCGGCCCCATGCACATGGGCAACGCCCGCGGCGGCGCACTGGGCGATGGCCTGGCCGCCTGCCTGGACTGGGCCGGCTACGACGTGACCCGCGAGTTCTACATCAACGACGCGGGCAACCAGATCGAGAAGTTCGGCAAGAGCCTGGCCATCCGCTATCTGCAGCTGTACAAGGGCGAGGACGCCTGCCCGCTGCCCGAGGAGTGCTACCAGGGCGCGGACATCATCGCCCGCGCCAAGGAGTTTGCCGAGGTCCACGGCGACGCTTACGTCAACAAGGACTTTGACGAGCTGAAAAAGGCCATCGTCGCCGACGCTCTGCCCAAGAACATTGCCGGTTTGCAGCGCGATCTCGGCAAGTATCGCATCAAGTACGACGTCTGGTTCCACGAGAGCGACCTGCACAGCTCCGGCGCAGTCAGGGCCGTGGTGGACAAGCTGCTGGAGACCGGCGCGTGCTACAAGGCCGAGGACGGCGCGATCATGTACCGCAGCGCCCAGTACGCCGCCAAGTACGGCGTCGTCAACAAGCGCAAGACCGACGACGGCAGCGAGGAGGAGGCCAAGGACGAGGTGCTCGTCCGCGCCAACGGCATCCCGACCTATTTTGCCGCCGACATTGCCTACCACTACAACAAGCTGGCCGTGCGCGGCTTTGACAAGGCCATTGATGTCTGGGGTGCCGACCACCACGGCCATGTGGCCCGCATGAAGGGCGCGATGGACGCTATCGGGCTGGACGGCAGCCGTCTGGACATCGTGCTGATGCAGATGGTCAACCTCATGCGCGACGGCAAGCCCGTGCGCATGAGCAAGCGTACCGGCAAGGCCATCACCCTGACCGACCTGCTGGACGAGGTGCCCATTGATTCCGCACGGTTCTTCTTCAACCAGCGCGAGAGCTCGTCCACGCTGGACTTTGACCTGGACCTGGCCGTGCGCAACGACAGCGAGAACCCGGTCTACTATGTGCAGTACGCCCACGCGCGCATCTGCTCGGTGCTGAAAAAGCTAGAGAGCGAGGGCGTGAAGTTTGAGGGCGCGGACGCCGTGGACGCCAGCGTGCTGGCAGACCCCGCCGAGCAGGCGCTGATCCGCCTGCTGGCCGCCTTCCCCGCCGAGATCGCCGCCGCCGCCGAGAAGTACGACCCGGCGCGCATCACCCGCTACTGCATCGACGTGGCGTCTGCGTATCACCGCTTCTACAACGCCTGCCGTATCCTGGATGCCGAGGGTGCCGTTCAGCAGGGCCGCATCGCGCTCTGCCTGGCCGTGCGCGGGGTCATCCACAACATTCTGACGATGTTCAAGGTGAATGCACCGGAGACGATGTAAAAGTAAATCTTAAGCCTTCCCCCTTGGGGGAAGGTGGCCCCGCAGGGCCGGATGAGGGGCGAGTTTGTTGTAGCTGCCCGCAAACGGGTGGCTATGGCAGACTTGCCCCTCATCAGTCAGTGGTCGGGGCCACTGACAGCTTCCCCCAAAGGGGAAGCCAATACAACAAAAAGCCGCCGCTTCTTGGGAAAAGAAGCGGCGGCTTTGCTTTGGCGTACACGCGCCCAACATATCTATTATACCACTTTTACTATGTGTTATTCAATCCTGATTATGCACAAATATTGCATATAAACGTTGTGCGGTCTGCGAATAGACGAAACCTTAGGGCTGTGGTATAGTATAGTCACAGAAAGAAAACAGCCGGAGATAAGGAGATAAGAACTCCAAGCGAAGCCACTTTCCAAAAGGCTCTTCAGCAAAGTCCCATCGTGAACAGATCGACATCCTGAAGAAGATTTTCCGCAAGCTGCCCAAAGTCGGGGAGTGAAAAAGGAAGCACTTCAGGGACTCCAATCCAGCAGCACGAGGGCAAAGGAAGAGACCGGAAAGAAATTGTAAAGGCCGCCGGCAGTATTTCGTAAGGAAGGAGGCTCAAGTCCAATGGCAAACTTCAAAGATCCCATTCATCACCGGCGGGCCTGGGCCTGCTGAAAACGCAAGAACCGCATCCGAAGCCGCAAGTCATAACTTGTAAAAGATTTAAAAACAGTGATGCACGGTTGCTTAGCAGTTATTTAGCAGACTCAGGGGCCGTCAAAACACAGACCCCCGCATGAGATATAGATTAGGATGAAAGAAGGCTGGTAGAGATGACCGTCACCACTCCGCCGAACAGGATGTACCTGAACTTCACCTGATCCATAAGGAGACACTCCAATGTACAAGAGTTAAGAGGCTTTGGTCCTCGGCATCAGACCCATTACCCCAAGAACGATCTTAATAACAAACATTACTCCGTTCCACAAATGCTTTTGAGCAAATAACGAACCAGAGGGTAAGTCCAATGAACAGTTAGTTAAGGTCTTGAAAGGGCAAACAAAATTCGCGTAAAGATAGGATGATTCCCATGACGATGCGGAAACAGTCCGAAAAATAACGAAAAGGGTTATGAGGCTATGACTCCGAAGAAGTAAGACCGCCGGGGCGAACGAAATGTTCGCCCCGGCTTTTTTGTGTTGTGCAGCAATATGGGCGCACAACCCGGGAGGGATGAATTCCTCCCCTGCGAGTGAACCGTGAAAGGGATTTGACGGCAGGCTTCGGCGGGGTGGGGGCACCCCGCCCTACGCACGGATTTTCAAGTGGGGCCGTAGGGCGGCCAGCCCTCTGGCCGCCGTGCCCATTTGCGGGAGTGAGAAACTTTGCGGGTTATGCCTGTAGGGGGCGGCGTCCCCGACGCCCCGCAAAGGGGTCAAGCCCCGCCCTGCAAATCAACCGCGAAAGGGGTGCAACCGTAAACCCGCGGGCCGGGCATGCCCGGCCCCTACAGAGCGGTTTTCACAGCATACACCGCATAACCTTCGTCGCCTCGACAAAATCCTGCGACTCATACAGCCGGATAGCGTTCTCGTTCTGGGCCAGCACGTTCAGCTCTAAGTACTCCAAACGCCGGTTGCGTGCCCAACGCTTGGCGGCGGCCAAAAGCTCGCTGCCGACGCCTTGCCCGCGCACGGCCTCGTCCACGGCCAGATCCTCCAGCCGCGCATAGCGGTGGGGCAAAACGCAGCTGAACTCCGGCGTCCAGCCCGCGTAGCCGACCAGCGCAAAGCCGACAACTGCGCCGCCGCGCTCCGCCAGCAGGAAATCCGCGTCGTCGGCACGGATGGCCTTGCGGATCTCGTCCTCCTCCCGCGGGCCCTCGCAGAAAAACTCCGGCTGCATTGCAACCAAAGCGCTGTCCAGCTGGCGGTACAGCGCGAGAATGGCGGGAATATCCGCCTCCGCCGCCGGGCGTATCACAGTCTTTGCGGCCATCTTGTCCTCCCCTTCTCCTACATGCGTGTAAACCAAAAACCGGCGGACGCAGTTGTCCGCCGGTGCAAATCACTTGATTTCCTGGATCGTGTACTTGAAGCCGTACTCCTCCTGCAGCTTCTTGACGGCAGGCTCGCAGTCCTCAATGAAGGTCGCAGAGTAGACGCTCTGGCCGTTGTGGGCCTTCTTGTACTCCTCGACGATCTCGTTCAGCTTGTTCCAGCCCTCGTCAGCCTTGGCCTGGTCCATATCCTGCGGGAAATCAATGATAAATTCGCGATGCTTAGGGATGCGTGCTTTCATAGTAAGTCACTCCTGAAAAATTTGTTTATACATACGCGGCATGTTGTCATGTAGGGGCGGGCAATGCTCGCCCCCACAGATTTTTGCCATACCGAATATACCAAAAAGGTTACACGCCAAAGCAAGCCCTGGCGTTTGCCGCGGTCTGGTCCAGCACGGCCTGGGCGTCCATATACCAGAGCGTGCCGATGTACGCGGCCACATGGACAATGTTACGGCTGTCGTTGCGGGTGCCCCGCACCGGTTCGGGGGCCATGTAGGGGCAGTCGGTTTCCAGTAAAGCCCGGTCATGCGGGATGGCCGCCAGCACCCTGGCCGCGCGCTTCGCGCCCTTGTAGGTCACGGCGCCGCCAAAGCCCAGGTACATGCCCTGCTCCACCAGCCAGGCCGCGTCGTCGGCACTGCCGCTGTAGCAGTGCAATGCGCCGCGGGGCTTGTATTTGCGCAGCAGCTCGTACATTTCGGCGTGGGCCTCGCGGTCATGGACCGACACGGGCAGGTCGAGCTCCTTGGCAAGCTGCAATTGTGCTTCAAACAGGTCGTACTGCTCCTGCCGCGGCACGGGCCAGTGATGGTCCAGCCCGATCTCCCCCACCGCCGCAACGGCCTTGTCCGCAAACAGCGTGCGCATGGCGGCCAGCTCGGCACGCCAGTCCCCGTGGTAGACGGCCACCGTGGCGGCGTCCTCCTCGATCAGGCTCTCCGGGTGGATGCCCAGCGCGGCGTAGAAGTAGGGCGCGGCGTGCGCCAGCTCTAAAACCTGCGCAGCATCGCCGGAATGCGTGGCACATTCCAGCACACCGACCACGCCGCCCGCGGGCAGCGCCGTCAGCAGCTCGGCGCGATCTGCATCGAACTGGCGGGAGGAATAGTGCGCGTGGGTGTCAAAAATGTTGTTCATGCCTTTGTCTCCTGCGTCTGTGGGGCGCGGTTGACCAGGAAGATGCCAATGCAGACCAGCACCAGCGCGGCCAGATAGTTCCACTCAAACAGCGGCTCACCGTTGAGCAGCGCCGACAGCAGAACGTTCATAATGGGGATGATGAGGCCGAACACCGCGATGCGGGACACCGGGTTGTTCTTCATCAGCAGCGCCCATATAACATACCCCGCGCCTGAGATGAACGCAAGGAACAGCAGCACCGGGATACCGGCGGCGCTCTGCGGGTGCAGGCCGCCGCCCATCGCAAAGCCCAGAACAGCCAGCGCCATTCCGCCGACGCCAAGGTTGAGCACACTGACCGAGAAGCTGTCCGCGTGCTGGGTGACGGCCTTGTTCCACGGCCCGGCCAGCGCAAAGATGACCGACGCGATCAGCATAAAGGCCATGCCCTTGACGCTGCCGCCGTGGTTGCCCAGCGTGGCGACAAGCACACCGCCGAAGCCGAGCGCGCAGCCCAGCGCCTTGCGCGGGGTCAGGCGATCCTTATTGCCGTAGAGGAAGTGCGCCAGAATGACACCCATAAAGCTCTGGGTGCTGTTCAGGATACCGCCCATAGCGCCGGTCAGTAGCGCGACGGCGGAGTAGTAGAAGAAATACTGCGCCGCGGTCTGCCACAGGCCCAGCCCGCAGGCCGAGGCCAGCGTTTTGCCGCGCGGCATCGGCAGCGGACGGTGGTTCAGCGCCAGACCGGCCAGCCAGACCAGCGCCGCGCCTATCATGAAGCGGACGCCCGCGAAGCACAAAATCGACGCGGTATCGGCAGAATCAATGGCGAACAGCCGGTAGCCCAGCTTGATGAACGGAAACGCCGAGCCCCACAGCACATTGCAGACAATGGCCATCAGGACCGCTGCCGCCGGGATGGAAAAGAATTGGTCGAGTTTAGATTTCTGCATGCTTCACCTTAGTGGATGCGTGCGCCCGCGGGGGTGTTGTCGGGGAAGAACGCGATGGAGCAGCCGCCGTCCACGTCGGTGTCAGCGGCAAAGATCATGCCCTCGCTGACGTACTTGCCCTTCATCATCGGGCGCGGGGCCAGGTTGGCGACGATGCCGATCTTCTTGCCGATCAGATCCTCCGGCGCAAACCACTTGGCAATGCCGGACAGAATGCAGCGCTCGCGCTCGCCGTCGAACACAGTCAGGTGCAGCAGCTTTTTGCTCTCCTTCATGCGCTCGCAGGCGCGGACCTCGGCCACGCGCAGCTCGACCTTGCAGAAGTCGTCAAATGTGATTTCTTCCTCATGCTCGCCGATGAGTTCCGCGGACGCCGCGCCGCTCTCAGCGGGCTTTTCCTCTTTCTCCTCTGCAGGGGCGTTGGCAGCCTGGGCAGCGGCCTTCTGGGCAGCCTCCAGGGCCTCCAGTTCGGCCAGTTCCTTGGCGGCGTCGATGCGGGGGAAGATGTTCTCGCCCTTGTGCAGGGTGGCGTTGACGGGCAGCGTGCCGAAGGCGGCGGCACTGTCCCAGGTCTTGCCGTCAGCTTCCACGTTCAGCTGGGCAAAGATCTTCTCACAGGTGGTGGGCATAAACGGCTGCAGCAGGACGGTGCAGATGCGCAGCGTCTCGGCCAGATTGTACAGCACGCGGGCCAGACGGGGCTTGGAGTCCTCGCTCTTGGCCAGCACCCACGGCGCGGTGGCGTCGATATACTTGTTTGCGTTGTCGATGACCTCAAACACGTCAGCCAGCGCATTCTGGAAGGCATACGCCTCCATGTCGGCTTCATAGCGGTCACGCAGACCCCTGGCCTTCTCGAGCAGCGCGGCGTCCTCGGGGCCTTCGTCCTGCTCAATGGGCAGATTGCCGCCAAAGTACTTGTCGGCCATGGCGGTAGTGCGGCTCAGCAGGTTGCCGAGGTCGTTGGCCAGATCCATGTTGATGCGGTTGATGAGCAGCTCATTGGAGAAGTTGCCGTCAGAGCCGAACGGGAAGTCGCGCAGCAGGAAGTAGCGCAGCGCGTCGGCGCTGTAGCGCTCGGCCAGCAGGTACGGGTCAACGACGTTGCCCTTGGACTTGGACATCTTGCCGCCGTCCAGCAGCAGCCAGCCGTGGCCATAGACGTGCTTGGGCAGGGGCATATCCATGCTCATCAGCATCGCGGGCCAGATGATGGAGTGGAAGCGGACGATCTCCTTGCCGATGAAATGCACATCGGCAGGCCAGAAGGTCTCGTAGTCGCTGTCGGGATATTTGTCGTTCATGAAGCCGAGCGCCGTCGTATAGTTGAACAGTGCGTCGATCCAGACGTACACGACATGCTTGGGGTCGAAGTCAACGGGGATGCCCCACTTGAAGCTCGTGCGGGAGACGCAGAGGTCCTCCAGGCCCGGGTCAATGAAGTTGTGGACCATCTCGTTGACGCGGGAGCGCGGCAGCAGGAAGTCCGTGTTGACGAGCAGGTCACGCACGCGGTCCGCGTACTTGGACAGGCGGAAGAAATAGGCCTCCTCCTCGGCGTCCACAACGGGGCGGCCGCAGTCGGGGCAGCAGCCGTTGACGAGCTGGCTCTCGGTCCAGAAGCTCTCGCAGGGGGTGCAGTACTTGCCGACATACTTGCCCTTGTAGATGTCGCCCTTTTCATACATCTTCTTGAAGATTTTCTGGATGGCGGCAACATGGTAGTCGTCGGTGGTGCGGATGAAGCGGTCATAGCTGATGTTCATCAGCTTCCACAGATCCTTGACGCCCTTGGGGCCCTCGACGATGTTATCGACGAACTGCTGCGGCGTAACACCGGCCTCCTTGGCCTTCAACTCGATCTTCTGGCCATGCTCGTCGGTGCCGGTCAGGAACTTGACGTTGTAGCCCTGCAGCCGCTTGTAGCGGGCCATAGCGTCGGTAGCGACGGTGCAGTAGGTATGGCCGATGTGCAGCTTATCGCTGGGATAATAGATCGGCGTTGTAATGTAGAATTTTTTCTGATCCATCTGTGATTTCTCTCCTTATATAAACAAACCTGTGTGGTGTGCTTTTTACGTTTATGACGTGCCTTGTAGGGGGCGGCGTCCCAGACGCCTCGCAAGCAGTGTGTGCTTTATTCGGACGAAGCCCGCAAAAGCCTCCCCTTTCAGGGGAGGTGGCCAAGCGCAGCGATGGCCGGAAGGGTTCTAGCCGTATGCCGCAGTAATGGGCATTCCGGGTTGCCTCTGTGTCCCCCGTAGGGCGGTCAGTCCTCTGGCCGCCGCCCCGCACCTTTAGAACCCTATCGGCTTCACCCCGCACGCCTCCAGCGCGTGCCTGCACAGCACCTCGGTGCTGTCGATGAAGAACTTGCCCAAGTGCTCGTCCCGCTTAACGAGACTCAGCTCTGTGCAGCCCAGCACGGCCATGTCGCAGCCCTGCTTTTTCAGGTCGTGCACCGCCGCGCCGAACTTTGCCATATCGGCGCGTTTGCCCTGCTTGATGTCGTCATAAATGACCGACATGACCTCCTGCTGGTGCTCCTCCGACGGTACCGCCCAATCAATGCCCTGCGCCTGGCAGGCGAGCTGATACGTCTCGGCGGCCAGCGTGCCGTCCGTTGCCAGAATGCCCAGCTTTGTGCAGCCTGCCGCCTTAGCATCGGCTACAGTCAGCCGCGGCATGTTCAACACAGGCACGGGCAGTGCCTCGGCCAGGCGGTCATAAAAATAGTGCGCTGTGTTGCATGGAATTGCCAGCACCGTTGCGCCGTAGTGTACCAGGCTGAAGCCATCCTGCTCCATCACAGCAAACGGGTCATCCTTGCTTTTACCCATGATAAACGCTGTGCGGTCCGGTGTCGACGCGCGGGACGAGATGACAATGTCGATATGATCCTGGTCGCACGTCGCGGGTGTGTGGTCGATCAGCATCTGATACAGATAACAGCTGGCCGCGGGTCCCAGCCCTCCCAGGATTCCCAGCACTTGTTTTTGTGGTTTTGTCTGCAGCGTGGCACACCCCTCCTTATAGTACACTTACAGTATATTATAAGGCTAACGCGGAAATTATGCAAGGGCAAGGGCGACGGTTTTCGGGAGATTCGCAATAAAAAACGCCCTGCATTTTCATGCAAGGTGTCTGTGGTGGAACCTAATTTCAATTCAATTATATTGCAGACCGCCCCCCTGCCTCCCTTGTCAAAGGGAGGTGGCGCCCCTATTTCTTTAAGCTCCCCGTAGGGGCCGGGCATGCCCGGCCCGCACGCCTCCGTAAGCCTCTCCGCCAATCTTAAACAACAACATCCCACGCCAACCACCCCGGCCACATCAGCTTCCGCCCGTGCGGGAATCGAACTATAAATAGAATAGAATTGCCTTTTAACCGTCTACGCACATCAAGACTTACGCTGTTGTACACGGATTGAGTTAAGGGGCTTTTTTATTTTTAGTGGGGTACAAAGTGTGGTACAACACCATTTTCCTTGTCTATATTATGAGAATTTACTAGCATTGAAGATGATAAAAAATTTCTTAATTTTTTTGTTGCATAAACTTGCGAATTGCATACCATCTAATAACATTTAAAGGCGGAGCTACTTGCTCCGCCTTTCCTTTTGATGTGCGCCCAGCACAGGCAACAGCTAAGTGGCAAAAGACCACTTAGCGTCCAGATTGTTTATAATCTAACATCATCATCTGTCAATGTAGTCAATTCTACGTTTGATGGATTTTGTATTTCAAACAATCTATCCGCCTGACGTAGCATAGACGCCTCAAAGAAATTTCTGACTTCACGTGCGTTCGCAAAATTCTTCCCACGGTTTTTATATTTCGTTTGAAATATACCAGATACTGTTTCTATTGCTTCATTCGTATATGTGTACCCGGAATTTTTGCACATAATCTTAAAAATTTCTATTAGTTCACTGGTGCTATAATCTTCAAAATTAATATACTTATTGAAACGCGACCTTAGCCCCGGATTTGAATCAATAAAGCGTGCCATTAATTCGGGATACCCTGCAACAATTACAACAAAATTTTCTCGGTTGTCCTCCATTGCTTTCAGCAGAGTGTCAACAGCTTCTTGACCATAATCATTTTGGTTTTCATTTGATACAAGCTCATACGCTTCATCAATAAAGAGCACTCCTCCTAATGCGCTCTTTATCACGTCCTGTGTTTTTAATGCAGTTTGGCCAACATACCCCGCCACTAGACCTGACCTATCAACTTCAACGAGCTGACCGCCACTTAATATTCCGAGCGCATGATAAATCTTTGCCAAAAGTCTTGCAACCGTCGTTTTTCCCGTGCCAGGATTTCCATAAAAAACCAAATGATTTGAAAGAGGAATATCCTTGAGGCCTCTCTGTTTACGCAATCGTCTTATTTCTTGGAGGTGTATCAATGAAGTAACGTCTTTTTTGACAACATCAAGTCCTACCAAGTTATTTAATTGCTCCATCAGTTCCTGAATAGTGAGTTTTCTTTCTCCATTGGCATCGAATTTAGGTATATTTTCTCCAGCATGAATTTCCGACAAATCAATGGAACTTTTCAAGGTATTTGGAGCAACCATTTCTTGGTTCAAATAGCCATCGAGCAGTCTACTATATGTTGATAAATCTGCAACCTCATTTTCATTTGCATCGCCATCACATACAATAAATTCCTTGCCTAAAGCCTTGAACACCTCTACATAGGCTTTTGCATTAGAATTAATTATATTCTCATTTTTTTCATTCCCTACAAGCCTTCGTAAAGTTTGTGGCACCGTTTGTTCAAACTCTGAGGAGTATGTATTGCGTTTGTCAACGTACTGCCGCAACTCCTCTTCCGTCATTCTTGAGCCAATGTAATCAGCAATAAAATCAGTTTCATACTTTGATATTATTCCGTCTGACGATGATAGATAGGACAAAAAGTTAATAATTTCTGTTATTAATAGGTTCCGTTCATATGTGGTTGTTTTAGAATCTACTGTTGTGTTCGAATAAGTGTCACATATATCAAGCAATTCATCTACTGCATTTTTTAGCGCATTATTCATTTGCATTATCTCTTTCTTGGAGCAGAAACTCCTGATTTAATTGGCGCATCCACGCCTAAACCACCTTGATTTTTTGTCAATCCAGTGTAGATTGCTCCATTCTGTTTAAATTTATCATTCTGATTAATATAATTTTCCAACATATTAATGTAAATATTGAAGTCCTGCCTTTCATTAGCATCTACATTTCCATCAGTTGCCAATAGTTCTTCACCTGCAGCTTTATAGAGCTTTAACGCCAAGTCTGCGCTGCATTCACTTCTTTTACCATTATCCCAGAGTAAATTATCGCACTTAACAACCACCTGAAAAGTGAGTGGTATTTTTTGCTCAAACTCAGTTGAATATATGTTTTGTTCTCGAATGACTCCATTCACTACTTCTGGTGTTGCTGGCATCTCCAAATATTCTGCAATATTATTTGCTTCATTCCATTCTATTTTCCCGTCAGATACAGAAAGATACATCAAAAATTCTGCCAATTCAACTTTAGCTACCTGCATTCCGTCTGCTTCCACTCCTACTTGTTTAAGCGCAATGTCTACAAGATGTCCCATTTCGTTTACTGCCACTTTTAGTTGTTGATTTACCATAGTATCAATTCCTCCATTTTGTTTATTTTCTAAATAGTTGATATTTTCAATCGCCAGACAAACAATTCATAATTATTTTCAACAATTTATAATATATATTAATGCATTGGTTGGTTGTTTTCAATATAACTTCGCAAATATAGCATAAACGACAATTTGAACTATATTCTTTTGTTTAGTTTTTCTTTATAACACTGTAAGCTCAAATTTTACGTAAAAGGACAAACGAAAAAACAGGTGTACAGCACATTTTATCCAGTCTGCACACCTGTTTCCGTAATAAAAAAGATTGCCTTTTTTCAAAAAGTGTGGTACGATTGTGGTACTCATAAAAAGGCAAAAGAAAAGCTCCTCAATTTCTAACGTTTTCACGTCAAAAATCAAGGAGTATCTCTGGTGACCCGTGCGGGAATCGAACCCACGTTAACGGCGTGAGA
>ULRR01009978.1_pt1 | contig 14063 bp, 10 predicted proteins | sample 1955651 | NCBI WGS metagenome assembly ULRR01 (sample SAMEA4835688, study PRJEB28245) | human gut metagenome | biome: gut microbiome; material: fecal sample | place: Denmark | collected 2008
GCCGAAATCGACGCCCGTGTGGGCCTGCACGCGGTGGAGTACGGGGTGGTAGCGGCGCGGCGAAAATGCGCCGATGTGGTTGTTGTGCAGCGCCGAACGGTCGATGGGCCAGATGGCCGGAACCGCCGCCGACATCTTCTCCTTGTCCTGCGAGAAGGCCTGCAGTTCGTCGAACGACACCGATTCGAGGTAGAGCGTGCGGGCCAGCGCGTCGAGCTGCCGCCACGTGCCGACCATCAGCGGGGCGTAGTCGTCGTCGAGCAGCGCGGCGTATTTGGTGTCGGGGTAGGGCTGCCAGACGCCTTCGATCGACATCGTGTCGGTCGAGAAAAGCGAACGGTAGACGTAGTTGTCGCGGTGGCGTATTTCGTCCACGTGGCGCTGCGCCGTGCGGATGCGGTCCTGCAGGATGCGGTATTTGATCACCAGATCGCGGTTCTCGCGGATGATGCGGTACATCTTCGGGGTGTAGAAGAAGTAGGAGAAGAGTACGTTGGCGATCGAGACGAGAATGAAGCCGATGAGTATCTTGCGGATCAGACGGTAGGTGCGCAGGCGGAACGGGGCGGTGACCACGTCGCGCGTCAGCGTCTGCGCCTCGTGCGTCAGCGTGTGTGTATCCGATCTTTGCCCTTTTTGCCCCATCGTGGAAAAAACTCCTGTTAATAGGATGCAAATTTAACTTTAATTGTGTAATTTTGCAACCCGAAATCATAAACGAAAGAATCGGATAAAATCTTATATATGGAATCGAATAAAATTCGCCGCGCCTTTCTCGACTTCTTCGAGAGCAAGGGCCATGTGATCGTGCCTTCGGCGCCGATGGTCGTGAAGGGCGACCCCACGCTGATGTTCACCAATGCGGGCATGAACCAGTTCAAGGACATCTTTCTGGGCAACGCGCCCCGCAAATATCCGCGTGCGGCCGACACCCAGAAGTGCCTGCGCGTGTCGGGCAAGCACAACGACCTTGAAGAGGTGGGCCACGACACCTATCACCACACGATGTTCGAGATGCTGGGCAACTGGTCTTACGGCGACTACTTTAAGAAGGAGGCGATCGAGTGGGCGTGGGAGCTGCTGGGCGGCGTCTACAAACTGCCGGCCGACCGCATGTACGCCACGGTTTTCGAAGGCTCGGAGGAGGACGGCGTGCCCTTCGATCAGGAGGCTTACGACTACTGGAAGCAATTCCTGCCCGAAGACCACATCATCCGCGGCAACAAGCACGACAACTTCTGGGAGATGGGCGAGACGGGTCCCTGCGGTCCCTGCTCGGAGATTCATTTCGACCTGCGCGATGAGGCGGAGATCGCCGCCAAGCCGGGCCGCGAGATGGTCAATGCGGGCCATCCGCAGGTGATCGAGATCTGGAACCTCGTCTTCATGCAGTTCAACCGCAAGGCCAACGGCTCGCTGGAGCCGCTGCCGGCCCGCAACGTCGATACGGGCATGGGCTTCGAGCGTCTGTGCATGATTCTGCAGGGCAAGAAGTCCAATTACGACACCGACGTTTTCCAGCCTACGATCCAGCGCATTTCGCAGCTGTCGGGCAAGGCTTACGGCGCCGACGCCAAGTGCGACGTGGCGATGCGCGTCATCGCCGACCACCTGCGCGCCATCGCCTTTTCGATCGCCGACGGCCAGTTGCCGTCGAACGTCAAGGCCGGTTACGTCATCCGCCGCATCCTGCGCCGCGCCGTGCGTTACGGCTATACCTACCTCGGCTTTACGGAGCCGACGATCTGCAAGCTCGTTCCCGGACTGGTGGAGCAGATGGGGGAGCAGTTCCCCGAACTGAAGGCCCAGCAGTCGCTGATCGAAAAGGTGATCGAGGAGGAGGAGGCTTCGTTCCTGCGTACGCTGGCCACGGGCATCAACCTGCTGGACGGCGTGATCGAAAAGACCAAGGGCGAGGGCCGGGAGCTGATTTCGGGCAAGGACGCCTTCGAACTCTACGATACGTTCGGCTTCCCGATCGACCTGACGGAGCTGATCGCCCGCGAGCAGGGCGTCGGCGTGGACCTCGCGGCCTTCGAAACCGAACTGCAGGCCCAGAAGGAGCGTTCGCGCAACGCTGCGGCCGTCGATACCGACGACTGGGTGGAGCTGTTCCCCATCAGGGAGAGTCTCTTCACGGGGTACGATACGCTGACCGAGCAGGTCCGGATCGCCCGCTACCGCCGCGTGACCTCCAAAGGCAAGACCTCTTACCAGCTGGTCTTCGACCGCACGCCGTTCTACGGCAATTCGGGCGGTCAGATCGGCGACATCGGCTATATCGAGAACGCCGACGAGCGCATCGCGGTCGTGGCCACCGAGAAGGAAAACGGACTGATTATCCATATCGTCAGGGAGCTGCCCGAAAATCCCGCGGCCGGGTTTACGGCCGTCGTGGACGCCGCGAAGCGTCAGGCCGCGGCCAACAACCATACGGCCACGCACCTCATGCACGAGGCGCTGCGCAAGGTCCTCGGACAGCATGTCGAGCAGAAAGGCTCGATGGTGACGCCCGAAATCCTGCGTTTCGACTTCTCGCATTTCCAGAAGATGACCCCGCAGGAGTTGCGCGAGGTCGAGATGCTCGTAAACCGCGCCGTGCGGGCCAACTATCCGCTCGAAGAGAACCGCGAAGCCACCAAGGAGGAGGCTGAGAAATGCGGTGCGATGATGCTCTTCGGCGAGAAGTACGGCGACAAGGTGCGCATGGTCCGCTTCGGCTCGTCGGTCGAGTTGTGCGGCGGTACGCATACCAGCGCCACGGGCAACATCGGCTTCTTCAAGATCCTGAACGAAAGCGCCATTTCGGCCGGCGTGCGCCGTATCGAGGCCGTGACGGGCGAGCGCGCCGAGCAGATCATCTATGCCGCCGAGGACACGATGCGCGACATCAGCGACTATCTGCATAACCCGCAGGTGCTGCAGGCCGTCAAGAAGATGTTCGAGAGCAACGAAGCGCTGTCGAAGGAGGTCGAGACCATGCGCCGCGAGCAGGTTGCGCAGTGGGCCGATAAGATCATCGCCTCGACGCCCGAACGCCGCGGCGTGCAGCTGATCGCCACGCAGACCGACCGTACGCCCGAATTCGTCAAGGATCTGGCCTATTGTCTGCGTGCGCGTGCTCCGAAACTGGTGCTCGTGCAGGGTTCGGTCAACGACGGCAAGCCGATGCTGACGGTGATGCTCGGCGAAGAGATCACGGCGCAGGGCGTAAATGCCGGAGCCGTGGTGCGCGAAGCCGCGAAGCTGATGCAGGGCGGCGGCGGCGGTCAGGCGTTCTTCGCCACGGCCGGCGGCAAGAATCCCGACGGGCTGCAGGCGGCCATTGACAAGGCCGTGGAGCTGATCATGGCGCAGCTGCATTAGGCCGCACGGCGTTCGGCGGCGAACCGCCTTTTGGCAAGTCGCCGGTTGACGTATTTGCGGCGGGGGGGCGGCTGATCTCTTCCGGCAGCGATTTTTCAGCAGCGGTTTTCCGACGGAGATGCTGGCTGCGAGCTTCCGGCGGCGGTTCTCGGTTGACGTATTTACGGCGGGGCGGTTGTGATTTTCCGGCGGCAATGTTCGGCGACGGGTTCCCGGTTGCAATTTCCGGCGGCGGGTTCCCGGTTGCAATGTCTGGCGGTGGTTCCGACACGGTTTCCGGTCGCGCTGCGACGGATATTTGCCGGGTGCGGAATCGGCGGTGCGCAGGCCAAACGGTGCGACGGCATGGGCCGGAGCGAAACAGATGAGATAATTACTAAAAACAAACGATTATGAATAACAAGGTATTATTGATGATCCTCGACGGCTGGGGCAACGGCCATCACGACAAGGCCGATGTGATTTCGACCGTGCATCCCGAATATATCTCGGCCATGACGGAGAAATATCCCCACGCCCAGCTGCGCACCGACGGCGAGAACGTCGGCCTGCCCGAAGGACAGATGGGCAACTCGGAGGTCGGACACCTCAATATCGGCGCCGGCCGCGTGGTTTATCAGGATCTCGTGAAGATCAACCGCGCCTGCCGCGACAACTCGATCATGGAGAATCCCGAAGTGAAGGCGGCGTTCGAATACGCCAAAAAGAACGGCGTGAACATGCACTTCATGGGGCTGGTGTCGGACGGCGGCGTACACTCGTCGCTGGAGCACCTTTTCAAGTTGTGCGACATTTCGGCGGCCTACGGCCTCGACAATACCTACGTGCATTGCTTTATGGACGGCCGCGACACCGACCCGCGCAGCGGCAAGGGTTTCATCGCCGACCTCGAAAAGCACCTCGCCGCCACGACGGGCAGGATCGCTACGGTGATCGGCCGTTATTACGCTATGGACCGCGACAAGCGCTGGGAGCGTGTGAAGATCGCATACGACGCGCTGGTCAACGGCATCGGCGAACGTTCGTCGGACATGGTCGAAGCCGTCCAGAAGTCGTATGACGAGGGCGTGACGGACGAGTTCATCAAGCCTTTCGTGCGCATCGACGAGAACGGACAGCCCGTCGGCATGATCCGCCCGAACGACGTGGTGATCTTTTTCAACTACCGCAACGACCGCGCCAAGGAGCTGACCGTCGTGCTGACGCAGGAGGACATGCCGGCCGAAGGAATGCACACCATGCCGCTCTACTACTGCTGCATGACGCCCTATGACGCCAAGTTCACGGGCCTGCACATCCTCTTCGACAAGGAGAACGTACCCAACACCATCGGCGAGTACGTCTCGAAGCTGGGCCTGCGGCAGCTGCGCATCGCCGAGACCGAGAAATACGCCCACGTCACGTTCTTCCTGAACGGCGGCCGCGAAGCGGAGTTCGAAGGCGAAGAGCGTATCCTCGTGGCGTCGCCCAAGGTCGCCACGTACGACCTCCAGCCCGAAATGAGCGCTCCGGAAGTGGCTGACAAGCTGGCCGCCGCGCTCGGTGAGCAAAAATTCGACTTCATCTGCCTGAACTTCGCCAACGGCGACATGGTGGGCCATACGGGCGTTTACGAGGCCATCGTCAAAGCGGTGAAGGCCGTAGACGGATGCGTCGCCAAGGTCGTCGAAGCGGCCAAGGCCAACGGCTACGAGGTCGTGATGATCGCCGACCACGGCAACGCCGACAACGCCGTCAATGCCGACGGTACGCCCAATACGGCGCACTCGCTCAATCCGGTGCCCATCGTGGTCGTTTCGGACCGCGTGAAGTCGGTGCACGACGGCATCTTGGCCGACGTGGCTCCCACGGTGCTCCGCCTGATGGGCCTCGAACAGCCTGCCGAAATGACCGGCAAGGCGCTCGTGGAGCTGAAATAGCCCGCTTGCTGACACAAAAAAATCCCGCACCGTAAAGTGCGGGATTTTTGTTTCGGGGCGGAATCCGGTTCCGGGTGCGGAACGGTTTTCGGCCGGATGCTTCGCGCTGCTCTTAGTCGAGTTCCTCCTTGAACTTCTCGATCCAGCCGGGTAGGAGACGCAGGGCGTGCGCCATCTGGTATTCGGTATTCGTCCGGTTGTTTGTGATGAATTCCATGGCGACCTTGAAGCAGTTGTCCTCTCCGTCTCGCTCCGCCGAACACTTGCAAACGAATTTGTCCCGGTTCTGATCGTTGGAAATCGCCAGCAGTTTGTCATAAGGGACGTCGGCAGTGAAATTCGCCGATACCTCCACGTAGGCGTAATCCATGTCCGCCACTTCTTTTATGATGGCGTAGTAGTTGATTCCCTGTACTTTGAACAGAATGTCCCTGTCTTCGTCGAACGTCGGGACATAGCCTTCGCGCTTCAGAAAAGCGAAGATATCCTCCCGGACGCTCTGCTGGGCGAAGAGCGCGGAAACCGTGCCGAAAATCAGGAGCAGGGTGAGCGTAAATTTCTTCATGCCGATTCTTTTTTTTTGGTTTTGCAATAGTCAAAGATAATGAATTCCTGCGCATGGTGGAGCGGAACCGGACGAAATTTGTGCGGGTGTGGGTTCCTCCGAACAACGTCTGCTGTTTCGGCAATCGTACCGCCTTCTGCAGAAGCTTCGCGCCGCGGACCTCCGGGGCTGCCTTGGGTGATGGCGCGGACCGGAAGTTTTTCGTCTGCGGCGATCGCTGCTGCGCATGACGGAGTCAGTAGAGTTCGATGAATTCGTACGTATTGCCTACGGCGGTGAGGTAGCGCAGGAACTCGCTGCGGGAGACGACCACCGTGGCGCGGTTGTCGTTGGGGTGGAACGAATAGGCCGGGAATCTCTCCAGATTCCGGTCCAGAAACAGGTGTACGTGGCGCTCCGGGTCGTTGATCAGCCCGAAGGGCGACACCGAGCCGGGACGCAGTCCGAGCCAGCGCTCCATGCGCTGTTCCGACGCGAACGAGAGCTTGCCCTGCCGCAGGCGGCGTTCGAGGTCGTGGATGGCGAGGTTCTGCTCGCAGTCGAACGCCACGAGGTAGTGGCGGTTGCCCTTGTGGTTGCGGAAAAAAAGGTTCTTGCAGTGCTTCGAGCCGTCGTCGCGCCAGTATCGGCGTGCGATTTCGATGGTCGGGGCTTCGGGGTGTTCGTACCACGTGTAGGCGATGCCGTGGCTGTCGAGCCAGTCGAAGACTTTTTGGCGTCGGTCGGTCGTTTCCATCGTTATTGAAACTGTTTTTCAGTAATATATGGGCCGTCCCTTGATTCTCCGGATGAAATGGCGGAACCGGACGATCCAATGGGGCAGCAGGTGAAGCGATTCGGGAAGGGTGAGGTACATCCACAGGATTTTCTTTCCGACGATGGGATGATGCATCGAATCGGCGTCGAAATATTGCCTGAACAGCTCCCGGTTGCGGATGATTTCGCGCTGCAAAGCGCGGTTGCCGGCCGCATCTGTCGTACTGATCGACCTTGCGAGATTTGTCAGTCCGTGTTCCGAATAGGCTTCGGCCAGATATTCGGGATCGGTGATCCCGAACCGTTCGGTCAGCGCCTGCTGTTTGGCCAGTATCGACACTCCGGCGCGAAATGTTTCGGCGGCGGGCTGCCGCCGCTGCGAAAGCGACGTTCCGTCGGGGCAGACCTGATAATGGTAATAGGTACCCGAACGCAGAATGATCTGCCGGACGTGGCTCAGGTATCCGAGTACGAAGACGAGATCCTCGCAAATGGAGAGCCCGGTGTCGAACCGGAGCGCTTCCCGGCGGATCAGCGGGAGGGAGAACAGTTTGCAGTAGGTCCATCCGTCGCGCAGCAGGCGGTTTTCGACGATTATTTTCCCCAGCTCGCCTTCCGTGCCGGTGGTGTCGGGGTAGTCGTAAAGCTCCGTGCGGTTTTGGGCGATGTATTCGATGGCGACGCCTTGGCTGACCAGCAGGTCGCCGTCGGGCAGCGGGGTGCGGAAAAATGCAGCCAGATATTGGGGATCGACCCGGTCGTCGCAGTCCATGAATGCGACGTAACGGCTTTCGGCCATCTCCAGTCCCCGGTTCCGGGCCGCGGAGACTCCGCCGTGCGGCAGACGCATGACCCGGATGCGCGGATCGCGTCTGGCGTATTGCTCGCCGATGTCGGCCGTCCGGTCGGTGGAGCCGTCGTCCATCACCAGCACTTCGAAATCCCGGAACGTCTGGGCCAGCAGGTCGTCGAGACAGTTCGGGAGATAATTTGCGGCGTTATAGGCGGGAACGATAAGGGTCAGCAGAGGTCTCCCGGTCATTATCCTATGTGATAAAATGTTTTGATATTCTCTTCGACGCATCCTACCAGCACGTCCACGGCTTCGCGGGGCGACCATGCGTTGTGGGGCGAGAGCAGCAGGCGGTCGGGTTCGCGGATGCCGAGCAGCGGACTGTCGGCGGCGAAGGGTTCGCGCGAGAAGACGTCGAGGGCCGCGCCGGCGATCGAACCCCGGTCGAGTGCTTCGGCCAGCGCCGCTTCATCGACGATGCCGCCGCGGGCGACGTTTATGAGGAGGGCCGAGCGTTTCATGACCGACAATTCCGGCGCGCCGATCAGTCCGCGGGTGCGGTCGTTCAGCGGGGCGTGGATCGAGACGATGTCGGAACGGCCCAGCAGTTCGGTGAGCGGAAGCGCGGGGTAAGGCTCTTCGCGCACGACGCCCGACGTCGAGGTGTAGCATACTTCGCAGCCGAATGCCGCCGCCAGCCGCGCCACCTCGCGGCCGATGGCGCCGAGTCCGACGATGCCCCATTTCGAGCCGTAGAGCTGGTGGGTGGGCAGTGCGAAATGGAACTGCTGTCCGGCGGCGGAGTAGGCGCCGCTCTTGACGTAACGGTCGTAATAGACGATGTTGCGGCGCAGTGCGATGGCCGCTCCGAGGGTGGTTTCGGCCACGGAGTGCGTCGAGTAGCCTGCGGCGTTCTTTACCTCGATCCCCAGCTCGGCCGCGGCTTCGAGGTCGATGTTGTTGGTGCCGGTGGCGGCCACGCAGATCAGCCGCAGCCGGGGCAGGGACTGAAGCGTTTCGCGGCGCAGGACCACCTTGTTGGTGATTATCACGTCGGCTTCGCGGCAGCGGTCGGGAAGCTCTTCCGGCGTCGTGCGGGCGTAACCCTTGTATTCGCCCAAGGCTTGGAGCCGGCCGAGGTCGGCGCCTCCGAGTGTGTACTCGTCCAGAAATACGATGTTCGGTTTCATAAGGATATGCGGTTTTAGTTCATTTCTCCGATCAGGCCGCGGATTACGACCGACGCGCAGCCGATACCGAACAGCGCGGGGATGTAGGATATGGTGCCGACGTTCGACTTCTTGTTCTGCTCCTCGCAGAGGATCAGCGCCCCTTCGCGCATCGGTTCGGGCGAGTAGACGGCCCGGAAACCGCTGCGGACGCCGATTTTGTGGAGCCGCTTGCGCAGCATGTGGGCCAGCGGACAGTGGTGGGTCTTGGAGATGTCGGCGATCTCCATCTTCGTAGGGTCGGTCTTGGCCCCTGCGCCCATCGAGCTGACCAGCGGCAGCGAACGGTCCAAAGCACCCTTTATCAGCGCCAGTTTGGGCGAGAGGGTGTCGATGGCGTCCACTGCGTAGTCGTATTTCGCGGCGTCGAGCAGCAGGTCGGTCTCCTCGTCCTTGATGTAACGGTCGACCACCGTGAGTTCTATTTCCGGGTTGATGTCGCGCAGGCGTTCGGCCAGAATTTCGGCTTTCCGGCGGCCGACGGTCGAGTGGAGGGCGACCAGCTGGCGGTTGATGTTGCTCGGCGCCACGTCATCGGCGTCGGCGATGGTCATGCGGCCCACGCCGGCCCGGACGATCATCTCGGCGGCATAGGCGCCCACGCCGCCCAGCCCGACGACCAGTACGTGGGCCTTTCGGAGCAGGTCGAGTTTCTCTTTGCCGAGCAGCAGTTCGGTGCGTTCAAGCCAATTATCCGTATTCATTTTCAAGTGCTGTGTTCGTTTTATCGGGCCGGGAGCGGCGGCGTTCCGGCCGCCTTGTCCTGCCCTTGCGGCCCGGCCGTAAATATCCGTCCGTAGTTTTCCAGCGTCGCCCGTTGCAGTTCCTCCGGCGTGACGCCTTTTACCTTCGCGGCGCGCGCGTAGATCTCCTCGATCGGGACGTCGCTGTCGTCGGTTTCGAGAAAAAGCTGCGAGAGGGGCGTTTCGCGCAGGGATTCCAGCGTCTTGGGCGATGCGAAGGCGCGCAGACCGAACGAAAGGTAATAACCTTTTCCGACGGCCCGGCGGGCCTGTTCGGGCGATCCGATGAAGCCGTGAAAAATCACCGCGCGGGGCCGGCAGGCGTCCAGTTCGCGCATGACCGGCTCGAAAGCCCTGACGCAGTGCAGTACCACGGGCATTTGCCGTTCGTGCGCCAGCGCGAGCTGCGCCCTGAACGCCGCCAGCTGTACCGCACGGTCGGCGCCGCGCACGAAATCGAGTCCCGTTTCGCCGACCGCCTGCACCTCGCCGAGCAACGGCACGATCGTGCTAACATCTTCTTTGTCAGCATTCCACGGATGAATTCCGGCTGTCCGCAGTTCGATGCCGCGGCCGGTCGGGCGGTGGGTGTGTATGTTGACGAATCGATCGGTCATCGCGACAAATGTACGAATTTTAAGTAAATTAAAAAATAATAGATATTGCATACCGGATTCTCGGAAAAAATTCGTATTTTCGCACGCGAATTATGGCTGTTAGCACACTAACAACGCACGACGAACCCAAAATATATCCAAACATAACAATCAAAATCTTTAACCATGTCGAAAATCATTACACTACGCAAGGGTCTCGACATCAATCTCCGGGGAAAGGCTCAGGAGTCTCTGGCCGACGCGCCGCTGGCTTCGGAGTATGCCCTCTCGCCTCTCGATTTCGAGGGCGTGACTCCCAAGTTGCTGGTTAAGGTGGGCGATGAGGTGAAAGCCGGTACGCCGCTGTTCTTCAACAAGTACAGCGAGCGCATCCTCTTCACGTCGCCCGTCAGCGGTACGGTTGCGGCCGTCAACCGCGGCGAGAAGCGCAAGATTCTCTCCGTGACCGTGACGCCCGCCTCCGTACAGAGCTACGAGGAGTTCGCGAAGCCCGATCTGCAGAAGGCTTCCCGCGAGGAGATTGTCGAGCTGCTGCTCAAGTCGGGTCTCTGGCCCATGATCGTGCAGCGACCCTACGGCGTTATCGCCGACCCGAACGACACGCCGAAAGCGGTCTTCATCTCCGCCTTCGATTCCGCGCCGCTGGCTCCGGACTACAACTACGTCCTGCGCGCCGAGCAGAAGAACCTCCAGACCGGTATCGACGTAATGCGCAAACTCACTTCGGGCAAGGTGCATCTTTCGGTGCGCGCCAAGGCCGAGGGGCAGATGACTGCGCTCAAGGGCGCCGAGACGCATGCCTTCGCGGGCAAGCACCCCGTCGGCAACGTCGGCGTGCAGATCCACCACATCGACCCCGTGAACAAGGGCGAAGTCGTGTGGACGGTCAACATTCAGGATCTGGCGATCATCGGCCGTCTGTTCAACGAGGGCCGCGTCGATATGACGAAGATCATCGCCGTGGCCGGCTCGGAGATCGAAAAGCCGCAGTACTGCCGCATCATCGCGGGCGCCAAGGTCGATTCGATCCTCAAGGGCAACGTGAAGCCTCAGAAGGAGGGCGACCATGTGCGCATCATTTCGGGCAACGTGCTCACGGGTACGAAAACCGCGGCCGACGGCTTCATCGGTTTCTATGCCAACCAGCTGACGGTGATTCCCGAAGGCGACAAGTTCGAGCTGCTGGGCTGGGCGATGCCCCGTTTCAACAAATTCTCCGTATCGCGCGCCTACTTCTCGTGGCTCTGCCCCAAGAAGGAGTACAATCTCGATACCAACATGAACGGCGGCGAGCGTCCGTTCGTGGTGACGGGTCTTTACGAGCGGTATCTGCCGATGGACATCTACCCGATGTACCTGCTCAAGGCGTGTCTCGCCGGCGACATCGACAAGATGGAAAACCTCGGCATCTACGAAGTGGTCGAAGAGGATTTCGCGCTTTGCGAGTTCGTCGATCCCTCGAAGATCGAGATTCAGCAGATCATCCGCGACGGTATTAACTTAATGATTAAGGAGGCTTAACGATGAGCGCATTACGCAATTTAGTAGACAAGCTCAAGCCCACGTTCACCAAGGGTGGCAAGCTGGGCTTCTTGGAATCGACGTTCGATGCGTTCGAAACGTTCCTGTTCGTACCCGACACGACGACTTCCAAAGGCGCGCATATCCGCGACTGCAACGACATGAAGCGTACGATGATCATGGTGGTCGTCGCCCTGATGCCGGCGCTTCTGTTCGGTTTCTATAACACGGGTTACATGCACTTCCTCTCACAGGGCGTGCAGCCCGAATTCTGGGCTTCGCTCTGGTTCGGATTCCTCAAGGTGCTCCCCCTGATCGTCGTTTCGTACGTCGTGGGTCTGGGCATCGAGTTCGCATTCGCCCAGTTCCGCGGCCACGAGGTCAACGAGGGCTTCTTGGTGTCGGGTCTGCTGATCCCGATGATCATGCCGGTGGACATTCCGCTCTGGATGGTGGCTCTCTCGACCGCCTTCGCCGTCGTCTTCGGCAAGGAGGTGTTCGGCGGTACGGGTATGAACGTCTTCAATCCCGCGCTGCTGGCGCGCGCCTTCGCCTTCTTCGCCTATACGCCCTCGATGTCGGGCGCGACGGTGTGGATCGCGGGCATGACCTCCGGCGAGGGCGTGGTGGACGGCTTCTCCGGCGCAACGGCGCTCGAAAACCTGAGCACCACGGGCCAGATGGGCTATTCGGCCATGGACGCCTTCCTCGGTTTCATTCCGGGCTGCGTGGGCGAGACTTCGACGCTGGCGATCCTGATCGGCGCGGCGATCCTGCTCTTCACGGGCGTCGCCTCGTGGCGCACGATGGTCTCGGTGTTCGTCGGCGGTCTGGCGATGGGCTATCTCTTCCAAGTGCTCGGCGTGACGACCTATCCGGCATGGTGGCACCTGATCGTCGGCGGTTTCGCTTTCGGTGCGGTCTTCATGGCCACCGATCCCGTCACCTCGGCGCAGACCGACAAGGGCAAATACATCGTGGGTCTGATGACCGGTGCGCTGGCCGTGCTGATCCGTGTGGTCAATCCGGCTTATCCCGAAGGCATGATGCTGTCGATCCTCTTCATGAATGCGCTGGCTCCGCTGGTGGACTACTATGTGGTCGAGGCGAACATCTCGCGCAGAAAGAAACGTGTTAAACTGGCAAAATAGGGGAGAATATGGCAACGAAAAAATTCAAATGCACCGTTTGCGGCTACATTCACGAAGGAGACGCCGCACCCGAAAAATGCCCGGTCTGCATGGCCCCCGCTTCGGCGTTCGTCGAACTGAAGGACGAGAAGAAAAAGGGGCTGTTCAGCGACAAGAACGGCAACGCATATATTATAATGTACTCGACGGTGATGGTGGTCATCGTAGCGACGCTGCTGGCCGTGGCCGCACTTTCGCTCCAGTCGCGCCAGTACGCTAACGAGCTGAACGAGAAGAAGCAGTCGATCCTTTCGTCGCTCTCGGCGCAGGGTGAGAATTACGACGCCTTCATCAAGGGCTATGTGCTCGACGCCGACGGCAACGAGCTTGAAGGCGAGGATGTCTTCGAGCTGCTGAAGGACCTTCAGGGCGCTTTCGACGACGGCAAGTTCCCCGTATTCGAAGCCGCCGACGGCCGCGTGGTGATTCCCGTGACCGGCATGGGCCTCTGGGGACCCGTCTGGGGCTATATCGCCCTCGAAAAGGATATGGACACCGTGGCCGGTATCATCATGGCCCACAAGGGCGAGACCCCCGGTCTGGGCGCCGAGATCGCAACGCCGAAATATCAGGCGCAGTTCGTCGGCAAGAAGATCTTCAAAGGCGACGAGTTCGTCTCCGTGAAACTGCGCAAGGGCGGCGCTCAGGACCCCGAACATGAGGTCGACGCCATTTCCGGCGGTACGAAGACCTCGGACGGCGTGACGGCGATGCTCTACAACAGCATGGAACACTCCCTGCCGCTGCTCGAAGCCAAGCGCAAGGCCGCGGTCGAGCAGGTCGTATTTGCTCCCGTGCGGGATGAGTCTAACGAAGAAAATGTAGAAAACAATGAGTAAGAACGAAAAAGAGCCTTTGTTTTCGGCTAAGAACATGAAGTTCCTGACGGGGCCGTTCTCCGCGAACAACCCGGTCATTGTGCAGATTCTGGGTATCTGCTCGGCGCTGGCCGTCACCGTACAGCTCAAACCCGCCATCGTCATGGCCTTGTCTGTGACGGTCGTGACGGGATTCTCGAATCTGGTGATGTCGCTGCTGCGCAACGGCGTGCCCTCGCGCATCCGCATCATCGTACAGCTGGTGGTTATCGCCGCGCTGGTAATTCTGGTCGATCAGGTGCTTAAAGCCTACGTTTTCGAGGTTTCCAAGCAGCTGTCGGTTTACGTGGGCCTTATCATCACCAACTGTATCGTCATGGGCCGCATCGAGGCCTTCGCGCTGGCCAACAAGCCGTGGGCGTCATTCCTCGATGGTATTGGCAACGGTCTGGGCTACGGCCTGATTCTGGTGATCGTGGCTTTCTTCCGCGAGCTTTTCGGTTCGGGTTCGCTGCTGGGCTTCCGCATCGTTCCTGAGAGCTGGTA
>ULRR01051260.1_pt1 | contig 14007 bp, 4 predicted proteins | sample 1955651 | NCBI WGS metagenome assembly ULRR01 (sample SAMEA4835688, study PRJEB28245) | human gut metagenome | biome: gut microbiome; material: fecal sample | place: Denmark | collected 2008
CCTCCGCCGTCGTGTGGGCGGGAACTACGGTTACGCGGAAGCCGTTTTCCCTCAACTGGCGCAGGATGTTGTATTTAATGCCGAAGTCAAAGGCGACGATGTCGTATTCCGCAGGGGGCAGAGTTTTTCCCGTAACCAGCGCGTCCACTTCCTCCGGTGTCATGGGGTGGGAACCGATTTTGTCCACGATATTGCAGCCTTCCATGGAGGGGGCGTTTCTGGCTGCTTCCACGGCTTCCTCCGGAGTCAGCTCCGTGGTGAGGCAGGCGCGCATGGCTCCGGCGGAGCGCAGATGCTTGGCGATTTTGCGGGTATCCACCCCTTCAATGCCGATGACGCCCTGTTTTTCCAGCCACGGGCCCAGGGATTCCGTGGCACGCCAGTTGGAGTGGACTTTCGCCAGTTCCGCCACCACAAAGCCGCTGACCTGCGCTTTGCCTGATTCCCCGTCTTCCGGGTTGACGCCGTAATTGCCGATCAGAGGATAAGTCATGGTGACGATCTGGCCGCTGTAGGACGGATCCGTCAATACTTCCTGATAGCCGGTCATGGACGTGTTGAAGCAGGCTTCCCCCACTTCCGTGCCCGTGGCCCCGAAGTGCGAACCGATGAAGACGCTTCCGTCTTCCAGTGCGAGAATGGCTCTCATGGTGATGTAAGTATGCTTAGGTGGTGCGGGATTAAAGGTTTTGGGCGTGGTACTCCTGAATAGTGCACACCTGAAGATTTTTGTTCTTCAGCGCCTCAATGGCATTCACGCAGGCCTGCGCGGAAGCCAGGTTGGTGCAATAGGAGGTTTTGGCGGCAATGGCGGAGGAACGGATGATGATGTCGTCCGCCCGCGCGTCGTGGGAGCCGGGGGTGTTGATGATGAAATCAATATCCCCGTTTTTAATATGGTCCACGATGTTGGGGCGGCGCGCCTCGTTGACTTTGTAGGCGCGTTCGCATTCAATGTCGTGCTGGAGCAGGTGAATCATCGTGCCGCGCGTGGCGCACAGCGTGAATCCCATGTCCGCCAGCTGCCGGGCCATGTGAAGCACCCGTTCCTTGTCCCGGTCATTCACGGAGATGAAGACCTTGCCTTCCGTCGGCAGGGGATTGAATGCACTGACCTGGGATTTTGCGAAAGCGATATCCGGGTCCGGATCAATGCCCATCACCTCTCCGGTGGATTTCATTTCCGGCCCCAGCACCACGTCGATGCCCGGGAAGCGGCCCCATGGGAAAACGGCTTCCTTCACGCAATAGTATTCCGGAGTGATTTCCCGGGTAAAGCCCAGTTCCGCCAGCGTTTTGCCGGCCATGACCTGTGCGGCCAGCTTGGCGAGGGGCTTGCCGATGGATTTGGAGACGAACGGAACGGTGCGGGAGGCGCGCGGATTCACCTCAATGACGTAAAGCTGTTCATCTTTTACGGCAAACTGGATGTTCATCAGCCCGCAGACGTTCAGTTTGCTTGCCAGCTCCTTGGAAGCACGCGTGATTTCCTTGTGCATTTTCATGGAAATTCCCATGGCGGGAATCATGCTGGCGGAATCCCCTGAATGGATGCCTGCCGGTTCCACATGCTGCATGATGGCTCCGATGACGGCGCGCTCCCTGTCCGCGATGACATCCACGTCAATCTCCACGGCATTTTCCAGGAAGCGGTCAATCAGAACGGGGCGTTCCTCGGAAGCTTCCACGGCTTCATTCATGTACCGGCGCAGTTCTTTTTCCTCATATACGATGATCATGCCGCGTCCGCCCAGCACGAAGGAGGGGCGCAGCAGCACCGGGTAACCGATGCGCGCGGCAATGGCGGCGGCGTCCTCCACATTGGTGGCTGTTCCTGCCTCCGCCTGTTTCAGCCCCAGTTCTTTCAACAGGGCGGAAAAATGTTCGCGGTCTTCCGCCAGGTCAATGGCCCTGGGGCTGGTGCCGATAATAGGCACGCCGTGGGCTTCCAGCGCATTGGCCAGATTCAGCGGCGTCTGTCCTCCGAACTGGACGATGACGCCGTCCGGCTTCTCCTGCTCACAGATATGGAGCACGTCTTCCAGCGTCAGGGGTTCGAAGAAAAGCTTGTCGGAGGAATCATAGTCCGTGGAGACGGTTTCCGGGTTGGAGTTCACGATGATGGTTTCATAGCCCATTTCCCGCAGAGCCATGGAGGCGTGCACGCAGCAGTAGTCGAACTCAATCCCCTGGCCAATGCGGTTTGGGCCGCCGCCCAGGATGAGGATTTTTTTTCTGCCTGTTTCGCGGGCTTCATTTTCATCTCCATAGGTGGAATAAAAGTAGGGGGTGTAGGCTTCGAATTCCGCGGCGCAGGTATCCACCAGCCGGTATCCGGGCACAATGCCCCGTTCCTGGCGTTCCTTCCGGATGTTTTCTTCCGTGGTTCCCCGGGCCAGGGCGATCTGCCTGTCGGAAAAGCCCAGCTTCTTGGCTTCCCGCAGATCCAGCTTGTCCAGGCTGTCTCCCGCCTTGGCCAGGTCCTGCATTTGTGCCAGGAACCAGGGATCAATCTGGGTAAGCTGCTGCACTTCATCCAGGGAAAATCCGTTGCTGAACGCCGTTTGAATCCAGAAAATGCGTTCTGCCGTGGGAACAGCCAGTTTCCGCGTGATTTCTTCTGCGGAAGGCACCTGCGGGGCCTTCGCGTCAAATCCCCAGCCCCAGCGTCCCGTTTCCAGGGAACGCAAGGCCTTTTGCAGGGATTCCTTGAAAGTACGACCGATGGCCATGGCCTCCCCTACGGATTTCATGGATGTGGTCAGGTGTTCGTCCGCCTGCTTGAACTTTTCAAACGTGAAGCGGGGAACCTTGGTAACCACATAGTCGATGGTGGGCTCAAAGCAGGCGGGCGTTTCCCGCGTGATGTCATTCCGCAATTCGTCCAGCGTATAGCCCACGGCCAGTTTGGCGGCCAGTTTGGCAATGGGGAACCCTGTGGCCTTGGAAGCCAGCGCGGAAGAGCGGGAAACGCGGGGGTTCATTTCAATGACAATCATGCGGCCGTTGGCCGGATTAATGGCGAACTGAATGTTGGAACCGCCCGTTTCCACCCCGATCTCCCGGATGACGGCAAAAGAAGCGTCCCTCATGGCCTGGTATTCTCGGTCCGTGAGTGTCTGGATGGGGGCTACGGTGATGGAATCCCCGGTATGCACGCCCATGGGGTCGATGTTCTCAATGGAGCAAATGACGACGCAATTGTCCGCGCGGTCCCTCATTACCTCCATTTCAAACTCTTTCCAGCCGATCAGGGACTCTTCAATCAGGATTTCGGAAACGGGGGAAAGATCCAGCCCCCGTGCGCATATCTCTTCAAATTCCGTTTTGTTGTACGCTACGCCGCCTCCCATGCCGCCCAGCGTAAAGGCGGGGCGGACAATCAGGGGAAAGGTGCCAATATCCCTGGCCACCCGGCGCGCTTCCTCCATGGTATGCGCAATGCCGGAACGCGGCACGTCCAGGCCAATGCGGAGCATGGCTTCCTTGAACAGGTTGCGGTCCTCCCCGCGGTCAATGGCGTCTGCGTTGGCGCCAATCATACGCACCTTTTCCCTTTCCAGCACGCCGCTGCGGTGCAGTTCCATGGCGCAGTTCAGGGCTGTCTGCCCGCCCAGGGTCGGGAGGAGGGCATCCGGTTTTTCCCGGATGATGATTTTCTCCACGAACTCCGGAGTAATCGGTTCAATATAAGTGCGCGGAGCTGTCTCCGGATCCGTCATGATGGTGGCGGGATTGGAGTTGACCAGCACTACTTCATAACCCTCTTCCCGGAGGGCTTTGCAGGCCTGGGTGCCGGAGTAGTCGAATTCGCAGCCCTGGCCGATGACGATCGGGCCGGACCCGATCACGAGAATCTTTTTGATGGAGGTGTCTTTAGGCATAATGGCGATGGAAGAATCCTGTAGTCCTGGACCGCGGATTTCCGCCGGGGGAATTAAGTGCCCGCCGGGCTCCGGAGGAAAGTTTTTTTACGGTCAATGACGCGGATTTTTAGAGCGTGGGGAACGGTGGAAAACGGAAGAGGAAGGAGGCCGGAACAAGGCGCGCCAAGGCTCCGGAGCCGTGCCTTCCCTGCGGGCAGAGGCTTGACCCGCGAGGGGGGCGGCACAACTCCGGAGCTCGTCGGTGCACCCACTAATAGATGAACAGCATTTCCCGGTACTTGGGGAGAGGCCAGGACCGGTCGTTCACCAGGGTTTCTGCGGCATCGACGCTGGTTCTCAATCGGGACATCGCGGCAAGGATGTCCTCATGGCAGCTCGTAAGCGCCGTCTCCAGGGTATCCAGGTCGGATACGATGGAATCCAGGGCGTCGCCCAGCTTGTCCGCCAGCTTCTGCAGGGCGGCGGTACCGTTGGTCCGCTTGGCTTCCAGCGCCCTGGAGAGCGCGGCGACGGTTTGCCCGTATTCGTTGCGCAGGGCGGGGAGGATGATGGTGGCCGCCATTTCCCAGGACAGGCGCCCTTCAATGCGGATGCGTCTGTGGTATTCTTCCAGGAAAATCTCAAACCTGGATTCCAGCTCCCGCCTGGAAAAGACGCCGTACTTTTCAAACAGGGCCACATTCTTTTCATTCACCAGGGTGTGAAGGGCCGTCATCGTATTTTTCAGGTTGGGGAGGCCGCGGCGTTCCGCTTCTTTCACCCATTCTTCCGAATAATTGTCCCCGTTGAAGATGATTCTCTTGTGTTCGGAAATCCTGCGCTTGAGCGTTTCCTGGAGCTGCGGCAGGAATGTTTCCGGAGCGAAGGAGGAAAGTTCTTCCGCCAGGGAATCAAGGGATTCCGCCACAATGGTGTTCAGGGTCATCATGGGGCCCGCGCAGGATTGGGCGGAGCCCGGAGCACGGAATTCAAACTTGTTGCCGGTGAAGGCAAACGGGCTGGTGCGGTTGCGGTCCGTCGCATCCCGGGGAAGAACGGGAAGCGTGTCTACGCCGATCTTGAGCGTATCGTTGCGCTTGCCGCAGCCGGAAGAGCCGTTGATCATATTCTCAATCACTTCATTGAGCTGGGCGCCCAGGAAGATGGAGATAATGGCGGGAGGCGCTTCGTTTGCTCCCAGGCGGTGGTCGTTCCCGGCGCTGGCCACGGAATTGCGCAGCAGGTCGCTGTGCTTGTCAACGGCCTCAATGATGGCGGTCAGGACGGTCAGGAAAATGGCGTTCTGCTGCGGGTCCGAACCGGGATCCAGCAGGTTTTTGTTCCCGTAGGAAATGGACCAGTTGTTATGCTTGCCGGAACCGTTGACGCCTGCGAAGGGCTTTTCATGAAGCAGGCATACCAGGCCGTGCTTGCTGGCCTGCTGGCGCAGAACTTCCATCACCAGCATGTTGTGGTCGATCGCCAGGTTCACGTCCTCAAACAAAGGAGCCAGTTCAAACTGAGCGGGCGCCACTTCGTTGTGGCGGGTCTTGGCCGGGATTCCCAGTCTCCAGAGTTCCTGTTCCACGTCGCTCATGAAATTAAGGATACGGGGCTTGATGGAGCCGAAATAATGGTCTTCCAGCTGCTGGTGCTTGGCGGGAGGGGCGCCGAAAAGGGTGCGCCCCGTCTGGACCAGGTCCGGGCGGTTCAGGTAGAAGTTCTTGTCAATGAGGAAGTATTCCTGTTCAGGCCCCAGCGTAATGGTCACGTGTTCATCCGGAAGGCCGAAACTCTTCATCAGCTTCTTGACGGCATTGCCCAATGCCTGGCGGGAGCGCAGCAGCGGAGTCTTCTTATCCAGAGCGTCTCCCGTATAAGAACAGTAGGCGGTAGGGATGCAAAGCGTGGCTCCGTTCCCGTGCCTCTTGATAAAGGCGGGGCTGGTGGGGTCCCATGCGGTGTAGCCGCGGGCCTCAAAGGTGCAGCGCAAACCGCCGGAGGGGAAGCTGGAGGCGTCCGGTTCGCTCACAATCAGGTTTTTGCCGGAAAAACTCATGATGGGTTCCATTCCCTTGGGATCCAGGAAGGAATCGTGCTTCTCCGCCGTGGAGCCCGTCATGGGCTGGAACCAGTGCGTATAGTGAGTGGCTCCCCGTTCCAGAGCCCACTGCTTCATGGCGTGGGCTACATCCGCGGCAATATCCGCGTTCAGCGGAAGCCCGTCCTGGATAGTGGCCAGGAGGGTTTTTGCCGTGTCTTTGGGCAGGTACTTCTTCATCACTTCCGTGCTGAAGACATCCGCTCCGTAATAATCAATGCTGACCGGAGCGCTCTCGTTTGCTCCGCCCACGGGCAGGGAAGCGATGGCGCTGATGGCTTGTGTTCGTGTCGAGTCACTCATCATGGTTAACTGTTGTGCCTTTTCTCTAGCAAGAAGCGTGCCAACTTTTCAGGTAAACTTTCGCATGAATGTGTCGTTCATTTTAATATATTGATTATTAGTTAGATATGAATATCATGACGGAAGAGCTGCAAAAAAGGAAAACAAAACTGCGAACGAGAATGGATTACAAAAATGTAAAACCGCAACAAAAGGATGATTACGAAAATGTAAAAAATTCTTCTTGGAAGAAAAATATTTTTTATTCCGCTGCAAAATGTCCTGTTATGCCGGAAGCCGCGTCAGGCTCTGTAAAACAGGGACAAAGCAGTTTGAATGCGGGAAAATATGAAGTCTGGACAATGTTGGCACGGTTTTTGCTGCAAATAAGTCAGCTTAACCCAAACAAAACAGCAAACTGATGAATAGCTATCAATTCGAGACAGGCATTCCTGCGCCGCAGGGATTGTATGACTTTGAACAGGAGAGGGACGCCTGCGGCGTGGGTCTGGTGGCTGACCTGAAGAATGAACCGAGCCACAAAATCATTGAAATGGGGATTACTGTCCTCAAGAGGCTCATGCACCGCGGCGCCGTGGGGAGCGATCCGGATACCGGGGACGGCGCAGGCATTCTGCTGGCCCTTCCGGATGAATTCTTCCGCCTGGTTCTTCCCAACAAACTTCCCGCCAGAGGCAAATACGGAGTGGCCATGATGTTTGGCGGATGCGGCCATGAAGAGGAATTGGAAGCCGCCGTTACGGAAAACGGCGGCAGCGTGATTGCGTGGAGGCAGGTTCCCGTGGACCGGGACAGCATCGGCAAAAATGCCCAGCGCACGTGCCCCCTGATCCGTCAGCTGTTCATTGACGGCAGCGGTTTTGCGGACCAGGCGGAATTTGAACGCAAACTGTTCGTGATGCGCCGGGAAATGGAACGGCGCGTGGAAGGCTGTTATGTGTGCAGCTGTTCCAGCCGAAGCATTGTGTACAAGGGGCTGTTTCTCGGCACGCAGATTGAAGGATTTTATGGAGACCTGGCCAGCGAGCATTTCAAATCTCCCCTGGCCCTCGTCCACCAGCGCTACAGCACGAATACTTTCCCAACCTGGAGCCTGGCCCATCCCTTCAGGTATCTGGCCCACAACGGGGAAATCAACACCCTGCGCGGGAACCTGAACCACCTGAGCGTGCGTGAGCCGCATTTGTCCTCCACCCTGTTGGGGGATGACCTGCAAAAGCTGCTGCCTCTTATTCCCCCCGGGCAGAGCGATTCCGCCTGCCTGGACAACATGGTTGAGCTGCTGGCCGCCTCTGGGCGGGACTTGCGCCATGTCATGCTCATGCTCATGCCGCAGGCCTGGGGCGTCAACTACCATTTAGGGCCGGATGTACGCGGCTTCTTTGAATACCACTCCGCCATGATGGAACCCTGGGACGGTCCGACCGCCGTCGTTTTTTCCGATGGTATCAATGCGGGCGCCATGCTGGACCGCAACGGCCTGCGCCCTGCGCGCTATACGCTGACCACGGATGATATTTTCATTCTGGCTTCGGAAACGGGCGTAGCTGATATTCCCGCGGAAAAAGTAGCCCGCAAAGGCCGCCTCCGTCCCGGGGAAATGATTTACTGCGACCTGGTGAACCACCGGCTGGGATCCGATGCTGAAACCAAGAATGAAATGGCCAGGCGCATGCCCTACCGCCGCTGGGTGGAGAAAAACAAAATTTCCGTCCGTTCCCTGTTTGATTCCATTTCCGCCTCTGCGGAAATGCCGGACCTCGTGGGCCGCCAGCGCCAGTTCGGATTCACTCAGGAGGATGTGGAGCTGATTATCCGCCCCATGATGCTGAAAGGCGCGGAGCCTCTCGGCTCCATGGGAAATGACGCGCCGCTGGCCGTCCTCTCCGGAAAGGCGCCTCTCCTGTTCAATTATTTCAAGCAGCTGTTCGCCCAGGTGACCAATCCGCCCATCGACCCCATCCGGGAGGAACTGGTCATGAGCCTGACTACATACATAGGCAACCATCCCAACATTCTGGAAGAAACGCCGGAGCACGCCCGGCTGATCAAGATGGCGCGCCCCGTCATTACGGATGAAGAACTCAACCGCCTCTGCAATATTCGGGAGGCCGGCTTCCCTTCCGCCAGGCTTTCCATCCAGTTCCCGGAAGGCGGGGACGGGAAAGCCCTGCGGGAGACGCTGGAAAGCCTGGCGGAATCCGCCGTGGGCCTGGTCAGGTCCGGCGTGCGCATTCTGGTGCTGACGGACCGCAACATAGGGCACGGCTACCTTCCCGTTCCCAGTCTTTTGGCCTGTTCCGTGGTGAACCGCGCGCTGGCGGCCGCCGGGCTGCGTTCCGACGTAGGGTTGATTCTGGAAACCGGGGAGGCGAGGGAAACAATGCACTTTGCGCTGCTTCTGGGCTTCGGGGCCACGGCGGTCAATCCGTACCTGGCTCTGGCGACGGTTACTTCCCTGGCCGCACCGCAGGACTGCCCTCTGGATGTAGTGAAAGCCTCCGGAAACTACATCAATGCCATAGACAAGGGACTGCTTAAAATCATGTCCAAGATGGGCATTTCCACGTTGCGCAGCTACCGCTCCTCCCAACTGTTCGAGGCGGTGGGTCTGAACCGGGAACTGATTGACGAATTCTTTCCCGGCACCGTCAGCCGCGTAGGAGGCATAGGTCTGGATGAAATAGCCGCGGAATGCAACCAGCGCGCCGCGCAAAACGCGGAACACGGGGACAAGCTGGATGCGGGAGGGCAGTACAAGTATAAGAAAGGAGGGGAGAACCATCTCTGGAATCCGCAGACACTTCAGGCTTTCCGCGCTGCCGTGCGTGACAATGACGAACGGAAATACCGGGAATTCGCGGATTACAGCAACCGTCAGGCGCAGCATCTCTGCACTTTGCGCGGCCTGTTTGAATTTGCTCCGGCGGATGCTATCCCCCTGGAAGAAGTGGAAAGCGTGGATTCCATTTTGCGCCGTTTCGTTTCCGGAGCCATGTCTTTGGGTTCCCTCAGCCCGGAAGCCCATGAAACCATCGCCATTGCGATGAATAAAATCGGAGCCAAAAGCAATTCCGGGGAAGGGGGGGAAGATGAAGCCCGCTATGAACCCAACGCCCGGGGCGAAGTCCGCTACAGCGCCATCAAGCAGGTGGCGAGCGGGCGTTTTGGCGTGACCATTAATTATCTGCGCCATGCTTCCGAGCTCCAGATTAAGATGGCCCAGGGAGCCAAGCCCGGGGAGGGGGGGCAGCTCCCGGCGCACAAGGTGGATCCATACATCGCCCGGCTGCGCCATTCCATGCCGAACGTCAGCCTCATCTCTCCTCCTCCGCATCATGACATTTACTCCATTGAAGACCTGGCTCAGTTAATTTACGATCTGCGCAACTCCAATCCGGATGCCCGTGTTTCCGTCAAGCTTGTTTCCGAGGTGGGCATCGGCGCGGTTGCCGCGGGGGTGGTGAAGGCCCATGCGGATGTGGTTGTGGTCAGCGGCCACGACGGCGGCACGGGCGCCTCTCCGCTCACCAGCGTGAAGCACGCCGGGCTGCCGTGGGAGCTGGGGCTGGCAGAAACGCAGCAGACACTGGTGCTCAACAAACTCCGTTCCCGCGTCCGGCTCCAGGTGGACGGCCAGTTGCGTACGGGGAGGGACGTCGTGATGGCCGCCCTGCTGGGGGCGGAGGAATTCGGTTTCGGAACCGCCATCCTGGTCTCCATCGGCTGCGCCATGCTCCGCAGGTGCCATGAAAATACGTGCCCGGTAGGCGTCGCCACGCAGGATCCGGCCCTGAGGGCCAAATTCAGCGGCAAGCCGGAATACGTCATCAATTACCTCCGCTTCGTGGCCCAGGAAACGCGGGAAATCCTGGCTTCACTGGGGCTTCGTTCCCTGGATGAAGCCGTAGGCAGGGCGGATCTGCTTTCCGTAAACCGCGCCATAGATTTTTACAAGGCCCGGCATTTGGACTTTTCCTCCATCCTGCATGCGGCAGAGGGGGACGGACGCAGGTTTGACCCCTCTTTTGAAAAGGAACCGCTGGACAACTACGACCGCCGCCATCTGCTGCCGGCATTAAAGCCCCTGCTGGAAAAGGGGGAAAAGACGGAACTCTGCCGCGACGTCCGCAATGTGGACCGGACGGTAGGGACGGAACTTTCCGGTGAGTTGGTGATGAAATTCGGGCCGCGCGGCCTGGCGGAAGATACGCTTACGGTGCACTTCACCGGATGTGCGGGGCAAAGTTTCGGGGCTTTTCTGGCTCCCGGCGTTACCTTTGAACTTGTCGGGGAGGCGAATGACTTTGTTGGGAAGGGCCTGTCCGGCGGCAAAATCATCGTGCGTCCCCCGGATCATATCTCCTACGTACCGTCGGACAACGTCATCGCCGGAAACGTCATCGGCTATGGGGCCACTTCCGGCAGCATCTTCCTTCACGGGCAGGCCGGGGAACGTTTCGCCATCCGCAACAGCGGCGCCAAAATGGTGGTGGAAGGCATTGGCGACCACGGCTGTGAATACATGACCGGGGGCCGTGTGGCGGTTCTCGGCAAGGTGGGCGTCAATTTCGCCGCGGGGATGACCGGCGGCCTGGCCTACGTGTATGATGCGGACAACAACTTCGATCAGAAATGCAACCTGGGCAGCGTGGACCTGGAAACGGTCATGCCGCATTCCGCCGATGAAGCGGAATTGCTTCAGCTCATTTACGAGCATTATATGGCTACCAGGAGCCGCAGGGCTTACGACCTGTTAAACAACTGGCCGGAAGAACGCGGCAAATTCATCAAGGTATTCCCGGTGGAATACCGGCATGCCCTGGCCATGCATTCCTGAAAGAAGCATGCAGCAGTTTTCTGTTGTTTGGGGTAAGGCAGGGGCCTCCGCGGGTGCGGAGGCCCCCATTTTTTCAGAGGCCTGTCTGCTGTTTCATGGCCGGGCATTTTGGCGCCGCTTTTCCTCCTTGAGCCATTCCGCATTTGAAGCTGGCAATTTGCCTGTCCGGCGGCATTTCGGAGGCTGTTCCGTTCGTTTGCCGGGTAACGGCCGTTCCGGCTGCCGGACATTTGGAGACGAATGTTCCGGATAAGGAGGTTTTTATGACCGTGCTGTCAGTTGATAAAGAAATGCGGCTGCATGGATGGGGATGGTAGTTGCGGTTGATGTCAGGAGGAAGGTCAAATGTTCCGGCAATGCCCGGTTCTGAGCGGATTATGAATTCGAAGTCAACAGGAAAGTTTGAATGGAAATGTGTTAGTGGAGTTTGGGTTTTGGAAATTCGGCTGGATGGCAATTGATAAAAAAGTGAATTGAAAGGTAACTGATTGGTATTCTTGTTATTTAGTTATTCAGGGAATTGCCGCGAATTCATAATCCGTTAGGTTTGCTCCAGTGGGTGTTTGGCATTTTCTGCCAAGCTGCTCCAATTAACTACGCAATGAATATATGACGAGGAAAACCGGCCCTCTCCAGGTGGAGAGGGCCGGTTTTTTGAGGAAATTCTGTAAGGGAGTTCCTTTCCCTTTTTGAGGCTTGCGCCGGCAGAATATTTTTTCCTGCGCCTTTCCATGAAAAAGTGCGGCCGCGGGGGCGGACGCACTTGCGGAGACGGAAGGCAGAGCAGGGATTCCTACTTTTTAGGCGTTATATTGCGCATGTTGCGGCCTTTAGCTTTGCGCTGCTGTTCTTCCAGGGCCGCACGCTGCTGCTCCATCATCTTTTGGAAAAAGCCCGACTTTTTCTTTTTGGCGGGGGAAAGCACGGGCATGGGCAAGCGGCGGATAAGGGCCGTTTGTCCTATGGAGATCAAATTCTGCGTGGTCCAGTACAGGGCCAGGGCGGAAGCGAAATTATAACAGAACAGGAAGAACATCACAGGCATCAGGTTCATAATAATGCGCTGGGAGCGTTCCCCCGCCTGAGGCGTCATCCTCATCTGGATAATCATGGTTACGGCCATGATGAGAGGCAGAATATTGATTGGAACGCCGAACAGGTGGCCCACGGTATCAGGCAGGGAAAGGTCCGTCATCCACAGGCAGAAGGGCTGCCCCCTCAGTTCTGCGGAATACTGGAGCACACGGTAAAAGGCAAAGAAAATGGGAATCTGGATAAGCATGGGGACGCAGCCGCTGGCCGGGTTGATGCCGTATTTCTGGTACAGCTTCATCATTTCCATGTTCACCTTCTGAGGGTCGTCCGGATATTTCTCCTTGAGTTTGACCATCTCCGGCTGAACCAGGGACATGCGTTTCATGGCCATATAGGATTTTTTGTGCAGCGGCCAGATGAGAGCACGGACAACGATGGTCATGCAGATAATGGCTACGCCCCAGTTGCCGAACCATCCGTGGAAGAGGTTGAGCAGCCAGTTCATCGGAACGCTCAGGAATACGAGCCAGCCGTATGCCATGATATCGCTGATGGCGGGATAGGAAAGATTCAGGTCACGCAGGTAGGCGTTGAATTTGGGGCCGGTGTAAATATCGTAGGTGAGCGTCTTGATTTCATTGGGGGCCATGGTCAGATTGGGGATTCCCATGGCCACGGTGACGCCGGGCACCAGGGTGTTGCCTTCATGCGTCAAAGGAAATTCCTGGCGGGTGGCGTACACGGTGGACCCCCTGGACTGGTCCTGGGGAAGAAGGATGGTGGCGTAATACTGGCTCATGACGCCGGCATAAGTCAGGTCCTGGAGGGGGCCTTCCAGGACGCGGGCCTTGGCGCTGCTGAAAAAGCCGCCTGTGAAATAGGAAGGCACTTCCTGTTCCAGGGAGCCGTCTGCATGGTAAAAGAAATGGGTGTAGGTATCTTTTGGTTCGCTTTTAGCGATAGGATAGGCGCTCCCGCCGAAGATGCCCATGTAGCGCAGATCCTGGACATTGGGAGATTTATTGAGCAGGGAGACGGTCAGGCGAATGAGATATTTGCTGCCGGGCAACACTTCCCCTTCCAGATTTTTGACGGGGTGCAGGGTGTACGTTTTTGAGATGAAAAGCTGCCGTGCGGGGTCATAGCCTTCCAGGGTTACGGAGTCCGCCGTGCGTTTCACTTCCTTATACACGGTGTTGTCATAGGAAGGATCCTGGGTGGCGTCCATGTTGAAAACGAGTTCTCCGATGCCCCGTTGCTGGGCTTCGTTAATCGTGATATTATGGTCCGCGACTTTTTGGGAGTCCACGATATCGTTGTGCAGGGTAACCGTGCCGATGGAACCCCCTATGCGGTTGAACGTGTAAGTGATGAAGGGTTCCTGCCTCCCATTCACTTCCTGCGTGGCTACCAGAGTGATCGGGGCGGTTTTGTCTTCTTCAAGGGCTTTGTTGACGGAGGCCTGTTCCGGGGCGGAGGTTCCGGCTCCGGGGCGGACGCCGGCAACCGGGGCATTGGCTGCGGCGGCAGCCGCCTGCGGTGCGGGAATGGGGGCGGTTTCAGCCTTTTTATTGTTGCCCATGTAAATATTCAGGCCCAGAAGGGCGGCGCAGACGCCTATGATGATCCATGCTGTGCGATCCATAATGTGATATAGCTTGATTGGAGTTGGTGAAAGGAAAGGGAAAGAAAGGTAATTGTTCAGCGTGGGTGGCGCGCCGGGGGCACGGGATCATAACCTGATCCGCCCCACGGGTTGCATCTTAAAATACGCCATGTGCCAAGAAGAAAGCCGCGCCAGGATCCGTGGATGCGAACGGCCTGGATGAAGTACTGGGAACAAGTGGGTGTATAGCGGCAGG
>ULRR01042140.1_pt1 | contig 13888 bp, 10 predicted proteins | sample 1955651 | NCBI WGS metagenome assembly ULRR01 (sample SAMEA4835688, study PRJEB28245) | human gut metagenome | biome: gut microbiome; material: fecal sample | place: Denmark | collected 2008
AGGCACGACGGCAAGCGGCACGACTATGGGCTGCAACTGTATCGTGTTGTGCTTGGGCGCGACTATCGGCACGGGACCGCCTATGCCGACGGGTTTCATAACCGTGGTCTTCGTGCCCTCGTCGGGCTGCGGGTTGCCGTACGCCTCGCTCTCGTAGAGCACGGGCTCTTCCGTCCTGTCGGTCACGCCGACGGAATTCTCGGGCGCCATTGCCGTGATGTTGTTGTCTTTCTTCGCCATATGTCCTCCGCGCGCTCGGTGAGCGCAGAACTTTACTTCGCTGTCCCCGTCGGGGTCAGTACATCCGCGTATACCCCGTGCGCTGCGGCGTGATGAAGGAACACACCGCCGCGAGTATCGCGTTTATCAGTCCGACTGCGAACAGGGTGAAGAATTCGCTCGTGTTCCAGCCGTAAATGAAGTCGTCCATAAAATCTATCTGCGAAATCCCGACGTTCTCCGCGCCGACGAGCGCCGCTATGAACACGGCGAGCACGGAGAGCAGATACACGACCGCACACGCGGTGTAACGTCTGGGTTTTATCGCACCGAACAGCCCCGTCACCGCTTTGACGAGATTGACCAGCACCGCAAGCAGCCCGACCGTGATTATCATATCCGGCACCATATGCAGCCAGATTTGGTTCACCGCCTCCCCGGACCATCCGAGCGACGCCGTCTCGCGGAAAGCGTCTATCCAGCCCGTAATCACGTCGAACTGTTCCGGAACCAGCCTGAAAGGCAGGTCCGCGCTAACGTCCGCCGCCGCAAGGGCGAAAGGCAGCCACACCACCGCCGACGCGACAATCATTATGACCGCGGACACGAAATTGCGCGTGCGCACCGACCGCTTCCATCTCCTGCCCGCGTCTTTTTCGGCGGGCTGATAGTCGGAAGAGGTCGAAACCGCCTGCGCCTGCGCTGCGTCGGACGTCTGATATTCCAGCCGCGGCGTGATGACGAACTCCTGCACGACGGTCGGCATCTTTTTCGCCGCGCCGCCGTCCATCGGAGTCGGAGCCAATCTTATACCCGCCTCGTCCACCTGCGGATTTTTCTTGCCGGAATTCTCGTTCATATCACTTCTTTCCGTTTTCGCCGGGATATTCGTCCATCGGCGCATACTGCATCAAAGGCTGGTCCTGCGTGACGTAAGGCACGAACGCCACGGGCTGCACGATGGGCGGCATCTGGTAAGGCTCTCCCGTCTCCTTGTTGTAGAACACGGGCGCGCCGTACGGCATTCCGCCGTAAGGATAATATCCGGGGGCGTAATGCGGCGCTCCCGCGAAATTCGGAGTTTCCTTTTCGTCGGCGGCTTTCTCTATGGGCTTGGTCTGCGCTTCCTTGAACGCTTCTCCCGCAAACTCCTCGAATGTGGGAGTCTTGGGGGAAGAAAGGCCCTCTTCGGGAGCTTCCAGCACCTTCGTCTTCTTCCTTATGGGAGCGGACTGCTTGATTTTCCCCTTTTCGAGCAGACGCAGAGAGCGCGCGCGGGAACGTCCGCAGCGAGTGCACCTGACGGCGTCGGCGGCGTTCACCCCGCCGCAAACGGGGCATATGAACGGGTCTTCGAGCTCGTCCATATTCTCGGCGGCGGAATAGGGGTCGGCATAATATGCGGAATAGTTCCTCACCGCGGAGGACAGCTTCCTCAGCTGTGCGACGTCCTCGGAGCCCAGCTCGTTGACTTTGTCGCGGTATGCGTCCAGCATAACCGCCTGTTTGGTGAGTTCGTCATTGGTCTTGCGGCGATAGTCCTCAATCTCTTTCATCGCCTTGGTCTTGTCGTTTTCGACGCGGCGTTTCATAGCGGCGATTTCCCTCTCCGCCTCCGTCATACGCTCCTTGACCATCAGGTCGACGTTCATTTTGTTCTTGCGGAACTCCATGACGTCCTCCTCCGTGAACGGCGTGTCGGAATCCGTCACGGGCGCTCCGCAGACGGAACAGAATTTCGCCCCCGGCAGATTTTCCGCGCCGCATATGACGCAGGTGGGACGGCGCAGTACGCCGAGCATTTCTCCGCAATGCGCGCAAAACCTGCTGCCCGCATTGTTGCGCGTGCCGCAGGCAGGACACTTGACCTCGTAATTCGCAACGACTTCCGCACCGCAGGTGGCGCAGTACGCCTGCCCGCGTTCGACTTCGCTGCCGCATACCTTACAAGTGAACATATATCATCACCTCTGACGACTTATTAACTTTATTATACAGCGACTTGCACAGATTGACAAGTGCAGAACGCTTTCAGCCCTTGAAACCGTCTTTCAGCCCGACTATGCTGCCGAACTCTCCGCCGCCTTTGGCGACGAAATATCCTTCGCGCAGGAACTGGAACCTCTCCCCCTTTTCCGCTCCCGCAAGGAACTTTTCCGCCTTGCCGTCGAGCACGGTGAGGGAGGCGGGGTTGAGCAGGTCCATATAATCCCCTTCCCCGTCGAGGATGAGATAGTCGTACATATACAGCTTCACGTCCTCGCAGTCTAGCGCGTTCACCCAGTGTATCGTGCCCTTGACCTTGACGTTTGCGCCCTCTTCGCCCGACTTCGTCCCGGGGATATATTCGACGTGCACGACCTGCGGCTCGCCGTCCTCTCCCGTTTCGCAGCCGACGTACCTGACGACGTACGCGCCTTTCAGCCTCACCGTGCCGCCGGGTTTCAGACGGAAGTACTTCGGAGGCGGGTCGAGAGAGAAATCTTCCCTTTCGATGTACAGCTCGCGGGAGAAAGTCGCCTCGTGGGCGCCCGCTTCCGGGTCACGGGGATTGTTCTCCACCGAAACGGTTTCCGTCCTGCCTTCGGGATAGTTGTCCACCACCACTTTGAGAGGACGCAGCACCGCCATAGCGCGCACGGCGTGTTCGTTGAGATACTCCCTGACGCAGTGTTCCAGCATCGCTATGTCCACCACGCTGTCCGCCTTCGCGACGCCTATGCGCCCGCAGAAATCGCGCACCGCTTCGGGGGGATATCCTCTCTCCCTGATGCCCGAAAGAGTGGAAAGACGGGGGTCGTTCCAGCCGCTCACCACTTTTTCGTCCACCAGCCTTTTGAGGAAGCGCTTGCTCATCACGGTGTGCGTGAGGTTGAGCCGCGCGAACTCAATCTGCCTGGGACGGGGGTCGAAACCGCAGTTTTCCGTCACCCAGTCGTAAAGGGGACGGTGATTTTCGAATTCCAGCGAACACAGCGAATGCGTGATGCCCTCGAACGCGTCTTCGAGAGGATGGGCGAAATCGTACATAGGATAGATGACCCACTTGTCGCCCGTGTGCGGATGCTCGGCGTGACAGATGCGGTAAATGACGGGGTCGCGCATATTGATGTTGGGCGACGCCATATCAATCTTGGCGCGCAGCACCTTTTCCCCGTCCGCGAACTCGCCCGCTCTCATTCTGCCGAAGAGGTCGAGGTTTTCCTCGACGCTGCGGTTTCTGTACGGGCTCTCCTTGCCCGGCTCCGTGAGCGTGCCGCGCGTGGCGCGTATCTCCTCCGCCGAGAGGTCGCACACATACGCCTTGCCCGCCTTGATGAGGGACACGGCGCAGTCGTACATACGCTCGAAATAATCGGACGCGTTGAGAACTCTGTCCCACTCGAACCCCAGCCAGCGGATGTCCTCTTTTATGCTCTCCATATACTCGACGTCCTCTTTGACGGGGTTGGTGTCGTCGAAACGGAGATTGCATTCGCCGCCGAATTTTTCCTTTATGCCGAAATTGATGCAGATGGCCTTCGCGTGGCCTATGTGAAGATAACCGTTGGGTTCGGGCGGAAAGCGCGTGATAATCTTGTCGTGCTTTCCCGAGCGCAGGTCGTCGCAGATGACGTCTTCGATGAAATTCGAGGGTTCGGGAATGCTTCTGTTTTCGTCCATACAATATTTCCGCCGATATTTATAGTAGAATATATTTTACCCCATATGCGCACGTTTGACAAGTGCGCGGGCGAGGATTGGGAAATAAAATTGCTCTCTTCGGCAGGGAAAAAGCGGAAAAACGGCGGAGCATCCGCCGCCGCACCTTTGCCCGCGTCTGACCGGAACCGACGCAAAAAAAGAAAAGCGGCGCTCATTCCGCGCCGCAATGACTGCCCGAAAGATTGACTTCCGACGAGTTCAGCCGCATATATCCGTCCTCGAAACGGAAGCCGAAACGCACAAGCCCGGGGTGCTCCCCTTTCACCGCGAGAGGCACGGGGTTCAGGGAGAATTTGAAAAGCATCGCCCGCAGGAAGAATTCCCTGTCCCCGGGGTTTATCTCTTCGTTTTTGACTTTGAAGTGTGTGATTTCGACAAAATCGCCGACTTCGGCACGCATCAGTCCCACGGGCGCGCCGTCCTCTCGCATCACGAAATTCGTGCCGCTTACGGCAAGGTTTATGCCGAGGTCCGAATAGAGTGCGGAAAGCACTGCCGCGTCGTTTTCGTATCCCACCGTCAGCATATCATTCTCCGTATTCCACGCCGACGAGCGTCAGCCCTTCGGGCGGCAGCGTCTTGCCCGCAAGCGTTCTGTCCCCCGTTTCCAGCACGCGGCGCACGTCGTCTTCCGTGAGCTTTCCCTGCCCGGCGTAAACGAGCGTCCCCGCGATTATGCGCACCATATTGTACAAAAATCCGTTCCCCGTCACGAAGATGTCCAGCGTCCCTTCCGTAAGCCTGCCGCCCTCGGTTTTCCCGTCCGCTTCCAGCCGCACGGAATACACCGTGCGCACGGTGCTCTTCACCGCGGACCCGCTGGCTTCGAAACCCTTGAAATCGTGTTCGCCTTCCAGCACGTCCGCGCATCTGCGCATCGCGGCAAGGTCAAGCGGCACGACAATCTGCGTGCGGGTGTTTTCGCACATCGGAAGCCTGTGTCGGGAGACGTAGAGAGAATAGCGGTAAGTCTTCCGCTTTGCCCAAAAGCGCGCGTTGAAATCGGAGGACACGGGCTCGCAGGAAAGCATACTGATGTCCCTCGGCAGCTCCGTATTCACCGCGAAAGGTATCTTTTCGGGCGGGATTGCGGTGTCCGCGTCGAAATGCACGACCTGCCCCTCCGCGTGCACTCCCGCGTCCGTCCTGCCGCTCGCCGTCGCCTGCGTAGGCACGCCGAAAACTGCGGAAAGCGCCTTTTCGAGCGCCTCCTGCACGCTGGGACCGTTGAGCTGCCGCTGCCAGCCGACGTAATCCCTGCCGAAATACGAAATCACCGCGCGGTATCTCACACCAGTCCTCCGAAAATGAGCGTGTCCATCGCGCCGCCGAAATAATATCTGTCAAGAAGCACCGCGACAAAATACGCCGCTATCAGGAAAAACGCGACGAAGTCCGCGACGCCGAGTTTCATCACTTTCATCTTGGTGCGGTTTTCCGTGGCGTTGTAGCACCTGGCGTCCATTGCGAAAGCCAGCTCGTCCGCACGGCGGAAAGAGTTGACGAAAAGAGGTATCAGCACGGGCAGCAACGCCTTTGCGCGCGCTATCAGTCCGCCCGTGTCGAAGCTCGCTCCCCTCGCCTTCTGCGCCGCGATAATCTTGTTCGTTTCCTCGAAAAGCGTGGGTATGAAGCGCAGCGCGATGCTCATTATCATCGCTATGTCGTGCACGGGCACCTTTATGAGTCTGAGCGGCTTCATCAGACTTTCCGTGCCGTCCGCAACCTCCACGGGAGTGGTCGTCAGCGTGAGCAGCGAAGCGCCGCTGATGAGCAAAACGAGCCTTAAAGTCATCTTTATGGTGGTATGAATGCCCTGGTCGGTGATTTGCAGCGCACGCCAGCTCCACAGCACCTCGCCGTCGCTTATCATAAAAAGATTGATGACGGCGGCGAATATGACGATGAAAATTATCGCCCGCACGGATTTGAGCACGGAGAGCATCGGGAGCTTCGCGAGCAGGATTATGAACAACAGCACCGCCGCGGTCAGCATAAAGCCGAAGTAAGTGTTGACAAAGAATATCGCCACCACGAAAAGCACGGTGAGGAAGAGCTTCATCCGCGGGTCCATACGGTGCACGACGGAGTCGGTGGGATAATACTGCCCGAACGCTATGTCCTTAAACATCTCTTCCCTCCCCGTCGTCTGCCGTCGGAGCGGGAGCGCTCCCGTCCGCCGCGTCGGTTTCCGTGTCCGTTTCCGCGCCCGTTTCCGCCGCGCGTGCGGCTTTTTCGGAACGGTATTTCACAAGTGCGTCGACGAGTTCCGCGGGCGTGACTATCCTGCGCGAAAGCTCTATGCCGCGCTCTGCGAGTCTGTCCACCACCCTCGCCGCCGTGGGCAGGGCGAGTCCCGCCGCCGCGAGCGCTTCCCTGGCGCCGAACACGTCGGCGGGCGACCCGTCGGCGACCACCTTGCCGTCGCGGAGCGCGACTATCCTGTCCGCCATCTCCGCTATGTCGTCCATATAGTGCGACACCATTATGACCGTCGGGCTGACTTCTTCGTGCAGCTTTTTCACCAGTCCGAGGATTTCCTTCCTTCCCGCGGGGTCCAGCCCCGCGACGGGTTCGTCGAGCACGAGGATTTCGGGTTCCATCGCTATGACGCCCGCGATTGCGGCGCGGCGTTTTTCGCCGCCCGAAAGCTCGAAGGGACTGCGCTCGGCGAATTCGTCGTAAGGCAGTCCGACCACTTCCATTGCGCGGCGCACCCTGCGGTCCACTTCTTCCTTTTCCAGCTTCATATTTTTGGGACCGAAAGCCACATCCTTTGCGACCGTGTCCTCGAAAAGCTGATATTCGGGATACTGAAACACCATCCCGACCTTGAAACGCAGTTTTTTCAGCGTCTTTTTGTCACGGGCGTTCATCCCCGCGACCACCACCTCGCCCTCCTGCGTTTTGACGAGTCCGTTGAGGTGCTGTATGAGGGTGGATTTCCCGGACCCCGTAGCGCCTATCAGCCCGACGAATTCCCCTTCTTCTATGGCAAGGCTGACCCCGTCGAGCGCGCGCTTTTCGTAAGGGGTCTTTGCGGAATAGGTGTAGGAAAGATTTTTCAGTTCGACTGCGAGCATATTCCCTCCACCAGAGCGTCCTCGTCCGTCACGGTTTCCGAAAAGCCGAAACCGCGCTCCGAAAGCATCCGCGCGATTTCCGTCGGAGGCGGAAGCGCAAGTCCGCACGCCTCCACTTCGGGGGACGCGAAAACTTCCTTCGGCGTGCCGTCCAGCACAAGCCTGCCTTTGCGCAGCACTATGACCCTGTCCGCCTGCGCCGCCTCGTCCATATTGTGGGTGATGGAAATGACCGTTATGCCCGACGCGTTAAGTTTCTTTGCGACGTCCATTATCTCCGCTCTGCCCTCCGGGTCGAGCATAGACGTGGACTCGTCGAGGATGAGGATGTCGGGTTTCATCGCCAGCACCCCCGCAATCGCAACGCGCTGTTTCTGTCCGCCCGAAAGTTTGCTCGCGCTGCGGGTGCGGAATTCGCTCATCCCGACCGCGTCCAGCGCCCAGTCCACGCGCTCGACAATCTCCTCGCGAGGGATGCCGAGATTTTCGGGTCCGAATGCGACGTCGTCCTCGATTATCGTCGCCACCATCTGGTTGTCGGGGTTCTGGAAAACCATCCCCGCCTTTCTGCGGACGTCGAAGGTCCTCTCCTCGTCGCGGGTGTTGATGCCGTCTATGAGCACGTCCCCCGACGACGGAGTGAACAGTCCGTTGAGAAGTTTCGCAAGCGTGCTTTTCCCGCTGCCGTTCATCCCCGCAAGCGCGACGAACTCGCCCTTCTCCACCGAGAAAGACACGTTGCGAAGCGCGCGGACGGTCTGTCCTTCGCCCACCCTGTAAGAATAATTGACACCGATGAGTTCTATCTGCGGCATAATGTTGAATTATAACATATGCGGACGCAAATTCAAAACGTATTGCAAAAAACCGCGTTTTTTTACTCCCCTCTTCCCCTGCGCATCCCGCGCTCCGCACTCTCCGCCCCAATCCGCGGTGCGGCGCGGGCGGCGAATTCCAGCTTTTGGCGAACTTTTCCCGTCCGTAAACAAGAGAGAGTATAATAATCACAGCATTTCAGGGAGGATACGAAAATGCGCAAAAAAATCATCACTGTGTTCGCGGTATGCCTGCTAGCGCTCTGCCTGACTGTCGTGTTCGTCGCGTGCGACGACAACACAGGCGGGGGCGGCGGCGACGATAAAGGCACGCTTTATTCCATTCAGGCGCCCGCCGCGTCCGACGTCTACACCGTATCGGGTCTGCCCGAGGGCGCGTACGAAGGCGACACCGTGACATTCACCGTCGCGCTGACAAATCCCGCCGACAGCGTGCTCAATTATGTCGAAATATACGGTTCGGAAATGAAATACAACAGGCTCACCCCCGCAGGGGACGGCTCTTATTCGTTCACGATGCCCGCGGAACCTGTTCGCGTCACCGTCGATGCGGATTATTATCCCGACAACGACACGGACAATTTCCTGACCTGGGACGAGGACAATCCGACAACGGCAGAAAAATGGATTCCTCACTATGACGGCGATATGTATTTCGATTCCGACAACCTGTCGCTTGTCGCAAACGTAACGGATGACCCGAAGGGCACCGGCGGCTGGTTCAACCATCACGAAGAAAGGGCCTTTTCTCTCAACGAAGACGTAATTCCCAACGATGCTCTGACCATCACCTATGAGGAAGAAGGCAATCGCAACGACGCATATATGTTCACCGTCGACATCGACCGCTCTAAAATCAATGCCGGCACCGCAAAAATAGTGCTCGTCGTGGAAAACGGGTCGTCTTTCGGTGACGAATCCGTGCTCGCCTGCACCATAACCGTGACCGAACGCGAACCTTACGAAACGGTCGAAATCTGGACGGAAACCATCATATTCGACGTTTCCGCCATAGAAAATGACGAACACACGGAAGACCTTTATTTCGTTTTCACCGATAAGGACTATGACGATAATACATATGCCCAGCAATCGCAGACGATTTTGGAAACAGAATACGAAATCGTAGACGGAAAAGTCGAACTGACCATAAATTACGTTGTCGGTCACGAATACGAAATTACTCTTGACTATCGTATGGGAGAACCCAAACCTGCCACCCCCGACATATCTTTTCAAGATTCCGACGGCGGAGAATATCAATCGGGAGTGTTGACTTTCTCCAAGGACGGCGGCTCAATAGAATTGGGACTCGAATAAACGACATCGGTAACAAGCAAACGAAAAACGCGGCATCGTTGCCGCGTTTTTCGTTTGTCGGGGCATATCCGCTTTTGTCCGCCGCCGCGGCCGCGTGCGCGGCGTGCACGGGCACGCCTCCTCCCGTCCGCATACGCATACGCGTGATTATCGTAAGAATATTTTTCGGTATAGTTGATTGACTTAAACATTCGGCGATAGTATAATCCTTTTTGCACGAGCCGCAAGGCTCTCCTTTACGATTACAAGTTTATATACTATGGAGGTCTTTATGAAAAAGATGACAATCGACGGTAATACCGCGGCGGCGCACATCGCATATGCGTTCTCCGACGTTGCGGCGATTTACCCCATCACGCCCTCCTCTCCCATGGCGGAAAACTGCGACGAATGGGCGGGGCAAGGCAGGAAGAACATCCTGGGCAACGTGTTGAAAATCGTCGAGATGCAGTCCGAAGCGGGCGCCGCGGGCGCGGTGCACGGTTCGCTTGCCGCAGGCGCGATGACCACCACGTTCACCGCAAGCCAGGGTCTGCTGCTTATGATTCCGAATATGTACAAGATTGCGGGCGAACTGCTCCCCTGCGTCTTCCACGTTTCGGCGCGCGCGCTTGCCGCACACGCTCTGAGCATTTTCGGCGACCACGCGGACGTTATGGCGTGCCGTCAGACGGGCTTTGCGATGCTGGCGTCCAACTCCGTGCAGGAAGTCATGGACCTGAGCCTCGTGGCGCATCTTTCCACTCTGAAAGCCTCCGTCCCCTTCATCAACTTCTTTGACGGTTTCAGGACTTCTCACGAAGTGAGCAAAATCGACGTCATCGACTACGACGAGATAAAGAGCCTCGTCGACTTCGACGACATCGACCGTTTCCGCGCGCGTTCACTCAACCCCGAACATCCTCATCAGGCGGGCACGGCGCAGAACCCCGACATCTACTTCCAGAACAGAGAAGCCGCCAACAAGTATTACAACGCCGTCCCCGGCATCGTCCAGACGATGATGGACAAGGTCGCGACCATTACGGGCAGACAGTATCACCTCGTCGACTACTACGGCGCAAAGGACGCCGACCGCGTCATCATCCTTATGGGTAGCGGTGCGGAAGCAGTCGAAGAGACGGTCGATTACCTCAACGCGAAAGGACAGAAAGTCGGCGTGCTCAAAGTCAGACTTTACCGTCCCTTCCCCGTGGAACAGCTCGTTGCCGCGCTCCCCAAGACCGCAAAGAAAATCACCGTGCTCGACCGCACCAAGGAAGCGGGTTCCCTCGGCGAACCTCTCTATCTCGACGTCATCGCCGCGCTTGACGAACAGAAGGTCAAGGCGGAAGTGCTCTGCGGCAGATACGGCCTCGGCAGCAAGGAATTCAATCCTTCCATGGCTGCGGCGGTCTACGAGAATATGAACGAGGGCAAGAAGAACCACTTCACCGTCGGCATCACCGACGACGTGACGGGCACTTCGCTGGAAATCAAAGAAAAAATCGACGTCGCCGACCCGTCCACCATCTCCTGCAAGTTCTACGGCCTCGGCTCCGACGGCACCGTCGGCGCGAACAAGAACAGCATCAAAATCATCGGCGACCACACCGAAAAATACGCGCAGGGCTACTTCTCCTATGACTCCAAGAAGTCCGGCGGTCTGACCGTGTCCCACCTGCGCTTCTCCGACAAGCCCATCCGCGCAACCTACCTCATCGACCAGGCGGACTTCGTCGCGTGCCACAACGAATCTTACGTGCTGCGCTACGATATGCTCTCCGACCTCAAAGACGGCGGCACCTTCCTGCTCAACAGCATCTGGTCCCCCGACGAGATGGACAAGCAGCTCCCCGCAAAGATGAAGAACCAGATTGCGCAGAAGCACATCAAGTTCTACACCCTCGACGGTCTGGACGTCATCACCAAACTCGGCGCGTCCAAGGGCGTCAACACCGTCATGCAGGCGGCATTCTTCAAACTCGCCAACGTCATCCCCTACGCCGACGCCGAGAAGTATATGAAGGAAGCCATCAAGAAGACGTACGGCAAGAAGGGCGACGCGGTCGTCAAGATGAACTGCGACTGCATCGACAACGCCATCGCCAACCTCAAAGAGGTCAACTATCCCGAAAGCTGGGCGACCACCACGACGGGTGCGGACCCCCTGCCCGTCCCCAATGACGAGTATTACAAGACCTTCATCGCGCCCATCACCGCGCAGGAAGGCGACAAACTGCCCGTCTCCGCATTCTCTCCCGACGGCATCGTTCCCACCGGCACGACCAAGTTCGAGAAACGCGGCATAGCGGTCAGCGTCCCCGAATGGATTGTGGACAACTGCATCCAGTGCAACCGCTGCTCTCTCGTCTGCCCTCACGCGGCAATCCGTCCCACTCTCGCCACCGCGGAAGAGCTTGCCGACAAGCCCGAGACTTTCGTCACCAAGCCCGCAATCGGCTTCAAGGGTTACGAGTTCCGTATGCAGGTCAGCCCCTATGACTGCTCCGGCTGCAACAACTGCGTCAACGTCTGCCCCGCCAAGGAAAAGGCGCTCCGTATGATTCCCATCGCGGAATCCATCGAAAAGGACGCCGCCAACTGGGATTACGCGGCGTCGCTCAAAGAAACCTCCGCACCCATCCCCGCGAACAAGGTCGCTTCCGTCAAGAACAGCCAGTTCAAGAAGCCTCTCTTCGAGTTCTCCGGCGCGTGCGCAGGCTGCGGCGAAACTCCTTACGTCAAGCTCATCACACAGCTCTTCGGCGACAGGATGATTATCGCCAACGCAACGGGCTGCTCCTCCATCTACGGCGGCAGCGCACCCACCTGCCCCTACACCAAGAACGACGAGGGCAAGGGTCCCGCGTGGGCAAACTCCCTCTTCGAGGACAACGCGGAGTTCGGTTTCGGTATGCACCTCGCTTATCAGGCGCGCCGCAACGTGCTCAACAACCTTATGACCAACATCATCGGTCTTGACACCATCTCTCCCGCAATGAAAGAGGCGATGACCGAATGGATGGACGGCAAGGACGACGGCGAACTCTCCAAAGCGGCGGCAGCCAAGATTATGGAACTGCTCCCCTCCGAGAAAGAAAACGCCAACGGCATCACCCTCGACCTCCTCAACAAGGTCGAGGCGCGCAAGGACTGCCTCATCAAGAAATCCGTCTGGATTATCGGCGGTGACGGCTGGGCGTACGACATCGGTTACAACGGCGTCGACCACGTGCTCGCCAGCGGCGAGGACGTCAACATCCTCGTGCTCGACACCGAAGTGTACTCCAACACCGGCGGTCAGGCGTCCAAGTCCACCCCCACCGGCGCAATCGCGAAATTCGCCGCCACGGGCAAGCGCACCAAGAAAAAGGACCTCGCGCTGCTCGCAATGGACTACGGCTATGTCTACGTCGCGCAGGTGTCTATGGGCGCGGATATGAACCAGGTCGTCAAAGCGTTTGCGGAAGCGGAAGCCTATCACGGCCCCTCCATCATCATCGCATACGCACCCTGCATCAACCACGGCATCAATATGACCAAGTCCCAGCTCGAAATGAAGAAAGCCGTCGACACCGGCTACTGGCAGCTCTTCCGTTACAACCCCGCCCTCGCGGATACGGACGCCAATCCCTTCACGCTGGACAGCAAGGAACCCACCGAGGATTACCAGTCCTTCCTTATGGGCGAAGTCCGTTACGCTTCCCTCGTCAAACAGAACCCCGACGCGGCGAAAGTGCTCTTCGCCAAGAACGAACAGGATGCCGCCGCAAAACGCGCGTTCTACGCACGCAAAGCGGAGTCCAACTGGAAACCCGGCAAGAATTGACGCTGAGTTACGCAAACCCCGCCCAAACGGGCGGGGTTTTCTTTTTTCGCGCGTCTATTCTTGCCGTCCGCATCGGGGAAATCTCTCCGCTTCGGCACTCCGCGTTCGCAAGCGAACTATCCGTGCCTGCGCTCATTTCCCCTCCGCGCGGTGTCTTCCCCGAAACAACTCTCGCTTTTCACAACACGCACAGCATTCCGTCACTCTTTTTACGCTGAGTTACGCAAACCCCGCCCAAACGGGCGGATTTTTCTTTTGCCCCGAATAAATACCCCACCGAAAAATCAGAGATTTCTCGGCGGGGACCCCGATTTTATTCCGTTCTTTGATTAGGAAGTGTTTCACCCCCTCCTTCCCTTCGGGCATTCCTCCCCCGTGACGGAACAACTCAAACTCGCCCTGCGCGGCAAAGTGAACTTTGCCGCTTGTCTTACGCTTGGTTGTTCCTTTTACCCCACAAAAAAATCAAAGATTTCCTTGTGGGGACCCCTTTTACATCTCCCAAAATGCGGGACTTACGTTACATTCCTATTGAGAGTTTGTTTCTCGCACCCACATAACCGAGCGGATGACGGCACTAACTGAGCATCGCTCACGGGGAGAGGAAGGCGACTCGCCTCGCACTACGCCCGTGTCTGTTTAATAACTCATCAAGCTCGCGAGGTCGCAGAGCGCGCCGCGGCGTTCAAGCGGCGGTTGCACCGCCTGTGAACGCTTGGCTGAGCGGCGCGTGACACCCACCCACGTGTTATTCGTGGTGTTTTTTATCAAAATATTGCCGTTCGGAGGGATAGGTTATGCGCGAGAAATCTCACAATCCCGTGAGCGTGACGAAAACAAGTTCCCCTATACCCGACGGACGCTTATTCAGAGTGGGAGCCGCAACAGGCGGCGACCGGGTGAGTGCCTCGGGC
>ULRR01028295.1_pt1 | contig 13865 bp, 10 predicted proteins | sample 1955651 | NCBI WGS metagenome assembly ULRR01 (sample SAMEA4835688, study PRJEB28245) | human gut metagenome | biome: gut microbiome; material: fecal sample | place: Denmark | collected 2008
TGATAACTTTCCTAGCTTATAGTTAAATTATAAATATAGCTAGTTTAAAAGTCAAGAAAAATGTGTTATTTCCCTGTGTAAAACTTTTTTTAACAATATTATTGTTAGAATAATTTTGGTGATAAAGATGAAATTTGAGAAAATGAGGGAATTAAGAGAAGAAAACAATTTATTACAAAAAGATATTTCTAACATTTTAAATATATCCATTGGTACTTATGCTATGAATGAGGAAGGTCATGATACTATCACTTTAAAAAATTTAATTAACTTTTGTGATTACTTCGATATTTCAATTGATTTTATTTTTGGCTTTACTAACAAAAGAAAGTATAGTATTTCTCATTTAACTTTTAATTCAGAAATATTACGTTTTAGACTTAAAGAGGTTAGAAAAGAAAACAAGTATACTCAAGTTATGGTTGGAAATTTCCTTAATATTGATCATTCAGTATGGTGTAGATATGAGCAAGGAAAAACTATTATTCCTACTTCTTTTCTTTATGAATTTTGTAAGAAATTTTCTGTTAGTGCTGATTACCTCTTAGGAAAAATTGATGAACCTAAATACCTAAAATAGGTATTTTTTATTTTTGATATAGATGTCATAATTGTTGAAATATGTCGAACGCTTTTTCTTGCTTTTTTATATAACATCATTCATAATAAATACTTGAGCATTTGATCTAGTATCTGCCAAATAATTCTTACTTTTTACTCTTTAGAGAGAATTAGTATGAAGAAGTTTAATTAGTATATTTTTAATGATGAACGGAGTTTAAATGAAGCTAGATGTTTTAGGATATGAACTTGATAAAGAGCAAACAAAAGCAGCTTTAAAAAGCAATTGTAACACCATTATTATTGCTGGAGCTGGTGCGGGAAAAAGCACAACAATGGTTGGAAAAATTAAATACTTAGTTTTTTATAAGCATATTCCTTTAGAAAATATATTATGTATTACTTTTACCAATAATGCTGCTCAAAGTCTAGAAGAAAAAATTAAAAAGGAAATTAAGCAATATATTAAGGTTTATACATTTCATAAACTTTCTTTAGAAATATTAAAAGAACAACATATTAATTATTCTATTGCTTCTGATGACTTATTAGAATACACTATTGAAGAAATATTGGTTAGTATTTCCCCTACTTATTTTAGAAAAATATTTTTAGATCAAAATTATATGGATAATGAAGAATTTAAACATTATAAAAAAGTTATTGCTCGTTTTATTAGACTTTTTATTGCTAATTATTATGATTATGCTTATTTTTTAGATATTTTAAATAAAGCTAAGAAAAAAGATCAAGCTTTTTTACGCATAATAATTAAAATATATGAAATGTATTTAGTAGAGAAACAAGCATCTGGACTTATTGATTTTGATGATATGATTTATTTAGCCACTAAAATAGTTAAAGAAAAAGGAATCAATAAGAAATATCAATATATTATTGTAGATGAATATCAAGATACTTCGCTAGTTCGTGAAAATTTGGTGCAAGCAATACGATTACAAACTAAAGCCTATGTTACAGTTGTGGGTGATGATTTTCAATCTATCTATCGTTTTTCTGGATGTGATTTAAATAATTTCTTAGATTTTCAAAAACATTTTAAGCCAGCTAAAAAACTTTATCTTACAAATACTTATCGCAATAGTAAAGAATTAATTCATGTAGCTGGATCGTTTATTATGAAAAATCCAAGACAAGTGAAGAAAAAATTAAAATCTAATAAAAACATACCTAAACCAATTATCATTTGTTATTATAAAAATAAAAAAGAAGATTTTTATCGACTTTTAAATAGAATAAACTCTGATAATTTAATGATTTTAGGTAGAAATAATGCTGATATTTATCAGGTTTTAAGTAAGCACTTACAATTTAATAATCATCAAATTATTTATCATAATGCTAATATTTATTATAAAACAATCCATAAAGCCAAAGGACTTGAAGAAGATAATGTTTTAATGATTAATTTAACAAATGATATTTATTCTCTTCCTACTAAAATAAAAGAAGATCACATTTTAAAATATGTTATCAAGCATTATGATATTTATCCTTTTGAAGAAGAAAGAAGGTTATTTTATGTAGGACTTACACGAACTAAAAATTATTGTTATTTGTTTGTACCTAAAGATAATCCTTCTATCTTTATTCAGGAATTAATAAAAAACTACAAGAAATACATTACTATTATATACTTGTAGTTTTTTATTTTATTATAATAAATCTTTGAACTCTGATTCTTTTTCTGTTGAGGAAATTTTAATTATTTCATGTTTTTTTACGGCTTCAAAAATTAGTTCTTTATATGGGATCAATTCTTCATATTCATGGCATTTCTCTTTTAGAGGGTTAATTACTGGATGTTTGGGAACAAATATTGTACAGCAATCTTCAAATGGTAAAATACTTGTTTCATAAGTATCTATCTTTTTAGCTATATCAATAATATCTAATTTATCAAAACATGCTAGAGGTCTAATTACAGGAATACTTACTACTTCATTTATTGCATTCATACTCGTTAGGGTTTGACTAGCTACTTGCCCAATAGATTCTCCATTAATTAGTATTTTAGCATTTCTTCTACTAGATATAATGGCACTAATTCGATACATCATACGACGCATAATAGTTATTAAATACTCATGAGGTATATTTTTATAGATACTTTCTTGTATTTCTGTAAAATTAATTATATGTAACGTAATATCATTATTATATTTTGCCAATTTTTTAGCTAAACTTATTACTTTATTTTTAGCTTCTATACTAGTATGAGGTGGACTTTCAAAGTAAATTGCTTCTATCTTTACTCCACGCTTCATAGCTAAGTAACCTGCTACTGGAGAATCTATTCCTCCACTTAACATTAGTAAGCCTTTTCCTAGGGTTCCTACAGGATATCCTCCTACTCCTTTTATTTTTTCAAAATAAACTAAAGTGTTGTGAATTCTGTATTCGACATTTACTAAAATATCAGGATTTTTTACATCTACTTTTAAATCTTTTATATTTTTTAAAATATAGGCACCTAAATTTTTACTTAATTCAACACTGGTTGTATTTAACTTTTTATTACTTCTTTTACTTTCTACCTTAAATGTTTTAAATTCTTTTTCTCGTAATAAGTTTAATACTTCCCTTTTTATTGTTTCAAAATCAGTAGAATCTATTATATAGCCTTTATCTATTTCATGTATTCCAAAAATATGGGTTACTCTTTTTACTACTTCTTCATCATTATTCATAGTATGAATAAACATTCTTCCTAAATCATAATCTACTGTTACTTCTAAATCCTTTAAAGTCAAAAGAATATTTTCTTTTAACTTTTTTAAAAAGAAATTAATATTTTCTTTTTTTGTTGATAGTTCACCATATTTAATTAATATAACTTTTTCCATAAACATCACATGTTTATTATACTGAAAAAATTATTTTTTGTAAATTAAAAGACTACTTTTAATTATGTAGTCCGCTTAATTTACGATAAATTTCTTCAAAATAATGAATAAATTTATTTACTTCATCTGTTGTAGTTAAGTGTGATAAGCTAATTCTTAATGTAGAAGATGCTCTTACTTTATCGTTATAAACTGCTATAACACTACTAGATAAAGCTGCACTTGAACAAGCAGTATTAGAGCTTATATAAATTTCATATTCTTCTAGAGCATGAAGAAATGTTTCAGCTTTGATATTTCTTAAACTAATATTTAATATATGAGGAATACTATATTTTGTTTTATTAATCATTACTCCATTATATTTTTTTAGAGCATCTACAATTTTTAAGTTTAATCTCTCTATAAATCTTTCTCTTTTTTCAATATCAGTAGTAGCTAATCTTATAGCTTTAGAAAAAGCTACAATTAAAGGTAGAGCTGGAGTTCCTGGATTTAACATATTTTCTTTTCCCGAACCATATAAAATTGGAGTAATTCCAATATTATTACTTTTATATAATAGTCCTATCCCTTTAGGGCCATATATTTTATGTGCCGTAAGAGTTGCTAAATCTACATCATGCATACTAATACTTACTTTCCCTATTGCCTGAGTCATATCAGAATGAAATACAGTATTTGGATTTTCTTTTTTGATAATTTGCCTTATCATTTTTAAAGGTTGCCTAATTCCTAGTTCACTATTTACAGCACAAATGCTTACTAAAATAGTATCACTTCGTATTAATTTTTTTAAATTTTCAAAATCTATTAGCCCCTCTTCATCATTTTCTACATAACTTATTTCAAAGCCTAGTCCCTCTAAATAATTGCATATAGCATAAATAGAGGGATGCTCTAATTTTGAGACAATTATATGTTTTCCTTTCTTATGATTATGCATTGCAATGCCTATTAAAGCCATATTATTAGCCATTGTTGCTCCACCTGTATAGGTTAGTTCTGAGGTATTTACGTTCAGTATTTCAGCTATTTGTTTTGTTGCACTATTCATTAAATTTTTGGATTTTACTCCTAATTCATGAAGAGAGTTGGGATTCCCAAAAAAATCTTTACTTGTTTTATTATACGTATCTAGTACTTCAAAGCCAATTGGTGTTGTTGCACTATAATCTAAATATATCATCTATGTCACCTATTCCTATTATACAAAAAAATTATTCGTTAATCCATATAAAAGTAAGATAAAATCGCTCTTTTGACTAAATTTTATAATGGGTATGTTCTTTTTCGTTTATTTTATCTAGACAATGCCGCATGATGTCTTTTCTACCTCTTTTAGATAATACTTGAACTAAATCAAATCCTGGACGCCTATTTCCTTCAATGAAAGTTGCCCCATCTTCAGTTACAGCAACATCCCAACCAACAACATGGATTTCTTTATTTACTAAAGCTGCTTCTAAAACTAATTTTTTTACTTTATCCCAGTTTGGAATTTCAAAACCATCAAATTTTATTTTAGACTTAGGATGTTCTTTAAAAAATTCTAGTTTTTTATTAAAAGCTTCTCCTATTAATTTTCCTGTATCTAAATCAATTAAACAAGCCATTCCACCTTTGTGAAAATTATCTACATTAGCACTTCCATTTCCAAAACGCATGCAAGCAAATAATATTTCACTTTTTCCATTATAACTAAAAGTCATTATTCTTATTGTATTTACACTATTATCACATATGGCATTTATTTTAGAGTGTTGCACAACATACTCTTCTAAAAATAAATGTTCTCTTTTTAATTTTTCGTAAAATTCTTCAATATCTTTAATGTCCTTTGTATAAATTTTTTCTACTCCTGCCCCACCTAGACCATCATATGGTTTAATCATAAAATATTCATGTTTTTTTAAAAATAATTTTAGTTCTTCTAAGGTTCCTTGATCAAAGAAATCTCTATTAATATATTTCTTAAAATTCCTTAAAAAATTGGTTTTAATAGTGAAAAAAGTTTTATATTGAGAAGGACTTACTATTTCATAGAATTTATCTTGATCTTTAATTGAGGCATATTCTAATACTTCTTTTTTGCTTTTGTTATATAATTCATAATTTAAGTAATCACTATAACCACATCCAATTAAACGAAAACAATTTAAAAAATTTAGTTTTAATTGGAAGGAACTACGATTTTCCTTTTTGGCTAATTCATTTATTTTTTGATTAAAATTCTTCAAATTTCCTTTTAAGGCATAACTTACAATACTCATACTTTAATCCTTTCTAATCATTTCTTGATAAATTTCTAAAGCTTTTTCTGTTACATTTTTAGCTGAATATTGATCTGCAGTGTTTCTTAAATAATTTATATCATATTGATCAATATTTTCATAGACATTTACTATTGCTGATGATATTTCTGCAATATTTCCTACTTCCACTAGTTTGCCATTTTTCTCATCTATATATTCCTCTGGTCCAAAACATTTTGTAGATACAACAGGCATACCACTTGCTAATGCCTCTATTCCAGGAATACAAAACGTTTCAGTTGTACTAGTAATTACAAATATGTTATTCTCATTTAATATTTGAGCTATTTCTTTTTTGGATTTTCTCCCAACAAAGTTTACATAGTTTTCTAAGCTTAATTCCTGACATTTCTTTTCATAAAATTCCTTTAAATAGCCATTACCAACAATTGTTAAAAAAACATCTTTCATTTTATATTTATCAATCAGTACTCTTAAAGCTGAAAGTAAATCTTCTATTCTTTTTCCTTTACGAAAAGCACAAACACTAACAAGACGTAATCCTTTTATTTTTTTTCGTTTTTGTTTAAAAATTTCTGTATCTACTAAATTAGGAATTACTTTTTTCTTTGTTACATAAGCTGGTAAATCCTTTAACATGTATTTACTTACAGATGTATAATAAGCATGTTTTAATACATATTCTGTATATTTTTTATTTTTTCCCTTAAAAAAATCTTTATAATAAGAAGCATGTTCTGTAACTATTACAGGAATATTATATTTTTTGCCTAAAACACATGTAGCATAACCAGCAGGTATCGTAACCTCAGCATGGAGGATATCAGGTTTAGGATTTTCTTTTAAATACTTTTTAAAAGCTTTTTCTAATGCTTTTACATAGTGTTTTATCTGTAAATCAAAATTAATTTTCTCTACATTTAGCATTCTTTTTACATACGTCTTATAGCCATTTTCTTTTATTATATAATCCTTTTTCATCAATAAATATTTGATTGGATTATTTAATCTTTCTCTTTCAATAAATAACATATTTGCTTTTATATTTTGATAATTTATTAATGATTCACAAAATTCTTTATGATAAACGCCCATTAACATATCTTTACCGTTGGGATACCAGCTTGGTATTATTAATACATTCATTACTACTCACCATTAACAGTATAGCAAAATTGGGATATGATTACAATTAAAAAAGAATGATTTCATCACTCTTTAAAATCTATTGTCCTTATTTCTTAAAAACGGAGGAATATCATACTCATCATCTAAATTTTCTACTTGAGGACGACGTCTTGGCATTTGAGTATTATCGCTAAATAACATCTCATCTGTTTCTCCTTCATTTTCAAAACCTGTTGCAATAACAGTTACAATGACTTCATCTGTTAAATTATCATTCTGAATTGCTCCAAAAATAATATTAACATCATTATTTGCAGCAGCACGAACTGTTTCTACCGCATCTTCAATTTCAAATAATGTTAAATTAGAACCACCTGTAACATTGACAATTGCGTTTGTTGCTCCTTCAATCGTTGCCTCTAATAAAGAATTTGCTACTGCTTGTCTAGCTGCTTCTATTGCTCTATTTTCTCCAGCATTGCATCCAATTCCTATAATTGCAGTTCCTGATTTTTGCATTACTGTTTTAACATCAGCAAAGTCCAAGTTAATGATTCCTGTAACAGCAATTAAATCAGATATTGATTGAACACCACGGTGAAGGACATTATCTACTTCTTTAAAGGCATCTTTAAATGAAGTGTTACGATCAATGATGTCGCGTAACTTATCATTTGGTATTACTATTAGCGTATCAACATTTTTCTTTAATTCTTCAAGTCCTAATAAAGCATTTTCCATTCTTCTTTTTCCTTCAAAACGGAATGGTTTGGTTACAATACCTACTGTTAGAGCTCCTGATTCTTGAGCGATCTCAGCAATGACAGGTGCGGCACCAGTACCAGTTCCTCCACCCATACCACAAGCAACAAAGACCATATCTGCTCCTTTAATTGCTTCTTCTAAATCTACTTTTGATTCTATTGCTGCAGCTCTTCCTATTTCAGGATTTGCTCCTGCTCCTAAGCCTTCAGTAATTGTAGCTCCAATTTGAATTTTATTTTCACATTTTGATGCATTTAGAACTTGTAAATCAGTATTTACTACTATAAATTCGACACCTTTTACTCCTTCTTCAATCATTCTATTAACGGCATTATTTCCCCCACCGCCAACACCAACGACTTTGATTTTAGCTATTTGATCCATTTCTAAACCGTTCATATTGCACTCTCCTTAACTATCAAAAAAATATCCAAATAATTTTCCTAATATGGAATTTTCATTTATACTTACTTTTTTATGAACTCCGCTTAATATTTCTAGTTCATCTAAATTAAATACGGAATATTCTTTATTTTTTAATTTTAATCTACCATTATAATATTTAATGGTTCCTAATGCAGTACTAAATTTATTATTTCTAGCTCCTACAGTATCTATTTTACCAAGAATAGAGGGTTTAGTAAAGACTTTATCGAGTAAATTATGAAAATCTCCTATTTCACTAGATCCTCCTGTTACAATTATATACTCAATTTCTCGTTTTGTTAATAAGTTTATTTGCTTTTTTGATAAATCTAATATTTCTTTTAATCTACTTTCAATAATTTCACTTAAATCTTTTTGATTGATTAAAATGCTTTCCCCTAATCGATCAGTTAAAGTTACTTTTTCTTCACTTCTTGCCATATCTGTACACGCAAGACCAATTTTCTCCTTTAATTCTTTAGCATCTTTTTTCGTTATTTTATATATATATGCTATATCATTATCAATATTTGCTCCACCAAGTTCAATTACTTCAGCTCTTGTTAATATTCCTTTATTAAAAATAGATACAGTAGTTGTTTCTTCACCTATATTGATTAAGGCTCCTACTTTATTTTCTGAGTCCTTAATACGATTGCAAGCATAATCTCCTAAAGAAGATGTTACAACATCTACTACTTTTATTCCTATCGTTTCTAGTATTTTTAAAAAATCTATTACATTACTTTTAGGAGCAGTTATTAATACTGCTTTTATAGATAGTTTATTTCCTATCATATTAATTGGATTTCTCACAATATCATTATCCACTTTATAAGTGGTAGGTAGAATGGAGATTAATTCTTCATCTTCTCCTATTTTGTTATAGCTAGCGGCATGCATTGCTCGTATTAAATCTTGATAAGTTACTACATGATCTTCATTGGTTATTGTACTTGTTCCTTCTGACATTTGGGCCTCTGTATAATAGGCTGGAATAGATAATACTACTTCTTTTACAGGAATTCCTAGCATTTCTTCGGCTTTATGAAAAGTTTCTTTTAAAACAGGTATTAATTCTTCACGATAATACACTAACCCTTTTTTCATTCCTTTACTAGGGACTTCAGAGGTACATAAAATATTGAGGCGATTTTTAATGAACTCACCAACTATAAGTTTAATTGAACTAGTTCCTATATCTAAACTTGCAATAATTTTCCTCATAGTTTCCTCCTACTATTTTCTTTAATTATACTTTAATTTTAGTTGTTTTTCAAGATATTAACAAAAAAATTCCAAGTTTATTGGAATGTTTTATTTTTTTAAAATACGTTCTTGAGGCGACTTTTGATCAAGATGCTTTGACGAATAATCTTTTGTTAAAATGATTACTTGATCGTTTTCTTTTAGAGGAAAACTTAAACTTACTTCTACGCCGTTTACTAAAGCTCCTATTCCTTCGTATTTTAATTTAGAATGAATTTTATCTGCTAAATCTGCTACAGTTGAAGTAGCTGGTAAATAATATTCAGCTCCATTTGCTACATATACTTTTATTTTATCAGAAAGTAATTCTCTTACGGATTTATCAATTAAATCAAAAGGTTTATCGTAAAGTTGAGAATTTTTACTTAATACTTGAAAAAATCTATTATCTTTTATTAATTCTTCTTGTATTTCTTCAATTGTTTTATTGGGATAAATTTGAAGTAAAGCAGAGAATCCATAACTATTTACTAAAGCCATTTGAGATGTAAAAATGCGAACTTGATATGGGATACCTTTATGACCTTTAATAGATAAATGTAAAGCTTGATATCCATTGTTTCTAGGATTTTTTATAAAATCTTTCGTATATTCTGCCATCACATTAAATTTACTTTTTATTTTTTCTTCGATCAATCTTATTTCTTCTTCATGATTCACTGTAATATCAAAAGAAATTAAATTGGGTAATAAGGAGATCTTTTTGTTATTGATTAGTGCTTGATAAATAGCAAAACTATTCATAATATGAGGACGAACATCAAGAATTTTTTCAGAATCATATAATAAAAATTTTAAATATCCTAATATTTCTTCTATAACGGGAAGATGCTTAATTAAATAATCTTCTTGCATCCCTTTTATTTCTTGATAATTTCTTTTGCTTAAATATTTAAAAGAAATATCTGCCAATTCATTTTTGACTATACTTGCTCCTACATGAATTGCTAGAGGTACAAAAAATCTTAAAGTTTCAGCACTTTTTTCTCTTCTTTTACTTTCTGTTTTATAATCTAGTGTTCTCATATTATGTAATCGATCCGCTAATTTAATATATATTTCTCGATAATCATCTAAAATACTTTTTAATAACAAATAATTATTATAATCCTCTTTTTCTTCTTTGGTTAAAAAATTAGGATCTTTTAGTTTGCTTACACCTTCTACTAATCTTGCTACATTTAAATTAAAGTGCTTGGCTAAAAATTCAAAACTAATTCCACAGTCTTCCATGGTGTCATGAAGAAGGGAAGCAACAATAGTATCAGCATCATAAAGATGCATTTCTGTTAAAAGAATATATGCTACATAAACAGGATGAATTATATACGGCTCACCACTATTCCGTTTTTGACCTCTATGTAAATCTTTAGCCATTAAATAAGCTTTCTTTATTAGAAGCATGTCTTGCTCATTAAATCGCTTTTTAGCTTCTTTTAATAGTTCTTCATAAATCTCTGTGTGATTTGCTTTTCTTTTATTTTTATTTTCCATAACCCATCACCCCTTAATGAAATTATGGTTATCATATCAAAATTGTAAATAATTGTCAATTTTATTTAGGTTAATCTTATACGATAAGACATATTTCTTATGGTTAAAACAAACTCTATTTGATCAGCATTTTGGATTTCATTGGGAACTTTTATAATCGCTTTTTCATTATATGAAGATGGATTTGCTAAAGTTACTTTGGATGTATATGTCTTACCATTTAATTGATAAACAATTTCAGTATAATCTTCAAATACTGATTTAAATGATTTTCTTATATTCATATAAGGAATCTTTTCATCTATTATTAAGTCATAATCTAGTACTAGAAGAGTTTTATTCGTTCCATCTGATGTATAATCAATCGAAATGATACCAGTTGAAGGAATACATTTATCAGTATTTACACAATAATTATAGGTATATTCATATCGATTTGTAAATTCATAGTCTAAAAGAGTAAATTTAGAATTTCCTAAATTAGTATTAGATAAATTAATATTGGTTCCTAAAGAAACATTAGTCGAATTAATTTTTTCACTAATTAAGGTAGGATCTAAACTAATTCGATTATTTACAGTGCCAATTCCCCCTACACTACCATCATAATGAGAGTATACCGTTATAAGAAAATCTTGGTTAATTAAAGTTTTATCAATTTCATAAACTAAAATATAATCATTACTTGTATTTCCTTTTATATATGTACCACTATATGGAGTTCCGTAATCTGTAAAATAATTAGCAATCGATAAGTTTGGTAAAACATATTTATTATTTATCGTTAATTCTAAATTAATATAATTGAATTCATGATCTTCACGATAGCGGTTTGTTATTTCAAGCTGCAAGATTACATAATATTTATCTTTATTTAATACTTTTCCATTTTGACTTAGATTAGAAATAAAACTATCTTTGATTTTAAAATTTAAATATCCTGATGCTATACTATCATTTTCTTTATATACTCTTTGATATACTTCTTTATTCATATATAAAAGAGTTCCTGCTACACCAATTAAAATGATAAAAATTACAATAAAGATAAATTTATTCTCTTTATAGTAATATTTTGTCTCTCTAAAAAAGCGTCGTATTGTTCTTTTAGCTTTATCAGAATCAATTCCAATTAAAAACTCTACTTCTTCACTATCTTCATTACTAATTTCTAATTCAGACAAATCACTTTTAAAATCAAACTTCTTAATATTAAAACCAATTCCTCTAATTCCTGTATAGATTATAAAAATATATTGACTATAATGTATTAACATTGATAAATCTCTAATTAATCTAGCAAAGACAGGATCTAAAGTATCATTTTCTATTGCTTTAAAAATCGTAAAGCTTACTGTAATTAAGATAAAAAATACTAAATAATAAACTATACTAATATTATAAAATTTTGTTGGTTTTTCCTTCCGCTGTAACACAATTGATAAAAAAATTAGAACTACCATAATAATGATAACTGCTATATACATGAATATATTAATATAATTGCTTGCTAGTGATGATAAAACATCTGTTGATGATGCTAAAGTATAATCATTGGCTACATATTCACTAAAAAAAGTAATAATTTCTTTTGTTTGAGTTACTAAAAAAAACATTGGTATTAATAATAATAAATGAATTAATCTAAAATGTTTTATAATAAAGGCATATGGTTTTTTTATAATCATCTTTAACACCTACCATTACAATTTTAACAAACTAAACTCCCTTTGTAAATTAATTTAAAAATTTTTTTAAAAATTCATAAAAAGTAGTTGACAAAATTCGGTTTATCCTTTAATATAACAATCACCAATTCACTTAACAAGGCGAATTGGTGCTAGTATCACACTAGTCAACCCCTTTTTATTCTTTTAAGAAGCTGTCTTCAGGGGGCAGCTTCGATTTTTTTTGCAAAAAATTAGAGTGAAGTTGTGTTAGGCTTCACTCATTAAATGTATTATACTTGCCCATGTGTAAAGGATTAAGCGACATAGGCAAGATAAATTCAATTTCAAATTACAATGTAAGGGTTATCACTAGTGCCATCACCAGATTTTATTGTCACGTTGTTAGCTATATTAATAACTGGGCGCACACTCGGAGTAGAGTTACTCACGTTCGCGTCGATGAGGCTGCCATTCGAAAACACACCGAACACGACAGCAAAGCCATCAAAGAAAAATGGAGACATCGTCCAATAATATTGATTATTATATAGGTAATAACTTTGATTAGTTTGACCGTATACTCCTCCTGCCATTGATACTTCATCTGCTGTAATGAGTCCTACTGAATTAGATAATGCTTTATTTCCTTTACTACTTGATGAGGTTGTATATAAATCATTACTATTACTACATTTTAATGTTGGTGTCTTATTTGTAAATAATCTTTCTCTTGCTGCATAATAGATAGTACTACTTGGAGTACTACTCCATGAGGATCCGCTTGCCATGTTTCTATCTCCACAAAATCCTGCCTCTGTACTTACCTTATCAGCATAACTTGCTAAATTACTACTATACCAGCTATCTACTACATCTTTTATTGGACTATTTGTTGTATTTCCATGTTGTTGGTTTGTCGTGTACATATACCCAACATATTCACTTCGGTTATAACTTGGATTAAATGCTTTCGAACTATTGATCATTGTACTTGTTACTGTTGTATTTGTACTTGTTCCATTATAAATCATTCGGATACTTCCATCTCCATTGATTCTTATAATTCTCCAGTAAAATCCTGCAAATTTGACCCAGTTATTATTGACCGCACCTCTATAATAATAACTTGTCCCCCAGTCATCTACACTCTCATAAATTCCATTTGTTTCTTCACATTTACTTGTATCACTACAACTTGCCTGGGCTGTTTTACCGAAATCCACTAATTCTATTTTCTCTGAATTAGAGCAAATCACTTTGCTTGTTCCATTTAACTTAGTACACACCATTTGTGGACTACTCGCGTTAACTTGGATTGTTCCTAAAACAGTAGTTACTTGCTTTATTTTCCCAGTCAATTTTACACTATAGCTATTATTACTAATATTTGCACTTGTATTTGGTTCACA
>ULRR01046244.1_pt1 | contig 13843 bp, 15 predicted proteins | sample 1955651 | NCBI WGS metagenome assembly ULRR01 (sample SAMEA4835688, study PRJEB28245) | human gut metagenome | biome: gut microbiome; material: fecal sample | place: Denmark | collected 2008
GGCATGGCTTTTGCCATTAAGAAAATAAAATATTTGATTGACTTATTGGCGCAAAATAATTATAATAAAACCCACAAGCAATACTTTCCGGCATTTCAGGCTGTGCTAGTTGGTATTATAAAATAGCTTTAATGCGCCTGTAGCTCAGTTGGATAGAGCAACGGCCTTCTAAGCCGTGGGCCAGGGGTTCGAATCCCTTCAGGCGCACCATATAGCCGCAAGTTGCGTATTGCTTGCGGCGACTTTTTTACAAAGTTACTGGCTCATTCAACTACATTTCCTTTTGCGGTTCCCTGTTCTGACAGCTGCGAATAGAACACAGTCGCTAAACCGACAAGTCATTGCTTTGTGCCGCCCCGCTGGCGTTTATACATATATCTCCTTTTTCTCAAAAAGTCACGTCATACCATTGCTGCTAGCCTGTTAACTTGCTCACTGCGCTTCGGTTTGCTGCTGCCTTTTTTCAGTTGCTCGCGGGTTCAAGTCTATCAGAAAAAAGTGAGGCGCTATTTCAGCTAGATTGATGATAAAATATAATTATTTTATTGATCAACCTATTTATATCTGTATCTATATCTAATAAGAATAATTCTAAATCAAATTCTTTTATATATTGCTCCTTTATAAGAGCAAATTCTTGTTGTGTTATCCTCCTGGTTTTTCCGAAATTTCCTTTCCAGTCGGACTCATATGTGATAGGGTAGCATACGGCACCCAAAATGTGTGCGCCCGTAAGCCCTTCCGCTGCTTTTATAGTTTTATTAACAAATTTAAGATCATCATATGGATTAACACAAAGAATGATTGTATCTGGAGAAAACGCTTCTAAAAATATTCTGTGCTTAATTGGTATATTGTTGGCATTTCTATTGTTATATGGTAATAATCCGGCTTGTGTACCTCCAATAATTATGCCTACATCTTTATTTGTTATGTTCCATATGAGTTTATTAGTAACAGAAAAAATATTATCCCAATAAATATCAACAGTGGACATATATCCTAAAGGGAAAACTGCATCCATGCCAAATAAAAGTGAAGATGGTTCCGTGCCTATTTGTCCAACCTTATATCCTATACCCAACAATTTTTCTCTAATTTTCAACTGCAATGTAAATTTACCTTGACTTGAACTAGTTCCTACAATACATACGGTTGGTTTGTTTGTCATAAACAATTTACCTTTATTATACAGAATATCCTTGTTGTATAATTTCGGACAATATCCTTGAGAATTGCTTTCCTGCAAAACATCTTTTGGTAAATCAAAGCAATAAATATTTTTATTAAACTTCTTTGCTTTCTCATAAAGGTCCTCAAAATGACAACTGTTAGCTGATGAATCAATCGCTTTACAATGCTCTAAAATTAAAGTATCAAATGAGTCCCAATTAATATTAGATATATTGTCAATTATTTTTTCATTGGGTATATTAGTTATTTCGGATATTCGTTTACCAATACATCCGGTCTCTCTTAGAGAATAGTACGACACAATTTTGAAATCAAGCAGATTTTCATATCTCGCTAGACTATGTATTTCCTTGTTAAATGGAAATACGGCTGCTTTTGATATTTTAAACGGTAAGCCACATAATATATCAACAATATCTTTTTCTTCTGTCGGTATATTTATGATTTCTTCATTACATTTTTTTAACGCTAATTCACCAGTAACTTTTGCGCATAAAAAACTAGTACCTTTTACGATATTGTATTTAGGTGTTGTCCAAGGAACGCGTAAATTACTCAATCTACCTTCTGCATTAATTATTCCTTTTTGATTATATCGTATTTGTGATGTAGGTATCGTATCATTGCCATCGACCCCGACAACATCCTTTAACGCTGCAGGAAAAGAAACTGCTCCATTATTATCATAAGCTGATACAATAAGGGTGCCTTTTTTGTATAGCTTGCTGCAAATTCGCTGCATTCTATATGTTGAGCCAATTCGTGTTATTCCCATGCTGATATTAATTATATCAAATGAATAATTATTTTCAATATATTCAAGATATAAACAGAAATCATCATAATCGACACTGTTATTGTTTGTATTAATTTTTATGTTTGTAATTGAGCAAAAAGATTTGGGAATTTCCTTATTTACAAGATAGTAAATGGCCGTTCCATGACCCAATATATCGTTAAAATCACTATCTTCTTTTACAACCCCATTCTCGATGATTAGAGAAAAACCACTTACTGTTTGATTAATAAACGCTTCATGCTCACGTTTCACTCCCGAGTCCAATATAGCAATACTAATTTTTTTCATAATACTTCCACCTTCGCGTAATTGTAACTTATTCATATAGTGTTTTTTGGGCTGTATACATTTCATTATACAATCCTTTTTTTTCTCTCAATTCATGATGATTGCCGTATTCAATTATTTTCCCGTTACTAAATACGGCAATTTTATTTGCTACAGTTGATGAGGCCAATCTATGTGAGACAAATATAGTTGTCTTATTCTGCGATAATTTAAAGAAATTATTATATATTTCCGCTTCAGCTTGGGCATCAAGCGATGCTGTGGGTTCGTCTAAAATTAGCACAGGCGTGTTTTTATAAATTGCTCTGGCAATAGCGATTTTCTGACTTTCGCCTCCAGATAATTCTATACCATTGCTGTCAAATTGTCTGGTAATATACGTTTTTGTTTTGTTCGGAAGATTGTTAAGTACGCTTTGGAGTCCAACACATCGTAAAATAGACTCTACCGAGTTGTTATCCCTACCCAAGGTAATGTTTTCATCGATTGTAAACGCAAAATTTTGAAAATCTTGAAATACAGCGGCAATCAGGTTATTATATTCCTTGTTGTCAATCTCCCAAATATCAATGCCGCCTATCGTAATTTTTCCTTTAGTTGGTTTGTAAAACTTACAAATGAGCTTTATAAAAGTTGATTTTCCGGCTCCGTTTTTTCCGACTATAGTTAACTTTTCTCCATATGGGATTTTTATATTAATATGATTTAATATATATTTATTAGTGTTTGGATAACAAAATGAAACATTATGGAATTCAATGTCGTAACTATTTATATGTATGCTGGTTACGCCTGCGTTTTCATCGTTATTTTGGTGCTTGAGACTGTTAAAATCACTTACATTTAATAATTGTTGATGTAACTCTCCAATACTGCCAACAATAGAAGAAAGTGCTGACGTAAGTGATGTTACCGCGCTGAAATACATGGTGAAATCCGCAATGCTTATTACGTTTTCTGTATAACGCATTGCTAATATAAATAATATAATAATTGTTTGAAGCGCGATGATGACAGCCGTTATGCTTTCAAAAATCGTATTCCTTTTAAAATCCCCGTATTGCAGTTTCAACATTTCATATCTGAATCCTTTAATTTTTGACATAAACCAATCGCTCAAATTATTAATGCGAAGTTCCTTTGCCGCACCGGGATTAAAATAGGCAATATTAGTAAGGTAATTTCCAACACGATTATTTGCAGCGTATAATTCACGACGTTTTTTGTTATATCTGTAGGTTAACCATGTAAAGTATGTTTTTATTAAAAGTGTTATAAACACAAGCACAACAAAAAGAATGTCAACATGGGTAATGATAACAGAAAGACCGATGATTGTAATAATACTCGAAACAATATTTTGAAATAAACTAATAATTGATGTTAATTGAGAAGCATTATTAGCAAGCGATAATCTTTCGTGAAATTTTGCGCCTTCCATGTCAGATAATGAAAGCTTCATTGTTATTTCACCGGTTTCCTGCCGGATTCTTTTAATGAAACGATCAACACAGAAGGATGTTTTATTTGATAGAATCAAATTAATCAAATTGAGAAAAAGTAAAATGCCGCAATATAACAAGATACATTTTACGATCTCAATATAGTCATCCTTATTTGTAAGTTGCTCAATGAATAATTTGGGGAAATAAACATATAAAAGGGGGAGAGCCGAAGACACAAGTAATTGCGGCAATGCAAAAACAAAGTATAATGGCTCATAATCAATTATTATTTTTATTGTTCTAAATAATTGTTTCATTGCTTTTTGCCTCGTTTTCTTGGTAGTATTTAGCCTGCGAAGCATAGAGTGAAGCGTAAAGGCCGCCATTCTCTACGAGCATCTGATGATTCCCGCGTTCTGCAATTTCATTGTTATGTATCACAATTATTTCATCGCAAAACTTCGTGGAAGAAAGCCGATGCGATATATATATTGTAGTCTTATTATCTGTAATATCGTTAAAACGCATAAACAACTCATATTCGGCTATTGGATCAAGAGCGCTTGTCGGCTCATCAAGAATCATTATGTCAGCTTTTTTATACAAAGCTCTGGCCATGGCTAATTTTTGTCCTTCTCCGCCAGAAAACTCTATTCCCTCTTCATCAAGTTCGCGGTATAGTGATGTATTTATGTCATAAGGTAAACTGCTTATCTTCTCTTTTAGCCCGCTTTTATTGATGCAGTCACGGAACCTTGTCTCGTCAAATATTCCGTCAAAAATCACATTTTCTTTTATACTATAGGCAAACAGTGCAAAGTCCTGCATTACGCACGCTATTTTGCTTATATATTGTCTGTATGGTATTTGATTAATATCAATACCGTTCAATGTAATTTTCCCGGATGTGGGCGAATAAATTCTTAAAATCAATTTGATGATCGTGGTTTTTCCACTTCCATTCAATCCAACAATAGCATATTTCTTTCCAGCGATAATATCAAACGTTATATTTTTCAATACATATTCTGTTGCGTCAGGATACATAAATGATACATTTTCAAACTTAATGTTAGCTTTAGCAAAATCTATGTTAATCTCTGATAATGTATTACTTTTTGATAATGTACTGTTTTCCCTTAATACTTGTTCGTATTCACGGTAAAATTCCAACGCCTTGAAACTGCTGTTGATAGCTCCAAGCGAAGAAAAACAGGCCAATAAGACTGAGGTAAACAGCGTGGCAGATGAAATAAGAACACTGTATTCGGCAATACTTATTTGGCTCAAAAAAACCTGATGTGAGAAATACAGATACATGCATCCTGTTTGTATAATTGATAAAATTATACTTAATGAGTTAACTCCGAGTTTTTTATTCAAAAGTTTCTTTAATTTTCTGATTTGTATCTTTGTTTCAAAAATATACTTATTTTTAATGAATTGGGCGGCATTGTTAATGCGCAATTCTTTTGCATATTGATAATCAGTCATAACACTATATAAATAATCAAGCTTGCGGTCATCTTCTACCTTACTGTTGTTGAAGTTGAAATCACATTTTTGAGTATATATAGTTAACATAATCATCAGTACTGATAATAACATAATTATCAAAGTAAAAGGCGGACTGAATACGGAAAAAATAAATAATACGCTTATAGACTGAATAAAGTAATTAATTAAATTGCCCCAATGGCTCAAGAAAAACGGGGGCTGTGAAATCATTGATTTTTGTTTCAAATTTAGTATTTTTCCATCTTGTACATAGTGATAATCGATATCAAGGCAATCTTGAATATACTTAAACTGCATAATATTGCTTGATTTACGCATGGCATTGTTTTCCCATAACGTCAGTAATTGTGTAGCTAAAGTAATCGCTAAATGAATCAGTGCATAACCCAATATGTATTTCAAAACGCTTGCGAGGGGTTCTTCAGATACTAATGCATTGATAGTAAAGCCTAAGCCGGCAATATTCACGAGAGGAATTATTGCTGTAAATAAATTTTTAATCACAGTCGCAAAGAAATATTGCCTTGAATTTTTCCATGTATTTCTAAAGCAGAAAACAATATTTCTAATTATCCTTTTAATCATATTCATAATGATCACCAAAAAAATACATTTGCTATATTATATAAATTATCATTATTACAACAATTTAAATCAGTATATATTATTTCTTATTCAATACTACCATTTACTTTATCAATATATTTATTACTTAAATTTTATATTTATATCTTATTTTAATAGGATAATTGTTGATTTTAATTTATTTTAACATATAAATTTACATTTATCAATGTTTCGTTTTATATATCAGAATAAAAAATATCAATTATTTGAGATACAGATAATATTGCAATGTGTGGAGAAGAGCAGCTGCTTAATAAAAATGTTATTGATTGGTGTAAATGCTTCAACATTCTGACAGTTGCAAAGTTTAAAAAAGTTAAAGCGGTTGAGCTGCTGTTTTTAAGCATTTCGGTGCATAGAGGCATCTCTTATTAAGGAATGCTTAATTTTATCTATAGTTTGGCAAAGAAAAGGATTTTCAATTTAAACATATTTAAGAATACTTTTTGCTTTTTTAGACATCCTATTTTTAAAAGTAATTCTGGGAGGAATGCCCATGACTTCATTATGGGAGCAGACAGCGGAGATTTCCGGCTTTGAAAGTTTGAACGGAAGCATAAAGACCGATGTATTAATAATAGGCGGGGGAATGGCGGGCATTTTATGCGCTTATATGCTGCATCAGGCGGGAGTGCCTTATGTGCTGGCTGAAGCGCAAACCGTTTGCAGCGGCATTACCAAAAACACAACCGCTAAAATTACCTCCCAGCACGGGTTAATATATGATAAGCTTATAAATAAGTTCGGCGTGGAAAGGGCAAAGCAGTATTATAATGCCAATGAAGAGGCGCTTAAAATGTACAGGCGCCTTTGCGCGGATATTGACTGCGATTTCGAGATTAAGGATGCGTATGTCTATTCTTTGGATGATAGGAAAAAGCTGGAGAAGGAGCTGCGCGCGCTTGAACGGATTGGAGCCAAAGCTGAATTCTGCGCTAATCCCGGCCTGCCCTTTAATACGGCCGGAGCAGTTAAATTTCCCAATCAGGCGCAGTTCCATCCGCTGAAATTTGCGGCGGCCGTTTGCCGGGGACTGAATATTTATGAGCATACTGCAATACGGGAGCTTAAAGGGCTTACGGCGGTAACTGACAACGGTACAATTACTGCTCAAAAAATAATTGCAGCTACTCATTTCCCCTTTTTAAATAAGCACGGCAGTTATTATTTAAAGCTTTATCAGCACCGTTCATATGTCATAGCGCTGGAAAACGCGCCTGACTTAGGGGGCATGTATGTGGATGAAGCGCCTAAGGGCATGTCTTTTAGGAATTATAAAAATCTGCTTTTTATAGGGGGCGGCGACCACCGCACAGGTAAAAAAGGCGGCGCCTGGCAGGAATTGAGGGAGTTTTCCAAAAAATATTATCCCGACGCCGTGGAAAAATACAGCTGGGCTGCTCAGGACTGCATGACGCTGGACGGCCTGCCTTATATCGGCCGCTATTCGGCCAGTACCGAAAATTTATATGTTGCTTCGGGTTTTAATAAATGGGGCATGACATCTTCAATGGCGGCTGCAAGGCTGTTATGCGACATGGTTCAGGGAAGAAAAAATGATTATCAGGAGCTTTTTTCTCCGTCCAGAAGCATTCTTAGGCCTCAGCTTGCCGTCAATGCATTTGAGGCGGCAGTTGGCCTTTTAACTCCGAGCACTAAACGCTGTCCGCATTTAGGCTGCGCGCTTAAATGGAATAAATATGAGCATACTTGGGACTGTTCCTGTCATGGTTCGCGCTTTACTCAGGAGGGCAGGCTGATAGACAATCCCGCCGCGGGGGATTTGAAAGAATAAGCGGTATTTGAGGTTTATATTAAGCGGCTAAATCTTTATTTTGGGAACAAGCGCTGCTTGAACTGTTTGGCCGGAGAATTATAAGCAGTGCAAATGGAGATAATAGTTTATACGATTTAATAATATAAGGACGGTCCGGAAGCTTGGGCGTCCTGCAAACAGATTTAAAAGGAGTAAGGCTTTATGAATGACAAAAACGGATTTACCATAAGCAACCGCGACCATGTTTTAAGAGCATGGCAGAATTCTACCGAACTGGTACGGGATTATCAGGATTACGCGCACGAAACCGAAAATGAGGATAAAAAGCTCTCTGAGCTTTTTGCCCGATTTGCCGAGGAGGAAGCCGTGCATGCCGCAAAGCTGCTTGAATGGCTTCAAAAGCAGGAAAAAGAGTAGGGAACTGGAATAAACGCCGCGCGCTTGTATGCGCCGAGGCTTTTAACAATATCGTGAGCCCATATTTGCGGCTCATCATATCCGAGTGTGCCGCAGCAGTATTCTCAAACTGCATTTAAAATGCGCAGAGGCGGTACAAGCGGGGAAGAATGTATTTTACCGGGAGCACTTGCGCCGCGGTGCAGGGCTGCGCCTTGCGGCAGCGCAGCGTGCCTTGCATAGGGCGCTTTCCTGTAAGGCTTGTGGCCGCGGGCAATTAAGATTTTTCTGTACGACATGATGGATGACGCAGGGAACGCGTTTTTTAAAAACAATGGCAGAGGGCGGGGAAATCAGCCTGCATAGGGCGCATCTGTCCTTATTGCGGCCTCTGAGCAGAACAATAAAGGGAGAAAGATGATTTATGGTGGAACAGGATACTATCAGGCTTCTGCGCGAATGCGACGCCGGGATAAAAATGGGTATAAGCGCCATAGACGAGGTTATGGACTGCGTCAGCGCTGATAATCTGAAAAAATGCCTGAACGATTGCAGAAACGAGCATGAAAAGCTTAAAAAGGAAATACGGGCACTGCTGGACAAATATCAGGACGAAGGCAAGGAGCCTAATCCAATCGCAAAAGGCATGTCCTGGATGAAAACAGGCGTAAGAATGGCCGTAGACCAATCGGACAGCGCCATAGCAGATTTAATGACGGATGGCTGCAATATGGGGGTCAAATCCCTGAGCAGGTACCTGAACCAATACAAGGCGGCGGACGAGGTATCTAAGGATATAACCAAGCGGCTTATAAAACTGGAGGAAGAGCTGGCGGTAAATATGCGCGGATTTTTATAAATTGCCGTGCATAATCCGGCCCTGCTGAGGGCTGTGCAGGAATATTTGCATTATTATAATCAGGGCTTGACACAGGCCCTGATTTAGTTTATCCTGTTAATATCCTTAGCCGGCGGGGTGCGAAGTTCTCGGTATATTTTAAGGAGAGCGCGGCCAAGTCGAAAGCTGAAAGGGCATACCTTATATGGTACCAGGAGGTGCGGTATGAAGCAGTGCATGGATGCGGACAACCTGCATAGAAGGCTGAAAAAAATAATCGGGCAGGTACAGGCTATAGACAGGATGGTGGATGAGGACGTCCCGTGCGAGGATGTGCTCGCGCAGATTAATGCGGCTAAATCCGCCCTGCACAGAGTAGGGCAGGTAGTCCTGGAAGGACATATCAAGCATTGCGTAAGGGACGGGATAGAGCACGGAGACGCGGATAAGACTATAGAAGGCTTTACAAAGGCTGTAGAACGCTTTGCCAATATGAAATAATATGCCGGTATGCCGGCAGTGCCGGCTGGCTGTATATTATAAATAAAGGGGCAATCAATAGCGCCGGCTGTATGGGCTGACTGACAGCGCAATTTTTCAAAGTGGTTCAGTTTTAAAAGCAGATTTGAGTTCTTGGGCGTGAAAAATTCAATTATTTTATATGCTGCCGCGTTGTTAATAAGGCGAGGGCTTTAGTTGATAGCATGATAAGATACGCAACCATTAATGATTTATTAGTTTTAAAAAAATATGACAGACACATTAGGGAAGCTGAACTGAGAGACAGCCTGAATAAAAACAGGATAGTAGTTATGGAAAATGACGGCGTATTTATGGGCTGGCTGCGGTATAATCTGTTCTGGGACAATACGCCCTTTATTAATATGCTGTATATTCTGGATAATTTTCAAGGCAGAGGCTGCGGCGGGCAGCTGCTGGTATTTTTTGAAAAGGAAATGCGGGAAACCGGCCATTGCTTGATTTTAACCTCTACCCTTTCAAATGAGAGGGCGCAGTTTTTTTACAGGAAACACGGCTTTTCGGATTGCGGTTCGCTGATTCTGCCCGGACAGCCCCTGGAAATTATTTTGCTGAAAAATTTAGTTTAAGCGGAGACTTTGACAATGGATAGTTATTTAGAGATTAAAAAAATTTTCGAGGGGGAAGCAGATAAGGAAAATGCTGAGGCCATGTCCAAATATATGCGGAATAAATTTGAATTTTATGGACTGCCCACTCCTAAAAGAAAAGAATTAAGCAAGGATTTTTTAAAGCGGGAGAAGAAACGGGAGGAAATAGACTGGTCTTTTCTGGATAAATGCTTTACGGACGAGCACAGAGAGTTCCAATACCTTGCCGTTGATTATTTGAGCGTTAAAAATGAGTATTTGACTTACGAGGATATACCTGCAATAAGAAAGTATATCCAGCAAAAGCAGTGGTGGGATACTATTGATTTTTTTGACAAAGTAATCGGCGATATAGGCTTAAAGGATAAGCGCGTGGATGATTTGATGCTTCAATGGTCAACCGACGAGGATTTTTGGATAAGGAGAATTGCGATAGACCATCAGCTTTTAAGAAAGGAAAAGACCAACACGCAGCTGCTGGAACAGATAATCATAAATAATCTGGGCAGCAGTGAGTTTTTTATAAATAAGGCCATAGGCTGGAGCCTAAGGGATTATTCTAAAACAAACCCTGATTGGGTCAGGGATTTTATTAATAGGTATAAGGAAAGAATGGATAAATTGAGCGTAAGAGAAGCCAGCAAGTATATATAAATGCAGAAGGTGTTCCGCCATGCAGGGGACTGGATTTTATTGGCTCCTGCGCCAGGGAGGGTAAAGGATTAATGGGCAAAATTATTTCGGTTTTAAAAGACTTAAGGCTGAAATGCATGAGTATAAGGGAGGAGAATTAAAATGAAGGTAATTATTTTGAACGGCAGCCCTCATATTAAGGGCTGTACTGCCAGGGCGTTGAGAGAGGCGGAGGAAACTTTAAATAAAGAGGGCATAGAAACTGAAACCATAATGGTGGGGAATAAAAATATAAGAGGCTGTATTGCATGCAATACCTGCGGGGTAAAGGGCAAATGTGTTTTTGAGGATTTAGTCAATGAAACGGCGTCTAAATTCGAGAAAGCCGAAGGGCTTATAGTGGGCACGCCTGTCTATTATGCCGGCGCTAACGGAACCATATTGTCTTTTCTGGACAGATTGTTTTACAGCACGCATTTTGATAAAAGCATGAAGGTGGGCGCGGCAGTGCTTTCTTCAAGACGGGCGGGCAGCACCTCGGCGCTGGATGAGATAAACAAATATTTTACAATAGCCAATATGCCCATAGCAGCCAGCTCGTATTGGAATGAAGTTCATGGGTTTACCGAGAAAGATGTTAATAAGGATTTAGAGGGCCTTCAGACTATGCGCAACCTGGGCAGAAACATGGCGTTTTTAATTAAGGCTATAAGGCTGGGGAAAGAGCAATATGGGCTTCCCAAGAGAGAAACCGGCGCATTTACAAGTTTTCATGACGGATTATGATTTTGAGCAGGACGGATTGGGTGAAAATGCTTATCTGTCAGGCTTTACTGGGTCGGGGAATCCTTGCGGCGGCAACAGTCATGCGGCTTGCTTCAAAATAAAACGGCGGCTGCAATCGGCACAGCTGCATAAGGGCAATATTTTATATAATGCACCGCGCTGTGCCGAAGTTAAGTTTCCCTGCGGCAGTGAAGTTGCTTTGCAATGAAGTTTGTTGCGTAATGGCTTTGTGTCAAACTTAACTTCACATTTGACAAATACTTCACTGTCATTTATTGCAACTTCACTTCAAACCGAAGGTTTGAAACTTCACAAAATAAGAAACCACTCGAAAGGGAATTCTTTGGTTCTTCTTCGAGTAGTTTTGTCTTATACCGCAGCAGCAAGCAGGGAATTTGCACGGCAACTTCCTATTGTGGTTGTAGAAATGCTTCCTTATCGGAGATGCTAGATAGCAGCTGTTATTTTGTTTTGCAGCGGTTAATCAATCAGCGGCCGGAGGGCGCTGCGGCAGAGCAAAAGCAGCGCGGCGGGGAGGCAAAGCCGGCTGCCTAATACAGCATTATCCCCTGCATACTGACGGCTGTGCATCAAAGACTTATTAGGATTGTTTTTATTATATAATCAGCATGGCGGACAAATAATTAAATCCGCTGTTTTTAAAGGATATGATATGGGCGACAAGCAAATATTGCTTAATAATATAGATAAAGTCCATACCACTCAAATGAGCGCTTATAGAATAAAGAAAAATCTTAATTTGGATAATACAGATGTTGTTGCATTTTGCAGAAATTTAATTTTAGATGAAAATTGCCGTATCTATAAGCAAGGGAAAAACTGGTATTGTGAAATTGATGATATAAAAATAACGGTTAATTCATATAGTTATACAATTATTACGGCGCATAAATATATGCCTCGTCTCTCTCGCCGGCCGTGATAATGAGCGAATTTTCCAAGACTGGGGCCGCATTGTGCCATGATTGTATCGCTTAATAAAAAACAGTTTGCGAACTTTTATAATCCGCAAGCTGTCTTTAAAAGGCAAGGACCCTTCATATGCCGCGGGCATATATCATCGCTCGCAGAGCGATATCATATCGAAAAAAATATCGCCCGCTCCGCAAGGAACGGGTATCATTGAAACAAAGTCCCTTTTGTCTGCTGACAAAAGGGACTTTGTTTCGTGTAAAGAAGCTGCAAAAAAGATGCCTGCAAAAAGTTATGAAACAGACTCGAACCCGCAAAAGGTTGGCAGTGAACAAATCAGTGTAAGAACGGCGCGTTTACAAGTCGTTAGCCGATGTGAACGCGACCTTTTGCGGAAAAGGAGGAGCAGCGGAGCGGGTTGCTGATTTTTCATAAAATAAAAAATCGGAACGAGCGTAACTCGTTCCGACGTGGAGCGGGTGAGGAAGTTATCTACAACTTTTACCAAAGGTAATTAATGTATGAATCGATCACTACATACATTATAATACTTTTGTTGTTATTTTGGAATAGTTTTTGTGTAAGAAACATGATATAATTATCTAAACAACAAATGGAGATTTGAAAGTGAGTGAGTGAAATATGTATGATAATATTGAGCAAATCATTATTTTGTTAGGGGTAATTTTAATTGTATTTTTTATATTGTATCTAATTCTTAAAAACCCATTTAAATACCCGTATTTTAAGTATTATTTTGATATTTCTGGAAAAAGAAATCCGGACGCTAAAAATTTACTCGATAAATTTTTGAATCAAGGGAATTTTTTTATAATAAAAGAACATAATGAAAAAATAGAACAGTGGAAAATAGAATGTAAAAAAAGATAGAAAAGAGCAAAATGAAAAAATATAGAACTAAGCAATATCAAAATGTTTTAAACGACAATAAGGCATATACTTTTTATTTAACTAGAAATCAGACCAGATATAAACAAAGAAATTACATAAGAACATCTTATAAAGTTGCCGTAACAGTTGCTTACTTTAGTTGCAGCTATGACTATCTTTTTATTTAAAAATATAAATTCATACTTTTGGGCAGATGTTTTGTCAGAAAAGACAATTGATTCTTTGTTAGATATATTGAATGAACGAAAAGGGTTTATTGACAATACGAATTTCAAGTATAAGGCAGTTTTAAATAATCCGCAAATTTTCAAAAAAAGTGTTACAGATGCTGTTGTTGCCTTAGCATCACATTCGATTTCTAAAAAAGGATTTTTTTCCTGTTTGGAAACCTTGCAAATATTTTGTAATTTGTATTCCGAATTTATCAGTAATCCGTTTACTCTTACGATTGAGGATACAAAAATGTATTATAAAATAAATTTATCGATGAGATCAACTTAATATAGTTGGTCTTTTTTTGATTGTTGTAGAGCTACAATACATCTTGGACAGTAGAGATCAAAAAAG
>ULRR01045685.1_pt1 | contig 13836 bp, 10 predicted proteins | sample 1955651 | NCBI WGS metagenome assembly ULRR01 (sample SAMEA4835688, study PRJEB28245) | human gut metagenome | biome: gut microbiome; material: fecal sample | place: Denmark | collected 2008
TGATGCAGATGATCGACTCGCGCACGATCATCGACCAGCCGGGCGCCAACCAGCTGATCGGCCGCGGTGACATGCTCTTCTCGAAGGACGGCGAGCTGACTCGTATCCAGTGTGCGCTGGTCGAGACCAAGGAGGTGGAGCGCGTCGTCGATTACATCTCCCGCCAGCAGGGCTATACCGAAGCCTATCCGCTGCCCGACTATACGCCCGATGCGGACGGCGGCGGCAGCAGTCAGGGCAGCGAGGAGTCCGCTCCGGTGAAATACGACTCGCTCTTCGCCGAGATCGCCCGCGACGCAGTTTCGGGCGGCAATATCTCGACCTCGATGATCCAGCGCAACTACGAAGTCGGCTTCAACCGCGCCGGTCGCATCATGACGCAGCTCGAACGCGCCGGTATCGTCGGCCGCCAGCAGGGGGCCAAGCCGCGCGACATTCTGTTCCACGACCTGCCGTCGCTCGAAGCCAAACTGCAGGACCTCGGTTTATTCTGATGCTTACGCCCATGAAACGACTTTTATTCGCAATAGTGCTGCTGTCTGCGGCCCGGACGGCCGCCGCCCGCGGGATGTTTTCCGAAACCTACGCCGTAACCGAAGCCGCCGCCGTGTCGGCTGTTTCTTCAGCGTCAGCCGAAACCATTGCATCTGCTGTTGTCTCGTCGTCTGCCGAAATTGCCGCGTCGGCTGTTTCCATGCTTTCTGCCGAAGCTATCATGTCTGCTGTTTCCACAGCGTCAGCCGAAACCACTGCATCTGCTGTTGTCTCGTCGTCTGCCGAAACTGCCGCGTCGGCTGTTTCCATGCTTTCTGCCGAAGCTATCATGTCCGCTGTTTTCTCAGCGTCTGCCGAAGCTGCCGCGTCGGGTCTTCGTGCGGTTTTCCCGGAAACCACCGTATCCGCTGTTCCTGCGGCCGCAGGTGATTTCTTCCGGTCCGGCGTTCCGGCTGCTGCTGCGTCTCCCGCATCCTCCGCGGCGGTTGCCGCCCTTGCGCCTTCTGCCGACGGACGGGCCGCTGAGATTCTCGAAAAACTGGCTGCGGGATTCCGTGCGCTGGGCGCTTACGGAGTGACGTTCGAGGTCAGCTCGGACGAATACACCACCCGCGGCCGTTATGCTGTCGAGGGTGAAAACTACTATATCGCGGTGGGGGAGGCGGAGGTCTACTGCGACGGCAAAATCCGCTACGAGATCGACAACCGCCGCCGCGAAGTGACCATCGACGACGTGGATACTTCAAGCCGTAATCTGCTCAGCAACCCCGCCCATGCCTTCGACTTCATCGGCACCCAGTATGCCCCCTCGCTGGTGAGCGACGCGGGCGGCCGGGCCGTCGTGCGGCTGACCCCGACTTCGGCGGACGCCTCGCCCGCCGGGGAGATTCTCGTTACGGTCGATACCGCCGCGATGCGCCCCGAATCGCTCCGCTACGATTACGACGGCGAGCAGGTCGGCATCGCCGTTCTCGGCGTCGCGCCGCTCGACACACCGCTCAAAGCTTTCTCCAAAGGGGACTACAAAGGTTACGAATTTATCGACTTCCGCTGATACGCTTCCGCTGATACGCTTCCGCTGATACGCCTGCACGGATATACTCCGGCGGATACACTTCGTGGATACGAACGGCGTGCGTATGTGACGGCTCATGCCCCGGATTGCGCGCCGGGCTGCCGCGTGAATTTCCTGCCGCTTATTTCCGGTTTAGGTACCAGTACAGCCCGCCCACGAAGAGACCGCCGCCCACGATGTTGCCGAGCGTGGCCGGAACCAGATTGCCGGCGAACAGCTCCGCCGCTGATACCGGTGCGCCGAGCAGCATGCCCAGCGGGATGAAGAACATGTTGGCGATGCAGTGTTCGTAGCCGATCACCACGAAGCACATGATCGGAAAAAACAGCCCTATCATACGTCCCGGCACGTCGTTGGCGCTCATTCCGAGCCATACGGCCAGACATACCAGCCAGTTGGCGCCCACGCCGCGCAGGAAAACCGTGCTCCACGGCAGCGATACCTTCGCCTGCGCAATATTGCAGGCCGCTTCCCGCCACATTTCCGACGACAGCACGCCGGGCAGAACCACCAGAAAATAGGTGAAGAAGAGCGCCCCTGCGAAATTTCCCAGCCACACGAGCGTCCAGTTGCGCGCTACTTTGCCCCAGCCGTACCGGCGGCCGAGCGCCCCCGGCATCAGCACGGCGTTGTTGCCCGTGAACAGCTCGGCTCCGGTGAATACCACCAGTATAAGCCCCAGCGGGAATACCGCGCCCGACAGCAGACGCTGGAATCCGGGCGCTTCGGCCGCTCCGGGAAATCCGAATCCCGCCATCAGCGAGAACAGGCCGCCTATGGCGATGTATGCGCCGGCCAGAAATGCGAGTATGAGGGTCTTGCCGGCCGTATTTTGCAGTTTGTCCGCCGCGGAGCTTCCGGCCAGCGCGAGGACCTCTTTGGGGGTATTGATTCGGGTCATAAAATTCGGGTCGAAGCCGCAAAGGTAAAAAATCCTCCCGAAACGGCAAAAAAGCGAGGCGTGCTTCCCGGAAATCGTTTTTCCCGACTTTTTCCCTGCGTCTGAAAACGCATCTGCCCCCACCCGGCCGCGGCCGCCGGCTCTCGCCCGGCTGCAAACAGGCTCGTTTTCTCCCGACACCTCGTCGGGAGATTTTTTTCAGGCCGTCAGATCGGCGGAAAAGGGGCAAAAACGGGGTGTCGGTCCGGAAATCTTGTGCGCCGGCGTCAGATTTATCGCCCTAAAGTTGCTCAGATCGGAAATAAATCGTATTTTTGTTCGTTAAAAGACTGTAATTTTAAAGAGATAAGATGCTAACTGAAGAAGAAAAGAATGCAGGTTTGACAGGACGTATCATTCCTATCAATATCGAAGAGCAGATGAAGTCGGCGTACATCGACTATTCGATGTCGGTCATCGTGTCGCGCGCGCTTCCCGATGTGCGCGACGGCATGAAGCCCGTACACCGCCGCATCCTCTACGATATGAGTGCGGAGCTCAACCTCTACTCCGATAAGCCCACCCGTAAGTCGGCCCGTATCGTCGGCGACGTGCTCGGTAAGTTCCACCCCCACGGCGATACGTCGGTCTACGACGCCATGGTGCGTCTGGCTCAGGACTGGTCGATGCGTTATCCGCTGGTCGACGGTCAGGGTAACTTCGGTTCTATGGACGGCGATTCGCCTGCGGCCATGCGTTACACCGAGGCTCGCATGAAGAAGATCACCGACGAGGTGATGGCCGACATCGACAAGGAGACCGTGGACTGGACGCTCAACTTCGACGATACGATTCCCGAACCCACGGTGCTTCCCACCAAGATTCCGCTGCTGATCGTCAACGGCGCGAGCGGTATCGCCGTCGGCATGGCCACCAACATGGCCCCGCACAACCTGAGCGAGGTCGTAGACGCCTGCTGCGCCTATATCGACAATCCCGAAATCACGGGCGAGGAGATGCTGCAGTATATCAAGGGTCCTGACTTCCCGACGGGAGGTATCATCTACGGCTACGAGGGTGTCCGCGAGGCGATGCTTACGGGCCGCGGCCGCGTTATGATGCGCGCCAAGACCGATATCGAGCATACTCCCAGCGGCCGCGAGTGCATCGTCATCACCGAGATTCCCTACATGATCAACAAGGCCGAGATGATCAAGAAGATCGCCGACATGATCAACGAGAAGAAGATCGAGGGCATCTCCTATATCAACGACGAATCGGACCGCAACGGCCTTCGCATCATCATCATTCTCAAACACGACGCCGTCGCCAGCGTCGTGCTGAACACGCTTTTCAAGAATACGCCGCTGCAGACTTCGTTTGCAGTGAACAATATCGCGCTGGTGAACGGCCGTCCCCAGATGCTGCCGATGCGCGATCTGGTCAAGCATTTCGTCGATCACCGCCACGACGTGGTGGTGCGCCGTGCGCGCTTCGACCTGAAGAAGGCCGAGGAACGCCTGCATATCGTGCAGGGTCTGCTGATCGCGCAGGACAACATCGACGAGATCGTGCACATCATCCGTTCGTCGCAGACGCCTGACGCCGCCAAGCAGACGATGATCGAGCGCTTCAACCTGAGCGACATTCAGGCTTCCGCCATTATCGAGATGCGCCTGCGCGCCCTGACCGGACTCGAATACGGCAAGCTGATCGCCGAGCGCGACGAACTTACCAAGCAGATCGCCTACCTCAAGGAGGTGCTCGAAAACGTCGGCATGCAGATGCAGATCATCAAGGACGAGCTGCTCGAAATCAAGGAGAAATACGGCGACGAACGCCGCTCGGAGATCGTTTACTCTTCCGAGGAGTTCAACCCCGAAGACTTCTACGCCGACGACGACATGGTCATCACCATTTCGCACATGGGCTATATCAAGCGTACGCCGCTTGCCGAGTACCGCACGCAGAACCGCGGCGGCGTCGGCGCCAAGGGCAGCGCCACGCGCGACGAAGACTTCATCGAACATATCTACGTGGCCTCGATGCACAATACGATGCTCTTCTTCACGGAGAAGGGCCGCTGCTTCTGGCTCAAGGTGTACGAGATTCCGGAAGGCGCCCGCTCTTCGAAGGGCCGTGCCATCCAGAACGTCATCCAGATCGAACCCGACGACAAGGTCCGCGCCTACATCAACGTCAAGCGTCTGAACGACGAGGAGTACGTCAACAACAACTTCATCATCATGTGTACCAAGGACGGTACGATCAAGAAGACCAAGCTCGAAGCCTACTCGCGTCCGCGTCAGAACGGCGTGAACGCCATCGTCATCCGCGAGGGCGACCAGCTGATCGAGGCCAAGCTCACCAGCGGTCAGGCCGAGGTGATGATCGCGGCCCGCGACGGCAAGGCCATCCGCTTCAACGAGAGCACGGTGCGTCCTATCGGACGTGTCGGTGCGGGTGTCCGCGGCATCTCGATCGAGGAGAGCGACGAAGTTGTCGGCATGATATGTGTCGAACCCGATTCGAAGCAGGACGTACTGGTGCTGAGTGAGAACGGTTACGGCAAACGTACCGATCTGGACGAATACCGCATCACCAACCGCGGCGGCAAGGGTGTGAAGACGATCAATGTAACGGAGAAAACCGGCAAACTTATCTCCATTCAGGCCGTTACGGACGACAACGACCTGATGATTATCAACCGTTCGGGACTTACCATACGTACGGCAGTGTCGCAGATCCGCCTTGCGGGCCGCGCGACGCAGGGCGTGCGTATCATCAACCTGCGCGAGGGCGACGCCATTGCTTCGGTGATGGCCGTGCCGGCAGCGGGCGATGAAGACGAAGAAGTACAATCCGCAGAGGTCGCTGCAACCGGGAATGACGCCACTCCCGAAGCGGACCGTCCGGCGGAGGAGTAACGAAGAAATGACTTTAAAACATTAAAATTCAATCTGTTATGAAAAAAGTATTTTTGACGGTCCTTGCGGTGGCTCTCGTAGCAGTTACTGCCGTTCAGGCCCAGAAAGTAAACAAGTCGGCGCTTGTATCCAAGATCGAGAAGAGCGACGCCGACATCGCCGATGCGAAGAAGGGCGCCAAGGCTGCGACGTGGATCAACCGCGGCAAAGCCTTCTACGAAGCGGCTATCGAACCGACGAAGAACCTTTTCGTCAATATGGACGCCGCGATGCTCAAGCTGGCCGTCGGCGAACCCGCCTCGACCGAATCGGTGACGCTCGTCAACGTTCCCTACGAGGCTTGGGTCTATCCTTGGTTCACGGCATATATCAAGGACGGCAAGATCGCGACTTGGAGCCAGACGCAGTGGGTGATTGAAGACGCTCCCGCCAAGGCTATCGAAGCCTATAACAAGGCTTACGAAATGGACCCCAAGACGGCCGATAAGGTCAAGGAGGGTCTCAAGCAGATCAGCGACTTCTGCTCGCAGGTGGGTAACACGGGTATCGACACCGGCAATTACGCCGATGCCGCCGACGCCTATGCATTGGCTTTCGAAGCCCAGTCCAGCCCCGCTCACGGCAATCCCGAACCCGCGCTGCTCTACTATGCGGGTTACTTGCGCACGGTGGACGGCGCTGCGAACCCCGCTTCGTTCGTCATCGGTGCCGATTACCTGAACAAGGCGCTCGAACTGGGCTATAACGACGAGGAAGGCAATATCTACTATTACCTTTTCCACTGCTATTACGGCCAGAAGGACGCCGACAAGGCCAATGTCCTGAAAGCCAAGGATGCGCTGGTCGCCGGTATCAAGAAGTTCCCGAAGAACGAGCGTATTCTCGACGGTCTGGTGCAGCTCTATACCAATCCTGAGGATTCGGTGGGCGACCCCGCCGACTTGGTGGCGCTGATCGACGCGGCTATCGAGAGCAATCCGGAGAATGTGGACCTCTGGTTCGGCCGCGGCCGTATCTTCTTCGCGCTGAAGCAGTACGACGAAAGCATCGCATCGTTCCGGAAGGTCGTCGAACTGAAACCCGACCTCTTCGAAGGCAACTACTATCTGGGCGTGTTCTACACGATCAAGGCCGACGAGATGAACAAGGTGATGAACGAGAAGCAGTACAGCAGTCAGGCCGCTTACGATGCCGACCTGAAAGCCGCCAATGCGGTCTATATGGAGGCTATTCCGTGGTTCGAGAAGGCCCACGAGCTGAAAGCCGACGACTTCAATACGCTCGACATGCTCAAGCAGCTCTGCTTCCGCCTGCGCGACGAACCCGGCATTCAGGAGAAGTACGACAAATACTTCCCGCTCTGGAAAGCTGCCAAGGGCGAATAACCGGCCGCATAACGGGCGGGACAACCCGCCGGCAATATAGAACCACCCGACTCGCAGGAGCCGGGTGGTTTTTGTTTGCGCTCTTTTGTCCGGCGCTTTATTCGATGCTATGTCCGGTGCGCACTCCGAATAAGGAATAGCCCCCGAACTTAATTCGGGGGCTATTCCTTATCCAGCTCCATCTGCCGCAGTATTCCCCGCCGGTCGAGGATAAAACGCTTCATCAGCCGGAAGTGGGAGGTCTCCTCCAGTTCGGTCGGTTCCAGTCCGCGGTCCGTGATTTCGTATATCTCGGCGCCGGGGTAGGACATGACGATCGGCGAGTGGGTGCTGATGATGAACTGCGACCCCTGCTCGGCCAGCTGCTTCATCCGGCACAGCATGTACATCTGGCGCGAGGGGGACAGTGCGGCTTCCGGCTCGTCGAAAATATAAAGTCCGTGTCCGAAGAGCCGGTGTCCGAGCAGCGCCAGAAAACTTTCGCCGTGCGACTGCTGGTGCAGCGACTTGTCGCCGTAATATTTCAGTACGCCGTCGGCGACGTTTTCGATTTCCGTCGCCACGTTGTAGAAACTCTCCGCCCGCAGGAAATAGCCGTCGCGCGGCTGGAGACCGCGTCCCAGAACGATATGTTCGTAAAGGCCCGAATGGCTGGCGCGCGTCGCGAACCGGAAGTTCTTGGACCCTCCTTCGGGATTGAATCCCGCCTTGACGGCTATGGCTTCGAGCAGCGTCGATTTCCCCATACCGTTCTCGCCCATGATGAACGTCACGGGCCTGCGGAATTCCAGCCGCCGGAAGTTGGCCAGCGCCGGAACGGTGTACGGATAGGTCTGCGGCGTTTCGTCCTCCTCTTTCAGGCGGACGTATTTGATGTAGAGCGAATCAGGAGTCAGTTCCATGGCGGTCAGACTGTCGCTTTCACATAGATCGACCGCAGGCGGTGCGTCATGAAGTATTGGAGCACCCCGCGCAGGAACATGTAGAGCGTGAACGCCAGCCAGAGCGCGTTGTTGCCGATTATCGCGTAGCCGACGTAGAAGATGCCGAAGTAGGCTGCCGTGGCCCAGAACATCGAGTTGCGCATGACGCGCGTCTCGGTCGCTCCGACCATGATGCCGTCCATGATGAAGGGCATGGCGCTGGCGACCGGAATCAGGATGATCCATACGATATACTCTCCCGCCAGCTCCACGATCGTCGCGGCATTGGGCGCCGTACTGTCCACGAACAGCCCCACCAGTTCGCGCCACCAGCCGATATAGATGCCGACGAACAGCACCGATACGGCCGTGCCCCACGCGATGCAGCGGCGCAGGCAGTCGCGCAGCGCCCCTTCGTCGCGCGCGCCGATGAATCGGCCCGTCAGGGCTTCGGCGGCGTATGCGAATCCGTCGTTCATGTACGAGAAGAGCGTAAACAACTGCAGCAGCAGCGTGTTGACGGCCAGCAGCGCCGGTTCGTCCATGCGGGCCGACGCCCCCGTGAAGAAGGTGTAGACGGCCACGATGCAGAACGTGCGCAGCATGATGTCGCGGTTTACGATGAAGAAGGTCCTGAGCGGTTTCAGGTTCACCACCTCCGCCCAGTCGATTCCGGTCAGTATCCTGCGGTAGCATGCGAAGAGCAGCAGGGCGGAGAGGGCTACGCCCGTCCACTGCGCGATAACCGAGGCGTAGGCGATGCCGACGATCCCCATGTCCAGTCCGAATGCGAACCAGAGGCTGCACAGCACATGGACTACGTTGACCGTGATGGCCGTGAACATCGGTATCAGCGCGTTCTGCATTCCCGTAAACCAGCCGTTGAAGCCGAACAGCAGAATCCCCGCCGGCACGGCCCAGATGCGGGCGTAGAAGTACTCGCGCGTCATGTCGTTGCCGTTGAGTCCCCACAGGGCCAGCTCGCCCAGCGGGTATTGCAGCAGCAACATCAGCAGGCCCATTCCTCCGGCCACGAGCAGCGCCCGGACCAGCATGTTGGTGCATTCGCGGAAGTTGCCCGCGCCGAACGCCTGCGCCGTCAGTCCGCTGGTCCCCATGCGCACGAACGAGCAGTTCCAGTAGATGAAGTTGAAGATCGACACGCCGATGGCCAGCGCGCCGATCGTCGCGGCCGTATCCGAACCCCAGTGCCCGGCGATCGCCGTCGAGACGATGCCCATGAGCGGCACGGTGATGTTCGAGACGATATTGGGGAGCGCAATGCGCAGTATTTCACGGTTCATGTTCATGGAAAGCGACGGGGGAAATACCCGGCAAACGGCGCCGGGCGTTGTTTATGGATGCAAAGATAACGCAAAAGCGGCGAATTTGTAACGGCCTGCGGCTTTTATCTCCGAATCGGGCATGCAATATGCTTTTATCCGGAAAATTCGATTAACTTTGCCGCGTAAACATTCAAACTGATTATGAAAGACTTTAAAAACGACTCGACCTCGGTGCTTACGCGTTTCGGACGCGACAAGCGTCAGCGTACCGTGACCGCTACGGCGGAGCGTGTCGAGCGTCGCCCGCGTTTGCAGCGTGATGCTGCCGATTCGGAGCAGCCGTCCGATGACCGCAAGCCCGTCAAGCGGGCGTCGTACAACCCCCACTTTACGGAGGACAACCGTCCTGCATTCGACAAACCGCGCCGCAGTTTCGGCGACGAACGGCAGGGCGACCGCGCCCGTTCGGACGAACGTTACCGCGACGGCGACAAACCGCGCCGCTCGTTCGGCGATAAGCCCCGCGGCGAAAAACCCGCCTACGGCGACAACCGGGGTCCCAAGAAATTCGGCGACCGCAAGTTCGGCGACAAACCCTACGGAGAACGTAAATCCGGCGACAAGCCCGCCGGCGACCGTCGGTTCGCAGACAAAAAGTCCGGTGACCGCAGGTTCGGCGACAAACCCTACGGCGAACGTAAATTCGGCGACAAACCCGCCGGCGACCGTCGGTTCACGGACAAAAAGTCCGGCGACCGCAGGTTCGGCGACAAACCCTATAAGCCCGGATTCCGGAAGCACGACGACAAGCCGGCTTCCTATCCGAAGTTCACGCCCGAAAAGCAGATCGGCGAAATGCGCCTGAACCGCTTTCTGGCCCAGTCGGGACTCTGCTCGCGCCGCGAGGCCGACGATTTCATCACGGCGGGTCTGGTGACCGTCAACGGTCAGATCGTCACCCAGCTGGGCACCAAGGTGCTGCCCACCGACGAGGTGAAATTCAACGACAGCCGTGTGCAGGGCGAAAAGAAGGTCTATCTTGTGCTCAACAAGCCCAAGGGCTATGTGACTTCGCTCGACGATCCGCATGCGGGCAAAACCGTCATGGAGCTGGTGCAGGGCGCCTGCACGGAACGCATCTACCCGGTGGGGCGTCTCGACAAGAACAGTCTCGGACTGCTGCTGTTCACCAACGACGGCGATTTGACCAAGCAGCTCACGCATCCGGCCTTCCGGAAGAAGAAAATCTATCAGGTGTCGCTCGACAAACCCCTGACGCGCGCCGACATGGACCGCATCGCCGAGGGCATTACGCTCGAAGACGGCGAGATTTTCGCCGATGAGATCTCCTATGTCAAGGACAACAAGCAGGAGGTCGGCATCGAGATCCATTCGGGCCGCAACCGCATCGTGCGCCGTATTTTCGAGTTCCTCGGCTATACCGTCACCAAGCTCGACCGCGTCTACTATGCGGGTCTGACGAAAAAGAACCTCAAGCGCGGTGCATGGCGTTTCCTCTCCCGCGAGGAGGTCGAACGGCTCAAGTCCGGCCAGTACGAATAACGGAAAAGGGTGATTCGCAAGAATCACCCTTTTTCATTCAATGCGTGTCCCGGTACCAGCTCGTCTGCTTGTTCTCCTCGACGTATTTGTCCGACGGTTCGCTGAACGACACCCCCGAATAGTAGGCGACGGGGTTCATCCGGCCGTTGTACGCCGAGTAGAATCCCGGTGTGCTGAGCCGTGCGGCTTTGGGAAACGCCTTGTCCAGCTGCGCTTTGAAATCCTCTTTCAGCCCCGCGTCGCCGCAGGCCAGTTCGACCCAGTGGCCCAGATCGTAGAATATGTGCGAAGACATTCCCTCGTAGCTTTGCAGCTCCTCGGCATAAGATTTTTTCGGCGCGGCGTTGATGCGCCGCATGACCTCCTTCATGCCCTCCATTTCAGACATCACGGCCAGCGAAATGCAGCCCGATTGGGTCGTCGCGTCGTTCATGTAGAAGTTCCAGAACGCTTCGCACACCTTTGTCAGATCGCGGGTTCTGCCGCCGTCGGTGAAGAACCACGGCATCGCCCGCTCGTAGGGGAATCCCTCTCCCATGATTTCGCAGGGCGCGGCAATCACGTAGTCCGTGCATTCGCGCAGGTCGTAAAGCGTCTCGATATTGGCCATGAAGCAGGCGTCGAAAAGCAGGTAGTCGGTCCTGTAATTCTGGGCCTTGACCGCCGCCGCGAAGTCCGTAATGTCGATCGACCGCCCCGTGTCGCCGAACGAACGGGTCGTCAGCGCCCCCGGCGCCGGGGTCCATAAATCCTCCAGCTCCTTCGACATCCGGGCCGAGTAGCTGAGCGCTCCCTGATTCGCGGGCACCCACGCCTTGCCGTGACAGCCGACGATGATCCCGTAATGCTGCGCCGGGGCGAGCGCCTCCACGTCGGCCAGCATGCGCTGTACGCATGCGGGATCGGCCGCCGCGAAATCGTCGTAGCTTTTCAGCAGCGCGAATGCGGCCGCCTGCTTTTCGGCGTTGAAATACGCCTCGTACATTTCGGCCTGCGAGTGCGCGTTGGGCTGATAGCAGACCAATACGCGGCCGTCGCCCGGAACGTTCGCATCGACGGCTTTCAGGACGCCGTCGATATTCTGCTTGTAGAATTTCAGCAGATCCCGTCCCGGCATGTAGAGCAGCATGGTCTGCGTCGCCGTCGCCGGACTCTGCGACACGGTGACGCTGCACTGCGCGCCTCCTGCGTTCAGAGTCAGCGCGACCGTCCCCAGCTTGACGCGGCTGCGGCCCGGATTCCCGTCCGACGCCGTCACCGTTACCGTCGTCTCGCCCCGGCCCCCTGCGGTGGGGGAGATGCCGAATCCGCTGCCCGTGGTGGTCAGCGTCCACGGTCCGGTCGCCGTCACGGTGAACGCCGCTGCCGATCCGGCCGTGCTGCGCAGCACCGCTTTTTCCTGCGAACTCGTTATTTCCGCCGGCTCCCGCTCCTTTTCGCAGCCGGCGAAAACCGCCAGCGCCAGCAGCAGGGCGAACGTGCGCCGGATTATTTGTACGTACGGGGTTTGAGGTTGTTGAACTGCCATGTGCGGTCGCGTTTATAGGTATAACCTTCGGGTTTGTTCCAGTATATGCGTCCGAAGTCGTAGTAGAGTCCCTTGCGCTTCTTGCCCTCCACCGTGTAGGGTACGGTCAGCGGGATGAACTCCACCGTTCGGCTGATGATGCGGCTCTTGTCGTACGAAAGCCCTTCGGTGGCCATCACGTCGAGCGCGTGGTCGAACATCAGGATATGGCGCGGCGTTTTCTGCGTCAGCGCGTCTCCCGACTCCCGGATCGCCCGGATGACGCCCTGCATCCGGTTGTAGTACATCTTTTCCTGCAGTTTGTTGCCCAGCGCGCCGTGGGCGTAGGCCATCAGATTGAGGATCTTGGGGCTGAACGGATCGCGGGCCAGCGCATCTTCGCCCGTGTAGAGCATCGCTTCGAGCGTCTCGACGGCCGGTTTGTCGGGATCGAGTCCCGAAGCCATCAACAGCAGCTTGTCCAGATCGGGATTCGAGTCCAGCGGTTTGTAGCTCTCCTGATAGGCGTAGCCGTAATAGAGGTAGTGGTAATCCTCGTCGGTCAGCGTTTCGTCGCCGGCGTTGTAGCGCATCATCAGCGACGGATAGTAGAACGGCGACTCGGCGTCCATCGTCTTGTTCTGAATATCCTCCTCGTCGGGAACCTTCGCCGCGGCCAGCGCCGGAAGCAGAAGCAGTAACAGCAGTAAGTTTTTCATATCCGTGTTTTAGTCCGTATTTTAGACACTAACGCGGAATCAGCGCAAATCGTATTCCGCAATCAGCCGGCTGAACTTTTCGCGCAGTGCCTGCGAACCCTCGACCAGCGGCAGCCGCATCGTGGGGCCGATTTTGCCCATCACCGAGAGCGCGCATTTCGCACCCACGGGATTCCCCTCCTCGAAGAGCGCGTGCACCGCTTCGTCGAGCGCCCTGTACTCCTCTTCGGCGCGGTCGAAATCGCCCTGCTTGGCATGACCGACGCACTGCATGAAACGTTTGGGAAATACGTTCGCCGCCACCGAAATCACGCCTTCGCCGCCGCGGCGCATCAGGTCGAGCGTCATGCCGTCGTCGCCCGACAGCACCAGAAACCCTTCGGGGCGGTTGTCGAGGATGCGCTGCATCTGCTCGATGTCGCCCGACGCCTCCTTGATGCCGATGACGTTCTTCATGTCGCGCGCCAGCCGCAGCGTGGTCTCGGCGGTCATGTTCACGCCCGACCGGCCCGGTATGTTGTAGAGTATCACGGGCAGGGGCGAATGCTCCGATACGGTGCGGAAATGCTGGTAAAGTCCCTCCTGCGAGGGTTTGTTGTAATAGGGCGTCACGCTCAGGATGGCGTCCGCGCCCCGCAGGTCGAATTCGCGGAGCTGGTCCAGCACCTCCGACGTCGAGTTTCCGCCGCAGCCCATCACCAGCGGCACGCGGCCTGCGATATGGTTGGTGATGAACATGGCGATCACCGCGCGTTCGGGCATGTAGAGCGTCGGGGTTTCGGCCGTGGTGCCGAGCGCCACGATGTAATCCACGCCGCCCTCTATTACGTAATCTATCATGCGCGCCAATGCCTGATAATCGACGCGTCCGTCCGATGTGAAGGGGGTTATCATCGCGACCCCCACGCCTGTCAGTTTCTCTCTTATCATCGTATTCCGGTTTTGTTCGTAGTTTCTTTTTCGACGGCTGTCTTCCGCGATCCGGCGCTTACGCCGTTCCCGCCGCCGCGTTTCCTGCTTCTGCTGTTGTATTTCCTGCTTCTGCCGCAGCGTCTTCGTTTGCCGCCCTGCGTTTT
>ULRR01028922.1_pt1 | contig 13788 bp, 12 predicted proteins | sample 1955651 | NCBI WGS metagenome assembly ULRR01 (sample SAMEA4835688, study PRJEB28245) | human gut metagenome | biome: gut microbiome; material: fecal sample | place: Denmark | collected 2008
CCGGCGGAGGGGCGGATGCGCGGCTGGAGCTGCTGGCGCCGTGGCGGGCCGAAAGCTCGCTGAAGGCCGCGCCGGTGGACCTCCGCGCGCTGGTCTCCCTCTCGTCCGACGACGTGATCGACCGCTTTCTGCGCGAGGAGGACCTGCGCATCGTGGCGGGCGAGGGCGAACCCGAGAGCGAGGTGCTCACCGAGGCGCAGCTCGACGACGAGGACGAGGTGGTGAGCGAGGAGCTGGCCGGGATTTATCTCGCCCAGGGGCTTCGCGACAAAGCCATAGCGATTTATCGCAAATTAAGTTTGCTAAATCCCGAAAAAAGTGTTTACTTTGCCGAGCTTATTGGCAAAATAGAAAAAAAACAATAATCAAAATTCAACGATATGTTATACACGATTTGCATTGCGCTGATACTCGTGGCCAGTGTGCTGGTCATTCTTGCCGTATTGGTGCAGAACCCCAAGAGCGGCATGGCCGCCAACTTCGGTGCATCGAATCAGGTGATGGGCGTGCGTGAGACGACCAACATGCTGGAGAAGTTCACGTGGGCCATGGCCATCGCCATCTTTGTCTTGAGTCTGGTTGCCACGCTTGCCATGGACAAGAGCCTGGTGGCTACGAGCAACACGGAGATCATGAAGGACGCCGAGACGCTGCAGGAGCGCGTGATCGAGTCCGAGGCGCCCGCCGCCATGCCGCAGGCCGAGATTCCGGCAGCCGATGCCGCCGAGCCCGCGCAGGAGCAGCCCGCCGAATAATCCCGGGGCCGGGGGGCGAACGAATCAAGAGGTCGGAACCCGGAGACGAAACCGGGGCAGCCGCTTGGAACCGAAACAAGAGCCGGAGGGCCGAACGAATCCAGGGAGGTTGGAACCCGGAGAGGAAACCAGGGACAGCTGCTTGGGACCGAAACAAGAACCGGAGCCGGGAGGCCCGAATGGACCCGAGGACGAAAGAAGAATCCGGCGTTTGCCGTACAGACCGTTCCGAACCCGACGACGCGTTAAGCGAAATTCCGGGCCCTGCAATCGGAGAAAGAACGACGACCGTTTTGTCCTGCCGATATGGGTGACTGCCGAAACCCCGCGCGAAAATTCAACTCCACCGTATGACCGCGATTTTTTCGCGGTCTTTTTTTGTACCTGTTCCTGTCCGTTCCTATTTTCAGCCCCACCGCGTAATTCCACCGGCGCAATCCACCACAGCAAACCTCTGTGCCGATTTCCCGGGCAATTCTTCGCGCCGTTTCCCCCCCCCATGTAATTCTTTTTTGTGTTGATTCCCCGGTGCAATTCTCCACACCGATTCCCTGGCGCTAACCTCAGCGTTAATCTATTATGCTCCGATACCTCGCAATGATTCCGTAGCGTCCGCCGGTTGGAGGCCGTTCCCGGTTTCGGGTGACGCGGCGAGGGGCGGAAAAGTTCCTCCTTTTCCGCCCCTCGCTGTCGTTGCATGTCGGGGGTGAATCACCCGAATCCTGCACGCTCCCCGGCCGGGGATTATTCGGCCACCTCCTTGTCCGTCCGCTTGCGGGAGTTGATCGTCAGATAGCGTTGCAGGGTTTGCTGCAGCCGCTGGGGGTCGATGTTCTGCCGGATGCTTCCACCCTGGGCGATGGCGATATGGCCCGTCTCCTCGGAGACGACGATGATGATGGCATCCGAAATCTCGCTCATGCCGATGGCGGCGCGGTGGCGCGTGCCGAACGACTTGGGCACGTCGCTCTGCGTCACGGGCAGGATGCACTTCGCCGCCACGACCCGGTCGCCCTCGATGAGTACGGCGCCGTCGTGCAGCGGGGCATTCTTGAAAAAGATGTTCTTGAGCAGCGTCGTCGAGATTTTGGCATCGAGCGCAATGCCGCCCTCGGCGATCAGCCTCAGGTCGCTCTCCTGGCCGATGACGATCAGCGCCCCGGTCTTCGTCTCGGCCATCTCGCGGCAGGCCGTGACGATCGGTACGATGTTGGTCTGCACCTTGTCGTCGCCCGTGGAGAAGATGCGCGAGATGAAGTTGAAGTGCTTTTGCCGCAGGCCGATCATCTGGAGAAAGCGGCGCAGCTCGGGCTGGAAGACGATGATCAGCGCAATGGTTCCCACCGAGATCAGCTGTCCGAGGATGGTCGAGAGCAGCTCCATGTTGAGGGCGCGCACGACGACCCACAGCAGGTAGATGGCGATGATTCCCGAGAGGATATAGGGCGCATTCGTGCCTTTGGTCATGCGGTAGATCCAGTACATGATCGCAGCCACGAGGAGGATGTCGATGAAGTCGATGAAGGTGAACGGTACGAAACCCATGTCTTGTCCTGCAAAAAAATTCTACGTGCAAATGTATAAAAAAATACCGATTCCGCGGGGATGCGGAACCGGTATTTTCTTGTGACGTCCTTTCCGGGGTGCGATTGGCGTTGTATCGGGTCGGAAGCTGCTTGTCTCTTTCCTTTCGGTGCGGCGGACTTTTTCCGGAGATTTTTCGGGCTCCTTCGCGGCCTCTCTTTCTGTCCCTTCTTCACGGCCTCCGGAACGTTTCTTCACGGCCTTTCCGGGTCTTTCCTTCCGGCCTCCGGGGCCTTTCTCCACGGCCTCCGCAGCTTTTCTCTGCAACCTTCCCGTGGATTTCGCCCCCCCCCGGCTCGGCCCCTGGCGGAGGCTATTTCTTCTCGGCCTTCTTGTCGGCGGCGTAGAGCTCGTTGACCTTCTCCAGCACGAGCGGCGTGATGTCGAGCGTCGAGTCGGCGTCGATCAGCGCCGAGGCGTTGATGATGAGCCGGTAGCGCTTTTCAGTCTCGCCGTTGATGGCCTGCACGGCGCGGTGCAGCAGGTCCTGTGCGCGGTTCGTGAAGACGAAGTTCTCCTCATCGAGCGCCTGGGCCTCCTTCTGGGCCGAGCTCTGGTAGGCAGCTATGCGCTTCTCGATGCTCTGCTGCTGGTTCTGGGCGTCGATCGTCGTGATGAGTCCCTTCTGGTACTTCTCCTGCAGGGCGGCAGCCTCGGCCTGGAGGTTCTTCTCCTTCTGGGCCCAGCTCTTCTGTGCCTTCTGCGTCTTCTCCTGCAGGGCGGCGCCTTCGTTCTTGTAGAGGTCGCTCTGGGCCAGCACGGCCTCGACCTGGATGTAGGCGATGTCATTCGTGATGGCCTCCTGCGCCTTCTCCTCGGCGATGACCTCGACGGGCTGCTCGGCCGGCTTCGATTCGCAGGCCGTCAGCGCCACGGCTGCGGCGAGGGCCATAAAAAGCGTTTTTTTCATGTCGGATATGCGTTATTAGTTAAATAATCCGTTTCGGAGTCACAAAGGTAAAAAAAATTCTTTATTTTTGCTTGGTTCGATGCAAAATTATCGGGCTGCGCAGCCGCCTGCCCGGCCTGCCCGGAGCACGCTCCGGAAGACCTCCGCGGCGTGTGCACACACCTCTTTTAACGGATTGACCGCCATGTACGAATATATTTCCGGCCGCGTGGCCGAAGTGGCCCCGACCTATGCCGTCATCGATGCCGGCGGGGTGGGGTACTGTCTGAACATCTCGCTCGAGACCTTCTCGGCCATCGAGCACGCTGCCGAGGCGAAGCTCTACGTGCACTTCGTCGTGCGCGAGGACGCCCAGCTGCTCTACGGATTCGCCACGAAGATCGAGCGGGAGCTCTTCCGCCTGCTGTTGAGCGTCTCGGGCGTGGGCGGCAACACGGCCCGCATGATCCTCTCGACCTACTCGCCGCACGAACTGCAGGGAATCATCTCGACGGGCAATGCCGTGCTGCTGAAGAACGTCAAGGGACTCGGCCTGAAGACCGCGCAGAAGATCATCGTCGAGTTGAGCGGCAAGCTCACGGCGCTGGCCGTGCAGACCGACATTGCGGGCATGCCGGCGGCTCCCTCCGCCGAGACGGCCGACGAGGCCCTCGCGGCGCTCGTGATGCTGGGCTTCGCCCGCACGGCCGCGGAGAAGGTGCTGCGTGCGGTGCTGCGCGAGGCGCCGGGGGCCTCGGTCGAGGAAATTGTCCGAATGGCTCTGAAAAGATTATGAAACGTCCTTTTTGTCCGGATGGACGCCGCTGCGTTTGGCCGGGTCGAATATTTGCCGTATCTTCGCGGCCACACCGGTTGCGGTGAATGTGAATGATTATGGAGGATATACCTTTCGGATTCATTGTCATCCTGTTCGGCTTTTTCGTCGGGGCCCTGGCCCTGACCATCGCCTTTTTTTGTGCTGAAACAGAAGCGGCTGCAACGGCTCAAGGACCCCCGCAAGGACCATTTCCGTCCCCGGGGATAGCCTGCCTCACCTCGTTTTTCCCTCTTTTTTTGCGCGTGACGGACAATTCCGTGGCGTTTTTTCGCGTTGCATGCGGTGGAATCGGATTGTTTTTGTAAATTTGCACGATTTCGTACCGATGAAAAAGATATTCCGGATATTGTTGCCTGCATTCGGGCTCTGCGCAGCGCTGCTTTGCGGCTGCTCGAACGAGGAGGACGTGCTGCCCACGCAGCGCGACAAGATTGTCAGCTTCCTGGAGGGCTCGCACCAGCCGCCGCTCATCCCCGAGGAGGAGGTCGAGCCCGGCTCCGATGCGTTGTACTATACGACGCTGGGCAATACGGTCTACCGTTACATCCGCGATGTCTACGATCCGGAGCGAGTCAACCGCGCGGAGGTCACGCGCTCGTCGACCGTGTCGATCACCTTCCGCCTCTACATCTTCACCTACGCGACGATCCCCGACACGCGGCTTCCCGAGTACACGAACGATCCCGAACTGGCGTCCGCCTATGTCGCCGCGGGGCTCAACGTGGAGCACTGGTCATTCGAGCCGCTGCGTCTCAACCTGCGCAGCGCCGACATACTAAACGGGCTCCGTCTTGCGTTAGTGGGTTGTCGGCAGGGGGACCGCGTGGAGGCCTACATGACCTACAACATGGCCTTCGGTGACACGAATTTCAGCTTCATCCCCCGCGAAAGCCCCATTTGCATCACCTTTACGGTCGACAGCGTGGAGTGAGCCCGAAGGTCGGCGGACGGGCGGACGAATGACAAATTGAAAAAGGATAAGACGAAAATATGAAGTTCTACACACGCATGCTGTGCCTTCCGGCCCTTGTGCTGCTGCTGGCCGCCTCCTGCGCCAAGGAGGCGAGCGAATCATACGACAAGTTCGAGACCCTGGCGCTCGGGGCCTGGATGGAGAAGTATCACCCCGAACTGGTGAACAACCTCCAGGAGGAGGGCGGCTACTACGTCGACGTGCTTGATGCCGGCGACATGGAGGCCAAACCGATCAACGATACGATCTGCTGGGTGAAGTTCGACTTCTCGGGCCGCGATCTGGCGGGCAACATCATCCTCACGCGCCGCGCGACGGATGCCAAGCTGGCCGGGTCGTACACCAAATATACGCACTACGTTCCCTACTACCGCTATTGCGGCGAGTTCAACACGAGCATGATCGAGGGCTCACACCTGGCCATGCGCAACACGCTGCACCTCGATCCGGCCTATGCCGCGGCCCGCGGGCTCGATGCGGAGCTGCAGCTCCGCCCCGGGTCGAAGGTCACCCTTTACCTGCCTTCGCGCGTCGTGGGCGGTGTTTCGGGTACGGGCGGCTATGAGGGGCAGACCGACTACACGCTCTCCTCGGGCAAGCCCTTCATCATCACGATGGAGATCTGCGAGACGATCAAGAACCCGCTCGAGGCCGAGGGCACGCAGGTCGACGACTTCTGCAAGCTGGCCGCCAACGGCGGGCTGCGCATCTACAGCAACGATGAGGAGGATGCGGAGTCGGTGCCGATGCCTGCGGATCCCGACGACGAGCTCCATCCCTACCACGTCGCCGAGCGCTGGGTGAGCGTCAACGACACCATTCCGCAGGTCTATGTCAACCTGCGCTACAACCCGGCCACGGACCGCATCACCTATCCGAATCCGTACAGCTCGCCCTATGAGCCCTACAACGCCTTCGAGGCCACGCAGGAGAAGGTCCGCAAGGCGTTGGTCGAGCGCTTCCATCCCGACGAGGAGTCGCCCTACGGCGGTGTCGAGTCGCTGACCGACTCGGTGAAGCTCGACGGGACGGCCAAGGTGTGGTATGTCGAGCGGCTGCTCGACGGCTTCATCGTCGACACGAACATCGACGAGGTGAAGGAGATCATCTACGGCGATGTCGCCAAGAAGGGCTCCGTCGAGGAGTATACGCCCAACGACAACAAGCGGCCCGGCGCCTGGTACTACTCGATTCCGAACCTGCGCTACGGCCAGTGGGCCGCCGTCATCACCACGTCGACCTACGGTTACGGCGCCACGGGCGTGAGCGGAACGACGAGCTCTTCGTCGTCGAGTTCGTCGTCGAGCAACTACTACTATGACTACCTGAACTACTACAACTACTACAACAACTACTACGGCAACAGCTACTACAACAGCTATTACAACAACTACTACTACAACTACTACAACAGTTACTACTACAACAACTATTACTACGGCGATTCGAGCTCGACGACCACGACGACCACGACGACGATCACGACCGAGGTGCCGCCCTATACGCCGGTGCTCTACGAATTCTATATCGAGCCGCAGGCCGACTGATCCGGCCGGTGAGACGATCCGACGGACTGCATTCTCCTGTGGGAGAGTGCGGTCCGTTTCTTTTCGGGACTGTTACGTTTTTATGACACTTTTTCAGGCAGAAATTTTGCAGTTCCATAAAAAAGTATTAATTTAGTGATGCAGAACTATCAACCAAAAACTCAACGGATATGATTATCACATTTAACGAGTTGCGCCGTATCAAGGACAGACTGCCGAGCGGCAGTTCGCAGCGCATTGCAGATGAATTGGGAATTGACGTAGAGGCTGTCCGCAACTATTTCGGAGGCAAGCACGAGGCGAAGGAGTGTGTGGGTGTTCATTTTGAACCCGGGCCGGACGGCGGTGTGGTCACGTTGGACGACACGACGATTCTCGACGTTGCAATGCGTATCCTCGGCGAACAGAACCGATAATATATGTAGTCCGGACCTCCGGATACGGGCCTGCGGCAGCGCAGGCCTTTTTGTGTGCCGCTGCCCGGCGTGCCACCGGCCGGAACTTTCCCCTTTTGCCGCTCCTCCTTTTCGCCGACGGTTCATCCGTGCCGCCGGCCGGCCTCTGTGCCATCGGCCGGAGTATCTTCTCTGCCGTGCCACCGGCCGGCTCTTTCCCCTTCTGCCGCCGCCCCTCCTTTTCGCCGCCTGTTCATCCGTGCCGCCGGCCGGCTCTTTCCCCTTCTGCCGCCGCCCCTCCTTTTCGCCGCCGGTTCATCCGTGCCGCGGCCGGCTCTTTCCCCTTCTGCTGCCGCCCCTCCTTTTCGCCGCCGGTTCATCCGCGCCGCCGGCCGGCTCCGTGCCATCGTCCGGTGTACCTCCTCCTCCGCGCCGCCGGATGGCCCTCTTTCTGCCAAAATGCCCGGTCGCGAAATGCCAATCTGCCGTGCCGCGCCGCGATCCTGCCATTCTGCTGACAATTTGGCAGAGATCGCCGATTGGTACGACCTTTGTTTGTTTTATGGCGTCGCCGGTCAAGGAGCCGGCGGGAAAAATGAAAACAAACAATTAAAAACAAATAGCACTATGGCAAAGATTATTGGTATCGACTTAGGAACTACGAACTCCTGCGTGGCAGTGATGGAGGGCAACGAGCCCGTAGTGATCCCCAACTCCGAGGGACACCGCACGACCCCTTCGGTCGTGGCATTCACGAACGACGGCGAACGCAAGGTCGGTGATCCGGCCAAGCGGCAGGCCATCACGAACCCCAAGCGCACGGTCTTCTCGATCAAGCGTTTCATGGGTGAGCGTTACGATCAGGTAACCGCCGACATCGCCCGTGCACCGTATCAGATCGTCCGGGGCGACAACAACACCCCGCGTGTGGACATCGACGGACGTCAGTACACGCCGCAGGAGATCTCGGCCATCATTCTCCAGAAGATGAAGAAGACCGCCGAGGACTATCTGGGTCAGGAGGTGACGGAGGCCGTCATCACGGTTCCTGCCTACTTCTCCGACTCGCAGCGTCAGGCTACGAAGGAGGCGGGCGAAATCGCCGGTCTGAAGGTTCGCCGTATCATCAACGAGCCTACGGCCGCTGCGCTGGCCTACGGTCTGGACAAGAAGGCGAACGACATGAAGATCGCCGTATACGACCTCGGTGGCGGTACGTTCGATATCTCCATCCTGGAGCTGGGCGACGGTGTTTTCGAGGTAAAGTCGACCAACGGCGATACGCACCTGGGCGGTGATGACTTCGACCACGTGCTGATCGACTACATGGCCGAGTCGTTCAAGGCCGAGCACGGGATTGACCTGCGTCAGGACCCGATGGCGCTGCAGCGTCTGAAGGAGGCCGCCGAGAAGGCCAAGATCGAACTGTCGTCCTCGACGACCACGGAGATCAACCTGCCGTACATCATGCCGGTGAACGGTATTCCGCAGCACCTCGTCATGACGCTTACGCGTGCCAAGTTCGAGCAGCTGTGCGACCATCTGATCCGCAAGACGATCGAGCCCTGCAAGCTGGCGCTGCGTGATGCCGGTCTGGAGGCTTCGCAGATCAACGAAGTGATCCTCGTGGGCGGTTCGACGCGTATCCCGGCCATCCAGAAGATCGTCGAGGAGTTCTTCGGCAAGACCCCGAACAAGTCGGTCAACCCCGACGAGGTCGTAGCCATCGGCGCAGCCATCCAGGGCGGTGTGCTGACGGGCGAAGTGAAGGACGTGCTGCTGCTTGACGTGACGCCGCTGTCGCTCGGTATCGAGACGCTGGGTGGTGTGATGACGAAGCTCATCGACGCCAACACGACGATCCCGACCCGCAAGTCGGAGGTCTTCTCGACGGCGGCCGACAACCAGCCTTCGGTAGAGATCAACGTCTGCCAGGGTGAGCGTCCGCTGGCCCGCGACAACAAGTCGATCGGCCGCTTCCACCTCGACGGCATTCCGGCCGCACCGCGTGGCGTGCCACAGATCGAGGTCACGTTCGATATCGATGCCAACGGTATCCTGAACGTATCGGCCAAGGACAAGGGTACGGGCAAGGAGCAGAAGATCCGCATCGAGGCATCGTCGGGTCTGACCGAGCAGGAGATCCAGCGCATGCGTGACGAGGCGAAGGCCAACGAGGCGAAGGACAAGGCCGAGAAGGAGCGTATCGACAAGATCAACGCCGCCGACTCGAACATCTTCACCACGGAGAAGCAGCTCAAGGAGTACGGCGACAAGCTGCCCGCAGACAAGAAGGCGGCTATCGAGTCGGCTCTGGGCAAACTGAAGGAGGCGCACAAGAACGCCGACGTGGCTGCCATCGACACGGCCATGGCCGAACTGAACGCCGCATGGCAGGCTGCTTCACAGGATATCTACGCACAGCAGCAGGCTCAGGGCGCCGCAGGCCAGCAGAGCCAGCAGCAGTCGCAGAGCAACGCCGGCAGCTCGAACGGCAACTCCGGCCAGCCCGAGGACGTCGAGTTCGAGGAGGTAAAATAATCCCGAAACGGCTGGGCGGCAGGGGTGATCGGATCATCCCTCCCGTCCGGGAGAGGGCAAGGGGCGCGATCCCAAAAGGGTCGCGTCCCTTTTTTTGTGTTTTTTCCGCTGCGGGTGCATCGCGGCCGGCTTCGGTTTGCTATCTTTGCACCCGGTGCCGGATGCGGGCTGTCGTCGGGATGGCAGCCACCAAAAAACCGGCATGTGACGGATATTTACGGACAAAGAGATGGCCTGGTTTTATCTGCTGCTGGCGGGACTCTTCGAGATGGGGTGGCCGCTGGGCTTCAAACTGGCGGGCGAGTCCCCGCGCTTTCACCTGCTCTATCTGTCGCTCGCCGTCGTCTCGATGGCCTTGAGCGGCTGGCTGCTCTACCTGGCGCAGCGCGACATCCCGATGGGTACGGCCTACCTGGTCTGGACGGGGATCGGCGGCATCGGCACGGTGCTGATCGGCATCCTCTTTTTCCACGATGCAGTGACCGTCTGGCGGCTCTTTTTCCTGTCGCTGGTCCTGATTGGTATCGTGGGGCTGAAGATGGTCCATTGACCGGCCGGCACATCGGCAAAAAGACAAAAGGGGCATCCGCTTCGACGGATGCCCCTTTTTGTGTGCGTGGCTGCCCGGTTTGTCCGCTCTCCGGTTGGCGGTTGCCTGACACTTTGTTTCCCGGCGGTCCGAAGGGCCCGTTGTCTGACTTCCTGACTGCCCGGCTGTCCGGCTGACAGTCGGCCGTGACCCTCCGGAAGGGCTTGTTGTCCGGCCGCTCTGATGCTGCCAGTCCGCCGGCTGCCTGCCGTCCCGGGCCCCCGGTCGACGGGCACTTACCGGCCGACGGTCAGTTCGACGATGCAGTCGGGGCCCTGAGGCCGGCTGCCCAGCACGACCGTCACCCCGTGCGCATCCTGCCGGAAGGCGAGCTTCTCCCCGTCGGCGAACCGCACGGCGCGGCGGATGCGCTCGTTGCGGATCGGCACGAACAGCTCTTCGTCCTCCCAGTCGAGGATGTGCAGGTAGATTTTGTCGCCGCGGCGCGTCGTGACACCCCAGTTGCGCGGGGCGACGGGCCCGGCATCGGTGCCGTAGATCGTCTCACCGCAGCTGCGCAGCCACTCGCCGATGCCCGCGAGCCGCTTAGTCGCCTCCTCGGGCAGCCGGCCGTCGGGCTGCGGCCCGACGTTGAGCAGCAGGTTGCCGCCGCGGCCTGCGGCCCCCGCGAGGTAGCGGATCAGCTCGTCGGTCGACTTGTAGTTGCGGTCGGTGATGCGGTAGCCCCACGAACCGTTCATCGTCTGGCACGTCTCGAGCGGCAGGCGGCTGACGGCCTGTCCCGAGAGCCCGGCGGTATTCTCGCCAGGCAGGTCGCGCTCGAAGGTCTGCACGTCCTCGCCCTCGAAGGGGGCAAGGTGGTGGTTGTTGACCACCAGACAGGCGGGCTGCAGGCGGTGGATCAGACCGTAAAGCTCGTCGAGCCGCCAGTCGAAGTCCGGATGCTGGTCCTGATCCCACACGCCGTCGAACCAGATCGCCCCGACCGGGCCGTACTGCGTGAGCAACTCCGTGAGCTGGGCCTTCATGAAGTCGAAGTAGGCGTCGGCATCCTCCCGCTCGGCCGGGCGTCCCGTACCGAGGCCCGTGCGGCCGCGCGGGGCATCCTCGCGCCACCAGTCGATGAGCGAGTAGTAGAAGTGCACGCGCAGCCCCTGCCGGTGGCACTCTTCGGCCAGCGCGCGCACGATGTCGCGGGCGAAGGGCGTGGCCTCGACGACGTTGTAGGGCGATTGCGCCGTGCGGAACATCGAGAAGCCGTCGTGGTGGCGCGTCGTGAAGCAGACGTAGCGCGCTCCGGCCTCGCGGAAGGCCGTGACCCACGCCGCGGCGTCGAAGGCGGCGGGGTAGAAGGCCCCGGCGAGCTTCTCGTATTCGCGGTAGTTGATGTCGAGGTTGGTCATGACCCACTCGCCCTGACCCATCAGGGCGTAGAGCCCCCAGTGGATGAAGATGCCGAAGCGGTCGTCGGCGAACCGGGCGCGGGCGGCGAGGTTCTCGGGAGCGGGCACATAGCCCGTCTGTGCCGGAGCCGACACTGCGAGGAGTGCGGCACAGCAGAGCAGGATGAGTTTTTTCATGGATTGTTCGGGATGTTTCCCCAAAGATAGGAAAAAAACGCGAAAACGGATGCTCACCGCGTGGGATTCGGTGCGGAAACCTCCCGCACGGCTATTTTCTGCGGCGTTCCCGCTCGGCGAGCCACATGCCCGAGAGGATCAGCGCCGCGCCGCAGAGGGCCGCCGGGGTGATGCGCTCGTCGATCACAAGGGCGGCGGTGAGCATCGTCACCAGCGGGTTGAGGTAGATGTAGTTGGTCGTGCGCACCGCCCCGAGACGGGTCATGGCGGCGTTCCACAGCACGTAGCAGAGCAGCGAGGCCACGACACCCAGGAAGAGCAGGTTGCCCCACACGGCCGGGTGGCGGAGCGTTGCGGCCGGAAGGTCGAAGGGCTCCCATGCGAACCACGGCAGGATGGTCACGATGCCGTAGAAGAAGACTTTGCGCGTGACGTATGCCACCGGCAGACGGTCACCCAGGCGCTTGATTACGAGCGAGTAGAGCATCCACAGCAGCGCCGCCGAGAGGGCCAGCAGGTCGCCCCGCGGCGAGAGGTGCAGCACGAAGCGTCCGTTGAGCACGACGAGCACCACGCCGACGAAGGCCAGCGCGCAGCCCGCAGTCTGCCGCCGCGTCATGCGTTCGTTGCGGTAGACGAGGCTCAGGAGCAGGGCCGTCCAGACGGGCGCCGTGCAGACGATCAGCGAGACGTTCGACGCCGGGGCGTACTCCAGCGCGATGTTCTCCGTGAGGAAGTAGAGCGATCCGCCCGTCAGCCCCGCCGCCGCGAGCAGCAGCTCGTCGCGCAGCCGGGCCCTGCACAGCCGTGCTCCACACAGCCGCCCGAGGAGGCCGTGCCGGGCCGGACTGCCCGTGTCGTTCCCGGCGGCCTTTTCCCGCCCCGCGGCGGTCCTTTCCCGCCCCGCGGCGTCCTTTTCCCGCCCCGCGGCGCTGCTGCCGGCCCTTCTGCGGCGGAGCGTGAAGGGCAGCAGGCCGAGGTAGGCCATCGCGAAGCGCAGCAGGAAGATCTCGGCCGGGGCGAGGCCGTGCGCGATGAGGACCTTCGTCGAAACGAAGGTCGCGCCCCACACCGTCACGCAGAAGAGCGCGGCCAGGTGGTATCCGTATGGGCCCGATCGCAGCATGCGGCCCCAAAAATACGGTTTTTTGTCGTTCGCGCGCAATTCTTGACAGCGATATTCCGAAATTTGATTCTTTTTTTCTATCTTTGCGTGCTATTGTGCGCAAGGACGATAAATCAAACAAACAATAACAAATTTTTATCATTCCAATGCAAAGTAAAGGTTTTATCAAACTCGTCGCGGTGCTGCTGGCGCTGGCGTGCGTGTACCAGCTCTCGTTCACGTTCAAGACGAGAAGCGTCGAGAAGAAGGCGGCCGAGTACGCCGAGCAGTTCCCGCTCGAGGAGCGCTCCACGGCCGAACAGCACTACCTCGACTCGGTGCAGAATCTGCAGGTCTTCAACCTCGGATTCAAGAAGTTCACCTACAAGGAGTGCAAGGAGAAGGAGCTCAACCTGGGTCTGGACCTCAAGGGCGGCATGAACGTCATGCTGGAGGTGCAGGTCGAGGATGTGGTCAAGGCGCTTGCCGGTGACAGCCAGAACGATCCGACCTTCATCGAGGCCATCGCCGAGGCGAACGCCGCGCTCAAGGCCGGTACCTCGAACGACTACATCGGCGACTTCGTGAAGGCCTACGAGCGGCTGTCGGGCGGTCGTCCCATCGCCGAGATCTTCGTGAGCCCCGACCGCAGCGACATCACGCTCGAAAGCTCGGATGCCGACGTCGAGAAGGTCCTCAAGCGCGAGACCGAGGCGGCCATCGCCGCATCGTTCAACGTGCTGCGCAGCCGTATCGACCACTTCGGAGTCACGCAGCCCAACATCATGCGTCTGCCCAACTCGCACCGCATCCTGGTCGAGCTGCCGGGCGTGAAGGAGCCGCAGCGCGTGCGCGACCTGCTGCAGGGTACCGCCTCGCTGGAGTTTTGGCTCTGCTACGACGCCCGCGAGCTGCTGCCCGTGCTGAACCAGGTCGACAACCTGCTCCGCGGCCGCGTCGAGGAGCAGGCCGCTGCCGCCGTTGAGGAGCAGACGGCTCCCGCCGCCGAGGCTGCCGCAACGGCTCCCCCC
>ULRR01048765.1_pt1 | contig 13766 bp, 5 predicted proteins | sample 1955651 | NCBI WGS metagenome assembly ULRR01 (sample SAMEA4835688, study PRJEB28245) | human gut metagenome | biome: gut microbiome; material: fecal sample | place: Denmark | collected 2008
TCTTGGGCAGGCGCAAAGCGCCTGCCTGGCCGGGCCTGCGGCCCGGCTGCGGCCTTCGGCCGCCAAGAGCCGCCCCCGCTATGCGCCCTTTAAGCTGCGCCCTGCCTGATATAAGAAAGCTGAATTATAAAAAAACCGAAGGAAAATAATTCGTTCCGGAATGGTGAAAATGAGGGGATAAAACAACTTACCCCCGTATATTATGCGTAAATACCCGTATATATCGTACTTCTTAAAAATTCGTGTTGCATTTTAAGCAAAAACAGCTGTTTTTATGAGCAAAAACCTTAAATTCCGATAATACATCCAAAGCCCAAAATGCCCGATATACGGGGAAAATAAGCAAAAACGCCGCATGCGCGGCGTTTTTGCTTTGGTGGAGATGAGGGGATTCGAACCCCAGAGATTATGTTAAAATATCCGTATATATCGCACTTTTTAAAATTTCGTGTTGCATTTCGTGTTGCATTTTTAATAACATTTACGCCAGATAAGCTACACTTTTTATTGCAAATCTATATTATGTATGCTTTCTATTAGAGGGACAAATTTCGTGTTCCGTATCAATCCATATTATACTAAAAATGCCCTCAAATATCTCGCCCCAGATACGAAATTTTCCGTTTACCCGCAACGAAAAAAGCGAATCTGCATCCCGCTTAATTTCATTAAGCCTTCCCTGCGCTTCTGGTGTAAAATTATCTATTGTTATAAAATGATTATTTGTCCCCTTAGCCCTTCCCCCGGATTGACTAAAAATATCATTCCATGTCATTCTTTCTCTGGATTTAAATGTTTCTAATATATCCTTGATATTATTACTAAAAGCAGCAAATCCCCACCTTTCATGCTCCGAATCGAAATATTTAAAAGACCATTTCGGAGTTTTTGTAAAGTAAGCCTCCGGATTTTCCTTTACAACCGGTTTCTTTTGAGATTTACTCTCATCACTAATAATTTTAGGTTGCTTTCTCTTATTTTTCGAGCCCAATTAAGCCTCCATAATATTCCTGCATAGATTCCTTACTTATCACATTCGCACATGGTTCTCCTGGTTCCGTTTCTCCTCTCGCCTCTTTCCAGGGTCGTTCTTTATGAGTAAGTTCGCTGAGCCAGAACGGTTCCTTATCTCCATATGTTTCTATAACAGAATCTATCGTTTCAGTTTGTTCCGGTGTAAAATCCATTGAAACATCCGACTGCCCTAAAAAATCCTTATCTATAATAAATTTACCTTTATGTTCCTTAAACAAGACCGGACAAACAGGCCCGTTTGCCCAAGCCTCAAAATCTTCCTCAAATAGAGGCTGTTCATCCCATGCCAAAGACCACGCCTGACAATAATAAACCAACTTTTGAAGTTTCATTGTAGTTATAGGCGCACATTTTTGAGCTACATATTTTGCTACCGAAAGAACAGATATAGCCATGTCTGCGCTCCTTTCATTGTAGAATAAACGTCTAAGAATAGTTTTTATTTTAATCACTTTCTCCTCCATAATATAACATATACAACGCTATTGCCGCAAGGCTTTTATTATCTTTGAGCAATATTTCGTTATACAATTAATATTATTTCTTCCCCCGAATAAGATATAACGTCTTTATTAATATATTATCATTAACATTCTTAAACGCTCAAAAGTGCGCCAAAAGAAAAAACAGGGGATAAAATAACTTATCCCCTCTAATTCAATAATTTTTTATATTTTCATTATTACATCATTCTTTCTGTTTCCCTTCAAGGTGTATAGGTCAAGCGGCATATCCGCTATAGGCATAGAGCTGCTCTTTTTGCATTTTAGACAGCTGTAATCCCTGTATATAAGCCTTAACCTGTGATGAGCCATTCTTGTTGCTGTATCCTAAATAACCCATTATCATGTATTTCTGAGCAGCGCTAAGGTTAAGGGAGTTAATATATGTTTGCACCTTTGCTTTTTTGGTTCCGCTTATGCTTTTCCCGTTTTTATCCTTATCTGCGGTTAAGGATTGAGCAGTCATTAATATAATGGCAAGCTTGGGCACATCCAAAGATTTAGAGAATAAGACGGCCTTATTATCCAGCTCGATGCCAAGAAGCTTTTCCAGCGCACGGTTATAATAAACGTCATAAATAAAATTGACCGCTTTTGCCTTTACTTCCTCTGAAGCTTCTTTATATTGCGAGAGCCCTACCAGCTTTGCAGCAGCTTCGTTTGCCTCCGAATAAGTCTGCTTAAATTGTCGTTGCTGCGCGTTATTTAATTCAAGGATTTCGCCGTCATATGCAACAGAATCACCTATGCTTCGGGGCAGCACATCATACCCCGCTTTTATAAGCCTATTAAGCTCCTGGCGCACAGCAGATGATGTCACCTCGCCAACATTCTCGTTCAGCATAATACCAGCAATAGTAGCTATCATATTATCATCCTCTGCTTCTATCGCTTTGGCCAAATCTGAAGCGTAAGACTGGTCATAAAACATGTTGTCGATATTGTAAGCAGTTGAAGGGCTGAATCTTTTAGTAAGCCCATAGCCTACGTTATACATGTTTCTGACGGGAATGCCAAACAGCTGACCCGCTGAATAAAGAACATTCCTTACATTTCTAGCCGTTTCTTTAGCGTCAACCTTGCCAGAAATAATATCCTCAGTCATATTAAAGATGCCTGCGGCGCTGTCCATGAGATTGTTAATAGTAGAGTAAGCGTAGCTGTCCAGTTCATATCCTTCTGTAAGGCGCGCATATACGTCCTTTATTATCGGCAAGCCGCCCAAAAGATTGCCTACAGCATCCACCGTCATATTTTCTATTACATTATCCTCTTCATCGTCCTTATTATACAGGAAGCGGAATAATTGAGTTATAAGCGCCATGAATATGGAGGAAGTAACTAATGCAGTAATACCCTTGCGGGCTTTTTTGCGCGCTTGCTTTATCCGCTTATCCAGGTATTCTATTTCTTTCGGGTCTGTAGCAAGCTTGCGTCTCTGCTTTAATACGGTCAATTCCCCTATGCCATCTATGGCGCGGCCAATGGTTTTCATTGCGTCTGAGGAAAACATGGTAAAGGTTTTCATTAACTCGCTTCCCGAACGCATGGCCGCAGAGCGTTCGGTCGCCAGAGCATTCTGCTGAGTTTCAAAAATAACCTTTTTTAGCAGTTCTCCTGCCTTTATTTTATTCTGCTCCGTTCCAATTTTTAATCCGCTGTCCTTTTGTACCTGTACTTGACAGGCTCCAAACAACCTTTTAATAACAAACCGGTCAACCTTGCCTATAGGCTTGGTAAGCACATTGCCTATTTTGCCTACCTGTTCCAATACACCCTGAGCCGCCGCGGCGGTATTGTCATTATTGCGAAGCTTGGCTAATGGGCAGTACTTATCCACGTCCGCACTGTCTACCTTCAAGCCCCGAATTATCGAATCTGTATCCAGAATACTTGTAGCAGCAGCAAAGGATGTAAGCTGCGTAAGCCATACTTTAGGGTTCCCGCCCAGCACAGACAAAGCATATCCGCTGCGAACCTGTCCGAAAAACCGGCCTCCTGGACCTTTGGAGGAAGGTATCCCCTTTATATCGTCAAGCAGCTTTTCAAAATATTTTCGTCCTTCTCTCCAGACATTTTGGCTCTCTGTTGCTACGCTGACCGGTTTATTGGGATTGCCGCTTATATCCATATTTAAAAGCCGGTTGTAGGTTTCTACAGCCGGCGCCAAATTGGCATATAGGGTAATACCCTTTACATGTCTGTATACAACATCCATAACCGATTCTATGAGCAGTTCGCCCTTAGCTCCTTGAACGGTATCTTTGTTAAAGGAGGCATTGCTTACGCTGTTTACTTCGGTTTCCCACGAGTCCATTTCCAGGCCATGCGCTATATTGCCCCGGCGTATCGGCATATATTCTCCATTAAGCACATTGCTGTACCCATTAAGCAATATATCCGTGCTCATTTTTAAATCCCGGCATTTTTTATTGAATATTTCCCGGAGAATAGACAAAAGCTCCCTGTCTGTTTCGTTTAGCTGCTCATAAAGCCCGCGCTGCATTTCTGCCGCTTTTTGACTTAATGCCTCGCCCGTAAGGCGGCCACCTGGAGCAAAACCATTAATACGCACGGTTGTTTTATCCTGCTCATATTTAAAGCCGGATTCCGCAAGACCTCTCTGCGCCTGTTCGCGCCCAAGTGTTAAATACAGTGCCAATGCATGCGCCGCAGGGATTTCTTGGCCATTATATTTAACTTTCCGCTTGTCCAGGGCCTTAAAATACTTCTTGTTGCGCGTTCTAAACTCCTCTAAAGGCTCCAGGATTTCCATTTCATCTATAGCTGCATTTGCCGCACCCTCTCTAAAGGAAAGAAGGGACTGAGTATAAAAGCCATTTTCATATAAATCAGCGCGCCTTGCTACTGCCGCCGGGTCATAAAAAGTCCGTGCATATGATGAGCCGCTTACCTTATTCATCCAGCCTATTTTTATTTTCTGATTCTCTTGCAGGAGCTCGACATATTCTTCAGCTATCGGACGAGCTTCTACCCATTTGCCGTTACGCAATACCTTATTAAACGTTTCGGCAAAATGCCTGAAATAATCCACAGTATTAGCTATGTCGCGCAGTTCGGCGGCAGAAAAGCTTTTTTCGTTTGCCAGCTCGCGCAGCAGTTTCTTTGTTTCCGGATTATACTTTTCTTTCAGCTCTGCCTTTGTGTACCAATCTCTGAGCTTGGCATAACCCGTTAAGCCTGACATTTTTTCCAGCTCGTTAATTATATCAAGTTCCTCATTGGTCAGAGGCTTTTCATTAGCCGCTATCCTATCCAGCATGGCGGCGGTTTCTTCGGAATAAACGTCCTCCAGCATGGGATTATCCTTGTTGTACCATTCCCTGAGCCCTGCAAAAACCCGCCTGGTTCCGCTGGTATTTAAATTGCCGCGGCTGCTGATTTTTGTCAGCTTTGATATTGAGCCTTTGAAAATTTCGCTTTTATACTGTGACGCATTTAAAAAAGCTCCGGTTTTGAAATCCCGAAGCTTTTGTATTGCATAAAGCGCCTTATTAGCAGCTGTATTCCACGCCTTTTCCTCGTAATATCTTTCCTGCCACTTCTTTATCTCCTGTTCATATTTGCTTATTATCCCATCCAGCTTGGAAGCTTTGCCGGTATATTCAAAGCCCCGCAGCACCTCTTTGGCTATATTCTGCCTCAGCTGCTCTCTTGCTTTACCATCCAGACTGTCCGTTAAAAAACTCTTAACATTAGCAGAAAGCGCCTTCTTAGATTCCCGGTACATATCGTCTAATTCAAAAAGAATATCTGCCGGGTTGTAGTTAGCTATATTTATTCCGGTTCCGGCAAGCTCCATTGCTGCGGCGTCTAAAGAAATACCCCTTTCTCCCTTAGGCTTAGCCCAGCGCAGATAAATGCTGTTGTCCCCGCCATAATGATTTTTTATTTCAGCGCTGAGCGAAGATAAATCCAGCGTATGCAGGTATGGCCGAAGAGCTTCTACAATGTAAGTATGCTCGCTTAGGCTTTCGTCCTGCCATATATTTTCAAGCGTAGTTTCATAAATAATATAATCTGCCACATCTAAAGCAAAACCGGCGCGCCGCCCTTCATCCAGAGAATTAAGGCTCTCCCACAGCATATTTATAGCCTCTGTCTTGGTTTTGCCGGAAATATCGCCTATAGAATCGCCGAAATCCATATAATTGGTAAGAATATTATTAACTATGGTTTCGGCGTCTGCTTTAGAATATACTTTGCGCCTTGTGTTATTGGCTATAACGCGCCTGAGCTGACCGGGAGAAAGCTGCTGGGCAGATTGCCGGTTCTTGCGGGAGAATTTTATTTCCCCATTAGCAGAAGTATTGACATTTGCTCTGGTTTTGCGTATAATAGTATTAGAGTCAAGATTTGTTATAATGTTGGGCAATTGGAGCCCAAGGTTCACTGACATCTCTTGACTCTTCTTTTTATCCCAGTAAAAAACGGCGTCTTCTGCTGCTAAACGGTTAAGAAATGATTGAAAGTTATCCTTCCCGTAAGCGCTCGTCATTATATTAGCGTTTATATACTCTTCATTAATTTGTCCTGTTCCGTTTAAAAGTATCGCTGCTATAACCGGTCTGTTTTCCGAATCAACAGCTTCTGTAATAACAACAATGCTGTCCCCTCTGGTAAGGCTGTCCGCTAATATAACGGGCTCTGAGATAAGCTGCGGCAACTTTTTAACAATTTCTGTTCCTAATCCGTGGTAATTAGCCCTATCTTTCCCCGAACTTTGTGTTATTGTTTTAAGATGCCTTGCCGTCATAAGGATGGGCAGCTTGGGAAGCCCCGCCTGCTGCAATATTTCGGGCGTTTCGCTCAGCATTAAATGAGTGCTGGTTGTGTCCGCGCCCTTCAGCACGTCATCTACCTGCTGCGAAAAGCTCTTTTTGCGGGAGAACCGCACATTGCCGATAGAGTTTACAGCATCTTTTCTATCCCCTGGCACGTCCTTATTATAGGCTATTACATCTATACCTAGCTCCTCAAGTTTAGAGATAGTGCTTTCAGAAACACTGGAAGGCACAACCACCGCAGCTATTTCTTCAAAACCGACCACTCTTTGCGGCTTTGCCTCAAAATACTTAACAGGCAGCTTTTCTATTTCCTTGGCGAGCTTTCGGATTTTGGATACAATCTCGTCCGTAATATCAATACTATATTCTTTCTTGACATACGCTTTTGCATATGTGTCTGACTTTGTTTTGCTTATTATGTCCAACACAGCGGCAGAAGCGATATCATGAGCCATGAATTTATTTTCTGCCTTGCTCAGGCCGGCAATTTCACCGCAGATTTCGTTCAAAGCCTCAGAACACTTATCATATTGGGCTTTAATTGCTTCATCCTGATTGTCCTGTATCCTAGCTTCATCTTTATGCAGCGAATAAAAGCTATCGTAAGTCTTGGATAGCGCCGCTCTTATTTCGCCGACACCGTATCCAAACAAACCTCCTTCTACCACTTTTGAGCCTTGTTCCTTCATAAGTTGTACAGCATTTTGAGCAGTATATTCCTCATGCAAATCCTTGAAGCTCCGTGGATTGCCGCTATTTGTATAATACGGCTTATTATTTCGCAGCCATTTTTTGTCCAGGACAGAATCAACCAGTTTTTCAATAAAAGCATCGTATTCATCTGCATGTTCCTTAACGAGTTCATCCAGCCCTTCCGCATAAGAGGATGAAGTCTCTATCTTTTCAGCCTTTTGCATAGCAATGCTTCTATCATTTTCAAAGGTTTCCTCCAGAACCTCATAAATAACCTGATTATTTTTAGCGTCATCCAGCTCACCGTTAATTCTATCCGCCCATTTTGCAGTCATACTTTTTAAGGTCGGAGCATTACGGATTCTATCAATAAACTCCTTTCTAGTGGCCTCATCATACACTAAATCATGAAAGGATATACCAGATGCTATATAATCTCTTACCGCCGCTATTTTATATATGCTGTGCGAATATTCAGGTTCGTGTAAAACAGGGGTAACTGTTAAACCGCTTTCTTTGACAAACAGTTCCTTTGCGTTCGCATTGTAGGATAGATTTTCAATTATCTTATTTCTATCTCCGCCGGCAAATTCGTTTACCTCCAGGCTGGACGTACTTGTATTTAATTTTTTTGCAAGAGCAGTCAGGGCACTTCTATTTAAAGAATACTCAACCTGAGGAAATCTAGGAGTATATGCATCAGCAGAGTATATTTTATTATCACTGTCTGCCTGAGGATTAACGGCATCAGGACGGAAAATGACGCTGATATCTCCGTAAGAGCTGTGTGAGCCGTCTGCCCGCAATACTGCTATTGAAGGCATAGCAAAGCCGCCGAGAGAAATGTTATTCAGCAGATTGCTCTCGGAAAGATTATGTACGGCAATTAAATCCTTTGTGTATTCTAATGGTTTTTTTAGAGAAAACTTTACTCCATGCCCGCCTGTACTGCCGTTCTCGCTTTCTACTCTTCTTCCTCTATCCCCATTTGTTCGAGAAATTCCGCTTTGGTTATGTTGGGATTCTCCTGTACCAGCTGAAGACTCTTCTCGTAATTCTCGTCGCATATCGCGTCCAATATGTTCAGCTGGCTCACTCCCAAGTCTTGAAGAAAGTCCATCAGAAAGAAATCCCCTTGAGATTGCATCGTTATTTATCCTCCTTATCTGCTCTTTCCGTCTAGCATTGTTGGATATAATCTTTTGGGCGCGGAACCCGAAGCTAATCTCGCCGTTTTCTTTTCCCGAATCAACAATATATACCGTTGTCCCTTTTTCTATGGCGATTCCGTCCGCCACAGCATCGTCAATTCCGGAAAAAAGCTCGTTTAGCTTTTCTCTGACATAAGATACATTTTCAGCGCCAATCTTGTCATATGAAATATACGAAGCTTTCTTCCTTGATGATTGGCTCTTATCAACGTTATCATTATACTGCAAGCCGCCGTCCTCTGCAACCCGTGAATTTCTGGCGGCATAAATTTCAGATGCATAAAAGCTTCCGGCCTTATTTAAAGCTTTTTCCAGCAGCCGGCGCGCGTTATCCAGCGTATTAATAAGCTTTCTTTCTTCAGGAGAACTGGCGCGGATAACCTGAATAAAATGCCGTATGCGTTCCAGTATACGATGCGCAAGACTGGTCTTGGTACTGGCAAGCTTTTCAAGCATCTGTTCGCTGCCGAATAACGCTTCGCTTTGATAGGCAACCGCTTCACTTACCAGAAGCATTTGTTTGTCTGTTAATTGGCTTGTGTCTAATTTGCCGTCCGACATAGCCGCGCGCACAGCATCCACGTCTTCCTTAGTCGCTCCGTAATCCCGCTGTAAAACAGACTGTATTGCTGCTTCTGTGTCTGTCTCATTCAGAATAAAGGAAGCGAAGTCTTCCCATTCTTTAGTCCTTTCAGTAAAATGCACAGTCTCATGGATAATTTTTTGCTGCCAGACATCGCTCTCCAGCGCATCCTTGCCCATGACTATTATATCATCATTTAGAAAGGAATCAAATTCAGCCGCAGTATCAGCCAATACCAGCTTTGAACTTATTAATCCTTTTTGGCTCAGCGCATTCTGTACCTTTTTAAGCTTATCATATCTTGCCTGCTCTTCCTGGGTGAGCTCGCCGTTGTATATACGCGTACCTAACTCTTCCAGCCGCTGATTTATAGCTTCCTCCTGGCCCCGCAGAGAAGGGGAATAATAGCGCGTATCCGCATTTGTATTCCCCTCAATTCCCAGAGTAGCCGCAAAATCTGCTTTCATAAGGCCATCACTGTCAAAAGCTGAACCAAGACTAAATTTTTCTATCATTTCAGCGCGTTTCTCAGGCTTGGATTTTGTCAGCGCCCTTTGGATGTTCTCATAATTTCTTCTTATATTAGCGGAGATTTTTCTTTCGTTGGTTTCGGTTAAGGCATTTTCAGCAAAAAGCTGTTCAGCCGCTTCTTTCTGCCTTCCTATGGCTTCTAAGCTATCGTTTATATCGGTTTCTCTGTTTGAGAGCGCTTTGCCCTTTTTTGCAAGGATATTCCCAACTGTCCCGGTATAAGCAAGAGAGGTTGCGGCTCCTACCCCTCCGGCTTCAAGAACGCCCTTCCAATAGTCTCCCTGCGTATATTCTTCAAATGCCTCGCCTCCTTTATATATGCCTTTAAGCGCCGGTGAGGCAAGTTCGGAGGCAATCTCTTCAGCGCCCTCTTCTAAAGCGTTCTTTGCAATACGTTTTATGCCTGTGCTGGCGACCGCTTTGCCGGCGTCTAACGCTCCCTTGCCAAAAAGCGCTTTTGTAGCGCCGCCAAACATTTTTTCTGTTGCGGCCTCCACAACCCCGCTGGCAGCGCCGTAGCCTAAGCCGGCATAATAATCCGCTCCGTCCTGGAATGCGCTTTCAGTGCCTGTACCAGCCGCAGATACTCCCATAGTACCCAGACTGGCGAGGCTTGAACCTCCCGTAAAAACGGAAGCCGCAACTGCGGGCAGCATCTGGCCTATTCCGCTGGCTACATTTTCAACAAAACCGCCTTCTGTCAAATATGAATCCTTTGTGAGCTCCTGAAGAGGCTGGCCAATCCATTCATCCGCTGCGTTATAAGCAACCACCTCTTTAACATCTTCCTGAAAATTGCTGTCAAAAATTCCTCCAATCGCGCCGACTATGCTTGCACCCAAATCGAAAATGCCCTCAAGCCCTTTAGCCGCCCCCGTCAATACATTTCCTATAACATCCCCTGCCGTTGCAAATGTTCTGACAAATGGGCTGGCCTCGCTCTGGCTTGCTGTTTGGGCTTCTGCGCTGTCGGATATATTTTGCGCTGTCTGCGGGGCGCTTATTTGATTAAGCCGGTTATTATATAGAGCGCGCCGGGATTCCCGTTCTGCTCTTATAGCCTGAGCACGCGCTCTCCGCTCATACGGAGATGTATAATTTATCGCCATAGCAGTCCCTCCTAATTACGGTAATGCATTAATCTGTTTTTCCAAAGCAGAAAGCGCATTTCCAGCACCGCCCTTAAGATAGCGCAGGCCGCCGTTTTCAACAACTACTACTAAGCGACCGTTGTACATAACGGCGTCCCCCTCCTGCGGCGTTCTGCCGCGCGCCGCTTTAAGATACGCCCAAACGTCTTGATAGTCCTTTCCAGTCAGCGCGGCTCCTATGTCAAACATGCGGTCATGCCTTGACCCATCTTCATTGGGATAAGTAATCCACATACTATCTCCCTCTCTATTTTCCCACCGATTGCTGTCTCCCGGAACCTTTAGATTCCCCAGTCCTCTGATTTCATTACCGCTGCTAAGCGTATTCCATGAATAATAATCTGTTATTTTTTTGCCGGCAGAATCCTTAATTCCGCTGCTGGACGTAGTGTCAGGAGTCAATCCCTGGAGATAGCTTTCAAGGATGTTCCTGGTGGGCTCATCCAGAGTACTGCTGATTGAAGCAAAGTAATTAGATATACGCTTATAGCCATCCTGTGTTAAATTTCCGTTTTCATCCGTATAATTAGGATTCCCCTGCATGCTCTCAAGAACAAACAACGCATTGTTTGCTATCTGGTCCTGCGCGGCATAATCGCGGTCCTGCTCTTCTCTTTCCAGCTCGCGGTAATAATTGAGCAAATCAGTTACATTATTGGATGACTGCGTATTGTTCGAGAGCATATTGGCGTTATACGCGTCCTCAAGGCTCATTAAACTAGATATATATTGATTATATCTTTGCGTGTCGCTGTCCAGTTTCCCATTGGCCAGCTCCCGCAAATCATTGCCATGTCCTAAATCCAGAGTTCCTTTATTTTGATTGTATAATTCCATAATAGCGCCAAGCTGATTCATATAATTATTATTTGCATCCAGTGCTGCGGAAGCGCTGACGCCCAGGCCGCCCAAGCCTTGCGCTTTTAATTGCTCAGGAAGATATTTCATGGCCTTATCAAGCATTATACTGGCCGCCTGCTGAGAGCTGTTCCTGTCATCGTTTAAGCTGTCTACAGAAGCCTTATATGCTTCCTCGATGTCCTGAAGATAATTATTATACGCCGCTTCAGCTGCGCTTTGCTGAGAATTGTACATCTGTTTATAATAGCTTGTTTTTTTATTATAATCGTCAGTAAGGGCCTGTTCTCTCTGATACGCATCATATAGGGCTCGTCCGATATCCCAGTCTAAATCATTCATTTCCTCAGGTCTTGAATAATTTTGACCGGTATAATTACTGCCATAGTGTGTCTTATACCAATCCTTAAAACTATTTCCTGTATATAATGCATCATATTGATTTGTATTATTAGTTGGGTTCCCTTGCGTTCCTCCTAGAGCACCAGCGGCGGCACCAGCGATTGCCCCGGCCGCTCCATTGATAATACCAGCGTTTCCCAACAAGCCGCCTAATATAGCACCTCCATTTGCACCGGCAGCTCCATTGATAATACTAGAAGCGTTCCCTAAAGAGCCGCCTGTTGCAACGCCTTTAACCGCATTTGCTCCAAACTTTTCAGCTTTACTTTCTGAATTATTTCGCGTAGTGCTGTATGGTTTTATAATGTTATATGGTTTGTAAGAGTTAGCCATATAATATGCCTCCATAAAATAACAGAGGGAGCTGAGCTCCCTCTGTCCTATTTATTATTAGTTATAATTACGCCCCCGCAATCTTTTTAATCTGCTCCAGCTTGTCCTTTAATTCATCCCGCTCCGCCGTTACGCTTTTTAAGTCACTCTGCGTGTCGGCCAGTTCCTTTTTTGCCTGCTCGTAAAGCGCCTTGTAATCTTCGCTGGGATTGTCCGGCTGGCTGGAAATTATCTCCTTAGCATATCCCCGGCTCTCAGGCAGTACGGCTACGCAGCCGCTTTTACCGTTATACATTGTATACAGCCAGCCTACGCTCCCGCTCACCTTAACTTCTCCCGTCACCCTTTCTCCCTTGGGAATCAAATCCAGCTTTGTGCCGTTGGGCGCAGCCCGGAAATTCATATCCATAAGCGTCTCAAATGTCCTCATAGTTCCTCCACTCTCTCCTTCCTGCTCCTGAACAAGGCCAAAATGCTCCGCCAGTATCCTCGCTTCTGCCTCCGCTATCTTTTCTAATACCTCATCCTGCATTAAGGCGGCGCAGTCCTCCCGGTTAGTATGGTACCCGTGTTCAACCAGAAACGCCATAGGCACGCCCCCGTCCACCGCGCTCTTTATTACCGTATTATAGTCCCAGTTCCCGTTGTTCCCCTTGCGGGTAAGCGCTCCCTGGAATATGCTCCCCATTGCCTCGGCAGCAGCCCTGCCCAATTCCTCCATTAACCCTTTATGCTCAGGCTGGAATATGGAGTAGTACACTACTACCCCGCGGTGGGTTTCATCCCCGCTCCGGGCATTAGAATGTATGGAAAAGAATACGTCGCAGTCATTCTTGACTGCCACCTGCCCGCGGGAATAGAGGGACAAATCCTCCGTGCCCGTGCGGGTAAGAAACACTTCCGCTCCGTACCTCTCCAGTTGCTCCTTAAGCTTATATGCCAGCTTTAGATTCATCTCTGATTCATAATAACCCTTTATTATTCCTGCATTGTATTTTCCGTAATGCCCCGGGTCTAAACAGATTTTCATAATTGCTTCCCTCCCTCTTGACTTTTTGGGAGAAGGCGAATATAATATAAAAAGAAAGGCAGTACCGTAATGAAACGGTTAGCCTAAAAATACTTGGGTTAAAAAATAACCGCGTACCTTTGGCTGGGGGCGGTTATTTTTTTCGCGTTTTCAAGGATTCAAGCAATAATAATAACAAAATTAATATTAACGCTATGTACTCCACGCCATCACCCCCTTTCTAGAAGCTATAAACTTCTTAGGGGAATGCTAACCGCCTCATTTACTGCCTTTCCTAGCTGCTATTATATCACGCTCTCCGCTCTTTTACAATGTTTAATTCAGCCGTCCTGGTCTTCGTTTGGGTCTTCTTCGGTTTGTACAGCTTGTCCCTCTGCTGAAGCCGTTGCCTTTTTCAGTTGCTTGCCTATCTGATTGGCGCCCGTGGCTGCCAGGCCGGATATTATCCCTATGGCCGCAGCAGTAAAAATATTTTCGGCTGGGATATAGCCGGGGATAAGCAGCCAGCCGAGCACTCCCAGAACACCGCCCAGCACGCCGCAGAGCACGGGTATAAGCTTCAGCCAGCTTTCCCGGCTGTTGGCAGCAACCTTAAAAATCTCCGCAATCAGATACACTATCACCCCTA
>ULRR01052443.1_pt1 | contig 13696 bp, 10 predicted proteins | sample 1955651 | NCBI WGS metagenome assembly ULRR01 (sample SAMEA4835688, study PRJEB28245) | human gut metagenome | biome: gut microbiome; material: fecal sample | place: Denmark | collected 2008
GCCGCGTTAGCGGACTGGGGGATTCCGACGAGCCTTGCGTGGCTGCCCGTTCCCGGTCAACCACCCGCCAACTGCAAAGGGGCGGGCGGCCGCCCTCCCTTGCCCCTCTCGTGCACGACGATTCACGGCAGTCCGTAGGGGCCGGGCATGCCCGGCCCGCAACCTTGTTATGCCCGCCGTCAACGGGCTGAACCCTTCCGGCCTGCTCCGCGGCCACCTCCCCTGATGGGGAGGCTTCTCTCGCGGGCTTCGCCCGCGCAAAAGGCGCCCCACACAGTGAAGAGCTGGCCGAGCTTGCGAGGCCTGAAGGGTCCCGACGGGCCTTGCGTGGCCGCCCGTTTCCGGTCAACCACCCGCCAACTTGGAAGGGGTGGGCTGCCGCCCTCCCTTGCCCCTCTCGTGCACGACGATTCACGGCAGTCCGTAGGGGCCGGGCATGCCCGGCCCGCAACTTTGCTATGCCCACCATCAACGGGCATTCACCCACTAACTCCCGCGGCGGCCTGGGGGCAGGCCGCCCTACGTACCCCTTTTAAATTGGTTTGCAGGGAGGGGGCTTGCCCCCCGCGGGGCGTCGGGGACGCCGCCCGCTACAGCCTTTACCACTACCCTTTTGCCTGTTGTAGGGGGGATTTATCCCTCCCGGCAAGGCGTTCCTCACACCTCGATCTTCTCATCCTCGGCAAAATCGCGTTTGGCGGTCTGGCCTAAAATCTCATGCCAGCGCATGGGCGAAATCCCGTCCCCCGGGCGCTTCGTTGTCAGATTTTCCTCGGTGAAAACCTCACCCGCCTTGATTTCCCGGGCGGCGACAATGCTCTTGCGGGCAATGGCCTTGTTGGGGGCTTCGCTGGCGGTCAGGTGCTTGTGGCCGTCGCCGAGGGCGGCTTCTGCGTGGCGCACGGCCAGCACCATCGCCGCAAACTCGGCGGGGTCCAGGCTGGCCTTCTGGTCGGGGCCAGGCAGGGATTTGTCCAGCGTAAAGTGCTTTTCAATGACCTGCGCGCCCAAAACCGTCGCGGCTACGTCGCATTCCCAGCCGGGCGTGTGGTCGGACAGCCCCACCGGCAGACCAAACTGGTCGTACAGCTCGATCATGGCGGTCAGGTTCGCGTCCTCGTAGGGCGTCGGGTACTGCGTGTTGCAGTGCAAAATCGTCACCTCGGGGCAGCCGCCGTCATCCAGCACGCCCAGTGCGTCGGTGATCTCGTCCAGTGTGCTCATGCCCGTGGAGAGCAGCACCGGCGTTTTCTGCGCGGCCATGGCCTCGAGATACGGCAGGTTCGTGATCTCGCCGGAGGGGATTTTTAAAAGCGGCAGACCCAGCGTGCCCAGGAACTTCACGCTCGGCACGTCAAACGGCGCGCTTAAATACTGGATGCCGATGGAATCGCAGTATTCCTTTAATTCTTTATGCGCCTCAAACGAGAAATGCAGCTTGCGGATCATCTCCAGCTGGCTCTCGGCGGCATCGGTGGTCTGCTTCTGGTACTCGGCCTTCTCGGCAAATTTGCTGACCACCAGCTCTGGCACGGCGGTCTGATATTTTACAATGTCCGCGCCGCATTCTTTAGCAACGCGGGCCATCTCCTTGGCCATTTCCAGGCTGCCGTTGTGGTTGACCCCGGCCTCGGCTATGATCGTTACAGGCATAGGTAAAAACCTCCGGTTTTTATAGTGAGGAGATAGGAGATGACGCACCGGGAAGGCTTCGGCCTTACGGTGATGCTCTCTCCGCTCTCCTGACTCCTCTCTTTTCTACTGCTGATTCTCCAGCTTTCTTCTCATCTTCTCCAGCTCTTCCAGCTGGCCCATGTCCATCCAGCTGCTCTCGCTGATGGGATAGACGCCGACCTTCTCCCCGGCCCGGCGGTAGCGCTCGATCACATCGGGGAAACCGATCTTCTCGCCGTCGCGCATTTCCTCCACGACGCGCGGCTCCACCACGTAGACGCCGGTGTTCGTCAAAAAGTCCAGCTCGGGCTTTTCGCGCATAGCGGCAATGCTGCCGTTCTCGCCCAGCTCCACCACGCCGTAGGGCACGGTGTAGTGCTTGAACGCGCAGATCATCGTGACCAGGTTGCCGTGGGATTTATGGTACTCATAAATGTCGCCGAAGTCTACATCCAAAAGCGTGTCACAGTTCGTAAAAAAGAACGGTGCTTTGACTTTTCCTTTCAGCAGGCAGAGCCCGCCGCCAGTGCCCATGAACACTTCCTCGTCGGCAAAGGCCACGTTATAGTCCTTTTCCAGCTCATTGAAATAGGACTTGATCATGCCCTTTTTGTAGTTCACGATCATCGTGAAATCGTGGCAGCCGAAGTCCCGGAACCGGTCCATGATCAGCTCGGCAATGGGCTGCTCGCCCACGGGGATCAGCGGCTTGGGCAGAATTTTTGTGTACGGGTACAGCCGCGTGCCCAGCCCGCCCGCCATCATCACAACGGGAATATCGACCTGCTTGCGGTTGTCCAAATCCAGGCCGTGGGCAAAGATGATGTCGGTGATGATGCCGCGCTTGTTCAGGACCGGCAGCGCGTCGATGCAATGCTCCTGCAAAATGCTGCGGGCCTTGCCGCGCTCGGACACCGAGACGCTCAGCGGATGATAGTTGGCCGCGTGGTCCACGGTCTGGTCCGGTGTGCCGCCGCGCAGGAAAAACTTGCGGATGTCACCGTCGGTGATGACGGCCTTCAGATGTCCCTCCGGTGCAATGAACAGGATGCGCTGGCCGGTCTCGTCCAGCTTGCGCAGCGTTTCCAGCACCGTGGCGGTGGGCTCAATAAAAAGTTCTTCTACTTTTATCAAGGGTGGTCCCCCTTTGCAATTACTTGGCCCCCTCTGCGAGGGGGCTCCCGCCGCAGCGGGTGGGGGAGAGAGCCTTACGGCTATCCGAAATATTTCGGGCAATGGCAAGGTTCTCTCCCTCCGGCCCTGCGGGGCCACCTCCCTCGCAGAGGGAGGCAAGGGCACTTACAGCCCCAGCACCGCTTCGATCACGCGGTCACAGTCCTCAAAGGACAGGTTCGTGGAGCAGGGCAGGTTGACAATGTACTTGCGGTAGTCCAGCGCCTTGTCCAGACCGTAAGCCTCGTTGCGGGGGTAGTCGGCCTGCTCATGGATGAGCGCCCACACCGGGCGGGTCTGGATGTGCTGCGCCTGCAGCTTCTCGATCACAGTGTCGCGGTCCAGCCCGGAATCCTTCAGATACAGGCTGAAGAACCAGTGGTTGGAGCGGCACTCCGCCTCGCGGAAGGGCAGGATGCGCAGCCCCTTCACGCCGTCCAGCGCGGCCACATAGCGGTCATACAGCGCCTTTTTGTGGGCGATGAAGCCCTCGAGCCGCTCGAGCTGGGCAAGCCCTAAGGATGCCTGCACGTTCGTCATGCGGTAGTTGTAGCCGACCTCATCGTGCAAAAATTGCAGCAGATCGGTCTTGGCCTGGGTGGACAGATGCTTGGCGTGCTCGGCCCAGTCAGCGTGGTTGGACACGACCATGCCGCCTGCGCCGGTGGTGATGATCTTGTTGCCGTTAAAGCTGTAGCAGCCGATGTCGCCGATGGTGCCCGCAAACTTACCGGCAAACGGGCCGTCGGTGCAGCGGGTGCCGAGTGCCTCGGTGGCATCCTCAATGACGATGAGGCCGTAGCGCTTGGCTATCGCCATCAGGCGGGGCATGTCGGCCATGTTGCCGAACACATGCACGACCTCCAGTGCCTTGATGTGTGCGCCGGTGGCTTTGTTGTACAGCCTGCCGTCCCGCAGCTCGCAGTGGTTCGCACAGAAATCCTCGACGGCGTCGGGGTCAATGCACAGGGAGTCGTCGCAGCCGATGAAGACCGGCTCCGCGCCGACATAGCGGGTCAGCGGGTTGACGGCGGCGATGAAGGTCAGCGTCGGGACGATGACCTCATCCCCGCGGGTGATGCCGGCGGCCATAGCGGCCAGATGCAGCGCGCTGGTACCGGCGTTGCAGGCCACGGCGCGGGGCATGCCCACGTAAGCGGCCAGCGCTTCCTCGAACTCCGTGACCTTGCCGCCGCTGGTGGACACCCACCCCGACGTGATGGCCTGCCCGGCCAGCTCGGCCTCGCGCGCGCCGAAATTCGGAACCGAAAGAGGAATAAATTCAGACATGGTACTGCCTCCAAACTCTATCCTGGTGCCCGCCGTGCAGCGGCGGACGGAATTTTACAAATATTCTATTTTATTATACCGCGTTTGCAGGATAAGGGCAAGAAAAAGATGCGATGGACTTTCTGTATCTTTCCCCCGGGGAAAGCCCGTTTTTCCCGTTGACAAACCTTCTCCCTTGCACTACTATAAATACTGAATATAAAGAATAAAATAGGGGGTTTACCATGAAATACGGTTTTATCGGCTGCGGCAACATGGGCGGAGCTGTGGCGCGCGCGGTCTGCAAGGGCGCCGGGTCCGGCGATGTGCTGCTGGCCAACCGCACGCCTGCCAAGGCACAGGCGCTGGCGGACGAGCTCGGCTGCGCCTGCGGCACGAATGAGGAGGTCGCCGGCATCTGCGACTTCATCTTTCTGGGCGTAAAGCCCCAGATGATGGCCGATATGCTCGACGAGCTGACCCCAACGCTGGAGGCCCGCGCCGAGAGCCGCCCCTTTGTGCTGGTCACGATGGCGGCGGGCCTGTCGATGCAGCAGATCCGCCAGATGGCGGGCAGCGGCTATCCCATCATCCGTATGATGCCCAACACCCCCGTGGCGCTGGGCGACGGCATGATCCAGTACTGCTCTGACGATGTGGAGCCGGAAAAAATGGCCGAGTGGCTCACCGCCATGGCCCCTGCAGGCCGTCTGGACGCCGTGCCGGAGAGCCTGATCGACGCTGCAAGCGCGGTGTCCGGCTGCGGACCGGCCTGGGCGTACCAGTTCATCGAGGCACTGGCCGACGGCGGTGTCGCCGCAGGTCTGCCCCGCGCCAAGGCGCAGGAGTACGCCGCCCAGATGCTTTTGGGCAGCGCGCGGATGGTGCTGGAGACCGGCAAGCACCCGGGCGAATTGAAGGACGCCGTCTGCAGCCCCGGCGGCTCGACCATTCAGGGCGTGCGCCTGCTGGAGGAGCGCGCTTTCCGCGGTGCCGTGACCGACGCCGTGTTGGCCGCGTTTGAAAAGACAAAGGATTTGGGGAAGAAGTGACCCCTTCCGAGAATGTAGGGGCGAGCATTGCTCGCCCGCAGACCTGACGGAAAAAAGTGCTTTTCCAGGAAAATACCCCGCGCGGCAGACGCCTGACGGGCGAGCAATGCTCGCCCCTACAAAGCGGTTGCCAAACAGGAATAGAAAGAGAAATTTTATGCGTATCGTCGTTAAAGTAGGCACCAGCACGCTGGCACATCCCGGCGGGCTGCTCAACATCCGCCACACCGAGGATCTGGTCAAGGTGTGGAGCGATATTCAGAATGCCGGACATCAGCTCATCGTCGTATCGTCGGCGGCCACGGGCCTCGGCGCAGGCAAGCTGCAAATTGAAAAGCCCGGCGACCTTGTCACCAAGCAGGCTGCCGCCGCGGTGGGCCAGTGCGAGCTGATGTATACCTATGACCGGCTGTTCGGCCAATACAACCATACCGTGGCCCAGATGCTGCTGACGTGGGAGGATTTTGACCACGAAAACCGTCTGCACAACCTGCAAAACACGCTGGAGCGTCTTTTGCAGCTGCACGCCATCCCCATCATCAACGAGAATGACCCCGTCGCCTGCGAGGAATACTCTTTGGGCGACAACGACACGCTGGCCGCGCTGGTGGCCAAGTGCATCCACGCCGATCTGGTCGTGCTGATGTCCGACATCGACGGCCTGTACACCGCCGACCCGCACACCCACCCGGACGCAAAGCTCATCCCGGTGGTCGAGGAGATCACGCCGGAAATTGAGATGCTGGCGGGCGGCGCGGGCTCGGCCCTGGGCACCGGCGGCATGCTGACGAAGGTCACCGCCGCCAAGCGTGCCACCGAGGCCGGTGTGGACATGATCATTACCAACGGTGCCCACGCCGAGGTGCTGTACGACATTGTCGAGGGTAAGCCCGTCGGCACCCGGTTCGTGGGCCGCAAGGCATAAGGGAGGTCTGACCCCATGACTACGCAGGAAATTTTGCGGGCCGCGCAGGGCGCAAAGCTGCCGCTGGCGCTGGCCGACGCCGACACGAAGAACGCCGCGCTGGAGGCGATGGCCGTTGCGCTCATCGCCGCGCAGGATAAAATTCTGGACGCCAATAAGCAGGACGTCGAGAACGCCCGCGGGCGGGTCAGCGACGTGATGCTGGACCGTCTGGCGCTGACGCCGGGCCGCCTGACCGACATGGCCAAGGGTATGCGCGAGGTCGCGGCCCTGCCCGACCCGGTGGGCGCAGTGCTTCGCAAAATTGTGCGCCCGAACGGCCTTTTGATCGAAAAAACCGCCGTGCCGATGGGTGTCATCGCCATTATCTACGAGAGTCGCCCCAACGTCACGAGCGACGCCGCCGCGCTGGCCATCAAGGCGGGCAGTGCGTGCATCCTGCGTTGCGGGCGCGACGCATGGGCCAGCTGCCACGCCATCGTGGAGGCCCTGCGCGCCGGTCTGCGCAGGGTGCGCCTGCCGGAGTGTGCGGTGAGCCTCATCGAGGACACCTCCCACGCCAGCGCCAACGAGCTGATGACCGCGGACGGGCTGGTCGATCTGCTGATCCCCCGCGGCGGGGCCGGGCTGATCCGCGCCTGCGTCGAGAACGCAACCGTGCCCTGCATCCAGACCGGCACCGGCATCTGCCATGTCTACGTGGACAAGGCCGCCGATCTGGAGATGGCCGTGGATATTGTGGAAAACGCCAAGACGAGCCGCCCCAGCGTCTGCAACGCCGAGGAGACGCTGCTGGTCCACAGGGACGTGGCAGCGCAGTTTTTGCCGATGCTGAAGGCCCGCCTTGTCGATGCCCGCGCCGCTGCCGGCATCACCCCGGTGGAGCTGCATCTGGACGCGCGCGCCGCGGCCATCATCGACGGTGTGCCCGCCGCGCCGCAGGACTTTGACACCGAGTATCTGGATTATAAGCTGAGCGTGGCCGTTGTGGATGACGTCGATGCGGCCATCGCCCACATTGCGAAGCATTCGACCCACCACAGCGAGGCCATCGTCACGTCGGACGCCGCGGCGGCACAGCGGTTCACGACCTGCGTGGACAGCGCGGCAGTCTACGTGAACGCCAGCACCCGCTTTACCGACGGCGGAGAGTTCGGCCTTGGCTGCGAGATGGGCATCAGCACCCAGAAGCTCCACGCCCGCGGCCCCATGGGGCTGGCCGAGTTGTGTACGTATAAATATATTGTACACGGCAATGGGCAGGTCAGGGGCGGAAGCAGCGCGAAGATGAGCTGCTACACAAACAAATAAGAAATAAAAAATAATAAATAATAAAGATTGTGGACCGCGGTACTGGCGCACCGCTCAAAAAAAGACGTAGGGGTCGGCGTCCCCGACGACCCGTGCCCGTTTGCGGCAGCGGTGACGTCCGCGGGCGGATATGGAATCCGCCCCTACGGATTTTGTTTTTGCCCTTGGGGGCAAAAACTCCACCATCTTTATTATTTTTTATTTATTCTTTATTATTAAAAAAGCACCCGCGTTTCCGCAACGCGAGTGCTTTTCATTTACCTGCTTTTACCCAATATTCATATCCACCGGCTTCGAGATCCCCTTGACGCTGCCGGAGCCTGTGTACTGCCATATATTGTGCTTGTAGCTGAAGCTCAGCGTATCGCGGTACTGGGCGATCCAGATGTTGTACTTGCTGATGTTCGCAAAGTTCAGCGCGTTATAGAACCAGCTGGCATAGGAGTAAACGCCCGCGCTGTACCCCGCGCTGCGGATCGTCTCGCAGAAGGCGACGGCGCAGGCCGTGCGCTCGGCGGCGCTCAGGGCATTGGCGCGCCCGCCGCCGACACTCTCGGTGTCGTAGTAGACGCCCAGCGGCAGGCTGTAGCCGCTGACCAGGCTCAGCACCATGCTGGCCTCCTCGACGGCCTCGGCCTCGTTGATGGCCTGGCTGTAGAAGTAAACGCCGACGCGCAGGCCCGCGTTGATCGCGCCCTGAATGTTCCGGCGATAGGTAGAATCCTCGACCAGCGCACCGCTGCCGTAGCCGCGGTAGCCGCAGCGGATGATGGCAAACGTGATGCCGTCCGCCTTGACGGCGTTCCAGTCAATGCTGCCCTGGAACTTCGAGACATCAATGCCGCGGGCCGTGCGGTTCAGTGCGCCGTCCGCCGCAAAGGTGTAGACATTGCCCTGAATGACCTGCTGGCCCGTGACGGGCTGGTGGGTGGACGGGTCGTAATAATACGTTGCGCCGTCAATATCCTGCCAGCCGGTGTACTCGTATATCGTGGTGGTCGCGCTGGTCACGGCAAAGCCGTAGTTGGCCAGCTCCTGCACCGCAATGTTATCCGGCCAGCCCGCCGTCGGGTCGGGCACCTGGGTGGGTGCTTGCGTCGGAGCCGCTGTCGGGGCTTCCGTAGGGGCTGCTGTCGGGGCAGGGGTTTGCGTTTCGGCGGGTGTCTCCGTCGGGGCCTCGGTGGGGGCGGGCGTCGCCTCCGGGGTCGGCTCGGGCGTGATCTCGGGGGTCGGTTCCGGCGTGGGGTCCGCCGGGACAGGGGTCTCCTCGGCAGCCGGGGCGGCCCCGCCGATGTCCTCCTGTACGGTCACCGGCTCGTCCGCGCGGTGTACCCACGCCATGCGGGTGTTGGCCGCACCCAGCAGCGTGACGGAATCCGCCGCGCCGGGCAGCCAGGCCGCCGTGGCCGTGTTGGCGGCGTAGCTCGTATCGCGCATTGCGCCGATCAGGTCCTTCGTGCCGTCCTGATAAACGGGCAGGTAGGGCGTCTCGGTGCCGTCGGCCAGCAGCAGATGACCGCTGCTGCTCAGCTTGGCTGTGTAGCTCGTCTTGCTGCCGGTCTCGGTCCTGGCGCTGTCGGCGTAGGTCACGGTGTCGGTGACCTCGTTGACGATGGGGGCCGAGCCCGCGTTGCTGACGCCGGAGTCCTCGGCACTCTCGTTGACCTGGCTTGCCTGGACGATCTTCTCTTTAACGGCCTTGACGTCCGCCTTGTAGACGACCTTTTCTTTGACCGTCACGGTCTGGGCCTCGGGCTGCGTGTAGCCCTCGATGGGCTGGACCGCCAGCGTGTAGTCGCCGGGGGTCACGTCCTCGGCCAGCGCGGTGCCGGTCTCGGTATCCAGCTCGTAATCCGTGGCATTGCCCTTGGCGTCGGTCAGTGTGATGGTTGCCGCCACGCCCAGCAGCGGGGTCTTTTCGTTCTCGGCGTCATCCTCCTTCGCGCTTTTGGACGGCGTCGGGGACGGCGAGGCGGACACATCGGGCGTGGGGCTGGGCTCGGGGGCGTTCTCGACGTAGAGCGTCACACCGACGTCCTGCTGGATGACGCTGGCCTCCATCGTCAGCGGCTTGTCCGGCTCCGGCGTGGGGCTCGGCGTCGGGGAAGGGGTCGGCGTGGCCGCCGTCTCGGGGGTGGCCGTCACGATGGGCGTGGGGCTGGGCTCGGACGCGGAGAGCGGACCGACGCTGGCCGCAAACGCGCCCAAGCCGATGCTGGCGGTCAGCACCACGGCCGTGCCGCCCGCGGCCAGCTTATACAGCGGCAGCCGCGCAAAGGTGCTGCCGGAGAAATACCGCATGGGGTTCTTCTTATTAAACATTCCTGTTCCTCACAGTTAAAAAGCGATAAACTATTACAAAATGAATCATACCACGAAAAAAGCCCCCGCCGCAAGTGGGCAGGGGTGGAAAAGTGCACAGAAAAACGCCGAAATTTTCAACATCCATAGGGTCTGTTTGTGGATAATTGTGACACCGCGGACACAACTTTCCGGGCATCTAGTGGTCGCGGCTGCCGTCAGGTGCCAGCAGTTGTGTTGGGCAAAAATTCCTCCACCAATAAATCGACACATGCACCGTAGCTGCGCTCCAGCCCCGCAAGAAACGGCCAGCGCCCGGTCAGCGGGTCGTAGAGGTGGCTGTACCCCGCAAAAATTTCGTTTTTGTACTGTTTATTATAGAAGAATAGCACCATGCTTGCAAGCCGGCTGCCTCCCCACGCGGGGGAGGGCTTAGGGGGACTGGATTTTTACGTTGGATTTGCTATAATAAGCGTAAAGGATGCTGGGGCGGATGCAGGCATCGACCCCTGCAGCAAACGGAGAGCAATATAAGAGGTAAACACCATGCAATACGTCAATTTCGGCACCACAGGCTTACAAATCTCCCGCCTTGGGTTTGGCGGCATTCCCATTCAGCGCATCGACCAGCCCGGCACGCGGGAGCTGCTGATCGCCGCGCATAAGGCGGGCATCAATTACATCGACACTGCCCGCGCCTACACGGTCAGCGAGGCATGGATCGGCCAGTCGCTGGAGGAGGCCGGGCTGCGGGATGACTTCATTCTGGCGACCAAATGCCGCGCGCTGACCAAAGCCGACATGGAGGCCGAGATCGCCACGAGCCTGAAAAACCTGCGCACCGACCACATCGAGCTGTTCCAGTTCCACAACCCGAGCCTCGACGGCCTGAAAACCATTCTGGCGCCCGGCGGCGCAATGGAGGCGCTGCTCGAGGCAAAGGCCAGGGGCATCGTCGGGCATATCGGCATCACGGCGCATCTGGCCGCTGTGTTTGAGGCAGCGCTGGACATCCCCGAGATCGAGACGATCATGTTCCCGTACAACATCGTGGAGCAGCAGGGCAGGGAGCTGATCGACCGCTGCGCCGCGGCGGGCAAGGGCTTTATAGACATGAAGCCGCTGGCGGGCGGTGCCATTGAGGATGGCCGCCTGGCACTGCGGTACGTGCTGTCCAACCCGGCAGTCACGGTGTCCATCCCCGGCATGGCGACGGTGGAGGAGCTGAACGCCAACGTGGCGGGCGCGGCCAACACCGCCCCGCTCACGCCCGAGGAGGAGGCCGCCTGCCAGAAGGTGCGCGATGCGCTGGGCACCCAGTTCTGCCGCCGCTGCAACTACTGTGCGCCCTGCACGGTGGGGATTTCCATCCCCAGTGTGTTCCTGTTCCAGGGGTATCTGAACCGCTACGGCCTGCAGCAGTGGGGCCGCGAGCGCTATGCGACGCTGCAGACCAAGGCCGGTGCCTGCATCCGGTGTGGTGCCTGTGAGCCGCGCTGCCCGTACAACCTGCCGATCCGCCAGATGATGCAGAAGGCCGCGGAGGATTTTGGGGAGTAAGGGTAGATAAAACAAGGCGTAGGGGCGGATTCCATATCCGCCCGTGGGGGCTTTCGCAGCCGCAAGCTGCCCGGGCGCATATAGAATGCGCCCCTACAGGGTCAACAGAATAAAGCGGTCTTCCCACAATCGCACATTTGCCGGTAAGCCGCGGGCCGCACATGCCCGGCCCCTACCGAGTTACAGCCCGTAAATGGGCAATCAGGATGAACTCTGCCCTCATCAGTCCGCTTCGCGGCCAGCTTCCCCCACGGGGGAAGCCTTTTTTTGTTTCTGAATATTGTTTTTTGCTAGGCGAACGTGTATAATTTAATCTGTATAATTTTGTGCAATAATGTGAGGAATGAGTGCTATGCTTTCCGACCCCCAGCTGCATTATCTTGATAACGCCGCCACGTCCCGGGTGGACCCGGCGGTGGCGCAGGCCGTCAGCGAGGCGCTGACTGAGCTTTGGGCCAACCCCAGCAGCCTGTATGACCCCGCCGTTGCCGCGCAGGATGCCATTGCCGCGGCCCGCGCCCGCGTGGCCAAAACGCTGCACTGCCGCAGCGATGAAATCTACTTCACGGCCTGCGGCAGTGAGGGCAACAACATGGCCGTGACCGGCGCGGCCCGCCCGCGTAAGCACTGGGGCAATAAAATCGTCGTCACGGGCTTTGAACACCCCAGCGTGCAGCGCCCCATCCGCGCATTGAAGGACGAGGGCTTCACCGTCGTCGAGGTCATGCCCGGGGCGGACGGACGCATTGACACGCAGAAATTCCTGGCCGAGATCGACAAAAACACGGTGCTGGCCGCCTGCATGGCCGTCAACAACGAGACCGGCGCCGTGCAGGACATCGCGGCGCTGGGCAAGGGCATCAAGGCGCGCAACAGCCGCACCCACTTCCATGTGGACGCCGTGCAGGCGTGGCTGCGCATGCCCATCGACCTGCAGAAATGGCGCGAGGTCGATACGCTCTCCGTTTCCGGCCACAAGGTCCACGCGCCCAAGGGCGTCGGCGCACTGTTCATCCGGGACAGCCAGCGCCAGACGCTCAAACCGCCCTATCTCGGCGGCCATCAGGAGCGCGGCCTGCGCCCCGGCACCGAGAACACGCCCTACATTGTGGGTCTCGGCGTGGCCGCCGCGCAGGGCCAGCAGAAGCTGCGCCCCCGCATTGCACACATTGCCGCGCTGAATCGGCAGCTGCGCGCGGGGCTTGAAGAATTGGACGGCATCACGCTCAATTCTCCCGACGACGCGGTGGGGGAGATCGTGAATTTCTCCACCGGCTGCATCAACAGCCAGACCTTCATCAACTACCTGAACACCCGCGCGGTCTATGTCTCGGGCGGCTCTGCCTGCGACAAGGGCGAGCCGAGCCACACCCTGCTGGCCATGGGCTGCGCCGACCTGACCGTCCGCACCGCCCTGCGCGTGAGCTTCTGCGCCGATAACACCGCCGAGGACGTGGACGCGCTGCTGGCGGGGCTGCGGGACGGGCTGAAGGAGCTGCAGCATATTTAAAGCTGTGATGCCTTCCCCCCCCCTTGGGGGGAAGGTGGCTGTGGCCCCGACCACAGCCGGATGAGGGGCGGCCTTGCTGGCGTGACCCGTGAACGGGCTGCCGCAGTAAACTTTTCCCTCATCAGCCGCTGCGGCGGCAGCTTCCCCCAAGGGGGAAGCCAAGGATTTATATGGAAAGGAATATTCCTATGAAAGAACTCATCCTCGCCTATCAGGGCGAAATGACGCTGAAGGGCCTGAACCGCGGCAAGTTTGAGGCGCGGCTGGCCAAGACCATCCGCTGGCGGCTGGAGCCGCTGGGCAAGTTCAAGGTCTATCAGGCCCAGAGCACCGTTTTCATCGAGCCGAAGGAGGACGGCCTCGACATGGACGAGGCGTTCCGCCGCGTGTCCCATGTGTTCGGCATCGTGAAGCTGAGCCGCGCCGTCGAGTGCCCGAAGGACTTTGCCGCAATATGCGAGACCGCCGAGGCGTATCTCGGCGAGACGCTGCGCGGCATCCGCACCTTCAAGGTCGAGGCCAAGCGCGCCGACAAGACCTACCCGATGAAGAGCCCCGAGATATGCCGCGAGCTGGGTGCCTACCTGCTGGACAAGCACCATCATCTGCGCGTCGACGTGCATAACCCGCAGCTGGAGATCATGGTGGAAATTCGCGACCACGCCGCCTATGTCCACGGCCCCAAGGTCGAGGCCGCGGGCGGTCTGCCCGTCGGCACGAGCGGGCGCGCGCTGAACCTGCTGTCCGGCGGCATCGACAGCCCCGTCGCCGCGTGGTGCATGGCCCGCCGCGGTCTGGCGCTGCACCACATCCACTTTGCCAGCCCGCCGTACACGAGCCTGCGCGCCAAGCTGAAAGTGCGCGATCTGGCCCGCGAGCTGGTCGAGTACACCGGCAACTGCACGCTGTTCGTCGTGCCCT
>ULRR01040545.1_pt1 | contig 13653 bp, 13 predicted proteins | sample 1955651 | NCBI WGS metagenome assembly ULRR01 (sample SAMEA4835688, study PRJEB28245) | human gut metagenome | biome: gut microbiome; material: fecal sample | place: Denmark | collected 2008
GCCCCAGCCATATTCTTCTTTTGTCAGCGCGACAAAATATCCGCTGACATCTGCAATGTCACAGATTTTATCTGCCACGTTTAAAAATGCCTGCCGGAATTTCTGCTGGCATACCTGAAAACGCTGTGTTTCCTTTCCTTCTTTTTTCTTTGCCCCAAACAGACAGGAAAGTCCCGCCAGACCGGACACATCCACCCAGCCCATATCGGTTGGATTTTCGTTTGTTTTTAAATAGTCCTCCAGCTTGTCCAGATATGCGGCGTTGCCCGTAGTCACATACAGTTCCGCTGCCGCCCAGAGCCGCTCATCCAGATCCGAGGTATCCTCATAGCCACCAGTATTGCAGCCTGCTGGATTTTCAAATCCGATAAACTGCGGATGCTGCATCAGCCAGTCCCACGCACGCACTGCGGCAGCCTCCGCTTCCGCTGCAAACGCAGGCTCCCATGTCCGGTACACGCGGGATGCCAGTGCCATGACCGCTGCAAAATCCGCTGCCGCCATTGTCGATGCCGGAAACAGGATCATCTGCCGTTTGTCCTCACACGGCATCACAAAATTTGCATGGCGCATCGAAGTCAGCTTATGACAGACACTTCCATCCTCCATCTGCATTTTCAAAAGCCAGCGCAGCTCATACAGGCACTCACTTAAGACATCCGGCATCGCATCGTTGCTTTCCGGAATATTTAAGTTTTCGGTGAAACTCTCCGGAAAGAGCTGCTGCGCATAGATCATGTGTGCAAGCGCTGTAGCCGCTGCTGTGGTATATCTGCCATAATCCCCGGCATCGTGCCAGCCTCCGGTCACCTCATACTGTTTTGCATTTTCTTTTCTTTCCAGATAGTCTTCCAGCCGTACCGCTGTGCCCGTGTGACAGGTACAACGCCTGAATTTTCCGGCAAAGGTTTCTTCCAGTGCCATCCCACAACGCTGGAAATACAGTGCTTTACACAGCGTCTGGTTCAATGTATGGTATGCCTTACGGCTGATGATACAGCTTCCGAGAACCGCACCTTCCCCATCCTGAAACGTTACGGTTCCCTCTCCTGTAAGATCAGAAAAATCAACGTGCCACACTTCATCTTTCGCACTCTCATCAAGCCCTGCATATACTGCCTGCCGGACGGCAATCTGCTCACCTTTTTCGTTCCAAAGTGACACTTTCTGCGCTTTTCCAGCCTGCCATTTTGCTTCAATGTTATGTTCTTCTGACAATTGTCTGTTCGCATCCTGCCCGTTTTTTCTTTCCTTCTCGTTCTCAAACGTTCTGGCAAGTACAACCACCTTACGGCCATTTGGCAGATACCCTGCCTGATTTCCATAAAATCTAATCATATTTATACTCCTGTTTTGCAATAAAAACACTCCAGAACAAAAGCCCTGGAGTGTAATACACTTTCTGAAACGCCGTAAGACGCTCTGCGTTGTGAAATTGATTATCTCTTTGAGAGCGTTTGAATATCCTGGAAAGCCCATAAATAGGGGATTTGTGTATGACAATGTTGCATATGTGTTGTATGCGGTTAACTGCCCACACATTCCCAGAACTACTCATTACTCTATTAATTTTACAATTGTTACTCTTCTTAAATATACTACGCATAAAACATTTCAATAACATACAGATTTATCACTAAGCTATTTTCTCTTTACAATAGGGAAGTTCATATAATGTATCCGGATCAATATCAATACACTCACAAGCATCTCTATTTCCACCTATATCCCATGCTAATGTATCATTCATAACTGTACATGTATCAGTAAATACAGAAATATCCTTCAATGGTTTAAAGACTTCTTTATCCAACATATTTTTCATATCATAACATACGATTTTTCCATCTTCAAAATACACATATACTGTGTAGTCTTTCATAGGTACTACCTGAACTACCTTCGGAAACATAGACAAACACCTCCTATACAAGCGGATTAATTCTATTTAACGGCTTTCCATCTTTTGATAATTCCCAATTCTGCATCAACTCATCTTGATGTAACACACACCACGCTAAAATCAACTTTAACTGCCGTGATGGCAAAGCTCCCTTGATGCATCTAGCTGTATCAATTTCAATAATTGCCTTATTTCCATTATACTCTGCATGAAAATGCGGCGGATTATGATCATCATAATACATTGTAACTCGAATTCCATAAAATAAAGAAATTTCTGGCATTTATTTACCTCCTGATAATCTGATGACAATAATATTTTATATGTAAAATCTTCTTTATTTATTGTACCACAGTTCTCACAAAAAAACACCCCAGGACAAAAAGTCCTGAGGTGTATGAAAATTGCAAAGTTTAATTCTACCATCCATTTATACAGTGGAATTCTCTTCTGCACAAGTGGAGTTTAATCTTTCATATCATAAATGGTATGCTCATGTTGGCCTTCTGACAGCAGTAGAAGGAGAACTAGCATGAGCAAATATATTCCCGGTAATCAAAAACATCTTACTCTCGAAGATCGCAAATACATTGAAAAATCCCTAAACGCTGGCTGTTCTTTTAAGGACATTGCAAGATATCTTTGTAAAGATCCAACAACAATCTCAAAAGAAATCAGGCTGCACAGGCTCAGCGACTGGTATCACAAAGGCTGTTTTAACAATGCACATAACTTTTGCGTCCACAGATATCATTGCAAAAAAGTCAATGCCTGTGGCAAGATCATTCTCTGCGGTGTCAAATGTACCACCTGTCCAACCTGCAACCAGACATGTCCGGACTTTGTCAAAGAACGATGTAACCGACTCGATAAAGCACCTTATGTGTGTAATGGTTGTCCAAAAGCAATCAATCACTGCACGATTGCCCACAAATACCGCTATGATGCTATTTTTGCTGACCGCAAATACAAAGAATGTCTCTCACAGTCCAGGGCCGGTATAAACATGACCAGACACGAACTGCATCAGAAAGATATGGTCATCACGCCCCTGATTTTTCAGGGACAGTCTCCATATCAGATTATAACGAATCATCCAGAACTCGATATGTCCGTGAGAACTCTATATTCTTACCTTGATAAAGGAATCCTGTCCGCAAGAAACATCGATCTGAAACGTCAGGTAAAATTCACCCCCCCCCGCAAAGTACACAAGACCCAGATCAAAGACAGATTCGTTTTTATCAGACGTATGTTTTCTGATTTTCAAGCCCTTGAACTTGACCATTTTGCTGAAATGGATACCGTTCACTCATCACAGGACTCAAAGCGTGTCATCCTGACATTCTTCTTAACCCGTGAAAAACTGTTTCTTGCATTCATTATGAACAGATGCACCAAAGGTGCCGTAAAACTTGTTTTTAACAAGTTGGAACACCAGCTTGGCACATATGATTTTTTAACCTTATTCAACACGATTCTTACGGATCGCGGATCCGAATTCGGAGATCCGGAGTCTCTCGAAAACGGCATTAATGGCATTATGCGGTCAAGCATCTATTACTGTGATCCGATGAGAAGCGGTCAAAAAGGCGGCATCGAACAGGCACATACCATGCTTCGAATGATTCTTCCTAAAAAGACCAGCTTTGAATATCTCACCCAGTGGGATTTAAGAACTATCGTAGACCACATAAATTCAACCCCAAGAGAAAGCCTTGGTGGTCGAACACCGTATGATGTAGCACTTGAAAACTATGGTATAGACATCTTAAAAGCACTTCAGCTTAGGCCGATTCCACCCGATGAGGTCAATCTGACGCCTAAGCTGATACGCTTTAACCACTAACTTAGCATAAAAATCTGCTGTCAGGCTGGAACTTAACAATTCACATTTTTTGAATGCGGCCTGTGGAATTTAGTTTCGCACAGAAACTATCCAGAGGCTTGTTTGCCATGCCTGAAAGTAAGATGTTTTATGGAAAGTTAATCTAATTATAGCAGTTTTATAAGGATTTAGCCTCCCACAATTCTAAAAAATCAAAGAATTTTAAAGCGTGGTGGAATTTACCCCTGCACTGGAATTTACTTTTTCAAGTCAGCGTCCTGAGGTGTAATATACTTTTCTGAAACGTCGTAGGACGCACTGAATTGTTGAAAGATTATCTCTTAGGTAACGTTTTGGTAACCGTGGAAGCCCATAAAATAAGGCTTTTCGGATATGCTTGCTGCATACGTGCTATTTACCCACAGCAGCCCAGAACATCCGAGCACTTCTCTTCATCTCAGCCGATGCACCTGTTGTATCGGCTGACATTAAAGATATTCTCTACAACAATCTACAATTCCCCAACCGATTTCTTTCTTCTTAATTGCCTTTACTTTTGGTTTACACCAATGAATTTTATTCCTCTCTAACATCTTTTTTGTCATTCAAAAAGTTACACATTATACATTTACATAAATCTATCAATTCATTATACAATCTGTAAATGCTAACTAATTTCAGGAACTTATTTATCTCGTCATAAACAATTTGTTCGTCATCTGTCAGCGTACTCCTCTTCAAACAACGTTCTCCTATATTATGAGCCAATCCTAAAAGCATGTATTTCGTTGGCGTTTTTATATACTCTTCCTGCAATTTTTCATAGAAAAGTCTTACCACATAAATGCTATTGTTAAACGGCATATCCATAAGAGACAAATCACATGGCAAATCTCGTTCATTACATATCATCTGAATCCTATACCGAAGTTTTTCACTATCATCAATAATATTTTGATTAATCGCAATAATTCTATTAAGGTACACTCGACCATATTCTATGTATTTATATAGTTTTCGTTCTTCAAAAAGAATAGAGGAAGTTTTTTGTTCTTTTTCTTCATTTTGAATCAGATTAATAATTTTTCTCTCTAAATTGTCTAAGTCGATTTCTTTCATTGCTTTTGATATTTCTTCGATAATTGTTCTATTTTCATCATTCCGATCCATTTTCTCCTTGTCTCCTATCCAAATATTTTTCTCCCCAAACTACGTATACTTCTTCCAACCGCTCTACCAGTATTTTTTATTCCATTCCAAGCGGCTTTTGCCACAGTTTTTGCTGCCCCAGCTACTTTCTTCCCTGCATTATAAACGGCATCACCGATTTTTGAACCTCCAAAATATCCAACCATACCGCCGACAAATCCAGTTATTACCGCAAGTCCTGGTCCAATAACAGGTACCATTAGTCCGAGTTTTGCACCAAAAGCCGCACCTTTTGCCATTCCCCACAAACCGCCTACCATAGAAGTAGTAACTCTGCCCATTTGATCAAGACCTTTTGTAACTGATAATTCACCAGCTACAATCTTTGCGAGTATTTTGACATTTTCAATGCCCACACATGCAATATTAGCAATAACACCTGCAGGAGTTGCCTTGGGAATAAATCTGATAATACCTTTTCTAATAGCCACCTGCAATGTACCTGCTGAAACAGTTTTAACAGTAGTATCCGCGCCCGTCTTAATCGCCACCTCTACAAGCTCATCAGCGTCAACGGATTCTCCTTTAAATATCTTTTCTGCAACAGTTAAACCGGTTGTGACCGCTGCAGCCTGTAACGCCATTGCTCCAGCATTCTTTCCAATAGACATAGCCAAATCTCTTGTCTGATAATGACTGTAATCCATTGAAGGCATAATGCCATCTTCTTGAGCAGCTCTCTGAATCTCTTTCAGATCTTCTTTTGTAAACTTCTTTCCTTCTGCTCCCCAAGCATCAATATGATCCGTAATAGTCTTATTTGAGCCTTTAGCTTTAAAGTGCGCTTGTACTTCCTCTAACTGTTCAGAAGGTACAATAATCTTCTGATTGTTATAATTACCTTCTTCGATATACTTAATTGTATGCGCAGCATCTTTACCGAATTTAAGTTGATAGTTCTGATATTTGCCCGTATCTAAGTTAATAGCTCTAACATCTACAGAATTGGCATTATTTGATTGTAAAACATCAACCCTAATATTTTTACCTTGAGCAAAACCACTTAGTTCCGTTGTCTTGGCAATATAGTTTTCTGCAAGAATTCCATCCAAGTTGGGATTCATATTGATGTGTCCTATTTCACCATCTTTTGCAACAGTAAGTGCGTCTGCAAGTTCTGCGTTCTTAACATGAAGCATGTCATCAAATGCCTGCAAACGTTTTCCATATTCCTGTACAGACATGCCAACAGATGATTCTTGGATTTTATCAGCAAGCCAGCTTTCCTTTGAAACACCATGTTTAGCAGCCGAATTACAAGATGCAAGATTTTCATCAAATGTCTTGATTGACTCTACAATCTCTTCCGCATCTACTTTTGCTTCTTCCGGAGTGGTTTCTGGAAGTTCTTTCTTAAACAACCATTCCAACCATTCCTTGTCTGTCATTTCAGGATCTTTTTCCTTGTAGTATTTGAGATATTTCTTGAACATCTCACGAACAGTTTTAGCTTCGCTTTCTGTAATGTATTCAGTTGTATCTGTCAATTGAGCTTCGTTTACTTTTTCATTATCTTTTTTCTGATCATCCATATTATTCACCTATTTTGACGCATTCTTAAACTTACGAGTTTCATATTCTTTAGTCATCTTTTCCAACGCATCCTTCATTATTTCAGACAAAGAATGTGTATTCTTGATTGCATCTAAAACATCATTTGTCTGAATTGAAGTCTTGTCATCCGCAAAAGCAGATTCCACCGCATCTTTTACAACGCCTTCAATATCAGCACCACTAAATCCACTAGAATTTTTTACCAACTCAGAAATCTTAACATTTTTTAAATCCTGAGGTCTTCTCTTTGCAATATGTATGTGAAATATTTTTTCTCTTTCCTGATCGTTAGGCAAACCAACATAAAAAATTTCATCAAATCTTCCTTTTCTAAGTAGTTCTGGAGGTAGCTTTGTAATATCATTTGCTGTAGCAACTACAAATGTTGGACTATCCTTTTCCTGCATCCATGTCAGGAAATTACCAAATAATCTAGTGGTAACCTCAGCACCACTACCGCCTCCACCAATACCTGCAAATGCTTTTTCGAGCTCATCAATCCAAAGAACACAAGGAGAAATAGCTTCCGCCAATGCGATTGCCTTCCTCAAATTTCCTTCTGATTCACCAACATACTTGCCCATGAGTCGCCCCATATCAAGTCTAAGCAATGGCACTTCAAATAGATTTGCCGCTGCTTTTGCATTAAGTGATTTACCACATCCAGGAACACCAGCTATAAGAACACCTTTTGGCATATCGACGCCATAAGCTTTGGCTTTATTCATATTTTTATATACCTTAGCTTTTCTTACAAACCAGTCCTTCAGATTTTCCAATCCTCCAATATCATCAATAGTTTCCTTTAGCGGAATCATCTCAAGAATCCCCGCTTTTTTTATCATTTGCTGTTTTTGGTCAAATATCAATCTAAGATCTTTTCTAGTTAACACACCATCATCAGCATATGACAAGGCTAAAAGATTATTAATTTCAAATTCTGTGAGGCCTTTGAATGCTAATGCAAGTTCATCAACCAATGCAGACTTAACTTCTGGAAGACCATTATCTGAAATAAACGTCCTAATTATTGTCTTAATTTCATCTGTATTCAGATAATCCATTTCAAGAATAGTTATGAACTTCTCAAGTTCCTTTGGTATGACTAAGGTCGTTGAAATAATAATCACTGTAGCATCAGCTCCCTGATTTATAATTCTGGCTATTCCCTTAATTTTTGATACAATCCTCGGATCCTCTAAATAAGCCGTAATATCTTTTAACAAAATGATCTTTCTATCTAATAAATCAAATGACTTAAGCTGATCAAGCATATGTTCCAAATCACAGTCCTCCATCATTGGAGTCTTCGTTTGAAAATCCATATATCCATATGTTTCATTCCATTCATAGACTTCCTTTCCCGAACTGATTTCAGAAACAATAATATCGACTTTATCCTCTTCAAATGTATTTAAATATATAATCGGAAACCCTGCATCCATATACTTATAAAGCTTATCCTTTAATGAATCTTTTTCCATAAAATCCACTCTCCCTCCTAATTGTCTATTGAAAACTATTATTATTTATTTTTGATACTTCTCCACTTTCTATTTCGATTCTATAATTTGGAATCCGCAGCCTTCCGGTCATACCAACTTGATCTAAGCTATTTCGTGCTGTGTTAACACAATATATATAATTGTTGTTTTCGACTAAGAAATCAATCGCTTTATCCGACTTAAATTTACATATTTCAATTTCTTGACCAGTTATTTTTTCTTTTCTGAAAAGTCGATATTCATCATAATAATCCTGTTGCTCCAAGCCGTAAATTATGCCATTTTTTCCAACAACAGCTTTAAATTGCGTTTTCCCTTCATATTTTGATAGATTGCCGTCAGTTATACTATATTCATATAAATAATGCATTCTATCTGCATTTTTTCTTGTATCACGTCCCCAAACAAACACTTTTCCATCTGAACAACTTAAATCCCAAATATTATATACATCAATAATTACTTTTTTCTTCATTGTTGCAAAATTGTATTCAACTATTTTTTCATTGCTTCTTGGACCATAATAATTGTGTACATATGCCAAAGTACCATCATCACTAATATAAATATCGTTAGTTTTTTCTGCTTCCCCTACATTGTGTATACAACAGTTATTTAATAGCATATCGTATTCAGCAACTAAATGTCTGAACTTATAACCATCACCAATTAAATAAAGCTTATTGCCTCTTACTGCTAACAACCCGAATGCATTTGCATTCTCCCAGTCCATTGTACCAATAGTACTTACTTTTTTACTCTTTATTTCCATTTTCACGATTTCGTAGCTTTTTGAATATGGTTTTGTTTCACGAATCAAATATAAAAAGTCATTATCCCAAACAAAACCTCTATAATAATCAAAATCCAAGTGGTAGAGAGCTAATTCTTTGCATTCGTAATAATACTCATATGTATTACCATCCAATCTGTATAGACACTGGTCTTCTAAGCCAAACAATTCCTTGCTAGTATCAAAATTTTTACTCACTGATTTTTGCTCATTTTTATTAGCATCAATTACTTTTTGGTAGTTTTCATCATATCTAATTCCAACCAGATAGATACTCTTTTTCTCCCAATCAATTTCAGATTTAGAATCAATCACAACTATCGGATTATTTATTCCAATATACGAAACACCTTCCTGCGCAAGCGGGATAGTAAATTGTTCTCCACATAGATAAATTCGTTCAGCACTGTCATCCAACAAGTCATAAACATCATCTTGCTCAAAAGCAACTAAATCAACATTATCAATAAACTCTTTTTCAGAAGTATATTCTTTTAAAACTGCTATTTTTTTATTTCTTTCTATAACTTTTTCTATATCTTCCTTCGCTTCTTCATTATAAGAAACGCCAAAAATTTCACATATGTTTTTCGCAAGAGAATCACTCTCTTTATCAAGTTCTTCTATTGCATCAGCAAGATCATTTGCATATCGGTCACGCAACCAGGTTACGAGCTTGCCATCTTCTAAGTACCCTATAACTCTTGCCAGTGAGAAATTTTCCCTAAGGCTATTCACATCTCTTACTTCTACTCCACCATCCATCTGTAGTGGAAATCTTATTTTCTTTGCCATATTAATCCTCCGTTTTATACATTTCATTCAATACTTTTATTCTTTGTTTCAATTTGACTACTGCTTCTTCCGGGCTAATCAACGCTATTCCTCGACCAGTCTGTCCCATGACCCATCCTATAAGTTCATCCTCATTGCATACTACTTTTGCATATGAGTTATTATTTTCATCAGTGTAAATATCAGCTGATTTAAATTTTCTTTTAATGTTTTGAATATCTTCCGCCTTGCATTTTAAATGGTATTCGGTTTTCCACTGTGAATCACGCAATAATATCCTTTGATCTGATTTGTATCTATTAACTCGTTTTTTCTCCTCGATGCTCTGATTTCGTATCTTTATAAAGGAATCAATCTTTCGCATTTCATAATACGAAATACCATCTTCAGATCCTTCAGAAAATGCCACTAAATATGTATGTCCAAACTCATAAATGATATTACAGGGCACAACAACATACGTTTCGTTTTGATTATCGTTTATATATCGGATATTGATTACAGCATTATTTCGAATCATCATTTCAATATCTCCGTGCATTTTCAGTAATGCTGCCGAATGCATGTCTTCATATTCATCAAATAACTGCTTACTTTCTGATATATAGTGATTAATATTTTTCGTGTTTGATGCCAATCTATAAAGTAGTCTAGACAACTCATCACTTCTCAAAACCTTAGCTTCCATCAAAAGATGTTCTAGAAATCTGTACTCAATAATTTCTAATTCTTCCCTTTTAATGCCAGACAAATAATAATTATTGTTTTCTCTATCATATAAAACCTCATCCACTTGATACATGTCCGATAAATATAATCTTATGTCCTCAATATCTCTATCAAAAGATCTGGTACCAGTACCAGTCTCCATACAAAAATTCAACTTATTCACAAGCTCACCTCGAATTAGTTTTGAATATAAAAGCAGAACTCTAGTTATTTTGTCCATAAGCAACAATCCTTTATCCACTAAATAGTTTTTTTCTTTATTTATATCCCTATATTACCACGAGATAACGTCACATTGTGTCGTTGTTTAAATATATTCATAAAAATTTACAAAAAAAGAATAGACCACACTCGTAACGTACATCTGAACATAACTATTTTTAGTATTCAATCCAAATAAGTATGACAGAAATAAATTTGAGAAGGCTGAAATCGACAGAATTTGGGAACAGAAAGACGATAAGCATTATCAGATTGTTTTGATGTTTCTCTATAATGGCGTCAGAATCTCAGAATTGTTGGATTTGAAAAAAGAGAATGTTCATCTTGATGAGCAGTACTTTGACGTCATAAACAGTAAAACAGAAAACGGGATACGAAAAGTGCCGATTGCTGACAAGGTCCTTCCTTTCTACAAAAGTTGGTACGAATCCAACCCCGACTGTGCATACTTGCTGCATACGGAAGACGGTAAACATTTTACCTACAGAAACTATTATGACAGCTACTTTCATCCATTAATGGAACAGTTAAAGATTAATCGCACACCGCACTGTTGCAGACACACATGCGTGTCCATGTTGGCAGAAGCTAGTGTAGATCAGACGATTATTAAGAAGATTGTGGGACACTCTGGAGCTATGACTCTGACAGAGAAAGTATATACCCACTTCGATATAAAGGAGCTCGTAAATGCGATTAATCAGATTTAGTTCCAAGCGGTCATTCGCAGATTACTTCGTAATCTTGCTCATGTCGCGCTGGCGCGCTATATCATCCAGCAAATATATTTCGATTGATGCAAGCATCATCTCAATATATTCACTGTCTGCTGCACCGCTTGTAGAAACGCGCAAAAAGAAAAGGACATTCCCCAGTATTTCTACTGAAAAATGTCCTATACATATCATTGATATATTTGTTGCATACTTGTTGCATTCCATTGAAATTCCAGCACATCTGACAACTTTCCACAACCTCTGTAACCCTTGTAAAATGGGCTTTTCTTGATTTCTCTGTATGAGAAAATTTATCTCTTGCTGAACTGCGGAGCACGACGAGCTGCTTTGAGACCGTATTTCTTACGCTCTTTCATACGTGGATCTCTTGTTAAGAATCCAGCAGCCTTAAGAGTAGGTCTGTACTCGTTATCTACCTGAAGGAGTGCACGGGAGATACCATGACGGATGGCACCGGCCTGTCCTGAGTATCCGCCACCCTTTACGTTTACTAAAACGTCAAACTTGTCAACTGTCTCAGTTGCTACTAATGGCTGACGAACGATTACCTTTAAAGTCTCAAGACCTAAGTACTCGTCAATATCTCTTTTATTGATTGTGATCTTTCCTGTTCCAGGTACTAAATAAACTCTGGCAACAGATGATTTTCTTCTTCCTGTTCCGTAATACTTTGTATTAGCCAATGTTGTTTACCTCCTCTGATTAGAATGTTAAAGCTTCTGGCTTCTGAGCTGCATGCTTGTGATCTGGTCCTGCGTATACAAATAACTTTGTGTACATCTGACGTCCTAAAGGTCCCTTTGGAAGCATTCCCTTAACAGCGAACTCGATGACACGCTCCGGATGCTTGTTGAGCATTTCCTTAAGAGTTGTCTCCTTGATTCCTCCAACGTATCCTGAATGACGGTAGTATACCTTCTGATCTAACTTCTTACCAGTTACTTTGATCTTCTCAGCGTTCACAACGATTACGTAATCACCGGTATCAATGTGTGGTGTGAAGATTGGTTTATTCTTTCCTCTTAATACTTTAGCAACTTCTGATGCTAAACGTCCTAATGTCTTGCCTTCAGCGTCTACTACATACCACTTTCTGTCGATGGTAGCAGGACTTGCCATAAATGTTTTCATGGGTTTTCCTCCTTGATAGATATTCAAATCAATAAAATGCGAACAGTTTCAAGCCTCGTATGTCCGGACGCTGCTCTTTCCTGCTCTGCTTTTCTATATAGTTTAAATGCTCGCCGGGGCTTTTGGCTCACATTTACGTACTATCACAGACTTATATATTATATTACCCGGGTCTTTTGTTGTCAAGCAGATTTCTCGTGTAAATCCCCATTTTTCCACCTTTATCCACAGGTTCTGTAAAAAATGCCATCTATATCCACAATCAAAATCTATTTTTTGACATATTCAACAAATCAACACAAAAATGATCCTATTCCGTGGTTTATTCGTACTCCAGTCCGATCATTGTCAGTCCGTGTGCAGGAGCCGTCGGTCCTGCCACACTCCGGTCACAGGCATCTAAAATCGTCTGCATCTCCTGTGGGGCAAACTCTCCCGCTCCCACCTTTATCAGTGTTCCTGCAATGATCCGCACCATATTATACAAGAACCCATTTCCCGTCACCCGGATCGTGATAATATCCGCTTCTTTCGTGACCGTACATGCATAGATCGTCCGTACGCTGGTTTTCGACTGTGCATTGACCGCACAGAAACTTTTAAAATCATGCTCGCCAACCAGATAATCCGCGGCCTCCTGCATTTTCTCCACATCCAGCGGATAATGATAAAAATATGTATCCAGCCGCCTGGTCGGCATGCGGAACCGCCGGTTTAGTATCCGGTACTCATAGGTCTTTCGGCTTCTGGAAAAACGTGGATGAAAGGTATCCGGCACTTCGCAGGAATCCTGCACCACGATATCTTCCGGCAGCCTCTGGTTTAATGCGTAGCTGATCTTCTCCGCCGGCATACGGGTATCCGTATCAAAAATACAGACGTTTCCCAGAGAATGTACCCCCGCGTCCGTGCGGCTTGCGCCGGTCACACGGATGTCTTCCCCAAGAAGCGCCTGCAATGCTTCATTTAATTTCTGTTCAATGGTCACACCGTTGGGCTGAATCTGCCAGCCGCTATAGTTGGTTCCGTCATATGCGACGACCATTTTTACTCTCATATTTCTTAATCCTGTTCTGTCAAATTTCCTGTTTTCAGATGATTTATATGCTGCTGCCGGCGGTCACCGTCCTGCTACTGTGGCCAGCGCAACAGCACTCGTGCAACAATCACAAGCACAAGAAATGCAATCAATATCACATAGGCTTTGCGGTCTGTTCCCTGATAGCGCAGCGGTTTCATCTTTGTTC